>Ga0194059_1000113_pt1 | contig 40178 bp, 39 predicted proteins | sample SepL6211m_MetaG_FD_163426 | JGI IMG/M metagenome (GOLD analysis project Ga0194059, IMG submission 163426) | Anoxic zone freshwater microbial communities from boreal shield lake in IISD Experimental Lakes Area, Ontario, Canada - Sep2016-L626-11m | ecosystem: Environmental > Aquatic > Freshwater >...
CTGGTGTGAATAAGTTCGTATCTCTCGCAGAGCTGAAAGAACTGGGTTCTCCAAGGAAAATCTTTCACTGATTAATCGTAATCTTGAATGAATGCGAATTTCGCATTCATGTGAATCCTCAGACCTCACAATGGGATTCTTCTTATGAGATTCACTCACTTGCTTTGTTGTCACTTTGGAGATTCGGTCTAGTCGAAAAACTCTGAAAGATTTGGCAGTGTGACAGTAAGCAAATAGATATTCGATCCCATCATCAAGACGAATCTCGAGTGGCGTGATTGTGCGCGTTGTAAATTCATCCCTGTAGAGCGAATGATAATCGATAAGCAAATCTAACTTTGACTTCAATGCAGATTCTATAGTTGCCCGTAAACCGGCAGAGACCGGATTTGTTGCACGAAGTGCCGTGCTGATCCCAGATTTTTCCGCGAGTCTTTTAACAAGGGCATCTATTTTTGAGTAAAGTTCGGAATTCTCGGAAAGTGCGCTTTTTACTAAATCCAAACCGAATAACAGCGCTATACATTCATCGAAATTGAGCGAACGCGGAACTTGCAAAGTCTCTGCATTTCTAATTGTGACGTACCCAGATTCAAAGGAGAGGTCCATTAATTCCAAAGCTGTATACCCAGGTAAGCCGCACATCCAAAGCGTTGTTAAATCCGCGTTCATTTGACTCGGTGTAACGTTAAAAGTTGAGGCTAAATCCTTAATACTGATCCCTTGATGTGCGCTAATAAATGGTACGAGCGCCAATAAACGCTCAACATCTAGAATCGGGGCTGGCTTTGCTTTAACCATGAGTTTTTACCAACGTTTGTAGATTTCTGATAATACTTTCACGCATGGACCGTGGCTCAATGACGATGGCATCGTCTAAATGCCATAAAATCGAATCGACAAACAATGTTGGATCTCCATAATTAATCCAAATCCGCTCCCACTCCCCCGCATCCTCAATTTTGTGCGCTAATTTGCGTAGTGCGTGTGCCTTACCTTTTCGAACTTCTACAACTGCAAGTGAAGTGTTCAGTTCGAGGTCAAAAGTGGATAGCAAATCGAAACCTGTTGGAATCTCATAGGCTCCCGACTTTCCTACTGTATGTATTTCTTCACTGATTCGATCAAAGCGAAAAGTACGTAGTGCAGCTTTTGCCGTATCTAATCCTGATAAATACCAATGGCCATCGCGAGAAGCAACTGCATAAGCGCAGACTTGACGCGATTGTTTTACTAAGTCGCTAGAAAGATAATCAAAACTTATTCTCGTGCGCGAAGCAATCGCGTTCAGTACCGCAGTTAGTTCATGATGAGAGGATGCCATTCGGGGCGCAAGCGTTGGAATAGCATCTAAATCCGAGTCAATACCCATCGATTGTAATTTCACCAACGCTGAATGTGCAGGCTCATTAAGTGCCTCACCATTCCAAGCTTGAGCGGCCAGTGATAACAGTGCAATATCAATCCCAGAGATTTCTCCTAAATCAAGTTTGAAATCCTCGGGCTTGATCCGGTATCCGGCCTCATCATTAAAAAGTGGATCAAGTCCACCCACTTCGATTTCGATTCCCAAAGAACGCAAATCATCTTTGTCGCGTTCGAACATTCGCTCTTTTGCATCATCGCCACCGTCGTAACCTTCAACACTTCTAAATATTTCATTTTTAGTCAGATAACGTTTAGTGGCCAAAAGCGCAATCGTCAGGTTTACTAAACGCTCACTCTTCCGTGACACCGTATGCACCTTTTGATGGCCTACGGCGTCGTGCTAGAACTTCAACGCCAGGAGCCATTCTTCGACTTTGGATTAAAAATCCAGTGTGACCGATCATTCTTTGTTGCGGGCGAACTGCTAAGCCTTCATGGTGCCAACCACGCACTAATGTCTCACTGCTTTCTGGTTCGGTGAAGCGTCCATCCGATTTTATAGCTTCAGCTGTTGCAGAAAGTTGTGTTGTCGTAGCGACGTAAGACATGAAAACACCACCCGGACGTAGCGCCCGCGCAGCGATATCCACACACTCCCAAGGCGCCAACATGTCTAAAATTACGCGATCGAATTCGGAATCAAAATTTTGATCTTGCAAATCCCCGACCGTCAATCTCCAATTCTGTAATGCACTTTCGAAATAATTATCAACATTTGACTTCGCGTTGTCGGCAAAATCGGCGCGTCGCTCCACAGAATGGACCGAGCCATTGTTTCCTACAGCGCGAAGCAGGGAAATAGTAAGTGCACCACTCCCCACGCCTGCTTCTAGAACTCGGGCACCAGGATAAATATCGGCTAAGCCAATTATCATCGCAGCATCTTTGGGGTAAACGATCGTCGCTCCGCGCGGCATAGTCAGAACATAGTCAGCTAATAAGGGTTTGAATGCGGTGAATTTCAAACCGGCCGTCGTGCTAATCACAGATCCTTCGGGCAAACCAATTACATCCGAATGCGTAATCCAGCCCTTATGTGTGTGCCATTCTTTTCCAGCAGCAAGAGTAAAACTGTATAACTTGCCTTTAGGGTCGGTCAGTTGCACCCGATCCCCCTCGGCGAAAATCCCTGGATTCGACACGGGAGCATCTTAGGTCAAATTATCAATGCAAGTACGAGTATGTTGCCGTACGTGAATAGTGAACGTTTACGCCTATCCCCCAGTCGTGTGAGCGAATTTGAAAATTGCCCGCAGCTCTACAAGTACCGAGTGATTGATCAGTTGCCACAACCGCCATCACTCGATGCCGAACGTGGAACTCTGGTTCATACGGTTTTGCATGATCTCTTTGAAAGTCCAGCCGCCGAACGAACTCCACAAACTGCGCTCGAATTACTACCTTCGCGATGGATAGCGCAGATGAAGAGTAAGCCGGAATTACTTGAGATGGTCACGAATGAAAAAGAGTGGTTAGACCGGGCGAGTGCATTACTCCAGACATATTTCACTTTGGAAGATCCGCAAAAGTTTGAAGCAACACATCGTGAGTTGCACCTTGAAAATGATTTTTCCGAAAAGGTTTACTTACACGGGTATGTGGATCGATTAGATGTAGCTCCTACGGGAGAAGTTCGAATTATCGACTACAAGACTGGCAAAGCACCTAAACCTGGGTGGGAGGAAAAATCTCTTTTCCAATTACGTGTATATGCATTATTGTATTTTAAGATGCATAACGTACTACCTAGGATTTTGCAACTGATCTATCTTGGTGATGGTAAAGTTATCAAAAGCACACCAACATTGAGTGATTTAGCCGCAACACAGAAAACTTTAGAGCGCGTTGCTAAAGATATTTTTGCCTCGATAGATAAAGATTATTGGCCACCTAAGCCCAGTCGTTTATGTGATTGGTGTTTTTTTAAAGCGATTTGTCCCGCGCATAACGGCTAAATCTTTATTGTGTAATCTGCGTGCAATTGACGCAGCTTTTGAAAAGAAACCTGTTCAAGAGAGCGTATAACTCTCGTGCGCTCATTTTCCTGCACGTGCACAAGGTGCGGCACGGCAATCAACCAAGCGCCCGAGCTTTGAGCAGCTTTGACCCCAGTGAGTGAATCCTCGAAAATCAGAGAGTTCGAAATATCAACTTCAGCGATATCTGCCGCTTTTAAATAGGCATCCGGAAATGGTTTGGTTCGTAGTACATCATCACTTGAAATCGAAAAAGGGAAAAGATTTGTACCAATGTTTTCCAGAACTGCATCAACAATGATTCGTGGACTAGCTGAAACTAAAGCGGTCTTAACGCCTTTACCTTGTAGTTCTTTGACTAATTCAAAGGCTCCTGGCATGAGTGGGGTATCGCCCTTCATTTTTGCCGCCTGAAGTGAAATCAATGATTGCGTGAAAAAACCTGGGTCTTCTTGAAAATTGCATTTCTCATGCATGTACTCACCTACTCGACTCAATGGTCCGCCTAAGCATGCAACTTGATCTGCTGGTGTCCAGTTATAGCCAAATTTCGCTGTAATCTCGATTTCAGAGAGTAACCACTGCGGCTCAGAATCGACCATCAAGCCATCCATGTCGAAGAAGATCGCGTCAAAGAAATTCGTCAAGAGTCTCCATTTTTTGTATGGGATAGCGGTTTTCGGCAAGATTACCCTAAGGTTAAACCCTATGGAGATTCATCAAATTCCAGCGTTGCGTAACCCAGTGATGGTGGTTGCATTCTCTGGTTGGAGCGATGCTGGTGAAGCCGCCACTGGCGCGGTAGAACATCTTTTGTCGGCATGGCAAAACGAGCCCAACGATGTAGTCCCTGAATTAGTCGCCGATATTGATAGTGAAGATTATTATGATTTTCAAGTAAATCGTCCACATATTTTCGTAGATGATTCGCAAATTCGAAATATCTCTTGGCCTACGACTGAGATATATGCCTTAGTGCTACCAAATTATCAACGCGATTTAGTTGTTGTTAAAGGGACGGAACCATCATTGCGATGGAAAAGTTTTTCGCGTGAGTTATTGGATTTAGCCGATGATCTTGAAACCTCACTCGTAATCACTTTAGGAGCTTTACTGGCAGATGTCCCGCACACCAGACCTATCGGAGTAAGTGGTAGCGGTGCTCATCCAGATATCGCAGCTCGATTAGGCGTTGAAACTTCACGGTATGAAGGTCCCACTGGAATTCTCGGCGTTCTCGGCGATGGGTGTCTACGTCGCGGTATTGATGCGATTTCATTGTGGGCGGCCATTCCCCACTATGCATCAGGATCTCCTTCACCTAAAGCCACACTCTCACTGATCAACGCCTTAGAAGATTTCCTCGAGATAACTATTCCTTCAGCTGATTTGCCTGAAGCGGCGGAGGAATGGGAGAAAGATGTCAATGACATGGCTAAAGAAGATACGGATGTTGCCGAATATGTAAAAGCTTTAGAAGACTCTAAAGATGCAGCAGAACTTCCTGAGGTTTCAGGTGACTCGATAGCTAAAGAGTTTGAGCGATATCTGCGACGTCGAACACAGGATTAAAGCGCAAGGCCTAACAATGCATCCAGTACGGTTTTAAGCGTTTCATTAGATCCACCTTTTTCTCCTCGTAGCGTGCGTTCAACCCAATCATCCAAGGTTCTAAATACGCGTGGCGTATCTAGATCGTGACTCAATGCCTGGCAAATTTCTTCGATGACACCACTAGTAGCAGCAACTTCTTGCAATTGAAAAGCTTTACGCAAATTTAGTAAACGTAGCTTTCCTTCATCAAAAAGTTCAGATGTCCACATACGATCTTGACGGTAATGCTGCGACAAAAGCGCTAAACGAATTGCCATAGGATCTTCACCATTTCGAACTAACGTCGAAACGAAAACTAGATTGCCTTTACTTTTGCTCATTTTTTCGCCATCTAACCCAATCATGGCACTGTGCACATATGTTGCGGCTAATTCTTTGCCAGTCAAAACATAAGCTTGCGAAGCGCACATTTCGTGATGAGGAAAAATTAAATCGCTACCGCCACCTTGAATATCAATGCAGTATGCATCCGACTTATCGGGTTGCAAATATCGTAAAGCTATAGCGGTACATTCGATATGCCAACCAGGCCGACCAGTGCCATGTACAGATTCCCATCCCGGCTCACCTTCGCGTTTAGCCATCCACACTAAGCAATCCAGTGGTGATTCTTTGCCGAGCAAATTGGGGTCTCCCCCGCGCTGTGAAAAAATGTGCGACATTTCTGCCTCACTCAAATGAGAAAGGGAACCAAATCCGGGTGAAGAATAATTTCTAAAATAGAGATCTTTGCCGATGGAGTAAATAGAACCTTTTGAATCCAAATCAGTGACTGATTGTGAAACTAAATCGATCGCCTCGACTGCCCCGATGTAGTGGTCAGGTGGCAAAACCCGTAAATTCACCATGTCTGAGCGGAAGAGATCTATTTGTGAAGTTGCCAGTGCTTCCCAATCCAAATTATCCCTTTTAGCCCGCTCTAGTAGTGGGTCATCGATATCAGTAATGTTTTGAACATATTTTACTTGTGCGCCGCTTGCGATCAAGTAACGGTTTATAAGGTCGAAAGTTAGATACGTTGCAGCATGGCCTAAATGAGTCGCATCGTAAGGAGTGATACCACACACGTACATTCGATACATCGTTTTGATTGTCACTTTTTCGACTTCATTAGTTTTCGAATTCGTGAGGCTCAGTTGCGGCAGTTTTCCAATATTTTCTACAGGGGGATTCTTTGCTGATGGCCACGAGATCATGGCTCAATGATAGTTACTTTTTCTTAGAACGCAGGCCAAGGTATAGCGGGCCAATCAGGATTGGGCATTGGCATACAACTTTGCGTAAGAAGTTGATGAATGCGAATGTGTAAAGCATCAATTTCTTCCAGAGTTAAGTGTGGTGACAAATCCAATTCCTTGCCCAGGCCACGTGATATTTTCTCGAGTAGCGCGATTTCAGATGGATGGAATGGATCTCCAGCCCATTGCCAAAGGACGGTACGCAATTTATCTTCTGAATGGAAAGTCACCCCGTGATCACAACCGAATAGTTTTCCGTCGGGAGTTGGAAGTAGGTGACCAATCTTGCGATCTGTGTTATTTATGATCGCATCAAAAAACGCCATAGTCCGTAGCTCGGCGTGATCTTGCGAAAAGAAGTTGGCTAAGTCGATTGACTCATCAATGTCAATCCATTCCTGGACCATTCCTTTTCCATAGGGACCTTCGCGCAACAGCGTCAAAGGGACTAAATCAAGCTCTAAAAAATCGCTCACAAGAAAGGCCGCATATTCTCGATCAGCTAATGTGCCGTCCGGAAAGTCCCATAGTGGACGTTCGCCAGCGATTGGTTTATAGATGCATGCTTGTTGATCGCTACCTAACGTAACGGTGGCAAAAAGTGTTGCATTAGATGCATCAACCAAGCGGCCAGTTACAAGTAGATCGCCAGCAGAAAGAAGTTGGTACTTATCGCTTGTAGCCATTAGCCCTAGGACATAAATGACCGCGAGGATCGATAGGTATTGCGCAGAAAGGACATGGAAGCCGCCCGGCATTGACGACATTCACACTTCGGGCTGCAAAAGCTTGCGCTTGGTGCAGGTCTACATATAGAACTAATTCGGCAATTTCTTCATCATCTGATTGCTCTTCATTTATCGCATACAGTTCAACACAAAGTTTCTCAAGTGCTTCATTCCACACTAAAGAAATCGCACCTACGGTGAAATCGTTTTCAACTGGCGTCTCTAACGGATTATCATCACGTACAAAATTCACTACTTTACGGTTTGGATTCTCTTTTGCAATTTGTTTAATCAATAAATCAATTCGTTGGGCCATAGCCAGTAGTTGGGCTTTCTCCAGCGCAGCGCTGACTATTTTTCGATCATGTCGTACCTGCAAGAAAAACTGACGCTCCCCCGGTTGACCCACGGTACCTGCGACAAATCGATCAACTTCATCGAAAGTAAAACTCATTTTCCTGCGCCCCCACCTAACAAATTCGTCTTATGTGCTGGACCACGGAGCATTTCTCCCAGATTAGAACGCGTATCGTTGAGCAGAACAACTCTAGGAACACCACCTGAAAAGTCCAAGATGCTGACCGAGGCTGGATCGATAACTATTCGTTGGAAATCATCGAGATGCATTCCTAAAGAACTAGCCACAATAGACTTGATGACATCGCCGTGGCTGACAATGACTAATGCGCCTTTACCTTTGACTTCTAGACCACGATGCATCGCCTGCATTGCGCGTTGTTGCATATGCGCTAACCCCTCACCTGCGGGGAAATACATGGCACTCGGCGAATTTTGAACGGTCTTCCATAATTTATTGCGCGAGAGAACAGCTAACTTCTTTCCACTCCAACTTCCATAATCCACCTCATTTAAATCTTGATCTACCAAAACTTTAGTTGCCATACTTTTACCTAATTGATGTAACCACGGCGTGACAGTCTGGCGGCAACGCGGCATGGGACTTATTCGAATTTGTTTGACTGAAAAGATTCCTAACCTCTGCGCGAGTTCTTGGGCCTGCTGTTCGCCCTTTTCGGACAAGTTATTTTTGGGCAAGCGACCGGCTAAGACACCTTTGGCGTTGGCCAGAGAATGCGCATGTCGAATTAAAATTACCTGCATATTGCAAAGGCTATCGCAGGTTTTATAGTTTGCACTTGCTAAGGTCAGCCCATGCAAATGCGAAAAGCCGGAATCAGTGGTTTAACGCTTTCACGTTTAGGCCTTGGAACTATGACTTGGGGTCGCGATACAGATGAACATGAAGCTGCCGATCAATGTCGGGCTTATATCGACGCTGGTGGCAATTTCCTGGATACCGCTGCAACATATGGTGACGGGGATAGTGAGCGTGTCATAGGTGGCCTCATTGGCACGCTTTTTCAACGTGATGAAGTTGTCATCGCAACTAAGGCTGGTCTCACTTTTCCTGATGGAACACGTCGCGTAGATAATTCGCGGCATGCATTAATTGCTGAATTAGATCGTTCACTTGCGCGTTTAGGAAGTGATTTTGTAGATATTTGGCAAGTGCATTGTTGGGATCCAACAATCCCAATTGATGACACCTTATCTGCACTCGATTATGCCTATAACTCAGGACGCGCACGTTATGTCGGAGTCTCCAATTTTTCGGCGTGGCAATTAGCGCAGTCAGCGACAAAACAATCGGCCAATCCAGCTAAAGCTCCCATAACAACTGCGCAAAATGAATATTCGTTACTTAACCGCGACGCAGAGATTGAAATCTTGGATAGCGCTTCGGCATGTGGCGTAGCTTTCTTAGCATGGGCACCGCTAGCTCGTGGAGTTTTAACTGGCAAATATCGAAACGGAATACCAAGTGATTCGCGTGGCGCAGCTCCACATTTTGCGAAAGATATAGCTCCACTTTTAGATGCACGATCAAATCGAATAGTTGAAGCCGTAGGCGTTGCCGCATCGGGTCTTGGATATTCACCGCTAGAAATCGCGTTGTCTTGGGTGCGAGATGCTCCAGGTGTTACTTCGACAGTTATCGGTGCCCGCACAGGCGCGCAACTTCGCGGAGCGTTAAAAAGTGAAGAAATATCACTTCCACACGTTGTTCGCGAAGCTTTAAACGACGTCAGTCTTTAGGCGTGTTCTAGAAAATCTTTTAAAACTCGCACGCCAAAAGTTAAGCCATCAACTGGGACTCGCTCATCAACACCATGGAACAAGGCCATGAAATCAAAGTCGGCGGCTAGCTTCAGAGGTGAAAACCCGTAACCGATTATTCCTAACTCAGCTAAAGCTTTGTTATCGGTTCCACCGCTCATTACATATGGAACTGGAATAGCAGCAGGATCTTCTATCAAAATTGCATTACACATTGCATCAACTAAATCGCCTTCGAAAGGTACTTCTAAAGCTTTATCGGTAGTGATTGTTTCTAACGTTACATCGGGCCCAATGAGGGTTCTGATTGTTTCATTCAGTTCATCTTCAAAACCTGGGATGAATCGACCGTCAATTACCGCGCTGGCTGAACCTGGAATGACATTAGCTTTGTATCCGGCTTCAAGCATCGTTGGGTTAGCCGTATTTTGAAGAGTGGCTCCTAACATTCGTGCGGCAAATCCTAATTCTGACAGAAGTGGAGTTAAATCCTTTTCGTCATATTCTTTGCCAGTTTCAGCTGCCACTTTCTTGAAAAATGCTTTAACGGTTTGACTATAACGTTGCGGCCACTGATGATTTCCAATTCGTGCAACAGCTTCACTCAATCGCGTAAGCGCATTTTCATTATTAGTTACTGATCCATGTCCAGCGCGACCGTGAGCGGTAAGTTTCATCCAATGAATTCCCTTTTCAGCGGTTTCAATAAGGTATAGACGCTTTCCTCCAGCGACCGTTACTGAGAAACCCCCTACTTCAGAAACAGCTTCAGTACATCCAGCAAATACTTCCGGATGCTTCTCGACCATCCAATGTGAACCTTGAATACTGCCGGCTTCTTCATCGGCAAAGAAAACTAAAACAATGTCGCGTGTAGGTTGATAACCAGTGCGAGCCCATTCACGGACCGTCGCTAACATCATGGCGTCCATATTCTTCATATCAACTGCGCCACGCCCCCAAATCATGCCATCGATGATGTCGCCACAAAAAGGATCAACTGACCAATCTGCTGCATTAGCTGGAACAACATCTAAGTGACCATGTAAAACTAAACCTGGACGAGAAGAATCTGATCCTTTAATACGCGCTACAACATTGCAGCGTCCTGGAGCTGCTTCATACATTGTGGCTTTAATGCCAACCTCTTCAAGCAACTTAATGACGTGGAGCGCAACCTCTTTCTCGTCACCTTTTCCATCGCCGAAATTAACGGAGGGAATTCGGATCAGTTCCTGACAAATTTGCACCGCATCTTGTTCTAACTTGCTGAGTGATTGTGTAGTCATTTCGCGATTCTCTCATCAAATTGCTATCCTTGCCCAGCACTCAGTCCGGGTGGCGGAATTGGCAGACGCGCTAGCTTGAGGTGTTAGTTCCCGCAAGGGATTAGGGGTTCAAGTCCCCTCTCGGACACATGAATCTTGATGAGGCCCTTAGCCTCATTCGACCTATCCCCGATTACCCACAACCCGGAATTCTTTTCCAAGATGTCACACCGTTATTGTCTAACGGCCAAGCTTTTGCCGCAGTTACTCAACGGCTACAGAAATATGTGCAGCCAGGTTCGGTCATCGCAGGTATCGAAGCTCGTGGATTTATTTTTGCTAGTGCGCTGGCTAACGAAGTGAAGTCCGGTTTCGTTCCAATCCGTAAAGCCGGAAAACTGCCGTTCACTACCATCGCTCAAAACTACGGTCTCGAGTATGGCAATGACATTCTAGAGATTCACACTGATGCCCTTACCGAAAATTCCCAAGTTCTCTTAATTGATGATGTTCTAGCAACTGGCGGCACGATTGATGCTGCCATAGATCTTGTTCAACGTTTGGGCGGAACGGTTTATTGCGTCGCGGTCTTATTAGAGATAGAAAGCCTGGGTGGACGTTTGCGTTTAACCACCAAATATCCAGAGTTAACCATCACTTCTTTAGTGGTTTCTTAACGGTGCGAATTCCGCAAATTCAAGGGCTACGAGCATTAGCCGCAGTTTTAGTTGTTGCATTCCACGCTAAATTTTTAAATGGTGGCTTTATTGGCGTTGATATTTTCTATGTCATCTCTGGCTATCTCATTACAGGTCTAATTATTGGTGAAATGGATAAGACTGGGCAGCTCAAATTAGTTGATTTCTACCAGCGACGTATTAAACGTCTTTTGCCTTCATCCTTGTTTGTACTTTTAGTTACGGGAGTTTTTTCCTGGTTTTTCTTACCAACCACAACTCGTTCGACCTTAGGTCGGGATTTTTTTGCTGCTGGAACGTATGTTTCGAACTACCTCTTCGCTTGGTGGCAAAATGATTACCAAAATCTCAATTCAACCCCCTCCCCGTTTATCCATTATTGGTCGCTGGCCGTTGAGGAACAGTTCTATCTGCTGTGGCCAATCTTCATAGTATTGGTCGGTAGAAAAAGCAAAGCAGTATTGCGAAATTCTATTGTCGTTGTTACTTCACTATCGCTATTACTTTCGATCGTAATGACTCAAATCTCACCCATCTGGTCCTTTTACTCACTGCCAACACGGGCGTGGGAGTTAGGAATAGGCGCCCTCGCAATATTTTTCCCAATCAAGTCACAGCTCAGAACAACTTTCACGCTGCTGGGTTTCGCGGGAATTACTTACGCAAGCTTGCTTTACAACCAGAACACAGCTTTTCCAGGATATAGCGCGGTTCTTCCAGTTATGGCTACGGCTTTCCTGTTGGGTTCAGTAACTACTTGGCCAAAATTTTTTAATCAAATTTTTAATTCTCGGTTAGCCCAATGGCTAGGCGGTATTTCTTATCCCTTGTATTTGTGGCACTGGCCCGTTCTTGTCCTGCCCAGCACAATCATGGGTCGGCCATTGCACCTGTATGAAAAATTTTCCTGCATAGTTCTAACTATCATCTTGGCCGATTTAACTCACCGCTGGATTGAGGAACCACTTCGACGCAGGCACGTATCAAGACGGCGTGTTTTTAGTATGGCCATTACTGCAACTGCCTTTGTTGCAATGAGTTCGATCTTTATAACTTCAACTAGCGCGAGCAGTATTGTGGTCCACGGCGCAACATCAGTGAATTTTGATCTGAAGCAAGTTCTACAGGCCCCGAAAATTTATGCCGATGGCTGTCATCTAAGTTTTGCTTCCGTAAAATCTGGTACATGTACGTATGGTCTGGCAACTGCAACGAAGACGATAGTTCTTTACGGTGATTCCCACGCCGCACAGTGGTTTCCGGCGCTACAAGATATCGCTAAGAAAGAGGGCTTCGCGCTAGTATCTTTAACTAAGTCATCGTGCCCCGCAGTTGCCGTCGTGAGAGCTGACCAAGGCGGCTTTAAAATGAATTACTGCGCGAAATGGCGAGCAAGTGTTGTAACCAGAATTCAGGCGCTGCATCCGTACGCCGTAATTGTAAGTAACTACCAATATTATGATTCTCCCAAAGGCGCAGGAGATACAAAGCGATGGTGGAGCGCAGGGCAAATTTTACTTTTTGAACAACTCAATAGTTCGACTGATCATTTAATCTATTTAAGTGATACGCCACGGCCACGTCAGGACATACCAACCTGTCTAACAACCAAAAAATTAGAACAATGTGCAAACACCCGTGTCTCCCCAGTCCTTGTGGGAAATGAATTCACGATTGTTGATCCAACACCGTGGTTATGTGGCACTACATGCCCGGCAATAGTTGACGGTGTAGTTGCCTATCGAGATTCGTCGCACATATCAGTAGCCATGTCCCTGCGACTTGCGCCTCTGCTGGATAGTGCATTGAAAGCTAAGGGGCTCTTTGCCTGAAATTATGGCAAGATGCGTGCCATGGCAGAATTGATTTACTACTGTGGAACGATGGATAGCGGAAAATCCACTTTAGCTCTGCAAACCGCGCATAACCACCACAGTCGCGGCCGAACTGGAATCATTTTCACGAACAAAGACCGTGCCGGCAAAGGCATTATCTCCTCGCGCCTTGGACTTTCAAGTCCGGCCATTGAAGTGACTCCTGGTATGGATTTGCATAAGCATGTTGTCGACTCCCTATCTTCGGGAGAGCGCATTGATTACATTATTTGTGATGAAGCGCAATTTTATGAAGCTAAACAAATTGAACAGCTCGCACGAATTGTCGATGGGCTTGGAATTGATGTGTTTGCATTTGGCATTTTGACCGACTTTAGAACATCCCTTTTTCCCGGTTCTGCTCGGTTAGTTGAATTAGCCGATCGAGTAAACACTTTGCAGGTTGAAGCGTTATGTTGGTGTGGATCGCGCGCAACACATAACGCACGAACAATTGGTGGAGTTATGGTGATCGAGGGCGAACAAGTTGTTGTAGGCGACGTCTCCCCCGGCAACGAAGTTGGTTATGAAGTCCTGTGTCGTCGTCACCACATGCGACAAGTTACAGCGCGCGCCTCTCGTGCCGCTCACGTATCATCCCAACCTCTTCCATTTAAGGAGTAAGCCGTGAAAGTTCGTGGATTAGCCGCTTTACATGCCAAGGGCCCCCTCACCGCTTTTGAATTCGAGCGTAGATCCCTTGGAGTCCACGATGTAGCTCTCGACATTAGTTACGCGGGTATCTGTCACTCCGACATTCATCAAGTGCGCGAAGAATGGGGACCTGCAATTTTTCCAATGGTTCCAGGACATGAAATTGCTGGAGTAGTAACTGCAATTGGATCCCAGGTTACAAAGTTTGCTATCGGGGACAAAATTGGTGTTGGCGTATTTATCGATTCATGCCGCACCTGTGCAAGTTGTGTGCAAGGTTTGCAACAATATTGCGAAGGTGGAATGACTGGTACGTACAACACGTTAGAGCGAGATGGCACAACGGTTGCTTACGGTGGATATTCCAATGCCTTCGTAATCAACCAAGATTATGCCGTGCATATTCCGGAAGGTCTCTCTCTTGCTGGTGTCGCACCGCTTCTTTGTGCTGGAATAACTTTATATTCCCCGCTACGTAAATGGAACGTGCAACCCGGTTCCAAAGTAGCTGTAGTTGGTTTAGGTGGACTTGGGCACATGGGTGTGAAATTCGCCGTTGCTATGGGCGCAGAAGTGACCGTTCTTTCGCATTCTCCTGCTAAGAAGTCAGATGCTTTAAAAATGGGTGCAGCTCATTTTGTAGATACGAGTGCAGTCGATGCTTTGAAACCGTTGAAGAAATCCTTTGACTTAGTTCTCAATACAGTAAGTGCGTCACTGAATATCAATGAGTATTTAGATTTACTCAAATTAGACGCTACCTTGGTTGTGATTGGCCTACCTGGAAAGCCTTACGAAGTTAATGTGGGGTCGTTGTTAAATGGTCGTAGACGAATTGCCGGTTCCATGATTGGTGGAATCCCCGAGATGCAAGCGATGTTGAATTTCTGTGCTGAACATGACATCGTCAGCGATGTTGAAATTATCGCGGCAGATTACACCGACACAGCTTACGAACGCACTATTGCTAGCGATGTTAAATATCGATTTGTGATTGATGCATCTACGTTTTAGTGGAAAGAATGCACTAATAACGCTAGAAATGGTGCAACTGCCAGCGCTGGTAATAAATTACCAACTGCAACTTGCTTAAAACCAAGTAAGCGCATACCTATGCCAATAAGCATCACTCCGCCGACAATTGTCATGGCATCAACTTGGTAACCCACCAAAATTTGACCGAGACCTAAACCAATTAACGTCCAAAAACCTTGATAAATTCCAACAGGAATTGCTGAAACTGCTACGCCCCAACCCAAAGTTGATGCGAAAGCCATGGATGCAAAAAAATCGAGTGTGCTTTTCAGGATCAGTTGATCAATTCCATTAGACATTCCATCGCTGATGCTGCCCAAAATTGCTAAGGGTCCGATTGCAAAAAGTAAGGACGCCGACACGAAACCCTCGACAAAAAAACTTTCCTCGGATGCCTTAAATCTTTTACGCAGATTTTCACCAAGGTGTTCAAGGCGATCTTCTAAACCCAAGGCTGCGCCGATTAGACCTCCAACAATCAATGATCCAAGAACGACAAGTAGCGTCCACCCTTGCGGAAGCGCGTTTATGTAACGCGACGACCACATTGGAATCAGAGCCGAGGCCGCACCTAACAGTGTCGCTAAACCTAAAACATCAGTGAGAAGGGTTCGGGTTTTGGTTTTCAATCTGTGACCCACGAAAATTCCAAGGCTAGAGCCAGCAATAATGGTGAGAATATTTATTACAGTGCCTAATCCTGGAAACATTGTTGAAGAATACCCTGCTTATCAAAGCGAGTTTGCAATAGACTCCCCCGATGTCATCCAATGCCTTTATGGAATTTCTGCGTCCACACAAAACGGTGCCTCTTACGCCATGGACTGCGACCTCCAAATGGGATTTATCAGTCATTCGCCTATTGATTCTTTGGTTCGGTCTATTTATTTTTGGTCTCGGTGATGCCCTTGTTATCCAGGGCAATATCGGTAACGGACCTTGGTCGGTTTTAGCGCAGGGTGTATCCCGACATTTACATATCTCAATGGGTTGGTCGACGCTAGGAATAAGTGCGTTGGTTTTATTTGGTTGGATTCCGTTGCGTGAAAAACCTGGCTTCGGAACAATCTCTAATATTTTAATAATTGCGTTAGCTATTCAATTAGGTACGACTTATTTTCCTTTGCAACACAATTACATATCAGGGATAATTTTTTCTCTTATTGGGATAGCGATGGTAGGTCTGGCATCAAGTCTCTACATAACGTGTGGTTTGGGACCAGGCCCACGCGATGGATTAATGACTGGAATACATAATCGAACCGGGATCAGAGTGGGCCGAGTGCGCATGATCATTGAAGGGAGCGTTTTCCTTCTCGGGTGGGCCCTTGGCGGGACCGTAGGGCTGGGAACGCTCCTATTCGCCCTGCTCATCGGGCAATCAATCGCCATTTCCCTCGGTGTCGTTTCTCGGCTTACTTCCAGGTAGCAGTTAGCCTTCAATCATTCCCCCGGCGTGCATTGGCCGTTTTGCAATGCACGGGGTCGCAAACACCCCCGATAACAAAATCAGAAAGGTACGCGTCATGCTCGATTCATTTTTTAAAATATCAGAACGGGGCTCCACGGTCGGCCGAGAAATTCGTGGTGGTTTCGTCACGTTTTTCACAATGGCATACATCGTTGCACTTAACCCACTTATTCTCGGTGGGGCCAAAGACAGCACAGGTCACTATTTAGGTGGTGGCACAACTGGCGCTAACTTTGCAGCAATCGCAGCAATGACTGCACTCATGGCCGGTTTACTCACGCTGTTCATGGGCGCTTATGCAAACTTTCCATTAGCTCTTGCAACTGGCCTTGGACTCAACACTTTCGTAGCCGTCGGCATAGCCTCCAGAATGACATGGGCCGATGCAATGGGCCTGATCGTTGTTGAAGGTCTGATTATTACCGTTCTGGTTCTGACTGGTTTTCGTACCGCGGTTTTTCGCGCAGTTCCACAGCAACTCAAGATCGCCATTTCAGTTGGTATCGGCCTCTTCATCACATTAATTGGTCTTGTTGATGCTGGTTTCGTTCGTCGCACAAGCCAAGGACCTGTTCCAGTTACATTGGGTGACAATGGAAATCTCGTTGGCTGGCCAATCATTGTCTTTGGTTTTGGCTTAATCACAATCATTATTCTGATGATCCGTAAAGTTAAAGGAGCGATACTTATTGGTGTCATTTCTGCGACGATACTTTCAATCATCGTTGAAAAAGCTTTCAAAATTGGTGAGAACTACCTGCCTAAAGGCGTTGTAGATAATGTCTTCGGTGGCAAAATGCCTCCATCGTTCAAAGGTTTCGTTACTGGTGGCGGAGATTACGTCAATCCAAAGGGTTGGGGCTTAAACGTGCCATCAATTCCTACCAAGATTGTCGCTAAACCAGATTTCAGTCTCTTTGGTCACTTCAATCTCTTTGGAGCCTTCCATGTAACTGGAGTGTCAATTGTTGCTGCTGTGCTACTCGTCTTCACATTACTACTTTCTGACTTCTTCGACACCGTTGGAACTGTGACCGCGATTGCGACAGAAGGTGGATTAATAGATGGTGCGGGAAATATTCCAAACAATAATCGCATTCTCTTTGTTGACTCAGTTGCAGCTGCAGCTGGCGGTGTAGGCAGCATCTCTTCTAACACTAGTTACATCGAATCTGCTTCTGGTGTGGGTGAAGGTGCTCGTACAGGTCTGGCCTCAGTAGTCACCGGAGTCTTGTTCCTGCTTACTACTTTCCTCGCTCCTCTTGTAAAGGTAATCCCTTACGAGGCTGCTACTCCTGCGCTAGTCATTGTAGGTTTCTTGATGATGTCTCAAATCAAAGATATCGATTGGTCAGATTATGGAATTGGAATGCCTGCATTCCTTTCAATAATTTTGATGCCATTCACGTACAACATTTCAGTAGGTATCGGAGCTGGATTCATTGCTCACGTATTGATACGTATTGTTCAAGGCCGTGGAAAAGAAGTCCACGCCTTGTTGTACTTGGTATCTGGCTTATTCGTTGTCTATTTCTTGCAGTCCCCAATCAATATGTGGGTCAGCAAATAGTTAGAGATTGATAAAAGTAAGGCCCTGTGGATTTTTCTGCAGGGCCTTACTTATTACCAAGTGATTAAGCTTTTTCCTTGCTTGATTAACAACTCATTCGCGGTGGAAAAAGGTTTAGAACCAAAAAAGCCGCGGTAAGCAGACAAGGGACTTGGATGTGCACTGCTAATTATCAACTCAGGATCGAAATACTTTTGTAAGTCCTTTACTGTATTTCCCCAGAACACTCCGATCACATTCTGCGAACCCAGTACCACTGCGGTAGCTTCGGTAAAGCTTTGCCAGCCTACATGCACGTGTGCCATCGAAAACCCTGGCTGCGTAGTTAAAATCCGATTAAGGAGAAATACACCCTGCTCACTCCAATGTGTGAGGTCACCCGAATCTCTAGGTTGAGTTCCACAATCGCTCTCTAACTCTTTGTAGATGTTGCGCAGCGATGCTGGAAGTTTATGAGCAATCTCGGAGGTTGAAAAAGCTAACCCCTGTGCAACCCCAGGTGTTGGATATGGATCTTGTCCAAAAATCACAACTTTTATTTCCGAAAGCGGTTGTCGGTAGGCGCACATAATAAGTTCGTAAGGAGGAGTAGTTTCTGAAGATTTTAAACGTGTATCAATCGCATTCAAATCTGTTCTGCATTGAGATAGAGCGAACTGCCACTCTGGGTGCATCTGCTCAAAAAGATTCATACACGTAAACTAAAATGAACGGGCTGAAAACCGACCAGCATCATGGCTCACTGAGATATTCTCACCAAAGATTGCCGACACATGTTCAGTGGTTATCACTGAGCTGATGGGACCCGAAACGGCAATTTTGCCAGCTTTAAGTAACAATGCGTGTGTTGTACCGACCGGAATTTCCTCAATATGGTGCGTCACTAAAATCGTCGCCGGTGCCGTTGGGTCAGATGAGAAATTTGCAAAGCGCCGCAATAAATCTTCTCTACCACCAACATCTAAGCCGCCAGCAGGTTCATCCAACAGGAGTAGCTCGGGATCAGCCATTAAAGCGCGTGCAATTTGCACTCTCTTTTTTTCACCTTCACTGAGAGTTCCATACAATCGTTCACCCATTTCGCGAACGCCAAAAGTAGTCAACAAAGCAATCGCTCGGCTTTCATCCCAAAGATCGTAATCTTCATTCCAACGGCCAAGGATTGCATATGCGGCAGTAAGAACAACGTCTTTTACTTTTTCATCGTAGGGAATATCTTCTGCTATCGGGGCTCCACAAATTCCTATTCGGGTGCGAAGTTCAAATAAATCAACCGAACCCATGCGTTTTCCTAAAACTGAAACTTGACCATGCGTTGGGAATATTTTTGTAGCTAATAATTGAAGCAGCGTTGATTTGCCTGCACCGTTAGGACCTAAAATTACCCATCGCTCCCCCGACGTAATCGTGAAATTGATAGGACCCAGGATAAGTTTCTCGCCGCGACGTACCGAAACATCTGTTAGTTCCAGGACCGGTAGTGTTGCCATAGAGAGAAAAATACTGGTTCGTGGCGCTACTTTCGGCTTTTAATGGCGTTCTGGCTCTGTGATTTTAAGATAATCTTGTCTCATAATGAGTACCAGCCAGAATTCAGAGCAATTTACGGGGCTCATTCTTCTCAGTGGTGTAGATAAGCCGGGAATAACTCAAGCTCTTTTTGATTCTTTAGCGCCTTTCTCGATCTCGATTTTAGATATCGAACAAGTTGTTATAAAAGACCGCCTCATCCTGACCGTTCTTTTTGCCCTCAATCCAGCGCATCAGGAAGCCATCGAAAATGATTTGACTACGTGTGCTATCGATTTAGATGTTGATATCGCGACTCTATTTTCTACTACGACCGCTGACTCAATTGCAAGCAAGGCTGGCTTGGTGCACGTAGTTGTCCTTGCAAGGAAATTAAGCCCTGCAGCAATTGCAGCTTTATCGGGTGCGATTTCGGGAGTGGGAGCTAACATTGAACGAATTTCGAGAATAGCATCGAACCCAATTACTGCCATTGAATTCTTAATATCCGATGCCAATAAACGAGAGTTGAACGCTCTGCTGGCTCCTATCGCTTCAACACATGATGTTGATATTGCAGTTTCTCCGGGTGGAGTTTCGCGCCATGCACGTAAATTGGTTCAGTTAGATGTTGATTCAACACTGATCTCACAAGAAGTCATTGACGTATTGGCAATGAAAGCCGGTGTGGCCGATAAAGTAATTGCTATCACCGAGTCCGCTATGCGCGGTGAGATTGATTTTGCCGAATCTTTGCAGGCACGAGTGGCACTGCTAAAAGGTTTACCTGCAACTGCTTTAGTAGAAGTCCAAAAGGAAATTACTTTGACACCTGGGGCTCGGAATTTGATTGCAACCTTGCAATCACTGGGTCACACTGTCTCCGTAGTTTCCGGAGGATTCATTGATGTTATAGAACCCCTTTTAATTGATTTGAAAATAACATTGTATAAAGCTAATAAATTAGAAGTTGTGGATGGGTTACTGACTGGAAAAACGCTGGGCCCAATTATTGATCGTGCGGCAAAAGCCCAAGCACTTCATGAGTTTGCAAGCAAAGTGGGCGTATCTATGGAACAAACCATCGCAATCGGCGATGGCGCAAATGACTTGGACATGATCGCCGCTGCTGGCCTTGGAATAGCTTTCAATGCTAAACCAGCAGTGCGTGCGGCAGCTGATGCTTCAGTGAACAATCCTTATCTGGATTCAGTCCTGTACTTATTGGGCATTGCCGACGAATCAGGCGGAGAAACTATTTAAAGCCGACAGGCGTGAATATCGGTAACTAAAATTCCTCGAGCCCCGGCGGCCCACAGTTCATCCATTACGCGATTAGTGTCTTTTCTCGGAACCATTGCTCTGACGGCGACCCATTCGGGCTTTTGCAGAGGTGAAATAGTCGGTGATTCCAAACCAGGTGTAATTGCACACGCAATCTCTAGTTGACTCTTTGGAACATCATAATCAAGCACAACATATTTTCGTGCAGTAACGACACCTTGTAAGCGACGAATAATGATTTCCAGCTCGGCAGGAATTGCAACTCCGGTCCGCCCGATAACAATTGCTTCGCTAATTAAGATTGGTTCGGCAAAAACTTGCAAGCCAGCTTGACGCAAAGTATTGCCGGTACTAACAACATCGGCAATTAAATCCGCAACTCCCAAGCGAACAGAACTTTCGACCGCGCCATCTAAGCGGACTACCTCGGCTGTAATACCTAGTGATTTCAAATGTGAATTGACAAGCCCTGGATACGCCGTAGCCACACGTTTATTAGCAATATCGCCAGGTTGCATGTTTGCATTGGCTGGTCCAGCAAAGCGAAATGTGGACCCACCAAAACCAAGTTGCAACAACTCATCAGCTTGGGCGCCTGAGTCAATCAATAAATCTCGTCCCGTGATTCCAGCCTCTAGCTCACCCGAACCAACATAGATAGCGATATCGCGTGGACGTAGGTAATAAAACTCAACATTATTGTCGGCATCAACTAAAACAAGGTCACGGCTATCTGTGCGCTGACGGTAACCAGCTTCTTTCAGGATAGCAATTGATTCTTCGGCTAATGAGCCCTTGTTGGGGACAGCAACTCTTAACATTTTATACTCGATTCATTTACAAGTAGGTGTAGACATCGTTGAGAGTTAAACCGCGTGCCAACATCAAAGTTTGTACATGATAAAGGAGTTGAGATATCTCTTGCGCTAAAGCTTGATTACTCTCATGTTCAGCGGCCAGCCACACTTCACCAGCCTCTTCCAAAACTTTCTTTCCGATCGTATGGATGCCGGCATCTAGTGCCGTGACAGTACCTGAACCCTCCGGGCGTAGTTCAGCTTTTTGGCTTAATTCAGCCCAGAGGGATTCAAATGTCTTCATGCGATAAGTTTACTAGAACAAACTAAATCGCTGTGCTCAATTTCTCCCGCTTGGAAATACGTAACCACGAGAAGAAACCCCATAGGACAAATGGAAGATAGATCGCGTAGAGGGTTCCCGTTGGGTAGTAACCATTTTTGAAGGCGAAAGGTACGCCCACAAAATCAACGGCGACCCACACCAGCCAAAATTCCACGTACCCACGACTCATCCCATAGGTTGCTAGTGCAGTACCTGTAAAAATCCAGGTATCAACTAGTACCCACGTACCAGACTCGCCTAAGGCTTTGAAAATCTGCATAGAGATCAAAAAGAAGAGAACTATCGCCGGAACAAGAATTTGTTTCTCTTTCACAGTTGTCCAACGCGGAACGACGGCAGGTTTCTGCGCACCATTAATTTTGCGGTGTTGTGCCCAGCGAATCCAACCGTAAACGCTAACAATGATGAGTAAGAGATTACGGCTAGCTTGGCCATAAAAGTTGCCCGATGGCTGATCTCCATAAGCAAAAACTGCACCAAGAAAAACTGTGAACAGTAATGCGTCGCCCAAAATACCCACTGGCCACGCTGCAACTTTTCGACGAGCTCCTAATATTGCGCTGGAAAGTCCGAGCACACCGCCAACAACTTCGCGTAGGGCAATTGATTTACTTCCAAAATGAATCGTGCTTTCAAAAAACCATTTAATCAGTGACACTGTTGATCCTTCCTAGTAGAAAAGCTCCAGGAAGAAACGAGGCATTACTAAAACGCACATGCGCATGTAAGCCCTGTCCCTTTATCCAGACTTTAACTGTCGGTTTTGGAGTTACACCAAATCAACCGATCAATGGATTTGATCGGGTCGCGGACTTTACCGCCGGTTCGGATTTACACCGACCCCCGGAACAACGTGGGCCTAGTTTGCCACATTCTGTGCAAGTTGGCGCAATGAAGCGACCATTGCAGCGGGGTCTTGGGCGTTAAATACCGCACTTCCGGCAACGAAGGTGTCGGCACCTGCAGCGACGGCTTGCTCAATAGTTTCTAAAGAAATCCCGCCATCAACTTGTAACCAAATAGGACGATCTCCAATAACCCGGCGCGCGCTACGTACTTTCTCCATCATATCCACCATAAATTTTTGTCCGCCGAAACCAGGTTCAACTGTCATTATTAAAAACATATCAACATCATCTATGAAATCAAAATATGTATCGATAGCTGTGTTGGGTTTGATTGCTAAACCCGTGCGAGAACCTAGAGAATGAATCTGTTTTAGTGTTGCGGATATGTCTTGCGTGGCTTCGGCGTGAATCGTCACGCTTTGCGTACCAACCTCGGCGTAGCGCGGGGCAATACTGTCGGCATCGGCGACCATAAGGTGTGCATCGATTCCTATGGGACAACTCTTGATTATCTTCTCTGCAGCCTCAAAATCGAAAGTGAAATTAGGAACAAAAATATTATCCATAACATCTAAATGGATAAGGTCGGAAACATCGGCAATCTTGGCTATCTCTTGGTCAAGTTGTGCAAAGTTAGCATTCAGAATACTTGGCGTAATGCGAATCTCTTGTTTCACTCCCAGATGCTATCCGTTAGGTATCGATTTCTTGCGGAACAAAGCTAAGAACATGGCGTCCGTGCCGTGTTTATGCGTCCATAGCGATAACGACCCTGATCGCGTTGCATCCTTTAAATTTGCCGGTAAGTAAGTCTCTACATTCACATGCTCTAATTCCGGATGCTTTTTCAAAATATCAAGGACTTGCACAGTTGTCTCAGCTAAATGCGGTGAGCATGTGGCATAACCCAAGATGGCCTCAGGATTAAGAACCGGAATAGCCGCTTCAATCAACTCGAGTTGCAATTGGGTTAACTCTCTTAAGTCGGCAACTGTGCGACGCCAACGAACTTCAGGTCTGCGTCGAAGTGCACCTAAACCAGTACATGGTGCGTCAATAAGAATGGCGTCAAAGCTTTCGCCGTGCTGTGCAATATCACGGCCATCGCCACACCAAACGCGTGCTCCATGTACAACCTTGCGAACTAGATCAGCTCGTGGTTGCGAAAATTCATTTCCGGTGAAAGTGATATTTCGTTGTCGAGCGATACTAGAAAGAAGTGCAGCTTTGCCACCTGGACCGGCACACAAGTCCAACCATTGCTGCCCACCAGATGCTGCCGCAAAAACCGATGCGACCAATTGTGAACCTTCATCTTGCACGCCAGCTAAGCGATGTTGAATAAGTTCAAGTTTGCCGGGATTACCTTTCATGCTAACCCCTAAGGCGGAATATTTAGTTGGCTCGCCACCTAATGCAATCAAATCCGCTTGTGTGGAATATCCAGGCCATGAAACTAACGTTGGTATTGCTGGCACGTTATTGCTTCGCAATTCCAGTTCCACAAAATCCCACGATTTAAGCAGATCAAAATAGGCCGAGATAATCCAGGCTGGATGAGAATATTGGATAGCGAATTTTTCAACATGATCACTTATAGATTCCAGTGGTGCAAACCACTCTTCCAAACTTTTGCGCGTTACCGCTCTCAAGAGCGCGTTGACAAAACTGGCTTGAGATTCACCCAAACGTTTGCGGGCCACTTCTACAGTTGCTGATACCGCAGCGTGATCAGGGATTCGCATCTCATGTAATTGATGAACTCCCATGCGCGCCAAATCGACAATCCCTGCATCGACTTCAATCCATGGACGATCGGATACTTGACTTAAAACCCAATCATGCTTGCCTTGCATGCGTAAGGTTCCATACACAAGTTCTGTTACTAAATTGCGATCTCGCTCATCCAGCGTGGAAGCCGTCAATGCCGCAGGTAGCAGCAAGTTGGAATAACCAGCATTTCGGTTCACTTCAACAATCAAATCAAAAGCTAATAATCTAGAGGCTTCCGGTTTAGGCGCTTTAAATGTATTTCTTCGAGCCTCAACCACAACGTTCCTTGTCTAAGAATCGCGCGCCTCTAGACCAATCCATTGCCGACATTTCGCGTTTTCCGGACGGGATTACTGATTCGATAACTAGTGCGCCGTTGCCAGTACCGATATAACACAACGAATCTAAGGTTTTCAATTCACCAGGTTCTAAAGGCAATCGAGCTTGCGTCAATGAAACTTTTGAAACCTTGAGAACTTCTCCGCGAAAATTCGTCCACGCGCATGGCTCTGGAAAAAATGCACGAATAGAGTTGAGGATAAATGTTGCTGATGAATTCCAATCGATTTGTGCATCGGCTTTGCTTATCTTTTTAGCCAATGTCCCGATACCCGTTTGAGCCACCGGTGATTGACCACTAAGTATCGACTGCAAAACTTGTGGTAGAAGTTGTTTTCCAATAAGGGATAATTCTGAGAGTAATTCCAAACTTCGCCACGCAGGATCAATATCTACAGTTTGCGTGGCATAAATTGGGCCAGTATCCATCCCAGAATCGAGCTTGAAAATCGTAACGCCGGTGCGAACTTCACCCGCTAAAAGGGCCCGTTGTACAGGGGCAGCACCACGATAATTAGGAAGCAACGAGAAATGCATATTGACGCAACCGTACTTTGGGGCATCCAAAATAAATTGCGGAAGTAAAACACCATAAGCGATTGTTAAAAGTAAATCCAGATCAGCAACATATGGCAGTAGCTCGTTAGCATTTGCAGGTTTAACGAATGGAATTGAATGCTGATTGGCCCACAACGCTACTTCCGACTGCTTTAACTCACGTCCTCGACCAGCAGGACGATCAGGTTGTGTGATTACTCGGACTAATTCGTGGCCTGATTCGAGCAACCAATTGAGAGTGGGAATTGCGACGTTGGGAGTAGCGGCTACCCCAATACGCATTAAGTATTCCGCCCGAAAATTGTATGCGGTGATGCTTTGATTGTCAGAGTATTTCCCTTTTCTGTTTCAAGGTTGAACCACTCTGACTCACGAATTTCCTTCATTGCTAACTTACGATTTTCAGGAGTGAGGCGATCGATGAATAGGATGCCATCCAAGTGATCAGTTTCATGTTGTAGCGCTCGGGCTAAAAAATCGCTTCCTTCTACAACAACTGGCTCACCGAACATATTAAAACCTTTTGCCACAGTGTGTAGCGCCCGCTTAGTTTCATATCGTAAATCTGGGAAAGATAAACAACCTTCTTCACCATCCTGAATCTCCTCCCCTAGCGTGAGTACAGGGTTAATGAGGTGGCCAAGTACATCATCTACATGCCATGTAAAGACGCGCAATGGAACGCCTATTTGCGGAGCAGCTAAACCAGCTCCTGGCGCATCCAACATAGTTTGCGTTAAATCCTCCACCAAATTGCGGAGCTCTTTGTCAAAATCAACAACCGGAGATGCAGGGGAAAGTAACACCGGATCTCCAAAGAAACGTATTTCTTGAATCGACATGCGCAAATCCTATCAAAAAAATTACAGCGAATATGGATCAATACGCAGCATCGCGTCAGCTTTGCGGGCAATACTGCGACGACGCATCAATTCATGAAGTAACGCGGTCAAAGATTCCCGAGTATCGAGTGGGGACAAAAGTACGATTTTACTTGTTTCGGTGTTCACTCTAGTCGGCCCAAGCACCCTCACCTCTTTTGAAATACGACCATCATCAGATGCCTGCTTAATACCTGTTGCAACAGTGCTCGCTTGATTTGTTGGAAGCGTTAGCACTGCGCTCGTAACTGCGGGTGGAAAAACTATCTCACTTCGAGACTGCAACTCCCTTTTAAGCATTGGGGCCGGATTCCAACGGATTAGTGATGAAACAATCGGATGCGATTCGTCGATTGAAAGTAATACAACTCCTCCGTTACGTACTAACGCTGCAGTTTCAAAAAAGAGCTCAATCGCTCGTTCACTTGCACGTAAATCGTCATGGCTGAAATAAGTTAAACCGTCAAGAATAACAACTGCAGAATAGCCACCATCGACATATGGCGCGGCCCCGGGCGTACTCAGAACGAAGGAAGGTTTAGGTTCTACCGATTTTTTTATCACGTCGCCAAATGAAAGGACGATAGGAATTTTTGGAAAAGCTCTAGAAATTTCCTCCGCGGCTCGTTCGATACCACGTGAAACAAGAAATTTGCGATCTCTACCGCAATACGTACATATCCAATCTTTTTGTTGCAACCCACAAATCCGACATGAAGGGTCAGCTGATTTGCTTGTCAGATGTAGTTTCGAACCGCACATGCAGGTGGCAATATTTCTGCAGTGCGCACAAAGTACAGCATTGGCATAACCTTTGCGTGGCACTAGAAAAAGTACGGGACCTTTAGCCACACTTGTCCTAATATCTGCGAATATGCGCCCCGGTAATAAAGTCGAATCGGCTGAAGAAAATGCTTTAACAACGGTTTTAGTAGCAGCATTATCAAAATGAACTTTCTTAGCTTCTATAAGCGCTGCTATATCTATCGAAGGCACATAGCCTGTGAAAATGACATTACAACCCTCCATTGCATGGCGCATAAGCGCAATATCTCTGACATTCCAACCAGGATTTCGGATCTCGTAAAATTCGGGTGACGTCTCCTTGAAAACTATAATCGTTGCACCAAGTGCTAAAGGTGCGAAAATTGCGTTACGAGATCCAATGATCACTCGATGGCCAGGTTTGAAACTCGCTAAATAATCCCCATATCTTTGCGCCCTAGAAACACCACTATCAATTCGAAGAACCTCACTTTTTCTACTTCCGAAACCATCCAGTAATGCGATGACGTCGCGTTCATCCGGCGCAATAATTAAAACTGATCCAGTTCGCGCATATTCCAAAGCCAATGTGGCAACTTGCTCGTGAGGATTACGATGTGCTGGCAAAGCTTTGAAAACAACTTTTCCACTTGGTGTCCGCTCAGAATTAGCTAATAGCACCGATGACCCAACAAATTCCTTATCAACAGATGCAACTCTGGGAGGAATCGCGCTCTTAATAATCTCCCACGGATTTGTGGCCCAATGCTGCGCCACACTTGTTATCAGCTTCAAAGAACGTGTTGTGGCAACTGGATGGGGCGAAAGAACTTTTGTGATTGATTTCAGTTTGGCTGAACTATCTGAAACTTGTACACGTGCAATTACTAAACCTTCAACCTCACGCGTTCCGAATGGGACCTGAACTCGAATCCCGGTCTTAATTTGGGCAGAAAGTTTCTCGGGAACTTGATAATCAAGAGGGGTATCTAAGTGAAAGACACCCGTGTCCACCCATACGCGAGCTACGGGAGAATCAATAGCAATATCACCAGGTGGTGCAGGTGCTACTTGGGACTTGAGTTTAAAAAGCCGTGGCGTTGCCACAATCGTTACTTAATTGCGTTTTGAAGCTCTGTGATCCGGTTGGTGCGTTCCCATGCAAATTCTGGGAGCTCACGACCAAAGTGACCATAGGCGCTAGTGAGGGCATAAATAGGACGCAGTAAATCCAAATCACGGATGATTGCTGCCGGTCTCAAGTCGAAGACTGTCGTTACGGCATTTTGAATTTTACTGACTGGAACTGTTTCGGTTCCGAAAGTTTCGACAAATACTCCAACTGGTTGTGCCTTGCCGATTGCATAAGCGACTTGAACTTCACATCGACGTGCTAAACCTGCTGCAACCACATTTTTTGCGACCCACCGCATGGCATAAGCCGCAGATCGATCTACCTTTGATGGATCTTTTCCACTGAAAGCTCCACCTCCATGACGTGCCATTCCACCGTAGGTATCAACAATAATTTTACGTCCAGTTAAACCAGCATCTCCCATCGGCCCGCCAATTACAAAGCGTCCAGTGGGATTGATCAAAGTTTTCAGATCTTTACGAGGTAAATCGATGAGCGAAAGAATTGGATCGATGACATGTTCAATAATTTCTGGAGTCAACTTCTTGACTACATCTACTTCTTCGGCATGTTGACTGGAGATCACCACGGTATTGAGCGCAACCGCACGATCTCCGTCATACTCAATAGTTACTTGAGTTTTACCATCTGGTCTTAAATACGGTAACAATCCGCTCTTGCGAACTTTTGTGAGTTGCTGCGCCAAGGCGTGCGCTAGCCAAATTGGTAGCGGCATCAACTCTTTCGTGTCATCGCATGCGTAACCAAACATCAAACCTTGATCGCCAGCACCTTGAAGATCAAGTGGATCCACTTGCGAACCGACACGGTGTTCATAAGCATCATCTACGCCTTGAGCTATATCTTGCGACTGCTGACCAATAGAAATCGAAACGCCACAACTATTTCCGTCGAAACCTTTCTCTGACGAGTTGTAACCAATTTCCAAAACCGTGTCACGGACTATTCCCATTACATCGGCATAACCATTGGTGGTTACTTCACCAGCAACATGTACCTGCCCAGTAGTGATGAGAGTTTCTACTGCTACGCGGGATTTCTTATCTTGGGAGATAAGTGAATCTAGGACCGCATCAGAGATTGCATCAGCGATCTTGTCTGGATGTCCTTCAGTAACAGATTCTGAGGTGAAGAGGCGTTGTGACATTGTCCTAACCTAACTGCTTGAGGGCGTAATCTAGAAGAAGATCGGCAAGCGTGTCTTTGCTGGTTCTGGCGATGGCGATTTCCTGACCGTCTACAAGCACAATCGTACCTTCGGTCTCTTCTTGACCAAAAATAGCGCCATCAGAGACGTCGTTGACATAAATCAAGTCCAGACCTTTAGCTGACATTTTTGTTTTTGCTGATGCAACTAAATCGCCAGTTTCGGCCGCAAATCCCACCATTACCTGATTCTTTTTTTCAGTCGAGAGTAGTTTGAGTAAATCAGGATTAGCAGTTAAATCTATGTGGGTGTACTGATCTTTCTTAATCTTTTCATCAGCAGTCGATGAGGGTCTGGCATCAGCCACAGCTGCGGCCATTACTAAAATGTCACAACCAACAAATGATGCTTGCAACGCCCGAGACATTTGTGCCGCATCCTCTACGTGTTCTATTTCAATTCCAGGCAAGTCATCTGTGTTTACATTGGCTGCAATTAAGTGCACGCGTGCGCCTCGACGACATGCAGCTTTCGCAACTGCGATTCCCTGTTTGCCGGAAGATCTGTTTCCAATGTAACGAACTGGATCAATAGCTTCACGAGTGCCACCAGCAGAAACCAACACTTTCTTTCCAGCTAAATCCTGAACATAACCAGTTAGCTCATTAAATGTTTCAAGAATTGCTTGAGTTTCCGGAAAACGTCCTTGACCAACATCACCGCCAGTTAAGCGACCTACTTCAGGATCCATTACGGTGAAACCTCGTGATCGCAAAGTTGCAACATTAGCTACGGTAGCTGGATCCGACCACATGGACGGGTGCATCGCTGGCACTAACATCTTCGGTGCATCGCTAGCTAAAACAAGATTAGTAAGTAAATCATCGGCGCGACCAGCTGCCAATCGAGCAATCAAGTCGGCAGTGCACGGTGCAATTAAAAAGAAGTCAGCAATCTTTCCCAAATTCACATGACGTACTTCATCCACTCGCTCCCACACTTGCGTAGTGACAGGGCGCCCAGATAAGGCTTCCCAAGTTGCAGCTCCTACGAAATTCAGAGATGCAGGGGTAGGTACAACCGTGATGCGGTAACCCGCATCTTGCATGCGACGTAAAAGATCGGCAGATTTGTAGGCGGCTATTCCTCCCCCGATACCGAGAATTACCTCGCGGTTAGTGGAAGACATAGGTGTTGGAAAAATTAAGCGGTAGGTTCGAGATTTTCAATCGTGAGTAAGCCTTCATTGATTTCGCGCAATGCGATAGATAGTGGCTTCTCGTGGACGTGTGTTTCTACAAGTGGACCGACATATTCAAGTAGGCCTTCTCCAAGTTGAGAGTAGTAAGCATTAATCTGACGAGCGCGCTTAGCTGCGTACAGAACAAGACTATATTTAGAACCGCTCTTGTCTAGAAGCTCATCAATCGGTGGATTAGTAATTCCATCCATTTTATTCCCCGCTCAGATCGTATGCTCTGTGAATCCGTTTGCGGACTCAAGAGGTGAATGATATCAGTTGAGTTACAACTCGCTCGACGGCGTCATTGACGATGACATGATCGAAAAATGAGGTTGCTGCCAGCTCCTCTTGGGCTAATTCCAGCCTGTGTGCCCGGCGTTCGGGGTCATCAGTTCCTCGGCCCTCCAAACGTGCCACTAATTCCTCCCACGATGGAGGCTCAAGAAAAACCAAAATCGCTTGAGGTAAATGCGATTTAACTTGCTTGGCCCCGTCGATCTCTATTTCTAGGAGAACGTTTTCACCTCGAGCTAATGCATCGAGAACTTCTACACTAGGAGTTCCATATTTATTACCAGCAAACTCTGCCCACTCTAGAAATTCATCCTCCTTCACTCTGCGATCAAATTCATCATTGCTGATGAAAAAATAGTCAATTCCATTGAGTTCATTGTTTCGAGGTGAACGGGTAGTTGCAGAAACACTTACCCAGAAATCCCCTGATTTTCTTAAAAGCGCAGCCACAGTGCTTTTTCCGACGCCACCTGGACCAGATAAAACAATCAATTTACCCGGACGCACTGCATGTGAACTTTTCATGAATTCGCTACGTAATTCCTTAATTTGATGACGTCCTAGGCCGGCAATTCTACGGGTGGCTGAGATATTTAACTTCTCCATAAGCGCGCCAGCGCGGATTTTTCCAACTCCCGACAAGGCCTCTAACAACTCCCGCACTCTCATTTTTGCGACCGCTTCATCACTTTGAGCTAATTCCAAAACTGCATCTATCGAATATTCGCCGTTTTTAATCTTAATCTTGATTTCAGCGCGACGTTTGCGCGATTGAGCTGCTTTTAAAAGTGCTGCGCTGCGCTGCTCGGGAGTCAGTTGTGGAGGTGCGCCCATAGGTTAAATCTAACTGGTGATTGGCTTATTGCAGAATCTGTTCGGCAATTTCAATAGCACGCTCACGCATCGCCGCTGCGCCGTTACTAAAGCTTTGCGTAATTGGTCGACCTATGACTACAAAATCCGCACCGGCTTCGATTGCCGCACGCGGAGTCATAGTGCGCATTTGATCATCGCTACCGGCGGTATCTAATGGACGGACTCCAGGGGTAATAATTGTTATATCTCCACCAACTGCGGCGCGAATAGCAACAATTTCGAGTGGGGAACAGACAATTGCTCGAGCACCACCAGAAACTGCTACTCGAGCTAAACCAACTGCAGAATCTAACGCTTGGGATTTGAAACCGATGTCGCTCACATCCGTTTCAGATAAGGAGGTCAAAATGGTGACTCCTGTTACTGAGGTTTTAGGCAAGGCTTCAACGGCAGCTCTGACCATCCCTTGTCCACCTGATGCATGAACTGTAAGAAAGCGCGGGGCTAGATTGGAAACCGCCTTAGCCGCCCCACTTACTGTGTGTGGAATATCGTGCAGTTTTAAATCTAAGAAAATATCAGTTTCACATTCACGTGCAATTTCTAGAACGCCTGCACTACCGAAAGTCAGGAAAAATTCCAATCCCAATTTAACAACTGAGACCACGCCATCAGTTGCTTTAACCCACTGCTTTGCGATCGCTAAATCTGGAGTATCTACTGCCAGAACTATTGGCGCTTTCATTATGAACTACACCTCTTCCGGCCGGTGTGCAAAACCAATGGCTTGGCGCATTGAAGTAAAACCTTTGCTTACTAAAAGTTCTTTTAGTTCATTTTGAATCGACATAATTGCTGTTGGATTACCAAAACTTGCAGTTCCAATTGAAATTCCACTAGCACCGGCAGCGATCATTTCAAGTGCGTCTTTACCACTAGAAACTCCACCCATTCCTAAAATCGGAACTTGTGGCATGGCAGCATGAACTTGGTATATGGCGCGCACGGCGATCGGACGAATCGCCGGACCGGATAAACCTCCAGTTTTGCCCCCTAAATGTGGACGCATCGTGTCTAAATTTATAACCATTCCTAATACTGTATTAATCAGAGCGAGAGCATCGGCACCAGCATCTACAACACCGCGCGCAATTGATGGCAGGTCAGTTACATCAGGTGAAAGCTTGGCAATGATCGGTAATTCCCCACCAATGGTGCGACGAACACCATCGATAACTCGTTTAGAGGCCTCAGGATCGCAGGCGAAAACTAGGCCACGATTTTCAACATTGGGGCAAGAGATGTTTACTTCAATCGCACTAATTCCAGAAATTGAACGCAGTTTGCGGGCAAGAGTTGAATACTCTTCAACAGTTTCCCCAGCGATTGAAACAATGATTCTCGATCGTTGCTCTATAAGAAATGGAATGTCTTTAGCAATGAATGCGTCGATTCCCGGACCTTGCAAACCAATGGAGTTGAGCATTCCACTGGGCGTTTCAGCCATACGCGGAGTAGGACGACCAGTTCTAGCTTTCATCATCACCGATTTAGTGACGACTCCCCCGATATCGCTCAAATCAAAAAATTGCGATAGTTCCCGTCCGGAACTGGCACAACCACTTGCAGTGAAAGTCGGAGCGGGAAACCATGCGTTTCCTAGCGTTGTTGAAAAATCCAAAGCCGTCATAACGTTTTACCAACTTTGTCCCATTGAACATGCGCCCCGTCCATAACTGGCCCATCGATACAGGAACGCTGCATCGTTATATTGCCTTCGGTATCAGAGACTGGAAGTACGCATGTCATGCAGATACCAATGCCACACGCCATGGATTCCTCGACTGCACATTGATGAACAACGTCTGTACCCCGTGTGATTGCATCGATTGCCGACAACATAGCCATAGGCCCGCATGAATAAATAACTGCGATATTCATATCATTGATCAAATCACGTATTGGATCAGTGACCCGGCCACTTTGTCCCATAGATCCGTCCTCGGTATAAATCCGCAACGAGTTCACTGAGCGCTTGCCTTCCATGGGTGCATAAATTTTCGAAGCCGTGCTTGCACCTAACAACATATCAACACGACATCCTCGGGCGTTGAGAACTTCAGCTAAACCAAATAAAGGTGCAGAACCATATCCGCCACCAACTAGTAGAACTTGAACTGGTTCGGTCGGAATTCCAAACGCGGTTCCCAAAGGAACAATGACGTCAATGACGCGTCCTTCAGTCTGTGCACACAACCATTTGCTGCCTTGACCATGAGGCGCGACAATCAACTCCATAGTTCCACCAAAAGTTGAGCTTGATGACACTCGCGATATCGCAAAAGCTCTACGCAAAATCATGCGCGAATTCTCGCCACCAACATTTATTGCGACGAAATTTCCTGGTTTACACACTGTTGCTAAATCTCCAATATTGATAATTAATTGGTGGTATTGCCCAACGCGCTTATTACTAACGACTGTCGCTAAAATTTGTGAAGCATTTTTGTTGATCAAAGCCATGGCTAAGCCAACCACTTTTGTAGCGATTTTATCGAGAGTTCACTCGTCTGCAGAAAGCGAATACCTTCAACTGCAGCGCTAAAACCAGCTGTGGTCGTGATAATTGGAATCGAGCGTTGCACTGCCGCAGTACGAATCAACCAACCATCCTGGCGCGTACCACGACCTACCGGAGTGTTAATCACTAAATCAATATCGCCCGAGTTGATAATCTCGACAATAGTGCGCTCCCCTAATGGTCCTGTGCCTTCGGAGTTTTTACGTACAGTTATGCAAGTAACACCATGTTGCGATAAATAAGCTGCAGTGCCCTCGGTAGCTAAAATCTTGAAACCGCAATTCATCAAACCAACGGCCGCCTCTATCCCAGATTCCTTATCTTTATCAGCCAGTGAGATAAATACAGTTCCGGATTTCGGCAGTGGCCCGAACGCGGCAATTTGGCTCTTGGCATAACTCTCGCCAAACGTTGGGGCTATTCCCATAACTTCTCCGGTAGAACGCATCTCTGGCCCAAGTACTGCATCCACTCCACGACCATCACTGCGTCGGAATCGATTCCATGGCAATACGGCTTCTTTCACCGAAATACCTTTAGCTATTCCATCGCCGTTGGTAGGAAGTAGTCCTTCCTTGCGAAGCTCGGCAATCATGGAGCCAACTGCAATTCTTGCCGCAGCTTTAGCTAATGAAACTCCCGTTGCTTTACTTACAAATGGAACGGTACGCGAAGCTCGAGGATTAGCTTCCAGGACATAAAGTTTAGAATCAGCAATGGCGAATTGAATGTTGATCAGTCCACGCACATCCACACCGCGTGCAATTTTTTCAGTAGCAACTCTGATCTCTTGCAATTGCGTTGCAGAAACTGTCATAGAAGGCAGGACACAAGCACTGTCGCCACTGTGAATTCCAGCTTCTTCTATGTGTTCCATAACGCCACCTAAGAAAAGTTCATCGCCATCAAAAAGAGCATCGACATCGATTTCAATGGCGCTGTCTAAAAATCTATCAACTAGAACCGGACGATCTGGCGTGATGTCAGTGGCACGGGTGATGAATCCAGCTAAGGCCGCATCATCATAAACAATTTCCATACCGCGACCGCCAAGAACGAATGAGGGACGAACTAAAACAGGATAACCAATGCGTGCGGCGATATTTATTGCCTCCAGCTGTGAAGCTGCCATCCCGAATTCAGGTGCAACTAATTCTTGCTGTGCCAAAATATCTCCGAAAGCGCCACGTTCCTCGGCTAAGTTAATAGCTTCTGGACTTGTACCAAGAATGTTGATTCCAGCAGCTTTGAGACCTGCAGCTAGGCCAAGTGGAGTCTGCCCACCCAATTGCGTGATTACACCAAGAACGGGTCCGGCTAAAGTTTCAGCATGAACAACTTCGATGACATCTTCTAAAGTGAGCGGTTCGAAGTACAAACGATTACTTGTGTCATAGTCAGTTGAAACCGTTTCAGGGTTGCAATTGACCATAATTGTCTCGTAGCCAGCTTCGCGTAAAACAAATGAGGCATGCACACATGAATAGTCAAATTCAATGCCCTGTCCAATGCGGTTTGGGCCGCTTCCCAAAATAATGACGGCAGGCGTAGTACGGGAACGCACTTCGGTCTCTTCTTCATAACTTGAATAGTGATAAGGCGTGAAAGCTTCAAATTCGGCAGCACATGTATCTACCGTTTTATAGACCGGGCGAATTCCAAATTGATGGCGTATACGTCTGACTTCATCTTCGGTTAAGCCGCGTAATTGTGCAATCTGCGCATCGGAAAAACCATTTGATTTAGCTTCTCGAATAAGTTCTGCACTTAGCTCTCCGGGTTGGGCAATTACTTGTGCCTGCGTGTTGATAATTTCTATTTGACGCAAATACCATGGATCTATTTTTGTAGCTTCGAATACTTGCTCAATCGAGGCTCCAGCCCACATCGCTTTCTGAACTTGCTGCAATCGATACTCAGTAGGTATTTTCATCGAGACCAATAGATTCTGCTTCTCTTGTTCAGCGATTTGCGGCCACGAAAAGATGGCTTCTTTACGCTCAAGTGAGCGTAAAGCCTTCATTAATGCTTCAGAGAATGAACGACCAATGGCCATAGCTTCTCCGACGCTCTTCATTGTTGTCGTGAGGCGAGGATCAGCATCGGCAAATTTTTCGAAAGCAAAACGTGGAACTTTCACAACAACATAGTCCAAAGTTGGCTCGAAAGAAGCTGGGGTGACTTTCGTAATGTCATTTTGAATTTCATCCAGGGTGTAACCGATTGCCAACTTCGTTGCTATTTTCGCGATAGGAAAACCAGTTGCTTTTGATGCTAAAGCACTCGAACGAGATACGCGCGGATTCATTTCAATCACAATAATTCTGCCATTAGTTGGGTTCACCGCGAACTGAATATTGCAACCACCGGTATCAACACCAACTTCACGAATAATATCCATGGATAAATCACGAAGTTTTTGATATTCGACATCCGTCAGAGTCATCGCAGGAGCTACCGTTATTGAATCACCTGTGTGTACACCCATTGGATCTAAATTTTCGATGGTGCAGACAATAACTACGTTGTCTTTGTGATCCCGCATAACTTCGAGTTCATATTCTTTCCAGCCCAGAATCGACTCTTCCAACAGAACTTCAGACGTAGGGCTATGTCGCAAGCCAGCACCAGCTATTTGTCGCAATTCATCCTCATTGAAAGCTATGCCAGAACCTAAGCCACCCATAGTGAATGAAGGACGCACAACTACTGGGTAATTGAGCGAGACAACTGCGGCGAAGATCTCTTCCATCGTGTGACAAATAATTGATTGTGCAGATTCGCCACCAACTTTTTCTACAATGCCTCTGAAAAGTTCGCGATTTTCTCCTCGTTGAATCGCATCTACATCTGCGCCAATGAGTCGTACGCCATATTTAGCCAGGGTGCCACGTTCAAACAAACCAATAGCAGCGTTCAGCGCCGTTTGACCACCTAAAGTAGCAAGAACTGCGTCAGGTTTTTCTAAAGCAATAATTTTTTCGATAATCTCGGGGGTAATCGGTTCGATATATGTTGCGTCAGCAAATTCAGGATCAGTCATGATTGTCGCAGGATTAGAGTTCACAAGAATTACGCGAATGCCTTCTGCGCGAAGAACTCGACAAGCTTGCGTTCCTGAATAATCAAATTCACATGCTTGCCCAATAACAATTGGACCGCTTCCAATAACTAAAACACTCTTAATCGTGGGATCTAAAGGCATTATGCATTCACCGTCGCTGCCATTAATGCTATGAACCTATCGAAAAGATATGCCGCATCATGCGGACCAGCTGCAGCTTCTGGGTGATACTGCACTGAAAAAGCAGCTCGCTCCAGCAGTTGCAACCCTTCTACTACCCCATCATTTAAACTCATATGTGTAACTTCGCCGGGCCCATACACAGTGGTGAATTGCGAATCGGTGGGAGCTTTAAGCGCAAAACCATGATTATGCGCAGTAATTTCTACCTTGCCAGTGTTCTTATCAATGACAGGTTGATTAATGCCACGATGTCCAAACTGCAGTTTATAAGTCTCAAAACCTAAAGCCCGTCCCAAAATTTGATGCCCGAAACAGATGCCAAAAATGGGAATCTGCGCACTGAGAACTTCGCGTACCAATTCAATAACCCCAGTCATTGTTGCTGGATCTCCTGGACCATTGGAAATAAATACTCCGTCGGGTTTAATGCGTGCGATATCGTCCAAAGTTGAATCAAATGGCATTACGTGTACCTCGACTCCCCGCTCGGCCAACATGCGTGGAGTAGCCGCCTTTATGCCCAAGTCCAATGCAGCCACCGTAAATTTTTTTTCCCCTATAGCCGGAACTATGTACGTAACTGGAGTCGATACATCTTTAACTAGATACGCCCCAGCCATCGCTTGCGTCTTACGAACTTCGATGACCATTGCTTCTCTAGTCAAATCTAAACCCGAAAAGATTCCAACTCTCATCGCGCCTCGATCGCGTAAATGTCGAGTGATGGCGCGAGTATCTACACCCTGAATACCCACAACATTTTGCGCAATTAATTCAGCTTCTAAATCGTTGTGTGCTCGCCAGTTCGAAGTCAATGTGGAGGGGTTTCTTACAACAAAGCCAGCGACCCAAATTTTTGCTGATTCATTATCTTCATTGTTTACTCCAGTGTTACCGATGTGAGGCGCAGTCATAACCACCACCTGTCGATGATACGAAGGATCGGTGAGTGTTTCTTGGTAACCAGTCATACCAGTTTGAAAAACAGCCTCGCCAAAAGTTGAACCTATTGCACCCCAAGAAGAGCCTTCAAAAATCCGTCCATCATCTAGAACTAAAAAAGCAGCGCTCATTTATCGCGCCGCTTTTTCTGCGACTTTACCGTCGATAAGTTGTGGAAGTCCATTGAAAAAAGTATGCGTAACTAAGCCTGGCAGTTCATAACCGTGGTACGGAGTATTACGACTCTTAGATTGAACGAGATCGCGATCAACAATCCAATTTTTATTTGCATTTATAACCGCGAGGTGCGCAGGGGCACCGGCAACGAGTGCTTGTCCATGCATTTCATATCGGCCTATTCGCGCAGGCGCAATGGACATTCGATCGGCAACTTGCGACCAATCCATTAGCTTGCTTTCAACCATGGTTTTGTTGACTATTGAAAGCGCCGTTTCTAAGCCAATCATTCCAAAACTGGCTTCTTGCCACTCGCAATCTTTTGACTCACTCGTGTGTGGCGCATGATCGGTTGCAATAATATCGATGGTGCCATCAGCCAGAGCTTCACGAAGTGCCATAACATCAGATTGCGTACGAAGCGGTGGATTAACTTTAAAAATCGGATCATAGGATGTAGCTAGATCATCAGTGAGTAGCAAGTGATGTGGCGTGACTTCAGCGCTGACTTGAATGCCGCGGGCTTTAGCCCAACGAATAATTTCGACGCCACCAGCAGTAGTAACGTGACAAATATGCAATCGCGATTTCACGTGATCAGCCAGTAGAACATCGCGCGCGATGATTGCTTCTTCGGCTATTGCCGGCCAACCTTTTAATCCCAGCGTAGCGCTGATCTGGCCTTCATTCATTTGAGAACCAACAGTTAACCGAGGCTCTTGTGCATGCTGAGCTATAACTCCGTCAAACTTTTTAATGTATTCAAGTGCACGTCGCATAACTAATGGATCCGAGACGCAATTACCGTCGTCACTAAAAACGCGCACCCGAGCAACTGAATCGGCCATCGCACCGATTTCTGAAAGTTGTTGGCCTTCTAATCCTTGAGTTACGGCCCCAATAGGAAAGACATCCAAGTAACCAGCTTCACGTCCTAAGCGGAAAACTTGCTCGACAACTCCGGCGGTATCAGCCACTGGTGAAGTGTTAGCCATCGCCGAAAGAGCGACGAAACCACCTTTAGCTCCAGCTTTACTGGCAGTGAGAACGGTTTCTGAATCCTCACGACCGGGTTCACGCAGATGCGTATGCAAATCAACTAAACCTGGGAGAACTACCGAACCTGTGATGTCAAAAACAATGGCCTTATCATCTGTAATTCCATTACCGATTTTAGAAATCTTTCCATCAACTATTAGTAGATCACTTGTCTGTGATCCGAGTATCGATCCACCTTTTAAAATGTAGCGTTGTTGGCTCATGATTGAACACCTACTTCCAATGGTCCACCAGCCAGTAAGACATAAAGAATTGCCATTCTGACATTAACGCCATTTTTCACTTGCTCCACGATTACTGAACGCGCACTATCGGCAACATCAGCGGCGATCTCCAGACCACGATTCATTGGGCCCGGATGCATCACTATCCCCTGAGGTGACATCTTTGCCATGCGATCACTATTGAGACCAAAGTAGCGCGAGTACTCGCGTGAATTTGGAAAGAAAAGATCGCTCATACGCTCTTGTTGAACTCGCAACATCATAATCACATCCACATTTGGAATAACGGAGTCAAAATCATACGAAATACTAACGGGCCAACTCTCAACACCCACGGGTAATAACGTTGGAGGAGCAACTAGCACTACATCGGCTCCCAGCATCGATAGCAATAAGACATTTGAGCGCGCAACGCGGGAATGCAACACATCACCAACTATCGCAACGCGAATTCCTTGCAAATCTTTTGAACCTTTACCTAAGTGCTTTCGGATGGTGA
>Ga0194059_1000114_pt1 | contig 40106 bp, 41 predicted proteins | sample SepL6211m_MetaG_FD_163426 | JGI IMG/M metagenome (GOLD analysis project Ga0194059, IMG submission 163426) | Anoxic zone freshwater microbial communities from boreal shield lake in IISD Experimental Lakes Area, Ontario, Canada - Sep2016-L626-11m | ecosystem: Environmental > Aquatic > Freshwater >...
TAATATTAGCATTAAAAGTATCATTTAGCCTTGACTTTTTATGCCTTAGGTGCTAGTTTGCAAATAACCCCCAAGGGGCCTTGCCCTAGCGGGCAAAATTGAACTTTAAAGCACTGGGGGTGATCAATTTGGTTTTGAGTATAACTACATGCGGCATTTGCCAAGAAAACTTCGTGATATATAATTATCTCGAAGAACAGTTGAAGTCAGGTCGACTTACAAGACGGGAGTATGACTCTATTTTGATGGCCTTTGAGGGCATTCCATTAAAAAATGTGTCAAACGATCGCTTGACTCGGGCGAGACAGAAAGCTGATTTTTTTCAAGAAAGAAAAAGGGTCTTTGCCTTAAAAAGCAATTTGATCGAGGCAATGGTGGTGTTTGACATTGAAATGAAAATTTTCGATTTTAGTCGTCAAGCTAAAAATATTATTGCCGTTATTATTAATGCTTTTTTACCGGCATAATTAAAAAGGGAACACATGAAGTGTTCCTATTTTTTTATTTTAAGCGGCCATTTGTTCTGGTTTTTCTTGATTCATAATTCTTTCCATCTCTGATTTTATAGCGTCTCTAAGTTGTTGTTCTTTACCCTCGAGAATAATGTCAGAGCCTTGGTATTTTTTGGCAATTTTAGTGATACCATTCATGACGGCTGTGTCTTTACCGGCAGCAATAATCTGAATGTATTCATTGCCAGATAAGACATTATAAACTATTTCCTTAATAATTGGGTCGACATTGACTAGAAGGTTTTCAAGATTCTTTTTATCTTCGAGAATTTGCGTGGCACTTTCCAGTCTGGTTTCTTTGCCTAGCTCTTCAGTAAATTGCTTAAAAGCTTCATCGCTTAAAACTTCTTTGGCGTAATTAGAGCGTTCAGTTAGACTGGGATTTTCCTTGCCTGGAATATTACCTTTGATTATGGCCTTAATCTGCATTTTTAGGACGTTTCCTTTGGTTAATTTTTTCAATTTGTCAGCGCCAAGTGAGGCCTCATCTGTAACTTTATTGTCGATTGATGTACTCATTTTATTAGACTAGAGTTAATATGAATTCTAAATTAATTTTTTAAAGATTTCTTGTAGCTTGGCCGGATTAGCTTTGCCCTTGGTGGCGGCCATGCCTTGGCCAACTAAAAATTGAATGACCGCCACTTTACCGTTTCGATACTGTTCTATTTGTTCGGGGAATTTATTGATTAATTCTTTAACTACACCCTCTAAGTGATTATCATCCTCAATTTGCTCTAGGCCCAATTCTTTGGTCCAAGCATGGGCGCTACCACCTTGATGATACATTTTTTCAAGCACTAGTTGTCCGGCTGATGAATTTATTTTATTATCAAAAATCAGACCGATTAATTCGGCAAATTCAGCCGGTGAGATCTTGGTATTTTCGATGGTTTCGCCTGTGGTCTTTAGATGTTTGAATAATTCAGATATTAGCCAATTTGAGGTCAGTTTAGCTAGACGATCTTTTTGATCGCTAAGATCTTGATTATTTTCACTGAGCCAGGCGTGTAGCTCGGAGATTGTTTGTTCAGTAAATGAGGCTAATTGCTTGTCGCTAACTAAAATGTCAGCATCGGCTTCATTTAAATTATACTCAGACATGAATCTGGCCTTTTTGGCGATTGGTAACTCAACCAGCATGTTTTTTATTTCGGCTATAACTTCTGGGGTAATATTTATAGGTGGTATGTCTGGGTCAGGGAAGTAGCGATAATCTGCCGAGGTTTCTTTGATGCGTTGACGAATTGTCTGACCCTTGTCCTCATTCCAGCCTCTGGTTTCTTGTACAAGCTTTTCACCCTCTACTAGTGCTAAAATTTGACGCTTTACCTCATATTCGATTGCTTTTTCGACTGCTTTAAATGAGTTAATATTTTTCAATTCAACTTTAGGGTTTAGTTTATAGTCACCAATCGGCATAATAAGACCAGCTTCATATTTCCACTTACCCTTTTCCTGGATTGAGACATTGGCTTCGCAGCGCATCTCACCTTTTTCCATATCTGCATTCGAGACGCCTAGATAACGTAAAATCTGTTGATAGTTTTGACAAAATTTTTTTGCCGTTTGTGCATTATGTATAGTGGGCTCGGTCACTAGCTCCATTAATGGCGTGCCGGCACGATTGTAATCAACTAGGGAATATGGCTTACCAGCCGGGTGGCTTAATTTTCCAGTATCTTCTTCGAGATGGATTCTGGTTACCTCAATCATTTCTCCATCAACTTCTAACTCACCCTTATAGACAAAGGGCAAGTCGAATTGTGATATTTGGTAGCCCTTTGGTAAGTCTGGATAAAAATAGTTTTTTCGATCAAATTTGGATAAATAATTTATTTGACCGTTCAATGCTAGTCCAACCAAGATAGTCCATTCTATGGCTTGTTTATTGGGCACCGGCAATGTTCCAGGATGAGCAAGGCAGATTGGACAGGTATTTAAATTCGGCTCAGCTAAATGCGAGTCATTATTACAGCGACAAAACATTTTTGACTTTGTTTTTAATTCAGCATGTATTTCTAGGCCGATTATGATATCGTATTTATCAGTCATTTTTAGATAGTTTTACTCTAGAGATCTCTAGTAAATTTAATATTTATATCCCAATAATAGCTAATTTGGCTGCAAAAATCAAGTTTTTGGCTAAAATAAAACCGCTTTTAAACGCGGTTTTTGTGATTATTTGCATGTGACTTGAGTACTAAATTTAAGCATTCAATTGTTATGCCAAGAGCAAAGAAAAAATGACTAAGGCTTGTCCCAAATTTGTAAATATGTTTAATATAGTTTGGCGGCAGAGTATCTGAGGCTAGTATAATCAACATAGCAAAAATGGTGAAAAAAATGACAACTGAGAGTAGGCGCAATATTATTAAGCTAATAAGGACGAACGCAGGGCCTGGTTTCATTATTCACTCCATTTATCTTGGCAAATTCGGGGTTTGACTTTAAATAGCAGGAAATCATGCCAAATATTTGCTATAAAAAAGTAAAACGTCATGATTTGTCCTTTTAAGACAAATTCAGCAGTTTGCTCCGTGGTTAAATTGAACAGAAGTAATGATACTAAATTATAACCAACTAGCAACATTGAGACAGCACAAAAAATCTTAGCCCTAATTATCATGCTACTAAGTTGTTTCATGATAATTACCTCCAGTAGTTAGAATGTACGATGGTTAATATAATTTATAACTAACAATGATTTAAGTCAATGGCCTAACTATTATCCACTAGTATATATTTTGCTAAGTTTGGATGGACTTTTAGGATTTGCTGATGTAATAGTTGGCCAATTTTGCGGTAGGTGAAGTGTCCGCCTTGGCGTGAGCGCAGTCCAATGAAATAAAAAGCTTCTCTTAGGTTCATTTTCATGACAAAACGTCGCGCCGTTGCCTTAGTGGTAATATATTGAGCCTCGTAAGGATGATATTGGCTTATAAGTCTTGCTGTCTCATGCGCCTGGTCCATGGCTTTGCGATAATCGTTACCTAGGCCAACTTGATCAAATAATTTTGGTGTATAGTAGCCATAATCAGCGCTTAAAATTTGTGGAGTTTGGGTCATTATCCGATTGCGCTTGAGGTCGTAGTAGGCACCTTGATCGAGCATAACATCGAAGGTGTAGTATGGATATTCGAGCTCACGTGGCGGCTTCTCGTAAATATTTTTGGCATCACCAAGAATAGTTTTGAAAATCTCTGCCTTATCAGCTTCAGTCATTTTTTCTACGTGTTCTAAAGCTTCACGATAAGAAATTGATTTAAATTTATAAAGCATGCCCGCTAGAACCTTGTTTTCGCCATTCGGGTCGTAGTCGATTAGATCGACTGATAGTTGATTGTCTCTATTAAAGTCGCTAGGCTTTACGGCATCCAATTGGTCAAGCGAAGTTTTGAATAAAAAGTCTTCATTTCTGGCATAGTAATTTGAAGCGTCAGCGTATTTAACCAGGGTAGGCGTGATTTCTAGTGCCACGCGCTTAACAGATTCGCCAATTTCACGAACCTCTTCTAGCGGGTGTGAAAGCATTTTAGTTATGGCATATTCCATGGTGCGGGCATTGGCACTCATGCCTAAATTTGCTAAAGCAGTATTGGGTAAAGCGAAACGTACTACGTCTATCCATTTAGACTTAATGCTGGCTTGATATGCTGCTTCGCTTAGATTTTTGTCATTCGGGTATAGTTTTTCGATTGCCGCTTTGATTGGTTCAATTGATTTTTCATAAAGATCATATAGAGCGTTTATCGATTCTAGATAACTAGATATGAGGCGCGAATCGTAATATAGGGCCTTTGGCACGAAAACTCTATCTCTGGTATAAACCTGATAGCGTGATGATTTTTCGGTATATGACGCCAGACGATTTGCCTGAATTGCTTCGACGGCAATAAGTGAAACGTTTTCGATGGCAATATTCATAAAGGCATGTTCAGCTACTGAGCCATGGCCATAATTTACCACCCATTTTTCGTTAAATTCGGCTGATTTCTCATCGCTTAGCTCTCTAGCTATGACGTCAAATGGTTCAGCCGATCTTGAACATTTAGCAAAAGTTACTGCGGCGACTTCTGGGGATAAATTTTTTAAGGCATAAATTCTAGGTGAATTGTTCATATTTTTGATTGAATTTTTTACTTGGCTAAAAACTTAATAATCATCATTAATACATACCAGTGCTACCATAACCATTTGTACCGCGCGAGGTATTGTCGTTGATTTTATTTGTCCTGACTTTTGGTAGACTTATTTTTTGAATTAAGATTTGTGCTATTTTTTGGCTAGAGCTTATTAGATATGGCTCGCGGCTCAAATTAATGAGACCGATTTTTATTTCACCGCGATAGCCAGCATCTATGACTCCGCCTAGTACTTTGATACCGCAACTAGATACGCTACTTTTATCCCAGATCAAGCCTGTGTAGCCATTTGGTATGGCAATCTTAATACCAGTTGAGATTATAGCTCGATCGCCTGGCAGAAGTGTGTAGTAATCGGCACTATATAAGTCCAGACCAGCGTCGTTTTCGTTGCCTCTTGTTGGTAGTTTCCCTTGTTGATTGATTATTTCGATATCGATATATTCTGGTTCGGCGTTTGGGTTGATTAATTGATTGATTTCTGACCAAATGAGGTCATTTATCTCTTCTTTTGATTTTATTAGATTATCCTGTGCGCAGGAGACTAATTTAAAATTTGGAAAGCCTTCGGCTATTTCTAAATACGTTTGCTCGGCATTAATGAGGTGTGAGAGATTGTCTTCGTGAATGTCTGCCGTCTTGCCCGACCAATCAATTCGAGTTCTGGCGGCGGCCATTTCGGCAGCCACCCTGGCGGGAACATGTAAAATTAAGTTTAGGTCTGGCTGGGGCAGGTTGAACATTTCGAACTCGAGTTTGTATAGCCAATCAAAATAGGCTTTTCTCTCAAGGGGGTTGGAAATTTTACCTCCTTGGTGGCCCATATTGGCGGCAACATAGCGATTGGATAAAACAATGGCTCCGCTCTTGAGCCATTCTCTGATTTTAAAGCTGGCGTCAAAACGATCGACGGCATAAAAAACTGAGGCAATATATGGTCCAACTTCATCAGCGCTCCCATATTTGCCCGATAAATATTCCTCAACCAGACCGGCTGACTTGTTATTGTATTGAGGGAAGTCTGCTAACTCTACCTTATAACCCAGGCTTTTTAATCTGCTTGCCAATAATTCAAGTTGAGTGGTTTTGCCAGAGCCATCGGTACCATCTATGACAATAAATTTTCCATTCGTGTTTTTCATGATATTTTGTAGATAACAAAAGAGGATTTATAATCCTCCTTTTATTATGTTGTCGAGTTTTTTGTGTAATTCTGTCAGACTACCTTCGTTGTCAATCACGTAATTAGCTTGCATCTTGAGCTTGATAATTTGTTGCTCCGTTTCTTTTTCGTGGTCTTTTTCAAAATCTTCAAAAGTTTTTAAGTGATCATCAGTATTTTCACCTCGGTGCTTTAGTCTGGCAAAACGTGCTTCAGGACTAGTGTCTATGTAAATTAATTTAAAATTTGGTAATTGACTTAACTTCTCGGTGTCGATTAATAATCTGATGCCCTCGACGATGATGATTTTTGTAGGATCATATTTGATATCACGCATAATGGCATTTACAAATAAGTCTTGACCAAATCTTTTTCTAAGTATTGTCGAGACATCTTGCAGGTTCTCCCTAGTTAGGGGTAGTTGAACGCGATTTAAGATATCGCGCATCGGAGTGGAGAAACGATAACTGGCAGCTCCGTAACGCTCTTTAATGTACTTACTTGCTTCACCCTTGCCACTGGCTTGTTCACCAACTAATCCAAAAATTATTTGTTCGGCCATATTATAAAATCAATTTTTTTATCAAGTTATCAATTTGGACACTAAGCTCTTTCATGTCTAGATTATTGTCCAATGTTTCCTTGGCCTGATTCATGACTTCAGGAATAGTTTTTTCAGTTGGTAGATTGTGGTCTTGAATGAATTGGTCGTAAGTTTTTGTGTTGTCATCGGCATTTTCGCCGCGTATCGAGAGTCTTGAATGTCTCAATTTTGGCTCAGCAATAATTTGCACAAGGACAAAATTATTGAGTTTGCTCAGGTGGGTAATGTCTGCCATGCGCCTGATGCCCTCGATTACAACAATTTCTTTTTCATCATTTTTAGCATCTTCGGCCATTACTTTAGCCAGAATATCTTGGCCGAAACTAGTCCGCATTATCTCTGATACGGTGACCATATTTTCTCTAGTATGAGGTAGATAATATCTATCCAAAGTGTCCCGTAACATGGTCGAAAAGCGATGTGACGAGGCGCTGTAGTTATCAACAATGTATTTTGCTGCCGTGCCTTTGCCAGAGGCCATAAGGCCGGTAATGCCAATAATTAATTTTGCCATAATTTTATAGTGGAATTTCTGCCGACACTAGGTTGTCATTTTCGGTTAACTGACTGTTTGAGATAACCTTGACAGGCACTGCGGTGTCTTTAATCTGATTTAATGTCTCGCTGATCTTTATGTTTATTTTTGCCTCCGGTTTCATATCAGCATAAGTAATTGTCTCAGAGTTCAAAAGCTTGAATTGTACGCCGGCCTCGGCGAATATTTCTTTACTGCGTTTGCCTGCATGATAGTCATTATCGCAAACGACACGGGCAATGCCTGAATTGATAATCATTTTTGCACAGGTGTAGCAAGGTGTCATTTTGCAGTAAAGGGTAGCGCCACCCAAGGCAATACCTGTTCGTGCTGCTTGGCAAATAGCATTTTGTTCGGCATGAGTAGTTCTGATGCAGTGTCTTGATTGTGAGCCGTCCGGGTGAGTTACCGTGTGCATCTCATGTCCTGCCTCATCGCAATGCATGGTGTTAATCGGGGAACCGACATAGCCTGTGGAGATGATTCTTTTTTCCTTGGTGATTACGCAGCCTGAACGACCACGGTCACAAGTGCCTCTTGAGCCGACGATTTCGGTAATTTTCATGAAATATTCATCCCATGATGGACGTTTGAAGGGGGTTTGCATAGGTTTTTAGTTATTAGCTAAAGGCTTTTTGTATGTTGGGGAGCTATCCCTCGACCAAAAACAAAGCCCCTCCTTAAGGCCTTGTGTATAAGTATTTTAGTCTTTATATTTTAATTTAATAGGGGTAAAAAGTAAAGCATAATAAAACAGCAATTTTATTGCTGTTTTATAGTAAAAAATTACAAAATTATAAAAATAAGTGGTTTATTTTTTCTCACCATTGATGAAATTTTTAATATCATTTACGGTGCTCATTAATTGGGCCGGGAAGATGATAGTCGAATTTTTTTCAATACTGATTTCGGCCATAGTTTGTAAATTACGTAGTTGTAAAGCGATTGGATGCGCCGCAATAACATCCGCTGCTTCGCCTAATTTTAGAGAGGCCAGCAATTCACCTTCAGCGGCGATAATTTTAGCGCGCTTCTCACGCTCGGCCTCGGCTTGCTTAGCCATGGCACGTTGCATATTTTCTGGCAGCTCAATGTCTTTTATTTCTACGAGAGAAACAATTACCCCCCATGGTTCGGTATGGCCATCAAGGACTTTTCTGATTTCAGCGTTAATAGTGTCACGTTCTGAAAGGATTTCATCTAATTGAAAGCGGCCAACATTGTTGCGTAATGTGGTTTGAGCAATTTGATTGATAGCCGTCATGACGTTTTCAATGGCGACAATGCTTTTAATAGGATCGATGATCTTGTAATAGGCAACGGCCGAAATATCAACTGAAATATTATCCTTGGTAATGATTTTCTGTGGCGGTATCGGTAGAGTGATTGTGCGCATGTCGATATTGCGCATCCATTCGATATAGGGAATGACCCAATTCAGGCCAGGGTTGCACTCTCTGACAATTTTACCAAAACGAAAGACCACACCTTTTTGGTATTGTTGAACAACTCTGAGTCCTGGAAGAATTACAAAAATAACGAATAAAAACGCAAGTAAATAAAACATATATTTTGTTTAATTATAGTTAATATAAGCCTAGGTCTTAAATTGCCAAAAGTCAACAAAAAAACAACCTTGCGGTTGTTTTTCTGTATATCGCTTTTAAAGTGTGACTTTGATGCCAGGACCCATGGTTGAACAGATGGTTACTGATTTTATGTAGACACCCTTGGCTTTAGCTGGCTTGATTTTCTTTAGTAAGGCAACAACTGCAGTTAAGTTCTCTGAAATTTTTGTCGCTTCAAAAGAGGTTTTGCCAATACTCATGTGCACAATACCGCCATCATCATTTTTGAAAGAAATTTTACCTTTTTTAATTTCTGCAATTGCTTTGGCTGGCTCAACTGTGACAGTGTCATTCTTTGGTGAAGGCATAAGGCCACGTGTGCCGAGAATTTTGGCAATTGGGGCAAGTAATCTCATCATGTCTGGCGTGGCGATTGCGACTTGAAAGTCAGTCTTCTCGGTTTTTTTGATTTCATCAATAAGCTCTTCACCGCCGACGACGTCAGCACCGGCAGCTCTTGCATCAGCTTCTTTATCGGCTGGTACAAAGGCAGCGACCTTTACGGTCTTGCCTGTACCGTGTGGTAGACTAACGGCAGCGCGAATTTGCTGGTCACCTTTTTTGACATCGATACCTAGGCGGAAGTGAGCTTCAACGGAAGCATCAAATTTTGAGTTCGAGAATTTTTTTACTAATTCGATCGCTTCGATCACGTTGTACGACTTAGTCTTGTCGTAATCATAAACTTTTAGCTTTGCCTTCTTGTTGGCTGGTGCTTTTTTTGGCATACATTTATTTAGTGGTTATAGCGTCAACTTTGACTCCCACGTTTAATTATTAATCTTTGATAGTTACTCCCATTTGACGTGCTGTGCCAGCAATCGTGCGCATAGCATTGTCCACATTATCAGTGTTTAAATCTGGTAGCTTGATGGTGGCAATTTCTCTTAATTGTTCAGTAGTAATAGAGCCAACTTTTTCAGTTTTTGACTTTTTAGAACCACTTTTTAATTTGGCAAATTTCTTGATCAATTCACCAGCTGGTGGCGTCTTGGTGATGAAAGTAAAGGTACGATCATCATAAACATTAATAAGTACTGGCACGACTTCGCCCATGCGGTCAGAAGTGGCAGCGTTAAATTGCTGGCAAAAAGCCTGTATCTGTAGACCGTGTTGACCCAAGGCTGGACCGACCGGAGGTGCAGGATTTGCCTGACCGCCAGGAATTTGTAATTTGATTTGAGTTACTAATTTAGCCATATAATTTTTATTATTCTATATATAATATCCCAGAGAAGCGCAGGGAGGTATTAAGTTGTTTATATCTTTTTGATTTGCAAGAAATCTAGCTCTACTGGTGTCTCGCGACCAAACATTGAAACCAAAACCTTGACCTTGCCTTTAGCCTCATCAATGGTTGTAATTTTGCCTTCAAGATTTTTAAATGGACCGTCAATGATTTTGACAGGTGAGTTGACGGTAACATCAATTTGAAACTTTGGATCTTCAACGCCCATGCGCTTTTGAAGCTCTTTGACTTCATGGTCGCCAAGCGGGGTAGGAATAGTACCGGTGCCGATAAAGCCAGTAACGTTTGGCGTATTACGCACTACATACCAGGAGTCGTCATTAACAACCATTTCCACTAAAACATAACCAGGAAAGATTTTTTCCTCAACGGTTTTACGTTTGCCATTTTTGATTTTAATTTTTTTCTCGATCGGCACTAAGACATTAAAAATTTTGTCTTCCATGTCCATGGTTTCGATTCTTTGCTTTAAACTTTGAGTCACGTTTTCTTCGTACCCGGAGTAAGTGTGAATCACGTACCAGCGACGACCTTGATTGATTGATTGCTTTGCCATATTAAAAATTATAAACCGCGAGTTAAAAATAATTTTAAACCATAATTGAAGGCAGTATCTACAAGACCGAGGTAAATGGCCATGCCTAAACTGATGCCTAAGACTAAAATCGTATAACCCTGTGTTTGCTTTTGAGTTGGCCAGCTAACCTTTTTAAGTTCAACCATCGACTCATTGATATAGGCGGTTAATTTGTTCATCTCGTTGGATGTTAATGATAAATTTAAAAATGCTTGATCCTTAAATTTATTTTTTGATTTAAAAAACTACCCAATGTGGGCAGTAAATATATTTAAATAATAGGTTATTTATGGTTATTTGTCAAGTAAAATAATTACATCCTACTGATAATTATCAAGATTTGAGGTATTTTTAAGAACTTTTAGTATTTTGATGTTTTGTGTTATAATACAGCAATGAATCATACACTTCGCAGGGACAGTTTACTTTATAATAATTTGCTAAATTTAGCCATTTTTCCATTATGGTGGTATTCAATTGGTTTTTTTGGCGCTATAAAGTTTGTTTTTGAATTTTTAAGTCACCGTGAAAGCAGTCTTGGCTTATTAGTTTGGGTGACCAATCTTTTTACCCCCATGTTTGGCCAAACGGACATCTTTAGCCGTTTAATAAGTTTGTTTATACGAAGCCTGCAGATTGCTTTCCGGGGCAGCATAATGATGGTTTGGGTTTTTTTGTCTCTATTATTCTTGGCTGGGTGGTTGGTTTTACCAGTTGTCCTGATAAAGGGCTTAATTATAAATTTCAATGTTTAAAACTGAAATAAAAACCACCAAAATCGATTGTCAGGCTTGTCACGGCACGGGTCTCAATGTTAGGCATGGCCGATGCAGGGAGTGCTCTGGCACGGGCTTGGCTTATCTATTCAATGGTCGTTTGTTCTTTTGGCAAGCCGCAATAAATCCCCCGACAATTTATTTGTGGCGACTCAAAAAAATACTTAGCTTATTTGTTGATTTGTTTCTTTTTGGTAGCGCTCTTTTGGGTTTAGGTGGTTTGATATTTTGGTTATTTGAAAATAAGGCTGATATTTATTTAATCTTAAATTTTTGGTCTCAAAAAAGCCCTTATTTACTTTATTTTTGGTTGGGCTTATTTTGTGCAATGTATTTGACATTTAGGATTAGTTTCAATATTGCTAGTCGGCAGATGATTATTTATAAGTCAGGGCAAGGTGATTTGGCGGCGAATGATTTGGATGTTATAAATCTAAACCTGCGTAAGCTTGGTCGTGAGCAGAAAATTAATATTGCTAATGCTTATCGTCTGAGAGCCCTTGATGTGATCGATAATGCTTTTTTACTGGCTCAAAAAATGAATCACCTAGAGGTTGAGCCGCTTCATCTCTTGTATGCAGCTTTAAAAGATTATGAAGTTAGGGTGTTATTTTATCGCTTAGAATTGAACGCGAGTGATTTTGCAGCGAAAATTAAAAATCAATTAATTAAATTACCGACCAGATCAGGCACTCCAAGCTTTAGCGTGGCCTTGCGTCAGGCTTTGTTGGATGGTTATTTCAGTGCTTACTACTTAGGGCAGGCTCGGGTAAAGGTGATAAACGTCTTGCCAGGCCTTTATGAGCTTGATCAAATTATAACCGAGCTCTTCCTTGATGCCGAAATTAGTTTATTGCAAGTAAAAAATGCGGTTAATTGGTTTAGGATTAATGACCATTTGATAGAAAATTATCAGCAATATAAAGAGTTGTCACGTTTTAAGCCTGCTAGTAACATGGACAGGGCCTATACGGCCCAGGCTACGCCTCTGCTTAATACTTTAAGTCATGATTTGACCAAGGCTGCAAAATATTTTTCTTTACCGATTTGCGTGGCTCGTGAATCAGAAATGATAGCCATTTTTGATGCCTTAAAATCTGGTAAAAAGGGTGTGCTCTTGGTTGGTGATGAAGGGGTTGGTAAAAAAAATATCATTGGAGGACTTGCTCAATTAATGGTAGCCGAAACCGTACCAGAAATACTTAGAGATAAGCGTTTGGTCGAACTTGATGTCTCCCGTTTGATCAGTGGTGTTAATCCGGCGCAAGCCGAGGAGCGACTTTTGGCGATGTTAACTGAAGTGGTTTTTGCGACCAATATTATTATCGTCGTAAATAATATCGAAACTATCGTCGGTATTAGCTCTGGTAGCGAGGCGAGTCTTGATTTGGCGGATGTCTTAGTTAATTCACTAGAACAAGCTAATTTAATTTGTCTAGCTACTGTATCGACTACAAGTTATAGTAAATACATTGAGGGTAAGCCGATCGATAATATTATGCAAAAAGTGGTTGTGACAGAGCCGACTATCAATCAGGCCATTGAAATGCTTGAAAGTAAAATTTCACAGTTGGAAGGTATGAATAATGTGAGATTCGCATACAGCGCCATCGAGGCAGCCGTGGTAATGACGGCTAAATATGAACATGATCGTTATTTGCCAGAGAAGGCCATTGCCGTATTGAATGCTTTAGCAGTTAGTCACAACAGTAAAACCAAGGGTCTTATTAATAAAGAGTCAGTGGCAAAAATTGTTAGCGAGCAAACCGGGATTTTGTTAACCAAGGTTGGGGCAGGTGAGGGTAAGGAGTTGTTAAAACTGGAGGAGAATATGCATCAGTTCATGATTGGGCAGACGGAGGCGGTTGATATGATTGCGGCAAGTTTGCGACGGGCAAGAACTCAATTAACTGAAGGTAAACGACCGATTGCCAGTTTTTTATTTTTGGGTCCGACTGGTGTCGGTAAAACTGAGTTAGCCAAGACTTTGGCCAAAACCTATTTTGGCGGGGAGCAATATATGGTAAGAATAGACATGAGTGAATATCAGAATCAGGGTTCAATTTCTAAAATGATCGGCACTTCAGAAGATGATAAAGGTTATTTAACGGAGGCAGTCAGAAAAAAACCTTTCTGTTTGCTACTCCTGGATGAATTTGAAAAGGCGCATCCTGATATTCTGAATTTATTTTTACAAGTCATGGACGATGGGCGCTTAACCGATGGCGCAGGCAAGACCATTGATTTTACTAATTGTATTATCATTGCCACTTCCAATGCCGGCGCAAATTTTATTCAAGCTGAGATAAAAAAGAATACCGCCCTGGAGGCGATAAAAGAAATTCTTGTTAACGAGCACCTGAATCAGATTATGCGGCCAGAACTGATAAATCGCTTTGATGGCTTAATAGTCTTTAAACCCCTAACTGAAAACGATATTTTTTCTATTGCTAAGTTGTCACTCGATAAAATTGGTAAAAATTTAGCTGCGAAGGGGATTGGCTTGAGATATTCGGAGGCCGGTGTAAAAATCTTGTCAAAATTGGGTTATGATGTTAAGTTTGGTGCCAGACCACTCCGTCGTTTGTTGCAAGATAGGATAGAAAATAAAATTGCTGATAATATTTTATCTGGCGATTTAAGGCGTCGTGACATCTTGGTTATAAATGATGAGGGTGAAGCAACAATAGAAAAAGCAAAGTCATTATGACATATTTATTTTATTCTAATACTTTTTTATTTACAGTTTTGCTGTCATTTTTTTTGACCTGGGTAACTATTAAAATTGCCAAGTACTTTAAAATTTTAGATATTCCGGCGGATGATCGAAAAATTCATACGGGTGCTATGCCACTACTTGGTGGTTGTGCCGTTTTTTTAAGCTTTTTTTTGGTACTGTTTTTTTTACGCAGTCATTTACTTGATCAGACCATGCTTCGCCCTAGTCATTATATTGGTTTTTTTGTTGGCGGTTTATTAATTATGTTGGGTGGTGTCTTGGATGACAAATACAATTTAAAGCCAAGCTGGCAATTTATTTTTCCGGTTTTGGCGATTGTGTCAGTTATTTTGGGCGGGGTTGAGATCGAAAGAGTTTCAAGTCCTTTCGGAGGTTATTTTTATTTGAGCTATTGGTCGCCAATACTGATTACCTTGTGGTTACTGGGTATGATGTATACGACTAAGCTGTTAGATGGCATGGATGGCCTGGTTTCAGGTGTTTCAGGTATTGGTGCGATTATTATTTTTTTGTTTACCTTGACGCCACATTATTTTCAGCCGGATATCAGTTTAGCCTCACTTGTATTGGCTGGTTCGATATTTGGTTTTTTATTATGGAATTTTCATCCGGCAAAAATATTTTTAGGTGAGGGTGGATCATTATTTTTGGGCTATGCCTTAGGGGTCTTGGCCATAATCTCTGGCGGTAAATTTGCTGTTGCTTTGTTGATTATGGGTATTCCAATTCTTGATGTCTGTTGGACAATACTGCGTCGTTTACTCGGTGGTCAGAATCCGTTTCGTTCCGCTGACAGAAAGCACTTGCATCATCGTTTATATGACCTGGGCCTTGGCCAACGCCTGACAGTTTTAATATTTTACACTTTTTCTTTGGTTTTTGGTTTGTCTGCTTTATTTCTGCAAAGTCGTGGTAAAATAATGGCTTTGATTGGATTATTTGTAACTATGATATTGATTATTGTTGGTTTTAGCTTAATTGATAGAAAAACTTTGAATTCAAAAAATTGATATTTTGTTAATTGTGGCTAATATTAATGAAATATAATGTATGACTAGTCATTTTATTTTTGTTTTTTACACTTGACTAAATCGTAATTATCAGTATAATAGTAGTACTGTCATGGAGTTGGCGGTTTTTTGTTTAAAAAACAGGTTTAAAGTCAAAAGACTAAATTATAGAGGTGAATATTAAATAGTGTTTAAAAATATGTCAAAGATTGCCGTAATTAAGACTGGTGGTAAGCAGTATAAAGTTACCCAAGGGTCTGTTTTGAAAGTGGAAAAGCTCGATGCTGAAGCAGGTGCGATTTTGAAGTTCGAAACTTTATTGACTGCCGAAGGTGAAGATGTGAAAATCGGTAAGCCTTCGCTTGGCGAAATTGTTGAGGCTAAAATTGTTGAGCACGGTCGCGCTGACAAGGTTTCTGTTGTGAAATACAAAAACAAGACTCGTTACAAGCGTAACGTTGGACATCGCCAACCATACACAAAAATTGAAATTGCAACTATTGCTTAAGATCAGGTCAATTTAAAAACCCATGTCACGTGACATGGGTTTTTGTTATTTAGTTGGAGAGTAAGGTTCTAGTTGGAGTAAATAATTGAACAACTCGGGCATTGATTAATGATCGATTGGGTTTGTTCATTTTTAAATTCAGTTTGGTTTTCTATAGTCCCGGTGCATAGGGGACAATCCTGACTGGCATTTGTCAGACGAGCTGCCCTAGAGTGATTGAATAGTTGCTGGATTTTGCAAAAATGTTCAATCGGTACTAAAAAACCACTCAGTTTGTTGTTGCGACTTTGTCTTTTTTTAATCATTTTTGGCCTCCTATTTAGGGATGATGGTTGTTGCAAACTTTGCATGGGCTTGTTTTCACCTGAGCTGCAATTTTTGCCTGTCTGATTAAAATATTTTGGATAATTATCTCTATTTCGACTCTGCCAGTGCCGCAAAGTGAACAATCTTTCGGATCGATTTCTTTGAAGTTTAAGTTACCGCAAAAAGCGCATACATTAAAAATCGTAAATTCTGTCATGATCGATCGATCAACTTCGTCTTCATTGTCAATGTTAGTATTCACTATTAATATCTCCTTTTTTTAAAGATCATTTCTATATTTTAACGCATTGGTTAGTGTTAATTCATCAACGTATTCTAGGTCTGAGCCCATGGGTAGACCTCTGGCCAGTCTGGTTACACGAAGATTGAGTGGACTAAGTAATTTCTTCAAATACATGGCAGTCGTCTCGCCCTCGATTGTGGGGTTTAAAGCTAAAATTAGTTCTTCGGTTTTATTTTTTTGAATATTGTCAACTAATTTTTGAATATTGAGTTGTTCTGGACCGATACCATCTAGATGTGACAATTCACCATTTAAAACAAAAAATTTACCATTAAATTGTTTTGTGTTATCAATGCTGATTAAATCACGGTAGTTAGCCACAACGCAAATAGTTTTATTGTCTCTTTTGTTGTCCATGCAAATATTGCACGGGTTGGTTTCAGCCAGGGCAAAACAAACAGAGCAGGTAGTGGTTCGTTCTTTTAATTCAACTAATATTTTAGCCAGATTGATTAATGATTCTTTGCTTTGTTTGTGCAGATAAAAAGCAAATCTTTCAGCGGTCTTGGGTCCAACTGTCGGCCAATTTGCTAGCTCGTTTATTAGATTTGTAATCGCTTTTGGGAATTTCATTTAGGGGATAATTTTCATTAGTCAATTTTCAAGTAGTTGATCATTACAGTTCTGTATTAAAACTTGAAAATTGGGAATCGAAAAATAGTGATTACATGCCCAGTCCAGGAAAACCACCCATTGATTGCATTTTTTCAGCCATTATCCTTTGCATTTTCTTTACAGAATCATTCATTAAGTCTTTCATAGTTGAGGCCATCTTGTCGTTTGCTAATTGCTCGGTTATGACAATGTTTGTTACTTCCATATTGCCATTCATGGTTAATTTGACTCCATTTTTATCAAGTGTGATTGATTCTTTGGCCAGGGCACTTTGCAAAGTTTTGGCTTGATCCCTAAGATCTTTGAATTGTTTTAATTTGTTGAACATATTATTAATTATTAATTTTAAAATTCTGGTGGGGCTTCATAACCTTGATGTTCTAGATTATGATAGTTGGCTGTGTCTGGATTAAAGTATAGTGGTACCATGCCAGTCGGGCCATTTCTGTGTTTTGCAATATGTATTTCGGCTGAATGTTTCTCAAAATCAGAAAGATCTTCTAGGCGATAGTTTCTATCAGCCGCTTTGCGATAAATAAACAATACGATATCGGCGTCTTGTTCGATTGAGCCAGATTCACGTAAATGAGAAAGCTTCGGTATGGCTGGCGTGCTTTGCTCGACGGTACGAGAGAGTTGAGAAAGGGCTAGAACCGGTACATCTAGTTCGCGGGCAATACCCTTTAAACCGCGGGATATCTCTGAGACTTCTTGCACGCGATTGTCTTGTGATTTGCCGCGGCCCTCCATGAGTTGAAGGTAGTCAATAACAATGAAGTCAAGGCCGTGTTCCATTTTTAGACGCCTACATTTGGTGCGAATATCCATAATGTTGGTATTCGAAGTATCATCGATGAAAATTTTGGCTTCAGCCAATTGACCCATGGCTTTGCCAATTTTAGTAAAATCATTGTCCTCCTCTTTGTCTGAGAGGTTACCCGTACGCATTTTCCATAGATTTACTTGTGCCTGTGCGCAAAGCATACGATCAACTAGCTGGTCTTTGCTCATTTCTAGTGAAAACAAACCCACTGAAGCATTATTTTTTAAAGATACGAATCTGGCAAAATCTAGGGCTAGTGAAGTTTTTCCGACGGCGGGGCGGGCGGCCAAGATAATTAAATCTGAACGTTGAAAACCAGCGAGTAATTTGTCTAGATCGACAAAGCCAGTTGATAATCCGCGTAGTTTGCCTGATTGACGATGAAGTTCGTCGATGCGATCGAAGGCCCCAGCCAGCAAGGCGTCAATTTGTGTAAAAGCATTTTTAGAATTTTTTTGTGAAACTGAAAATAATTTTTTCTCAGCTTCATCGAGCAGGGCATCAACATCTTCATCCTCTGCATAGCCCATCTCTGATAATTCTCTTGAGACTTCAATTAGACGTCGTAGCGTTGCTTTTTTTTGGACGATGGCAGCATATGAAGCAACATGAGCACTTGAAGCCACCATATTTGAAAGTCGCGCTAAATTCGTACGTCCGCCAATTATCTCTAATTTTCCTTTTTCCTCTAATTTATTGGTTAGAGTGATTATATCTATAGGTTCCTGCCTGGCAAATAGCTCGCGCATCGTTTCATAGATGATACGATTGGCGTCACGATAAAAATCATCAGAAGTGATGAGGTCGGCAACATTGATAATGGCATCTTTATCAATCAATAAACAACCAAGGAGTGATTCCTCGGTTTCAACGCTTTGGGGTGGTAGTTTTCCTATTGGCTCGCTCATATTAAGTATATTACCTTTTTGCTCCTCTAAAATCAAGGTAAGGAAAAATTGCAAGGGTGCGCTAGATTTAACCGAGAGTTAGTGTTAAAAAGTAATTAAGGTTGGCTAATATAAACAAAAAAAATAATCACCAAAATTAATAAGTGATTACTAAATGTGCGCCGTGCAGGATTCGGACCTGCGACCTTGTCCTTAAAAGGGACCTGCTCTACCGGCTGAGCTAACGGCGCTAAAAAATAAAAAAATATAGCCTAAAAAAGGCTAAATAGAATATAACAAAAAAAAACAACTTTGGCAAGGGTGTGTGAAGAAATGCTAGCTAAAATCAATAACTAGGCAACATCTTTTGACCATTATGTGTTTTTTTGGTATAATTTAAACGTATAAAATAAGTTGTGCGCAAAAAGTGCATAACCTGCAAAAACAAATATAAAATAAAAACGAAGCAATGATGAATCTTTACAAATTCAAGTTAGCGGTTGGTTTTAGGAAGGCAGTAATAACTAAAAAAATAGCACTCAGCTTGATTTTTTTTGTTTTTACTGTTTTTTTGATTTCTGGCTCAGGGGCACTAGCTTTCGCGGAAGACTCACAAGCTGAGGCGACTGTCGGTACTATTTTCACAGCGATTAATCAAGGCAAATCCTCAGCCGTGACCATTACTTTGAAAAATAATGGCAGTAAAATCTGGAAGAAGGGTCAGGTTTTTTTAGAGACTGGTGATTTTTTAAAAAGTCAGAGTCAATTGCAGCATAGTAGCTGGCTGAATTATTATCGTGTAATAGGATTAAATACTGATGTTATGCCAGGCAAAAGTAGCAGCTTTACTTTTTATTTACAGGCTCCGGTAGCGGTTACTGGTGATATTCAACAAAATTTTCAGCTGGTCGAGAATGGGGCACAGGTGATTAAGGGCTCTGTTGTACGGGTTTTTGTAAATGTTAACAAAGCAGCCTCGGTGACTGCGGCAACGGTCAATACAAATACTCAGTCAACAGTAAATACAAATAATAATCCGATCGCGACGCCAATTTCAACCATTTATACAAATATTGCCAGCAATTTATCTACAAAAACCTCCACTGCCGCCTCTAGTTTTTTATGCTCGTCAACTGGATTAGTGACCTCAGATCAGATTGCCGCTTTGGCAAATTGCAACACTAGCGCTATCGAGCCAAGCAATTCAAGTGGGCAAAGTGATATTAATATTCAAGATAAAACTGAGCCCATGATGCGCATAGGCTTATTTGCGACAGTTGATTCTCAGATCGTATCTCATGAATCAATTACTGACATTATGACTGGCACGTTACCGCTTTTCTCTGGTGCTATTCCGGCAACCACTATAGAGGTTGGTTTCTCGACCTCGACCAAACAATATTATGTTAAATTATTGGGTATAACAAAATACAGTAATTTTCCCATTAGAATCGTGCCTAGATTAAAAAATTCGGTTGCCACGTTGGTTAATTATCGTGCAGTGGCTCAAGGAAGTGGCACAACAAGAGATAATAAATTTAGAAATATAATTGAATTTAATTATTCGACGAAAACTAAAAAATTCTGGGTTATCAATGAGCTGCCATTATCATTTTATCTAAAGGGCCTCGGTGAGACATCAAATTATTCACCTGTAGAATTTCAAAAAGTAATGTTAGCTGCCGCTAGAAGCTATGCCATGTATCATTATAATAGAGGTATTGACTTTAAGATTCCTGACGGATCAACCAAACATGCTGATGAACATTTTCATTTAGATTCCACTTATGATCAGGTTTATCGTGGCTACAGCTCTGAGGCTAGGATGCCAACCTTAGTTCAGGCTGAGAATGAAACCAGGGGCATGGTTGTAGCCTATCAAGGCAAAATCATTGTAACGCCATATTTTTCACGTTCAGATGGTCATACTCGAAGTTATCAGGAGGTATGGGGTGGGGCTGGCATGCCTTGGCTTGTGCCAGTACAGGTGCCTCAAGATACTGGTCAAACACTTTGGGGACATGGTGTTGGTATGAGTGCCAGAGGCGCTTTATTAATGGTCGTAAATGATGCTAAAAAATGGGATACGGTTATAAAGTACTTTTATACTGGAGTTGATATCTTAAAAGTTTATTAGAGTTTATTTTAAAAAAGCTCCACTAATCAGTGGAGTTTTTTTATTTTTATGAGTTCAAGATTTAATTTTTTGCCAAGTATTCAACAAGGTCGCTCACGTTTTTTAAATTAATTTGTTCGGTTTTTTTACTTTGAATTGGTGACACCGGAGTTAAGACTTTAGTAAAGCCTAACTTGCTAGCTTCATTGAGTCGAACATCAAGCTTGCTGACATTGCGAATTTCACCGCCTAAACCGACTTCGCCAATAATTAAAGTTTGGCGATTTATAACAATATTCGTTAATGACGAAATGACGGCAGTGCAGACAGCCAGATCTAGGGCAGGGTCGTTAATTTTTAAACCGCCCACTACATTTAGGATTATGTCTTTGTCGGTTAGATTTAAATTAGCTCGCTTCATCAGGACGGCCGTCAGGACTTGCAAACGATTTATATCATAGCCAGAGGCTTTTCTTTGAGGATAGCCAAATATGGTCTTGGTCACCAAGGCTTGAACCTCAACTAGAAAGGGCCTAGAGCCTTCCATGACACAACTAATGACTGAGCCTGATAAGTCTTGATTATGAACATCAAGAAAAATTGAACCTGGATTCTTGACCTCTTTGAAGCCACTGACTGTCATGTCAAAAATGCCCAGTTCATTGACTGAGCCAAATCTGTTTTTGCTGGATCTGAGTATTCTGTAATTATGACTACTTTCGGTCTCTAGATAGAGTACAACATCAACTATGTGTTCCAAGCTTTTTGGTCCAGCTAGTTGGCCATCCTTGGTGATGTGACCAATGATTATGGTTGTAATATCATGCTGTTTGGCAACTTCCAAAAAACTTACAGCGCTTGCCCTGATTTGTGATAGACTGCCAGCTTCCGAGTCGGCATGATTTGAGTACACGGTCTGAATCGAGTCAATAACTAAAAGTTCGGGGTTGAGCTTTATGGCAGTGGCGGCAATTTTTTCCGTATTTGTCTCAGCTAAAAAATGTAGATTATCAAAGTTGATGTTTAAACGTTCAAGACGGTCTTTGACTTGATTAGCAGATTCTTCACCAGAAACATATAAGACTGGTTTATTTTTTTTTAGCTCATTGACGATTTGAGCCACGATCGTTGATTTGCCAATACCTGGTTCGCCACCAAGTAGTATCAAAGAGCCCGGAACTAAACCACCACCAAAAACACGGTCAAGCTCGATTAGCCCAGTTGATAGACGCTTGTTTTCTTGTTTTTTTAGGGTGGCTAAATCAATTGTTTCGATGGCATTCTGCTTATGACTGTCTTTATTGTTTGTATGGGCATCTTTAGTTTCTTGAACGATTGTGCCCCAGCTGCTGCATTCAGAACAACGCCCAGTCCATTTAGGATACTGGGCGCCACATTTTGAGCAGGTAAATATGGTAGTTATTTTGGACATTTAGTTGCAGTTTGGGTCGACTTTTGTGACAAATGGGTCTTCGGTAGTAGAAAAGCAACTTGCATCCAGACTTTTGGTAGCTGTGACCGACTGACTATTATTACTACTGCTATGTCGACTGGTTATTAATAAATATTTAAAAGCAATTACTCCGATAATAAGCGTGCTAATTGAAAATATGATAAACAGTTTGTTTGATTTTTTTGTTTTCATTATTTTAGTTTAATCTTGTGTAATAAGCCAGTTGCTTTGTCATTAAAAAATAAATTACTACCATCGGCCGAGATGCTCATTTCAACGATATTCAAATCTGTTTCAGGGACGGCAATCTTGGTTTTTAAGCCACTTTGCACATCGATCTTGTAAATGTCATCAGCCGTGTTGTCTGCCATTTTGGGAAAGAGTCCTGCCCCTCTTTCAAGTTCTTTTGGTACAGCACAGTACAATGTGGTGTTGTCTGCAAAAGAACACTTGTCAGCCCAGGTATTTATTTCTAAATTTTTAGTATTTTCGCCGATATGTTCACCCTGGGCAGGTACCACATACATGCTTGGCTTAAGGTCTGATGAATCGGAGTAGGTACTGTAGGCCAGGACATCGCCTTGTGGTGACCATTGCGGTCTGAAGTCACGACCATCAATGGTGGCTGATTTAAAATTTTCACCATTCAAGCCGACAAAGTAGACTTTTTGCGAATTCAGCCCAGCACCTTCTGTGTACATGGCCACAATTTGTTTGTTTGGTGACCATGACGGAATAATACTGGCTTCATCGCCGATTCGTTCGACGGGATAAACCTTGTTGCCATCAGCTGACGTCACCGCTAGCCAACGATTGTTCACATCATTTGCCATTGTTTTCATAACAATCTCGGAACCGTCAGGTGAAAATGAAAAATCCTTCCAATGTTCGGGCAGGGTAATTTGATTTTGCTTATCAAAATCATAAATGGTTTTTGAGCCATCAGGATATTCTAAGATGGCCTTGTTGTTAGCGCCTGACCAAGTAACTTTTTGAACTTCGAAAAAGCTTTTATCCGATAGGGCAGTCTTGTTGCCATTGGCATCGATTTTGTAAAATTTACCCTCAGTTGAGTCATAATACCTGGCATCATTTGAGCCTTTGGCCATATTGACACCATAGCTGGGAGTATTGGTAAGAGTTTCGACTTTGGTAATACCACCTTTGGCGACTAAGTCAGCGGTGCTGCCTGTGTCAGGAGTTGGTGTGTTGTTATTAGTATTTTGACCAGTTAATTTTTGTTCTGTGCCGTTATTAATGATTTGATTGTCAGTGCCAAGAGAGGCAGACGGCAAGCCAGTTTGACTTTTGCCCGATTGATCATCGGTTATCGGTATGGTAGTGACTGATTGCTTAAAGAACACTATGTATAAAAAATAGCCAATTAGGGCAGTGAAGCCAATAAAGGCTAGGCCGATCATTAATTTCTTGTAGCGTTCAAAAAAATTCATAAGGTCGATAATATTTGATAAAAATTGTTTGTCAATCAGCTCTTATTATTATATAATATAATCATTACTTAATAAAGTGCTATATGGGAATATTATCTTCACCTGAAACCGGATACCTTGGTATCGATATGGGCAGTTCTGGTGTAAAAATTGTTGAATTAACCAAGGTAGGCGATCAGGCCAAGCTGCTAAGTTATGGCTTTAGTGAAAATTTGACACCTGATGCTGAAGTTAAATGGAGAAATGATAATGATAAAATTGCTGAATTGATAGTCAAGACTATTGCGCAGGCAGGCATGAAGGCGACTTCAGTCGTGGCTTCGCTCCCGGCTTATTCGGTTTTTTCTTCAATTATAAATCTGATTGATATCGACAAGGAAAAGATTGACCAAGCAGTCGAATGGGAAACTAAAAAAGTTTTACCGGTACCGATCGAAGATGTAGTTCTAGAATGGCGCTTGATCGAGTCTCGTTTGGAAAATAACCGAGAACTTTTAAAGATTTTTGTTATTGCGGCTCCGCGTGTACTGGTTACCAAGTATCAAGATATTTTTAAAAAAGCCAAATTAAAATTAATAAACCTTGAGTCAGAAACATTTTCGTTGATCAGGGCCTTGATGGGTCGCGACAAGACAACGATTATGATTGCTGAATTTGGTGCAACAACCACTAACGTATCGATTATCGAACGCGGCATACCTTTTTTAAATCGTAGCATTGAGATTGGTGGTGATAATTTGTCAAAGATTTTGGCGCAAAAAATGAGCATTAGCCTGGAAGAAGCAGAGCAACTGAAGTTTGATCTGGGCATTAGTGCTATCGATTCGGCTGATTCGCAAATATCTGAAACTATTCAAGAGTCTCTAAGTCCTTTGGTTAATGAGATAAAATATTTAATAGGCCTTTATCAGGGACGAGGTGACAAGAAGGTAGAAAAATTAATCCTAACTGGCGGCTCAGCTTTGATTTCAAATTTGGCCAATTATCTTTCGCGTATTTTAAATATGAATGTAATAGTTGGTGATTCTTGGTCACATATCTCGTATCCTTTGGAGCTTAAGCCGCTTTTGACTGAAATCAGTCCTAGATTGTCAGTGGCGGCAGGCTTAGCTCTTGATAGATTTGAATAAATATGCCAAAAATTCTGGCAAAAAAAACTAAAAAAAACCTAGAAACGATAACTCCAAAAAATTTGCATCGGTTGGATTTTTTTGATTTGGCAATCGATAGATTGTTTGGTGTTGTGGTGGACACGGCGATCAATGAGTCGGTGACGGCCATTCATTTTGAATTTCAAAAAAATGGCGGCAATATCAGGTTCCGTCATCAGGGTAAATTAAGAATAGTTTATGCATTCGATCGGGTGAGATTTTTGGAATTACTTAATTATGTTGTTAATTATTTTGATTTCGAGAGTCAACACAAGCTTCCTCAGTTGAGTCGTCTAGTTTATCAGCAAGACGGTCGCCAGTACTATTTAAACGCTTCGTGGATTAAATTGTCACAAACTGAATCTCGCTTGGTGATTAATATTAATCATAACCTAGATAAAAAAATTACTGACTTACCAGTTAATAATTTCACCAAAGCGGTTTTGGACAAGTATTTAAAGAAAAATCTGGCAGCCACGATAGTAACTTGCAAGCAAGTGGAAAAACGCAAAGATTACCTATTTTCTCTGGCCTTGAGTAATTTAAGTGAAAATGAAAAAGCGGTATCGATTGAGTATTATGTCTCTAAAAATGTTACTAAGATTGAACAATTACAAATCAGGCCAGAAATTGGTTTTACTTGTGATACTGCTCTGAGAGCGGTGATGGCCCAGGATTTTGATGTGATAATTATCGATGAATTAAAAACCACGGCTGAGCTTGACTTTGCGCTTCATTTGGCACTCGCCGGCAAGAAGGTTTTTATCGGCATGATTTTTGATGGCTTAAATGATGTTTTTAGATTTGTAAGACATCAAAATATCGACCTAGATTTATGGTTTTTGGTGGTTGGTGGGGTGTTAGTCGTCAGAGAAATTGAAAAGGTGTGTCAAAAATGTCGTCAAGTTATTAACATTGATAGTCAAGCTAAAGATCTAATTCAGCCTGAAATCAATAACTTGCCAGTTAAGGCAAAAATAGTTTTCGCTAAATTGATATCTTCGGAGTGGCATTTTGTCGAGGGCGTCGGTTGTGTGTCATGTCAAAATAGTGGCTTAACAGGACTGACCGACTTGGTGGAATTTGCGCAGATTAACAAGAAATTTAAAAATGGCTTAATTAATAAGACTGGCCAATATCGATTGATTGATTTAATAGACGACACTACCTTGGTTAGTTTGCGACAGGATGCTCTGATTAAGGCCTTGTCTGGTGAGCTAGCGTTTAATAATATTTTAAAACTAGATCGTTATATTTAAATCAATGAACAAGCCTAAATTATTAATTGTAGAGGATGACTCATTTTTACAAAGTATTTATGCTACCAAATTTGAGCTCGAAAATTTTGAGGTCTTTTGTGCTGATGACGGGGAAAAGGGTTTAAGACTTGCTAGAAAGGAATTGCCAGACATTGTTCTCCTTGATATTGTGATGCCAAAAATGAATGGCCTTGATGTTTTGCGAGAACTAAAAACTCATGATGAGACAAAAAATATTATGGTTCTATTGCTAACAAATCTTAGTCAGCGGTCAGAAGTGGAGAGTGGTCTGGATTTGGGAGCAGTGGATTATTTGATTAAGGCTCATTTTGTGCCGGCGGAGGTGGTGGCTAAGGTCAAGAAGCTCTTAAAGCTAGTTTAATGTGGTGAGTTGTTTTAGAGTGATTGTTTTAAAAAAATAATTGATTGAATTATTGCTTACTTGCCTTGCCACTACCGGTTATATATAAATTTATGTTATAATGTGGATAACTGTTTTTTAATAAACATATTTAATAATTAGAAAGGAGGTGAAATAATGAATAAAAATCAAAAAGGCTTTACATTAATTGAGTTGCTCGTTGTTATCGCGATTATCGGTATCCTGTCAACTTTGGCAGTTATCTCTTTGAATAATGCTCGTACCAAGGCACAAGACGCCAAAATAGTTTCAGATGTTAAAAGCGTTCAGACAGCTCTTGAGTTGTTTCGAAATGACTGGAGTACTTATCCTGCTTCGAATGGCGGTTTTTTACCGACTTCAATTTCGACAGGCACCAAGGGTACGTCTGATTACGTAGCTTATATGGCGCAAACGCCAAAGTACGGCGGTGGTAATTATGTTTATCATGCAACTACTTCATTGGCTAATCCTGAGTTAATTTCTTACGATATACCATTCACTTTAAATGGTAAGACTGGTGAATTAAATACAGGTGCTCATACTGCAGCTCCTGGTGAAATTAGCAATTAGTTGAATTCTTATTGGATCCTATTAGGAATTTAAAACAAAAAACCTGCCTTGGCGGGTTTTTTGTTTTATTGATACAATACACAAATGCAGGAAAAAATAATTTCAAAAATTAATCATTTAATAATTATTAGCTTAAGCGCTGGTTTTTTTGCTTTGCCCTTGGTTTTTAATTCGCAAATTTGGCACTCTTTTGAATTATTTAAAATTTTCGTCTTTAGCGTATTTATTTTTTGGCTAGCACTATTGTTTGTAGTGAAAAGTTTTTTAACCAAAGAACTTGTCTTGCCGCAAAATAAAAAGTTGCTGTACCTTTGGGCATTATATTTTACACTAAGATTTTTGAGCGCATGCAATTCTGAATTTCGCAGCGTCGCCTTTTTTGGTTCCGCCATGCGAGGTTTTGGCTTTTTTTTAGAGCTCGAGCTGTGGTTATTATTATATTTAGTATTTGCTTGGTGGCCATTAATTCAAGAAAAATTAAGATATTTTTTGCTTGCCCTGACTGCTGCGGCTAGTTTGGTTAGTATCTATGGTTTACTTCAGGTGGCCGGTCTAGATTTTTATGAGTATGAAATATTTGACCCGGTGCGTCTGCGAGCGGCCAGCACTTTAGGTCAGCCAAATTATTTGGCAGCATATTTACTCTTTAGTCTAGCTTTTAGTTGGTGGGGGTATTTAGTAACTAAGAGCAAATTAAAGTTTCTTTATTTAATCTCGTGGTTGTTACAGTTGCTAACGCTTGTTTTTACTTTAAGTCGTAGCGGTTGGCTTGGTTTATTTGCAGCCGTATTGGTCAGTTTTATTTTTTATTTGAGGCAATTTAAGGCAAAGAAATGGATACTTTATTCAGTCTGTTTGTTGACATTTTTGTTGCTAGCCATGACTGCTGGTTTTTTAATAACCAAAAATACGGCCAGTGAAAATATTTTTATTAATTATAGCTCGGTTGGTAATCGTGTTTTAAGCACTTTTAGCTTAAATCAGGGGACGTATAGGTTTGGGCTTTACCGGAGCGGCTTAGACTTAATTTCCAAAAAACCCTTACTCGGGTATGGTCAGGACACGCAAGAGCTTTATTTGTATCGCTATTATAATGGCAGTTGGGCAATTGTCGAGGCCATAAATGCCAATCCTGACAGACTGCATAATATTTTTCTCGATTTTATTTTTGAGTCAGGCTTGGTGACTTTTAGTGTAGCTTTAATATTGGCCTGGTTTGTTCTAAGAGTTATTAAGCAAGCATATAAAACTCGCCTTGATTTGCAGGAGCAAAAAGTGGTTAAATTGTTGTTACTTGCTCTCTTGGGTTTTTTGGTTAGTTTATTGTTTTCATTTATTACTATCGTAACGGCCAGTTATTTGGCTTTGACTTTGGGAATAATTTTAGCCTTGGTTAGTGAGCGCCAGGTCATTACTCTTGGGCAGCGGAGTTATTATTTAATAATAATATTGCCATTCCTCGGTTATCTCTCTTTTATTTATATTCAAGGCATCATGGCAAGTCATTATTTTCGTCAGCTTAACCTGGCTCGCAACCAAAACGACTATCTTGTTTGGGCAAATAAAATTACTGTCACAGCACCTTCCAACCAATTTGAGGGTTTTTACCGGGCTGAGTTATTAGCTACTACCTTAAGCTATCTCGATTCGGGCGTGATTGATAAAAATGCTTTTGATTTACTGTTAAAAAAAATATTAAATACTGATAACGAGCCGCAGACCTTTAGGGCAAAATTAAGCACCTTGATGGTTTTGACCAGATTGTTGCCACCAGGCTTACCTAGCGGCCAGAGCCAGCTATTTTTGCTCATAAATGATAAATTTAGTCAGCTTAAAAAAAATACTGGCGGTTATGCCTTAGTCGAGCTAGCTTGGGGTGATCTAAATTATCGGGTGGGTGATTTCTCAAGGGCCATAATACACTATAATAATGCCATAAAGCTCTATCCAAATACGACTGACAAAATGATGAATCTAGAGCATCGAACCATGGTTATACGCGAGGAAAAGCTGGTCTATAAGAAATCCGCTGACACATCTATTATGCTTGGTCAGCTGGATATGGCTTTGGAGTATATAAAAACCGGTAAAAGGTTAGATCCCATGGACGTTGATTGGCTTAAGCTCGAAATCGAGGTATACAAGACCAAAGGTGATAAACTGAAAGTTAAGAGTTTACATAAGGCTGGGTCAAAATTATTTCCCCAGGATGACTATTTTAAAGTTAGCTAATCTATTATAATTAAAGCAGAGGAGTAATACTATATTTATGTTAAGTTTTTTAATTATCTTTGCCGGTTTGTTTGGTCTGGTAATTGGGTCGTTTTTAAACGCCCTGATTTGGCGACTCCATTCGGGTGAAAGTATGATGGATCGATCACGTTGTCCGAAGTGTCATCAAGTAATTGCCTGGTATGATAATTTACCAGTTGTGAGTTATCTGCTCTTAAATGCCAAGTGTCGCCACTGTAAAAAAAATATTCATTGGCAATATCCTGTCGTCGAGATGACGACGGCTATTTTATATATACTAAGCATAATGGCTTTTAGGGATATGCTTTCTTCTTTAAATCTTGATTTATTATTCAATGTTTTGAGGGTCTGGTTCGTTATTGCGGTAATGATCATTGTTTTTGTTTATGATTTGAGATGGTATATTATACTTGATAAAGTAATTTTTGTAGCAGCTATAGTCTTGTCCATTTTTTGGTTAATTGATAATTTACTGTTGAGGTCGAATTTTAACATTTATAGTTTTTTGCCCTTGTTGTTAGCAGTTATCAGTGGTTTTGGCTTTTTTTGGTTGCAATACGTCATTTCAAAAGGCAAGTGGATTGGAGGTGGCGATGTGAAGTTGGGTATTGTCATTGGCCTAGCCTTACCGCTAGCTGGTCACACGATTGCCGCAATTTTTTTGGCATATATGTTAGGGGCAATATTTGGAATAGGCTTGATAGTATTTGGCAAAAAAAGTCTTGGCTCTAAGTTGCCGTTCGGCACCTTTCTGGCTGTCTCGGTAGTGGTAATTTCACTTTGGGGTGATAGGATTATCGGTTGGTATTTGAAAATATTAGGATTTTAAAATGGAAAAAATTGAAGCTATAAAACGCATTGAAAAATTAAGATTAGAGATAAATAACCATCGTTATCTTTATTATGTTTTGGATGCGCCTGAATTGACCGATGCAATGTTTGATTCATTGAATAATGAATTAAAAATTCTTGAGGCGCAGTATCCTGAACTGATTACGCCTGACTCACCGACGCAACGTATCGGAGCGGCACCGCTTGATAAGTTTAACAAAGTTGCTCATGCCAGAGCGATGATGTCTTTGTTTGATGCCTTCACAAGGGAGGATATGTATGAATGGGAGGCGAGATTGAAAAAAATAGTGCCCATGGAAAAATGGCAGTATTATGTTGAGTTGAAAATGGATGGCTTAGCTATGAGTCTGGTTTATCGTGAGGGGAAGTTTTTTCAAGGCGCAACACGCGGCGATGGCAAGGTTGGCGAAGACGTTTCACAAAATCTTAAAACCATCGAGACCATACCTCTAGTCCTCAGAGTACCTAGTAAAGATGAGTTATCAGGTATTGGGCTTGATGAAATGGAAATTGGCAAGCTATACGAGCTGTTAAAAAACAATCAGCTTGAGATTAGGGGCGAGGCAATTATGACCAATAAGGTGTTTAAGCTTTTAAATGAAAAATACAAAAATGAAGGTCGGGCGCTTTTGGCGAATCCGCGGAACGCCGCCGCTGGCACCATTCGTCAACTAGATCCACGTATAGCAGCTGAGCGCCAGCTAGAGTTTTATGTTTATGCTGTAATTGCTGATATCAAATTCACCTCACATGAACAAGAACACAAATTGGCTAGCTTGTTAGGCTTTAGAGTGCTGCGAGAAAATAAATCGTGTTCAAGTCTTGAGGAGGTTTTTGAGTTGCATGATAAATTTGAACACGAGCGTGACAAGGTAGGTTTTGAATGTGATGGTGTGGTGGTTATGGTTGACAATCTAAGCCTTTGGGATAAATTAGGTGTGGTTGGTAAGGGACCAAGATATGCTATGGCCTATAAATTTACCGCTTTTGAGGTGACGACGCGACTCTTGTCGGTTGACTGGCAGATCGGACGAACAGGAACTTTGACGCCTCGAGCAGTTTTGGTGCCGACGGCGATTGGCGGTGTAGTGGTTAGGCATTCAACACTTCATAATATGGACGAGATAAATCGTTTAGGTTTAAAAATCGGCGATACGGTAATTCTGCAAAGAGCTGGTGATGTTATTCCAAAAATTATCAAGGTTCTAAGTGGCTTGCGTGATGGTAGTGAATCAGAGATTGAGCCGCCAAAACTTTGTCCGATTTGTGATAGTCCCATTGAGCAAGTTCAAGGGGAAGTGGCTTATAAGTGCGTTAATAAGAATTGTTATGCTGTGAATTTGAGACGACTTTCGCATTGGTCTTCTAAGGGGGCTTTAGATATTGATGGTCTTGGTCCCAAGATTGTTGAACAATTGGTTAGAGAGGGTTTGGTCAAAGATGTTGGTGATTTTTATGAGTTAAAAAAAGATGATTTACTAAGTTTGGACCGTTTCGCACAAAAATCAGCGGATAACCTGATTGAGTCTATAGCTTCTAAAAAAGATATCGAGCTCTCGCGCTTTCTTATTGGTCTGGGAATTCAGCATGTGGGTGAGGAGACGGCTATACTTTTGGCGAGCGAATTGCAAAAAATGGTTAGTGGATTAGAAAATTCAGATCATTTTAGTATTAGTGAATTACTTGAGAGTGTTAAGGCTCTAACTATGGAAAGTTTGCAGTCATTACCCGATATAGGGCCGATTGTAGGTTTAAGTATATATCAGTGGTTTCTGGAGGCTCATAATCTTGCATTATTGCATAAACTTGAAAAAAATGGTGTAACCTTAAAGGTTGTAAATTTAAATAAAAGTGCTCAAAATAGCCAAATAGCCAATAAAACCTTTGTGCTGACTGGGTCATTATTGAGTTTGACAAGGGATGAGGCAAAAGCTAAGATTAGAGCATTGGGCGGGAGTGTTACCGGGAGTGTGAGTAAAAATACTGATTATGTTATTGCCGGACAAGAAGCTGGCTCTAAATTATCGAAGGCCGAGGAGCTGGGTGTGGAGGTGTTGAGTGAAGAAGATTTTTTAAAATTGGTTAAGAAATAATCGTCATGTAAAGGTGGACATTTATTCGCCTTGATAAATAATTGACAGTTTAAAACAATGAAATTAACAAGAGAAGAAATAGAACATGTGGCCAGACTTGCCAGGCTCGAGTTGACAATTGAGGAGGTTGAGCGCTATGGCAACCAGTTGTCTGGCGTTTTGACATACATAGACCAATTGCGTGAGGTTGATACGACTGGCGTCGAGCCTACAGCACAGATTACTGGCCTCGAAAATGCTTGGCGCGAAGATGTCGTGCTTGATTGGCCAAGCAAGGAAAGATTGGCTGCTATAAATTCAGCCCCAGAATGTGAAGATGGACAAATCAAAGTTAAGCGAATTTTGGAATAAAATCAGGATAGTTCATCGTAAGGTTTTAACCTTTTAAATAAAATTACGGTTCGTCTTGAATAAAGATATTGAGTATGAAATTAAACGAATTAACAATAAGAGAGGCGCGATTAAAATTGGAACAAGGCGAAATAACTTCGCTTGAATTGACTCAGGCTTGTTTGTTGCGGATAAAAGAGGTTGATCCCATGATTCACGCTTGCTTGACGGTGTGTGAAACTGAGGCTTTGACCGAAGCGGTTAGAGCAGATGAGCGCCGTGCTCAAGGCGAAAAGGGAGAACTGCTAGGTATTCCATATTTGTGCAAGGATAATATTTTGACCAGTGGCATAAAAACTACGGCTAGTTCAAAAATGCTTGAAAATTATATTGCACCTTATGACGCCACTGTCGTTAAAAAATTGCGCGAGGCGGGGGCGGTGCTGCTTGGCAAAGTTAATCTTGATGAATTTGCTCATGGCGCCTCCACAGAAAATAGCGCCTTTGGAGTAACTCATAATCCCTGGGATTTAGCGCGTGTCCCTGGTGGTTCATCAGGTGGCTCGGCTGCCGCCGTAGCTGCCGATATGTGTTTGTTTGCCTTGGGTACCGATACGGGTGGCTCTATTCGCTGTCCAGCCGCTTTTTGTGGTGTGGTTGGTTTAAAACCGACTTATGGTCGCAGTTCAAGATTTGGTTTGGTCTCAATGACTAGCTCGACTGATGTGCCAGGTGCCTTATGCAAAACGGTTGAAGATGTGGCGACGGTACAGAAAGCCATTTCTGGCTTGGATAAATTTGATGCCACAACAGTTGATGAAAAAATTGTTAATTATAACGAAAATCTGGGTAATAGTATTAAGGGACTTAAAATCGGTTTACCTGAGGAATATTTTACGGATGGTACTGCTGAGTCGGTAACGCAAGCGGTTAATCGGGCAATCGAACAGTTAAAGCAATTGGGCGCAGAATTTGTGTCAGTTAAATTGTCGCATACTAAATACGCTGTGCCAGTTTATTATATCTTGACGCCATCAGAGTTAAGTTCAAACCTAGCTCGTCATGACGGTATCCGTTATGGCTTTTCTACTTACCTCGAGGAAAAGAATTTGCAGGACGTTTATAACAGGACTCGCGGGCGGGGTTTTGGTGAAGAGGCAAAGCGAAGAATTATGCTTGGTACTTATGCTTTGTCTGCGGGCTATTTTGATGCTTATTATTTGCAAGCCCAGAGAGTTAGGACTATAATTAAAGAAGAATTGGATCAGGTACTTAGGGAAGTTGATTTGTTGTTGACGCCAGTTTCGCCTCATCCAGCCTTTAAGATTGGTGAGCAGGCCAATGACCCGCTCAAGATGTATTTGGAGGACATCTTCGTTACTAGCCCATCATTGGCCGGGCTACCAGCTATGTCAGTACCATGCGGTTTTTCAGAGATTGATGGCAAACAATTGCCTCTTGCTTTCCAGTTAATTGGTTCGAGGTTTGATGAGAATAAATTATTACAAGTCGGTCATCAGTATCAAAAAGTTACAAATTTTCATTTAGCTAAAGCTAAAATATAAAAACAATATGCTATTCAAAAGGAAGGATGAACAAAATAACAATAAAATTATCTTGACTAGTGCGGTGATTTTTTTATTTATAATTGCATTTGTGTATTTGCAATTTAATAAAACGCTGCAGCTAAAAAAACTTACTAGTAATGTTGGTGAGCAGACTGAAAATTTTGCAACTACCTCTGTTGTCGAACCTGTTACTGATTCAGTCGGTGAGTCGTTACAACCCAACAAGCCTAGTTATAGCGATATTGCAAATGATAGTAAAGAGGTTAAGAAAATTGATGTCTCAGAGGTTCTAGGAAAAGATGAAATTGTAAAAATTAAAACCATTGAGCCAATTTCGGCAACCGATCATGTGAGAGGTGATGCTAATGCGCCAGTACAGATAATTATTTATGGTGATTTTGATTGTCCCTCAACTGCTTTATTTAGTGAAATTATTAATCAGGCAAGAAAAGAGTTTGGCAATAAAATAGTGATAGCTTTCAGACATTTTCCTCTTTCGACCGCTCATCAAACGGCTCTACCAGCTGCTATTGCTGCCGAATGTGCAAACGAGCAAGGTAAATTTTGGGAAATGTCTGATGAATTTTTTAAGGCCACGGCTAAAAATCAGTTATTCAGTGAGAGATTTTCTTTTATGGCTAAAAATTTAAAATTAAACACACAGAAGTTTGACGCCTGCTACAAGGCTGAAAAATACAAGGATGTTATTTTGGCTCAAGCAGAAAAGGCAAAACAATTTGGTGTTATTGGTACGCCGACAACCTTTGTAAACGGGCAAGTGGTTAATGGGGCTACACCCATGGACGATGGCAAACATGGTGATGGTAGCTATATGGAAGGATTACGTAGTATAATCAATAAACAGCTGCAAAAAAAATAATTGACCTTAAAATAAATTTAGCTTAATATAATGCTTGTCTGTTGGGCAAGCATTATTCATAGGAAGGTTCGCATAGAGGTCGAGTGCGCTCGCTTGGAAAGCGGGTAAGGTGTCAAAGCCTTCGAGGGTTCGAATCCCTCATCTTCCGCCAATCAAGAAAGGAATGAGAAGTTTATACTCCCTAGCGAAGAGAAGGGGTAAATCCCTCATCTTCCGCACATAATAAAACAGGCTCCAGATGGAGCCTGTTTTATTATGTGTTGGTTGGTGAAGGTGAAGAGTATCTTGCCGCTGCATAAATTGTGATGGGTAATACTTTTAATTTTATTAAGGTAAATATTCCTTTAGCCGTAGCTGTTATCGGTTAGGTATTTCTACAGATATTTTTAAAATAAAAAAAGATGATTTTAGTGTTAAAATCATCTTTTGTTTTGAGTGATTAAACCTTCATTTAAAGTTCATTGAGTCGAGGAAAGTCAGGTGCATAATCACGAAAGGCTTTATTGTCTTCATAAAGAGCGCGTGAGATACTGGCACGATCCATGTCGTTCGGTACTTCGCCACAAGCAATTTTTACCCACAACTTGGTCATATAATAACGTAGGCAATCAGCTAGATAAGTAATCTCATTTAGAAGATTGTTTGAGCCGGTTGGAATAAAAATATCGCTAATGTTGTCGGTGCCGAGGCGAACGGGAATTTCCCATTTAATAATCTCAAGTAGTCTGGTAATGCTGTTGTGCAGTGGTGCGTTGATGGGACGGAGTTGGCGCATCGACAATGCGGCGCGCGGACAACAAATAATACCAATGTTTTCCTTTTTTAAATTATCCAAGAGGATTTTAAAGCGGTACTCGTCGTAGCAGGCCGGCGAGATTGCATGCACAGCCCAAATCAGAGGTGCGCCACTACTTAGACTTTTTGTGTCACAAAGCCATTTGCTGGCTTCGATTAGGGTTTCGGTGCCATGTTCTGCCGGACTATTGGCTTGGTCAACATGAATCTGTACTTCTTTGTCCAGTTCCATGCCAAGCTCGAGCACGAGCTTGAGGTGTTGATTATAACCAATGCGATTTTCCGTATCGTCTTTCTCTGGTAGGCCGCCTAAGACATCGCTTAGCTTGGCGGCCTCTTTAAAAAGTTGCCAACGATCAGAATTTTTTTGCTTGAATCCGAAGATTGGCTGCGGGCCAATTTTAAAATTGATCTTGCTTGTAAATTCTTCTTTAAGCTTCAGGGCAGTTTCAATTGCAATCATACCAATGTCAGGGGTGGCATCAATGAGCGAGACGATCTCCTTGGTGTTATTACGGACCGATTGTCCAAGCTGTTGCCTCATTCTGCTTTGCAGACTTTTTTTAGTATAGGCAATGCCTTTGTGAAGCTCACCGGTTAGACTTTGCTTGACTGACAAAGGGAAAGTGCCAGCTTCCAATGGGTCGATTCCTGCATGTGCCCAGAAACATGAGTCCAAAGTATTGGCTCGATCAAGATGTGTGTGAGCATTTATCCAACCACCATATTCATGAGACAGGCTAATAAGTTTTTCTTCGTAAGTTGATGGTTGGTGACTCGGTTGCTTGATGTTTTGTTTTGTCATTGTAACCTCCTTGGTTGTAGTTTTTGAAAGGTCATGTTAGATTGTATTACCTGACTGATTGCAACTATATCATACTTACTACCTCTGTCAAAATGGAGCTCTAGTGGTATTAAGTATTATAGTTTCAGATATTTTTTTAGCTTTTTTGTAGGTAAAAAGCCGCTAATTTTTGTTGGTGGCTTAGTTTTAAGCTGGAGAAATAAGCTCGAGCGTCTTAATGTTGGCATTTTTGTGCCCGACTTCTTTAATAAGTTGTCTTTTTTCCTGATAGCCAAGCTCTTTGAGTTTGCTTTGGGCAAGCTTGTTGAGTTCTCTGTCTGATATAGTATCTGACCAAATCGCTTCCCAGTCTTTTTGAGACTTGGCAGTTAAGGCCTCTATTTCTGCTTTTTGATGCTTGATCATTTTTTCGGCTACCCTCATGAAGAACTAGCCCTACCAAGGTTACTTGGCTATAATTATAGTATGTATAATAAATTTATAAAAATACATAGTTAGTATGGGAATTAGAAAAAATAATAAACATTGCTTAAAAATTGAGGCAGAAATCGATTTGCACGGGTTGACTGAAAAGGCAGCTGAAAGGGAATTATATTTATTCTTAAGAGATGTAGTACGAGAGCGTCTGAAATATATAAAAATCATAACCGGCAAGGGGCTGCATTCTCCTGATGGACGGGCAATTATCCAAGAAATGACCATAGATATTCTCAAGCGTTTGGAAATAAGCCATAGGATGGGCAAAATATTGGAAGGTGGTGACGGCGTAATTATCGCTAAGTTGCCCGATTAAATGTTGACTTTGCTAGTATTATATGCTATTCTCATATTAAGTAAGTGATTCCACGTTAGTATCTCGTTAATGCGTATGCAAGTGATGAGAGAGAGCAGGAAAGGTCGCTCTTACGTTATAAAGATAGAATTGTTCTTCAATTCTAAGTAAAAACTGCATATGGCTATTAAATTGTTTGTCGGATCTCTTTCATGGGGTACAACCGACGAATCATTGCGCGAATATTTTGCGCAGGCTGGTGAAGTTGCTTCTGCTATTGTTATCAAGGATAAAATGACTGGTCGCTCAAAAGGCTTCGGTTTCGTTGAATTCGCTGATGACGCAGCTGGAAAACAGGCTATTGACATGTTCAATGGCAAGGAGTTAGATGGTCGTACTATTACGGTCAACGAAGCTCGTCCAATGGAAGCTCGCCCTCCACGTCGTGATTTCGATCGCGGTGGTGATCGCGCACCACGTACTTCAAGCTGGTAAATTACCGATTTGAATATAGAAACAACCTACGGCAACGTAGGTTGTTTTATTTTGTGGTATACTATAAGATATGAGCACAATTCTAGCCGATAAGTTGAAATATTAAATTAGAATAATATGGATTTTTCAGTCTACAAAGATAAACTACCCATGTCTGGTCATGAAATTTTGCAGCGTTTTGGTTATGCGCATATTACGAGTTATCACACAGGCAAAGATAGCTATGCTAAACGAGTTTCAAGAGATCATTTTCCTCGATATCATTGTTATATTAAGGAGATTGGCAATCAAATCACTTTTAGTTTGCATATCGATCAAAAACAGGCTAGCTATCAAGGTCAAAGTGCTCATGCTGGTGAGTATGATGGACCGCTAGTTGAAGCAGAAATTAATAATTTAAAAAATCATATAGTTAATATGATTCAGCAGGTCTCAAATGCTAAAGCAGCAAAGCAGATAGTTAAAGATGAGAAAAAAATACCGTGGTGGAAATTTTTCTAATCAAAAAAAGGCCGATAAATTGGAATGAGCCTTGGTTAAAGCATAATGTATGAATCCATCAGACCAAATTAAAGCGCGATTAAATATTGTTGATGTAATTAAGGAGTACATTCAAATCAAGCCAGCGGGTGTTAATTTTACTGCCCGTTGTCCTTTTCATAATGAAAAATCGCCATCCTTCATGATAAGTCCTGACAAACAGATTTATCATTGTTTTGGTTGCGGTAAAGGTGGCGACATGTTCAGTTTTGTAATGGATATGGAGGGTTTGTCATTTGTTGAGGCGCTTAGGTTGCTTGCTCCCAAGGCAGGCATTGAGTTGAAGCGGGAGGATCCAAAAATTTCATCACAAAGGAATAGATTACTTGATATTATGGCTTTGGCTGTAAAATATTATCACTATGTTTTAATGGAGACGAAGCAGGGGGAAGCGGCTCGCGATTATCTGAAAAAAAGAGGCTTGCTTGAAGAAACAGTGGAGGAGTGGCAAATCGGTTATAGTCCAGACTCCTGGGAAGATTTAATAAAATTTTTACTAGGTAAAGGTTTTAATGAAAATGAAATTTTTTTAGCTGGCCTTAGTATTAAAAAAGAAGAAGTTGGGAGATATTACAATCGATTTCGTGGACGCATTATGTTCCCCTTAAACGATTTAAATGGCAACCCTGTAGCTTTTACGGCTCGAGTCAGTCCAGAAAAAGAAGCAACTGAGAAAATGGGTAAATATATTAATAGTCCACAAACGGCAATTTTTGATAAGGGTAAGATTTTATTTGGTCTTGATAAAGGTAAGCAAGTAATAAAAAATGAAAATTTAGTCATTGTGACTGAGGGGCAAATGGATGTTATTACTGCGCATCAAAATGGTTTCAGAAATGTGGTCGCTTCGTCGGGTACAGCGTTAACTGAAAATCAGGTGGCAGTATTAAAACGATATACTGATAATTTTGCCCTTGCTTTTGATAGTGATGCCGCAGGTCAAAATGCCATTCTTCGTGGTGATAATGTTATAAATAAATCAAAAGAGTCGACGGTTGAGGCGGCTGACAGGTGGGGACGCGTCAAAACATATCTTGACCCGACTTTAACGAGCTCAATTAATCTTAGTATAATTGAGATTCCAAATGGCAAAGACCCTGATGACTGTATAAGAAATTCACCGGAGATTTGGATCGAGGCGGTAAAAAATGCTAAATCTATTATGCAATTTTATTTTGACAAGACTTTGCAAAAATATGACATTATTAGTGTCGATGGTAAAAAGCACATTACTAAGGAATTGTTACCGACGATTATGCGTCTTGGTAGTCGCATAGAGCAGGAGGGGTGGGTTCAAAAATTGGCCAAGTTATTAGGCATATCTGAAAATTTACTTTGGGAGGCAATGCCAAGCCAGGTAGACGCCAAAAAAATATCATCAGAGTCGGTGCCAACCGAGCGACAAGCGAACACTCCAGCCACTAGGGATGCTGCTATGTCTGAACTGGCATTGGCCTTGGTTTTGAGATTTCCGGTTAACGCAGTTTATTTGTTTAATAATTTGCAAGTAGATTATCTGCAGGGTGAGCATTTGCGAACCCTTTACAAAAATTTAGTAATATATTATAATCAAAATAATGATAATTGGGTTAATAATCGTCCAGGCTCAACTGAGCAAGGGTTAATTCCACAGGAATCCAAAGACCAAGAAGGGGCTTACGTGCTGAATTATCACGATTTTAAAGAATGGCTTGTCAAATTTGATCTGACAAGCAATCTTTCATTTGAGGCAAAAAATCAAAAACAAGAATTCAATTCTGGGTTACTCGATCGACTAATAATGTTAGCCGAGAAAGAGTATTATTCGTTAACTGATGTGACTGCTAAAAATGAGTTAATTAAAATCGTACATTTTCTCAAAAAAAATTATTTACAACTCAGGTTAAAAAAAATCGAAGGCTTATTATCTCAAGCTGAAATGCGATCAGATAAGTTGGAG
>Ga0194059_1000115_pt1 | contig 39742 bp, 43 predicted proteins | sample SepL6211m_MetaG_FD_163426 | JGI IMG/M metagenome (GOLD analysis project Ga0194059, IMG submission 163426) | Anoxic zone freshwater microbial communities from boreal shield lake in IISD Experimental Lakes Area, Ontario, Canada - Sep2016-L626-11m | ecosystem: Environmental > Aquatic > Freshwater >...
AACTATCGATCATGGGTAGATATTATGGCTCAGCGATGACTTGCCAGCGATCATTGATCAATCCTTCGATGGGTTGATATTTGGATTTATAAGACATCTTCTCACTATCCTGAATGTAGTAGCCAAGATAGACATAGGGCAGATTGAGGTCAATGGCTTGCTGTATCTGCCACAGAATGCTGTAGCTGCCGTAACTTGCCCTGCTGTTTTCAGCATCGAAGAAGGTGTAAACCGAGGAAATACCTTGTTCCAGAATATCGATCATGCTGACCATGCGCAGTCGACCTGGATGCGGATCATTGACGCCATCTCTAAATTCTACAATCCTGGAGTTAACGCGACTTTGCAATAAAAATTGCATGTACTGATCTTGATCTTCTTGATCCATCTCGCCACCAGAGTGTCGACTATTTTGATAGCGCTGATAGAGTTGGTAATGCTCTTCTTGGTAGCCGAGCTTTAGAACGTGCACCTCTAGACCGCTATGTTTTCTGAATGCGCGACGTTGGCTACGGGTTGGATTAAATTGACTGACCAAGACTCTTGTAGCAATACAGGCTCGGCATTCATCGCAATAAGGGCGATAGGTGTACAAGCCGCTGCGACGAAATCCGGCATTGACGAGTTCGCCGTAGATATCAGTATGAATCAGATGTGACGGTGTAGCAACTTGAGAGCGCGCCGTTTTTCCTGGTAAATAACTACAAGGGTAGGGTGCAGTTGCATAAAACTGCAATGCGGTCAGGGGGAGTTCTTTGAGTTGCGTCATAACCAATGATTCAAAATATCTTTTCCAAAATCCCAAGATATCTCTATATTAGTTTGATTTAATGAAATCTGCATTTGGCTCAAAAATGCTTCCCTGGAAATGGGCGCGGCCCCCAGAGATCGCAGGTGCCCGGTTTCTTGTTGACAATCGATCATTGCTACTTGATGCTGCTCGCACCATGCGCACAGGGCAGCTAATGCTAGCTTAGAGGCGTCGGTTTGGCGACTGAACATCGATTCACCAAACACCATCCCGCCAAAGGAAACACAGTACAGTCCGCCGATGAGTTGGTTTTGTTCGACCACTGCAATGCTATGTGCATGACCTTGTTCATAGAGTTGGGTATAGGCCTCCATGATTTCATGGGTGATCCATGTACCATCTTGCTCTTTACGTTTACTGGTAGCGCAGGCACGCACCACAGCTCCAAAGTCACCATCAACCAAAATCTGTGCGTTGGGATCGCTGCAAAAATGTCGAATGGATTTCTTTAGAGAATCACTGCACTTAAAGTTCTGGGGCTTTAAAACCATCCTCGGGTCTGGTGACCACCACAGTACGGGTTGATTATCTGAGTACCACGGAAAAATTCCCACTTGATAAGCGGCTGCTAATTGTCCGGGATAAATTTTTTCACTAACCGCTATTAAGCCTGGGACACTAGGGTCTGGATCTGGCTCATCAAAGGGATTGGGGAAGGGGTCATCCAAACCCAGCCAACGTATTTGACTCATAGCCTTAAAAACTTAAATCTTCTCGCCACGCGAGATATCACGACTGCGAACATTGAACTCTACTGAACCCTCAAATAAACCGGCAGCGCGATCCGCAAAAAACCATTCCAAAGTTTGTTTGACTGTAGGAAAAGCGATTTCAGCCCAAGGGATATCTTTTTCATCAAACAGCACTACCTCAAGACTTTCTTCGCCAGCCTCAAAGTGTGGGCTTGACATCGCAGCCAGATAAAACAGGTGAACTTGTTCAGCATGCGGCACATTCAGTAGTGAATACAAAGGACCAATCTCTACGAGAGCCCCAGCCTCTTCAAGTGTTTCTCTAGCAGCACCAGCACTAGTACTTTCACCAAGCTCCATAAATCCTGCTGGGAGCGTCCAATAACCAAGTCTAGGCTCAATGGCGCGACGACAGAGTAAAACTTGATCTCGGTACACGGGGATGCTACCGACGACATTACGAGGATTTTGATAATGAATGCTGCCACAAGAGTCGCATACATGACGTTCATGAGTGTCGTCAGCTGGAACGCGGATGGTGATGGATGCGGCGCAATTGGAGCAGAACTTCATGAGTACTTTCTAAAAAAAGGCCGAGATAGAACCACGCAAAGCGTTACTTAGCATAATCTCTTTTGCATTTAATGCATCGGCAATAGTCAGGTTGACTTCACGGATATTCCATTGAGGATTTGCAAGCATGCTGGCGCGCATCACTCCAGGGAGAACGCCAGCAGAGAGGGGCGGCGTCAACCATTCATTAGATTTATCAGTTTTAATAAAAATGCTAGATCTACCACCTTCTGTTATAAAGCCTTGCTCATTTGTAAAGAGTGCGTCAAAGCCACCTTTAGACACTGCTGCCTTCCAAGCATCGTCATACATTCTTCTGTGAGTGCTCTTATGGGGCAACAGCGCATTTCCGGAATACAACACGGCATCTTGTGGATTTTCTAAGAGATCCGTTGCCCAAAATAGTTTGACTTTAGCTGGGAGTGGTTCTAGTAATCCTAATGTGCATGACAATTTTCCACTTGACTCGAGATCAAGTCGTAAGCGACACGCCTCATCTGATTTGACCGTCATACAAGTTGCAGCAATGAGTCCTCGAGCATCCGATTCTTGAAAGGGAATGCCAAGCGCTGATGCTGAAGCTGTAATGCGCTTGAGGTGTGAGTCTAGCAATTGAGCTATGCGATCTTTAACGAGAATCGTTTCAAATAAGCCAACACCGCTGGGAAGATCAGTCAAAAATGAGGATTTAATATGGCACTCTTGCCATTCTTGCTTGGGTATTGAATCAATGGTGATGCCTGCGCCAACGCCGAGAGAGAGGGTGGATGCCTGAGTATGAGGATCTTGCTGGATTTCGATTGTCCTAATAGGAACGCTCAACGCAAAATCACCATTGGGATCGAGCCACCCTAATGCCCCGCAGTAATAGCCGCGATCTTCTGGCTCTAAATCCTGAATAATTTGTATGCTGCGTTTCTTGGGTGCTCCCGTTACTGACCCACAAGGAAAGACAGCCTGCAAAATATCTGACAAGCTGGTTTCTGCTTTCAACTTAGCTTCTACTGTTGATGTCATTTGCAAAACGTCGCCATGTCTGGCCACTTCAAAGAGCTTTGGGGTAGTGACCGAGCCAGGAATGGCTAGTCTACCTAGATCATTGCGCAGCAAATCGACAATCATCAAGTTCTCGGCACGATTTTTTGGGTCATCCGACAGCTGATTTGGCGAGCTATCTAAGGCGCTTGCAGTGCCTTTCATCGGCATCGCAGTAATCAAATTTCCTTGACGTTGAATAAAGAGTTCCGGAGACTGAGAGAGGATAAATTGGGGGCTATTTTCAATCAGTGCACCGAATCGACCTGGTTGCCGCTTGCGTAGCAAAGAATAGAGCGCTAGAGGTGATCCATAGGATTTGCCCTTGATGCGATAAGTATGATTAATCTGATAGGTATCACCGCAACGGATATATTCTTGAATACGGTCAATATCAGCAGCAAAGCGTTCTTCAGTCATGGATTTGTCAACGTCTAACACGCCAGCGCTTCGATCTGAAGAATCAAGTGCTGCCAAGTGACTTGCAATCAAATCATCTACTTGATCTTTTGAAAGTGTTTGGTAGGCAGCAAAAGACCATGCCTGAATGAGAGGATGTCGTGAAACTCTTGATGGTAAGCGGTGAATGAGATTGCCCAGTTCGTATGCAAAGGCCGCTACTACAAACTCTCCGCAACTAAGGGCGCTAGAGATTTCTGTTAGGCAATGGTTAACATCACGCCAAGATTGTTCGTCTGTATTACTTGGATAAATGCACCAAGAGTGAGACGCGGCTTCATAAAGGCGGCTCGAGGGTTTGCTTGAAGTGCTTTGCGAATCATCTAGCAAAATCATTGCTAACCCTCGGTTGCCTAGAGTTGACTCATTATTTAAGAATAGTCGCCGACTCAATGATCACAGTTTTGCTAGGCACATCAGACATGCGACCCATTTTTGGAGTAGGCGCGACCATGGTGGGTACTTTACGTATGGCATCAATCGTTTGCGTGCCAGAAATCACCTTGCCAAATACTGTATAGCCATTACCCATTGCATTAGGGTAATCAAGGCTTTGATTATCTTTAACGTTAATAAAAAATTGGGCTGTTGCAGAGTCTGGATCTGAGGTGCGAGCCATGGCAATCGTGTAGACCTGGTTCTTCAAACCATTTTGAGCTTCTGACACTACTGGCGCATCGGTTGGCTTTTGATTTAAGTCCTGAGTAAATCCGCCACCTTGAATCATGAAACTATCAATCACTCGATGAAAAATGGTGCCGTTATAAAAACCGCTTTTGACATAGTTTAAAAAATTAGCGCTTGTCTTGGGTGCTTTTTCAGAATCGAGCTCAACGACAAAGTTACCCATATTGGTTTTGAATTCCACCTTAGGACCTGCTAAAGCCATTGTGCTAAGGGAGAGACCGATAGTCAGTAAAAGAGCTGTGATTATTTTTTTCATGGTTGTCCTAATGTTATTGAGGATATTGATCAGTGAGTAGGTTTTTAAAAGCCATTGGGCATTTGTTTAGCATTTTGATAGGCTGATTCATCAAACATCTTCGGATGCTTCAGAAAATCGAGAGTCCAATCTATTGTATCGACACCCCAGAAGCATTGCCCCTTTACAACCAAACTTGGAACGCCAAAGGCGCCGTCACTTTGGGCTTGTCCTGTGTTTGAAATGAGCTTTGCTTTGACTTCAGATGCTGACGGTATCGCTGTATCAGCAGGCTGACCTAAATAGAGACAAAATTCTGACCAGGCTAGATTTGGGTCTTTGCCTTCAACCCACACAAATTGAAAGGCGCGTTCAACGGTTTTCCAATCGGCATTGATCTGTACCAGTAAGCGCTGGGCAGCAACAGTGGAAAAAGGGTGGTGCGCCGGAAATCGAAATGGTATACCCAGTTTATTAGCCAACCAAATGCAGTACTGATAGGTATGGGGTCGTTTGGCAGCGATTTCTCCTGGACCTTGATTATTCGTCGAGCGCAAAAGTCCGCCCAACAGAATGGGAACTGGCGCGATCTCTAAATATTGATCCAGACGTTGCCGCTGCATGACATAAAAGTAAGAAAAAGGAGAGATGATGTCGTAGTAAAAGACGGCCTTCAATTTGGAGCTCATTTTTTCTTAGCCTCCTGATCTAACTTTCTTAAAAATGCCATCTTCTCTGCGATCTGTGTTTCTAGTCCACGTTCAACCGGTTGATACCAGTGCGGCTCACTCATTCCTTCGGGTAGATAGCTTTCGCCAGCCGCATAGCCGTGCGCTTCATCATGCGCATAGCGATACTCTTTTCCATGACCCATCTCTTTCATGAGCTTGGTAGGAGCATTGCGCAAATGATTGGGGACGGGTTTGCTTTGATCGTTTGCCACATACGCGCGGGCCGCATTGAAGGCCATATAACTAGCATTGCTCTTAGATGCGACGGCTAAATAGATCACTGCTTGTCCGAGTGCGAGCTCACCTTCGGGGGAGCCCAATCGCTCATAGGTTTGCGCTGCATCATTTGCCAGTTGAATCGCTCTTGGATCGGCAAGGCCAATATCTTCCCATGCCATGCGAATAATGCGTCGCGCCAAATAACGCGGGTCAGCGCCACCATCGAGCATTCTGCAAAACCAATAAAGGGCTGCATCAGCATTGGAGCCTCGTACTGATTTATGGAGTGCAGAAATCTGATCGTAAAATTGATCGCCCCCTTTATCAAAGCGTCTGGCATGAACCGTTAACGCATTTTCAATGAATGCCTGATCGACCTTTGTGACCGAGGCACCCATGCCAGAAAGTGCATTGGCTATTTGCTCAACCAAGTTCAGTAGGCGGCGAGCGTCACCATCTGCATTGGTGATAAGACTATCAATTGCGGTGGCATCAAATTCAATAGTTGGCATTGCATGCTGATGTGCTCGGTCAAATAGCTGCCTTAATTCTTCAGAACTCAGAGACTTCAGGACGTATACCTGTGCGCGTGATAGTAGGGCTGAGTTGACTTCAAATGAAGGGTTTTCAGTAGTAGCGCCGATAAAGGTAAAGAGACCGGATTCCACATGCGGTAGCAAACCATCTTGTTGGCTTTTATTAAAACGGTGGATCTCATCTACAAACAAGATTGTCTGGCGGCCATACTGAGCCATATTTTGTTGGGCTTGTTCAATCGCTTCGCGAATCTCTTTGACGCCAGCCAAGACTGCTGAGATGGCAATAAAATCCCGATCAAAGGCTTTGGCGGATAAACGGGCCAGCGTGGTTTTGCCAACACCTGGAGGCCCCCATAAAATCATGGAGTGCGGCTGGCCTGAACCAAAGGCTAAGTTGAGTGGTTTTCCAGATGCTAATAAATGCGTCTGGCCGATCACTTCTGCAATTGTTTTCGGACGCAAAGCCTCCGCTAGAGGCGGCGGCGGTGTGCTATCAAACAGACTGGACATTGCTAAGTTAAATTACGCTTGTATAAAAAGAATGACTAGGGCTGCCCAGATCAAGCAAGCTGCCGCAACGGTGGTTAGATGTTTGCGCATTTTCATAAACGCCAGTCGAGCCTCATCACTCTCAAAATAATAGGAGTAAGTGTTTTGATCGATATTGCGCTGAATAAGCAAGGTTGCTGCAAGAATGAGTAAGCCCACAGGAATATAAATATGCAAGGCGATCCAAGAGACGATGGCAGGGATCACGCCCCAGATCCACGCATTTCGATCAACCCAGCGATCACCACTGAGCGACTTACCTAAAGTGTGTAAATTGGCTCCCCAATGTATCGCACCCATAAATGATGTGATGATGGCGCCATAGCCAGCCAAAGACTCTGCGCTGAGATAGTTCACGGGGGTTGCTGCCAACTGAACCATGAGTGCTAATGCGATAAAAGGAATGAGGCCGGCGTAGGCTAATTTACGGATAAGTGGTGATAAAGGGTTCACAAAAAATTTCTAGGTAAGGGTTGGATGAAAGATTACTTATCGTAGGTATAAACGCCGCGACCTGTCTTGCGTCCTAAGTATCCGGCGGCAACCATTTCGCGAAGGAGTGGGCAGGGGCGATATTTAGAGTCACTGAAGTTCTCGAAATACACTTCCATTACTGCCAGGCAGGTGTCTAAGCCAATCAAGTCGGCAAGCGCTAGCGGGCCAATCGGTTGATTGCAACCCAACTTCATGCCTGCATCGATATCCTCAGGACTGGCTAAGCCTTCATATAAGACAAAAAATGCTTCGTTAATCATTGGCAGCAGAATGCGGTTAACGACAAACCCTGGAGAGTTTTTAACGGTGATGGGTTCCTTGCCAACGCGTTTTGCCATCTCAATAATGGCAGCATGAGTTGCATCGCTGGTTTGCAAACCGCGTATCACTTCAACCAAAGCCATCAAAGGAGGTGGGTTAAAGAAATGCATACCAATAAAGCGTGCAGGATTTGAGTCTAGTGCAGCAAGCTTGGTAATCGATAGTGATGAAGTATTGGTGGCGATGATCGTGTCTATACCAACAATCTCATCAACTTGCTTCAAAATCTTTTCTTTAATGGCTTGGTTTTCTGTCGCAGCCTCAATGACTAAGTCCAAACCTTTGAAGTCAGCATAAGAGGTGCTGCCTTTAATCTTCTTGAGTGCCGCTTCTTTGGCTTGAAGGGTTAAGACTTCCTTTTTTACTAGGCGATCAAGGCTTTTGCTGATTTGGGATAAGCCGCGCTCAACTGCCGCATCGTTAATATCGACCATCACGACATCTAGTCCAGCCACCGCACATACTTGAGCAATACCATTGCCCATAGTTCCGGCGCCAATCACGCCAACAGACTGAATGCTCATACTATTTCCTTTTTTGATACTGGGTTGAGCCAAATAATTGCTCTCTTGCTTTATCGTCTTGCAAGGGTTTGCGTAAGGCAGTTAATACTTCAACGCCACGCTTTACAGCAGGACGTTCCCCAACTTTTTCAAACCATTGCTTGAAGTGCGGATAGTCATTGATATCGATGCCTTGATTTTTCCAATTTCTTGTCCAAGGAAAGATCGCCATATCGGCTATGGAATATTCTTTTCCAGCCACATAAGCATTATCTTTTAATTGTGTATCAAGCACGCCATACAAACGCTTTGCTTCATTGGTATAGCGATTGACTGCGTAATCGATTTTCTCAGGAGCATAGATCCTGAAATGGTGGTTTTGCCCAAGCATCGGGCCTAATCCCCCCATCTGGAACATCAGCCACTGAAGCACTTCATATTTTGCCCGGGTTGTTTTGGGAAGAAATTTCCCAGTTTTGCCTGCTAGATAGATGAGGATGGCACCAGACTCAAAGATGCTAATGGGTTTGCCATCCGGACCATTGGGATCGACCATCGCTGGGATCTTGTTATTAGGGCTGATCTCTAGAAACTCGGCTTTGAACTGGTCTCCAGCGCCAATATCAACCGGATGAGCAATCCAGTCGCGACCAAGCTTATAGCCACATTCTTCCAGCATGATGTGCACTTTGTGACCATTTGGTGTTGCCCAGCTATATACATCGATCACATCTTTTTTGGTTTTACTTTTTTTCATATTGCTATCTTTCTAAAGTCTCTCTAAGCGATGTAGTGCATCAGTGAGGGTCTGCTCTTTTTTGGCAAAGCAAAAACGAACCACACCTGATTCAACCGGCGTTTCATAAAAGGCAGACACTGGAATAGCGGCAACACCAATTTCAGTAGTGAGCCATGTGCAAAAATCAGCCTCGTTCAATTTACTCTGGGTTGATTTAATTTTGGTGTAGTCAACACATTGGAAATACGTTCCGGGAGTGGGCAACAACTTGAAGCCAGTTTTCTCTAAGCCAGCTTTAAAAAAATCACGTTTAGCTTGATAAAACTTGGAGAGATTGAGGTAGTGTTGTGATTGTTCTAAATACTTGGCAAGTCCGTATTGCATCGGCGTATTCACTGTGAAGACATTAAATTGATGCACCTTACGAAATTCTTTCATGAGGGTTACTGGAGCTGCTACATAGCCGACTTTCCAGCCAGTAACGTGATAAGTCTTTCCAAAGCTAGATATCAGGAAGCTCCTGTTGACAAGCTCTGGATGCCTGGCAATGCTTTCGTGCAGTGCGCCGTCGTAGACCATGTGCTCATAGACTTCATCACTCAGAATAAGGGCGTTAGTATTTTTAACTAGCCTTGCTAACTGATCCAAATCTGACCGTTGCCAAACCATCCCCGTAGGATTATGTGGTGAATTGATCATGATTAAGCGTGTTTTGGGGTTGATCGCTTTTTCTAGCTGATCCCAAGGAATTTCATATGAGCTAACTTGATTTTGTTCATCACGAATAGCCTTTAAAGAAACTGCAATGACTTTTCCGCCGGCCAAATCGATAGAGGGTCTATAGGAATCATAAGCAGGCTCAATAATGACAACTTCATCACCAGGCGAAACACAAGACATGACGGCAGTCAAAATTCCTTGAGTACCACCTGCGGTAATAGTGATTTCTGAATCAGCATCATATGCATGCCCATACAAATGCTGAATCTTGTCACGGATGCCATTTCGCAATTCTGAAATGCCAATCATCGGTGGGTATTGATTGCGATCATCCAACATGGCTTGATTTACCTGCGCAATCAAATCTCGATCACATGGAAAGTCAGGAAAACCTTGTCCTAAATTAATCGCTTTGTGCTCAGTCGCTAACGCTGACATCACTGTAAATACAGTGGTACCCACCTTTGGCAGGCGACTTGGGAAAATAGGGCTCAGGGAGGACATTTGAGTCATTAATCGGGTTTAGGGCAATAAGCCTGAGGAATCGCTAGAATGATGGGGATACATTACTAAATTGTGCCATGCTGATCGTACTTTCCCCTGCTAAATCTCTCGACTACAAAACTCCCGTCAAGGTGAAGTCCACTACCGTGCCGGATTTTGCCTCAGAATCAGCTAAATTGATTGCCGAGCTCAAGAAGCTTTCTCCTCAAGCGGTGGCAAAGCTCATGGGATTGTCCGATCCACTGGCTGCTCTGAATGTGGGCCGTTATCGCGACTGGTCTAAGAAATTCACCCAAGAGAATAGCAAGCCCGCCATATTTGCCTTTGATGGCGATGTGTATGACGGCTTTGATGTCAAGACCCTCAATACCAAGGCCTTGGACTTTGCGCAGGACCATATTCGGATTTTGTCTGGCCTCTACGGCGCTCTGCGACCTTTAGATTTGATGCAAGCCTATCGCCTAGAGATGGGCACTAGCTTTAAAAATCCCAAAGGGAAAGATTTATATGCCTTTTGGGGGGATACAGTTACCAAGTCTTTGCAACAGATTTTAGATCAGCAAAAGCGCCCCGTATTGCTCAATCTGGCTTCCGAGGAGTACTTCAAAGTGTTGCAGCCTAAGGATTTAGATTGCGAAGTGATTTCTCCTGTTTTTCACGATGCTAAGGATGGTAAGTACAAAATCATCTCTTTTTACGCAAAGCGTGCCCGTGGCTTGATGGCCCGTTATGTTGTCGAGAATCGCATTACAGATCCTGCGGACTTAAAGGGTTTTAATCTGGATGGGTACAAATATTTCGCAGCAGATTCAACACCTAGTAAACCCGTTTTTCGTCGTGCGGAGAAAAAATAGTTATGGCTGTTCATCGCACTAAGTCATCGCAACGCAGCTCTCCAGAGGTCGAGCGTTTAGTTGCTGATGCCATTTCGCTAGCTGCCTCTGGTAGTCAGATTGAAGACCGCTTCTGGGAGAGGCGCTTAAACGTTCGTCTCATGCGTTTGCTCAAAAGCCAAAATCAGAATGTGATTGATGCGGCACTAGATCAGACTTTTAGGATCAACACTATTGCCTTTGAAGTGCTGGCAGATATCGCTGAGACCTTAGCTGAATCTTTAATGCTAGAAATCGATGGTCAACAGTGGGATGTACTCTTATTAGCGATGCCAATCGTTGCGCATACGCGCTATCAGATTCCATCTGGCCCATTACCCGTAAGTGTTGTTGAATCAACTGCGGCAGCATTACAGTCCTCGATAGTGTCAACGGATACGCGTTTGGCAATTATTCCATGGCTCTATAGCATTGATCAAATGCCACATTCTCATTGCCAGACTCGTCTACTGACTGAATCTTTGGCCAACGCAGCTGTAAGCGGTGGGGAGGTAAAGTTAGAGTTGCGCGATATGTCTGAAACGATTGCAGTCTTGGCTGACCCCCGTTTCGTGATTGCCGTGGTAGCTGCTCCAACTGGTACACCACTATTTCGTTGGCAGGCAGAACCTCCAACAAGACAGGAACGCGGAGTCAGTTTGATTGGCTGGCAAACCACCATGCAGGAACCCATGAGTTCTTTACTCCCCGGCTGTGAATTCGAACTTTTGTTGCCTGAAGCGTATTTCACGAACTGTCGTCTGGCTGATAAGCATGTACGTCCATTGAGCATTCGTGCAGCCGCCAATTATTTAGAAAGTACTTTGGGCATTTTGCCAGCTGGACTATCTTGTGTAGTTGGCGCCTTTGGCGAAGAGCAGGCGGATGAGTATCGGATTTCTTTCAGTATGAAAGGTTCATCCGAAATTGTTTACGGTGTGATTTGGCCTTTATATGACCGCGAGAGCGTTGCAAATGACGCCCTCAATGATGTATCGGATGATGACAGCCCCATCAAGAGAATTTGCGATGCCTTGCATGAAGCTGGCGTGGAGGATGTATTCCGACATGCAATGTTGTTTGATCCCGAATTGTGCGACGACTGTGGTGCACCATTATTTCCTGACCGCTCTGGTGAGGCGGTTCATGCTGAGATGCCAGATGATGCACCCACGCAGCAACCGCTATTTCATTAATACTGCATCAACCCATTAGATTCATCAGAAAATAAAAAAGCCGAGAAGTTCTCGGCTTTTTTACAAGGTGATACTGTATTTACTGCTGTACAAAAGGCTCGGTACCTGCAAACAAGTGCGGCAGTTTACCCGTTTTCATTTCCGCTGTTTGGCAGAAATCGGCAAGGCGATTGCCCGTCTTGATATTGAACAGCATTGCCTTGTTTGGCAGCACTACAAGATCATGACCTGTTGCATGATTCTTGTAACGCAAACTGCCTGGCAAGGAATTTTCACGACCCATTTCATATGTTCTAGATTCCCAAGTAAGCTGAATTTTTTCAGCTGTACCTGAGGTCTTGAATTGGCGACTTTCATGGCAGCTCCAACTAGTCACTTCCTCGGCAGCGTGAACACTGCCTACACCTGCCAATATGAGACCAATACTGATGAGTGTGCGTTTCATTATCAAGTGACCTTCTTTATGAGAGTAAATGTTTAACGCCTGCCTGCTCTTCCAAAAGTTCATTGAGGGTGTGGTTCATGCGTTCACGTGAGAACTCATCAATTTCCAAACCTTCAACCATTTTGTATTCGCCGTTTTCACAAACTACTGGGTAACCATAAATTACTTCAGCTGGAATGCCGTATTCGCCTTTAGAAGGGATGCCCATAGTGACCCATTTCCCGTTTGTGCCAAGCACCCAATCATGCACGTGATCGATAGCAGCATTAGCCGCAGATGCAGCAGAAGAAAGGCCGCGCGCTTCAATAATGGCTGCACCACGCTTACCAACGGTAGGGATGAATGTATCTTTATTCCAAGTTGCATCATTGATGCTGTCTTTTACAGACTTGCCGTCGATAGTGGCAAAGCGATAGTCAGGGTACATCGTTGGGCTGTGGTTACCCCAAACAACCAACTTTTCAATATCAGCAACAGGCTTGTTCAGCTTGTTAGCCAATTGTGAGAGTGCGCGGTTGTGATCGAGGCGCAACATTGCTGTGAAGTTCTTGGCTGGCAAATCTGGCGCAGATTTCATAGCGATGTAAGCATTGGTGTTTGCTGGATTGCCAACGACCAATACTTTTACTGTGCGTTTAGCAACCGCATTCAATGCTTTACCTTGTGCTGTAAAGATTTGTGCATTAGCGGAAAGCAAATCCTTACGCTCCATGCCTGGACCACGTGGACGCGCACCAACCAACAGGGCTACATCGATATCCTTAAATGCAGTCATTGGGTCTGCATGCGCGCTCATACCGGCTAATAGTGGAAATGCGCAATCTTCCAACTCCATCATCACGCCAGCCAAGGCTTTTTGTGCTTTCTCATCTGGGATCTCTAATAACTGAAGAATCACAGGCTGATCTTTGCCTAATAGGTCGCCATTGGCGATGCGGAATAGTAGTGAATATCCGATTTGACCGGCTGCACCGGTTACAGCGACACGCATTGGGGCTCTTGCCATTACTCATAACTCCAGATTGAGGTTAATTAATGAATACTTCTATTATCCATTCAAGTGAGTGGATTTTCCATTTACACTGTGAATCCTGTCTTATATAAGACATGTGAATGTTTTGATTTTAGCCAATTGAACTAGCTCTGGAGTTAATTTGTCGATTCCTTCCTTGCCGTCAGCCTCATTTAGCCCTCTATATCAACAGATTAAGGCGATGATTTTGGCTAGCTTGCAAGCCGCAGAGTGGCTTCCTGGCTCTTCCATCCCCAGTGAAATGGAGCTTGCGGCCCGATATTTAGTGAGTCAAGGCACGGTTCGCAAGGCCATTGATGAGCTGGCAGCCGAAAACCTCTTGGTACGCAGACAAGGTAAAGGCACTTATGTAGCCACTCACCAAGGCGATGACTGGCAATACCGTTTTCTGAGGCTAGAACCTGATTCAGGCGAAAAATTCCACCTAGTGAACCGTTTTTTGGCTTTCGTGCTGCTTAAATCCACTGTGCCAATAGCCCATTTGCTTAAATTAAAGGCAGGCGACCCCGTCATCCGTATTGACCGAATTCAGAGCTTTAACGGCAAACCCATTGTTTTTGAAGAGATTTGGCTCTCAGCATCCCGGTTTAAAGGCTTGACACTAGAAAAGCTGAATGCCTGGTCAGGTCCGATGTATGCCTTTTATGAAATGCTGTACGGCATTCATATGGTCAGGGCCGAAGAGCAGATTAAAGCAATTAATGCTGATCAAGAGTTGGCAAACTATTTGGGGCTGCCGCTGGGCCATGCACTGCTGTTGGTGGATCGTGTTGCATTCACCTACGGGAATAAACCAGTAGAAATTCGGCGCGCAAGGTACGACACTTCACAACAGCACTATGTGAATAAATTGAATTGATCTATATCGGTAAAAACCAGTATTAAGACCCCTGTAAAGCCAAAAAATCCACACTAGACCTAAGGTTTCCAATAGAATATGTTGCGATACAACAAAGTACCAAAGAACCTCCAACTCACGATTGAGATTACATATGGTTGATGCAAATCAGGAAGTAAAGAGCGCCAAACCGGTTTACCGCAATATTGGTCTCGCCCAGCTAATTAAGTACCGCCTTCCTTGGGCTGGGAAAGTTTCCATCCTTCATCGTATTAGTGGGGCAGTCTTGTTTCTGATGTTGCCGTTCATTCTTTATATCTTCGACCAGAGCCTAGCTTCTGAGTTGAGTTATCAACATTTCCAGGCTATCACTGGCAATGTTTTAGTCAAAATCATTTGTCTTGGTTTGATTTGGTGTTTCTTGCACCATTTCTGCGCAGGCATTCGCTATCTTTTGCTCGATTTAGAAATCGGCGTAGAAAAGTCTGAGGCGAATCGCTCGGCAATCATTGTTTTCTGTATTGGCGTGGCGTTGACCGCAGTGGTTGGCCTCAAGTTATTCGGCTTGTATTAAGCGCTCATTCATTAAGGAAATTTCATGCCTATTTATCATATTGGACCAAAGCGCTTAGTTGTAGGCGCTCATTACGGGCTTAAAGAATGGATCATCCAACGCATTACTGCGATTGTGATGGTGGTGTTCACGATTGTTTTATTGGTGGACTATTGCATTACTGGCAGCGCGACCTATGAAGGTTGGGCGGGTTTATTTAGCAACCAATTCATGAAGTTATTAACACTCGTGACTTTCATTAGCTTGTTCTATCACGCTTGGATCGGTATTCGTGACATCTGGATGGATTACATCAAGCCACTCAGCATTCGTTTAACACTTCAAGTATTCAGTGTTTTGTATCTTGTAGCTTGTACGGCATACGCCGTTCAAATTTTGTGGAAAGTGTAATTAGATGACCGCGATTAAAAAAGCATTGCCACGCCGCCGTTTTGATGCGGTGATTGTTGGCGCAGGTGGTTCAGGGATGCGTGCTTCTTTGCAATTGGCAGAAGCCGGCTTGAACGTTGCGGTATTAACAAAAGTTTTCCCAACGCGTTCACATACAGTTGCAGCGCAGGGTGGTATTGGTGCCTCTTTGGGTAATATGAGTGAAGATAATTGGCACTATCACTTCTACGACACCATCAAAGGTTCTGATTGGTTGGGCGACCAAGATGTGATTGAGTTTATGTGTCGCGAAGCTCCAAAAGTTGTGTATGAGTTAGAACACTTTGGTATGCCTTTTGACCGTAACCCGGACGGTACTATTTATCAGCGCCCATTTGGTGGTCACACAGCCAACTATGGTGAGAAACCAGTCCAACGTGCTTGTGCCGCAGCTGACCGCACCGGCCATGCCATGTTGCATACCTTGTATCAACGCAACGTGCGCGCTAAAACCAATTTCTTTGTTGAATGGTTAGCACTTGACATCATTCGTGATGATGCTGGGGATGTAGTCGGCGTGACAGCGCTTGAGATGGAAACAGGACAGCTTTATATTTTGGAGGCCAAAGTCGTGATGTTGGCAACCGGTGGTGCAGGGCGTATTTGGGATGCTTCAACCAATGCCTTTATTAATACTGGTGACGGCATGGGCTTGGCAGCACGCGCTGGCATTCCATTAGAAGACATGGAATTCTGGCAATTCCACCCAACTGGCGTAGCTGGTGCAGGCGTCTTACTAACAGAAGGTTGCCGCGGTGAAGGTGGCATTTTGCGTAACAAGGATGGTGAGCGTTTCATGGAACGTTACGCGCCGACTTATAAAGACTTAGCGCCACGTGATTTCGTATCCCGTTGTATGGATCAAGAGATTAAAGAAGGTCGCGGCTGTGGCCCTAATGGCGACTATGTCGTACTTGATTTGACTCATATTGGTGCCGAGACCATCATGAAGCGTTTGCCATCTGTATACGAGATCGGCATTAACTTTGCAAACGTTGACGTAACCAAAGAGCCCATTCCGGTTGTGCCAACCATTCACTATCAAATGGGTGGTATTCCTACCAACATTAATGGTCAAGTGGTTATCCCCGCGAATGGCATCCATAACGAAGTTGTTAATGGCTTGTATGCCATTGGTGAGTGTTCCTGTGTTTCAGTTCACGGTGCCAACCGTTTAGGCACTAATTCTTTGCTCGACCTCTTAGTATTCGGTCGCGCAGCTGGAAACCATATTGTCGGAATGAATTTGAAGGATCAAGAATTCAAGCCATTACCTGCTAATGCCGGTGAGCGGACTCTTGAGCGTGTTGCCAAGTTGGATAACTCCACTTCAGGTGAATATGCGCAAGACGTTGCAAACGACATTCGTAAGACGATGCAGAAATACGCTGGCGTATTCCGCAACCAAGAGTTAATGGATGAAGGCGTGCGTCAGATGGCCAAGCTCACTGAGCGGGCAAAGCATTTGTGGGTCAAAGATAAGTCTGAGATCTTCAATACAGCCCGCATTGAAGCTTTGGAAGTTGCCAACCTCGTTGAGACTGCCAATGCAACAATGGTTTCTGCTGCGGCTCGTAAAGAAAGTCGTGGAGCCCACTCGCATGACGACCACCAGCATCGCGATGATGACAATTGGATGAAGCATACGCTTTGGTATAGCGAGGCTAATCGTTTGGATTACAAGCCAGTGCAGTTGAAGCCACTGACAGTAGAGTCCTTCCCACCTAAAGAACGCACTTTTTAAGCGAAGAGAAATTAAAGATGAGTGATATTCGTATATTTGAAATTTATCGTTACGACCCAGATGTCGACGCAGCGCCACGCATGGAACGTTATGAGTTAGAGCTTACTGGCGAGCGTATGTTGTTGGATGCGTTGATTTCTTTGAAAAAGCAAGACGAATCCATTACTTATCGCCGCTCATGCCGCGAAGGTGTTTGTGGCTCCGATGCGATGAACATTAATGGCAAAAACGGTTTGGCTTGCTTAACCAATATGTTGACCTTGCCTAAAGTGATTACCTTGCGCCCATTGCCTGGCTTGCCAGTCGTGCGCGATTTGATTGTCGACATGACATTGTTCTTTAAGCAATATTTGTCTATCAAACCATACTTGGTGAATGATAATCCGCCTCCAGAAAAAGAGCGTCTCCAGAGTCCTGAAGAGCGTGAAGAGTTAAATGGTTTGTATGAGTGCATCTTGTGCGCATCATGCTCAACCTCATGCCCGTCTTTCTGGTGGAATCCTGATAAGTTTGTTGGCCCAGCTGGCTTGCTCCAGGCCTATCGCTTTATTGCGGATAGTCGTGATGAAGAAACAGCCCAGCGTTTAGATAATTTGGAAGACCCATATCGCCTGTTCCGTTGCCACACCATCATGAACTGCGTTGACGTTTGTCCTAAGCATTTGAATCCTACCAAGGCAATTGGCAAGATCAAGGAATTGATGGTACGTAGAGCGGTATGACCCTGAGCAATGCAGAGTTATATCGCTTAAAGACTGATGCTCGTAGGGGCTTACTTGAGAATGATTTAATTCTGCGGCGTTTTTTTGATCGCTACGGCGATCAATTGAATGCAGAAGATGGCAAAGTGCTTAGCCAACTTTTAGCTCTTGAAGACGTTGATTTAATGGATTTATTGATTGGGCGTAAAGATACGGTAGCAGCGTTAAAAGAATGTGCCGATACAGATGCCTTTAAACACTTGATGTCGAAGTTGAAGGAAAAATAAATCAATATTTTGTTGCACGCACATCGAAGTGGTGTGACTTAAAGATGTATTACTTATATTTTTGAAAGAGTAGAGGATCGAAAATGATTGAATCAGACATCAAGGCTAAATTGTCGTTCTCAGACGGCACACCAGATATTGAGCTACCTATTTATAAAGGCACGGTTGGTCCAGATGTTATTGATATTCGTAAACTCTACGGTCAAACCGGCAAGTTCACTTATGACTCAGGCTTTTTGTCTACAGCCTCATGCAATAGCAAAATCACCTATATCGATGGCGATAAGGGCGAGCTGCTATACCGCGGCTATCCGATTGAAGATTTAGCCAATAACTGCGACTTCTTGGAAGTTTGTTACTTGTTGCTGAATGGCGAGTTACCAAATGCTGGTCAGAAAAAAGGCTTTGAAGAATTAGTCATGCACCACACGATGGTTCATGAGCAAATGCAGTTCTTCTTGCGCGGTTTCCGTCGCGACGCACATCCAATGTCTGTATTGACTGGCTTGGTTGGCGCAATGGCCGCTTTCTATCACGATCAAATTGACTATAGTGAACCAAAGGCACGTGAAGTTGCTCAAATTCGTTTGATAGCTAAGATGCCAACATTGGTAGCAATGGCCTATAAGTACTCAGTAGGTCAACCATTTATCTATCCAGATAACGCCTTGTCATACACGGCTAACTTCATGCGCATGATGTTTGCTACTCCTTGTGAAGAGTACACAGTGAATCCAGTATTGGTGCGCGCCTTAGATCGCATCTTTACTTTGCATGCTGATCATGAGCAAAACGCATCCACTTCAACCGTTCGTTTATGCGGCTCTTCAGGCACCAATCCTTTTGCTGCAATCTCAGCAGGCATTGCTTGTTTATGGGGTCCAGCTCACGGTGGCGCTAATGAAGCCTGCTTACAGATGTTAAATGAGATCCAGGCTAATGGCGGCGTTGATAAGATTCATGAGTTTATTGCACAAGTAAAAGATAAGAACTCGAGCGTTCGTTTGATGGGCTTTGGTCATCGTGTCTACAAGAACTTTGACCCACGCGCCAAATTGATGCGTGAGACTTGCTACGAAGTACTGCAAGAGCTCGGTCTACAGGATGATCCATTGTTTAAGTTGGCGATGACTCTTGAGAAAATTGCTTTGGAAGATGAGTATTTCGTTAGCCGGAAGCTCTATCCAAACGTTGATTTCTACTCAGGCATTGTTCAGCGCGCATTAGGTATCCCTACGGAAATGTTCACCTGTGTTTTCGCTTTGGCAAGAACAGTGGGATGGATCGCTCAGTGGGAAGAGATGATTACCGATCCTGAATACAAGATTGGTCGTCCACGTCAGTTGTATGTTGGTGAAACTTCACGCAAAGTTCCCAATATTTCTGTGCGTAAATAAGGCAAACGAAGAACTCTATGTCCCGTACTCTTTACGACAAATTGTGGGATGACCACGTTGTTTATTCAGAAGATGATGGCACAGCGACGATCTATATTGATCGTCATTTGCTGCATGAAGTCACTAGCCCTCAAGCTTTTGAAGGTCTCCATCTCGCTGGACGTCCTGTATGGCGGATCTCCGCGAACCTAGCGGTTTCTGATCACAACGTACCAACAACGGATCGCTCCGCAGGGATTACCGATCCTATTTCCAAGTTGCAAGTGGATACCTTGGATCAAAACTGCGATGCTTTTGGTATCACGCAATACAAGATGAATGATGCTCGCCAAGGCATTGTTCACGTAATCGGTCCAGAGCAGGGCGCTACATTGCCGGGTATGACTGTAGTCTGTGGCGATTCGCACACTAGTACTCATGGCGCATTTGGTGCCCTCGCGTTTGGTATTGGTACTTCAGAAGTTGAGCATGTATTAGCTACCCAAACCTTGCTCATGAAAAAGAGTAAGAATATGTTGGTTCGCATCGATGGCCGCTTACAACCTGGCAGCACTGCTAAAGATATCGTTCTCGCGGTGATTGGAAAGATTGGTACTGCTGGTGGAACTGGCTGCACCATTGAATTTGCTGGTGAAGCAATACGTAACCTGTCGATGGAAGGTCGTATGACCGTCTGCAATATGGCCATCGAGGCGGGTGCGCGCGCCGGACTTGTTGCTGTAGATGAAACCACTATTGAATATATTCAAGGCCGTCCTTACGCACCTAAAGGCGAAGCGCTTAGACACGCTATGCAGTATTGGCGCAGTCTGCATTCAGATGTCGATGCTCAGTTTGATGCTGTTGTGGAGTTGCGTGCAGAAGAGATTGCACCGCAAGTTACTTGGGGTACTTCACCAGAAATGGTGCTATCTATCAGCGATCGTGTGCCAGATCCTGAAAAAGAGCGCGATGCCAATAAAAGATCCGCAATGGAGCGCGCTTTGGAGTATATGAATCTCGTACCCAATACACCTATCAGCCATATCTCCGTTGACAAAGTATTTATCGGCTCTTGTACTAATAGTCGTATTGAAGATATGCGCGCTGCAGCTAAGGTGGTTGATCGTTTAGGTAAAAAAGTTTCCGCGAATGTCAAGCTGGCTATCGTAGTACCGGGCTCGGGCCTGGTTAAGGCACAAGCAGAGCGTGAAGGTTTAGACCGCGTATTTAAGGCCGCTGGTTTTGAATGGCGTGAACCCGGTTGTTCCATGTGTTTGGCAATGAATGCCGATCGTCTTGAGCCGGGTGAGCGTTGCGCTTCAACTTCGAATCGTAATTTTGAAGGCCGACAAGGCAATGGCGGTAGAACGCATTTGGTAAGCCCAGCAATGGCTGCCGCTGCTGCGATTGAAGGCCATTTCGTTGATATTCGTAAGATTTCTTAAGGAAGCATTGTGATGAATTTATCTTCGCTCACTATGATTAAAAAGCTCACCATTGTTGCGGTAGTTGGCATCGTTGTATCGGCCTGCACCAATATGATGGAAGGTCTAGGTAAGGATATGCAGACCGTAGGTAATTCAATGGGTGGCTCCAATACATCACAAACCAACAATCAATCCCAGACTAAAGGGAAAGATGTTGTGGTGACGCCCGTTAAGTAAGCCAAGTAAAAACTCAGCAAAAGATCATCATGGAAAAATTTACGGTATACAAAGGATTGGTTGCCCCCTTAAATCGGGAGAACGTTGATACCGACGCCATCATTCCGAAACAGTTTCTAAAGTCCATCAAAAAGACTGGCTTTGGTCAAAATTTATTTGATGAGTGGCGCTATCTGGATCATGGCGAGCCTGGCCAGGATTGCAGTAATAGACCCATTAATCCCGATTTTGTTTTGAACCAAGCGCGTTATAAAGGGGCAAGCATTTTGTTGGGTCGCAAGAACTTTGGTTGCGGCAGTTCCCGTGAACATGCACCTTGGGCCTTAGACCAATACGGCTTTAGAGCGGTGATTGCACCTAGTTTTGCGGATATCTTTTACAACAACTGCTTCAAAAATGGCCTTTTACCGGTTGTTTTGACTGAATTACAGGTTGACCACTTGTTTAACGAAACGCTGGCTTTTAATGGCTATCAGCTCACTATCGACCTTGAAGCTCAGCAGGTGATCGCTCCTGACGGTACAGCCTACAGTTTTGATGTTGCCCCCTTTAGAAAGTTCTGCCTACTCAACGGCTTTGACGATATTGGCTTAACCCTGCAACATGCAGATAAAATCAAGGCTTATGAAGCTGAGCGCATCCTCAAAATGCCTTGGCTTGCTACACAACTGCCGTAGTTTTATAGAGTTAAAGGCCTTTCATGAAAATTGCAGTCCTCCCGGGCGATGGTATTGGTCCGGAAATCGTTGCTGAAGCCGTTAAGGTATTAAACGCGCTCGGCCCTAAATTTGATCTCGAAACAGCTCCCGTTGGTGGCGCTGCTTACGATATTGCTGGTCATCCATTGCCACCAGCGACTTTGGAGTTGGCAAAAAAAGCGGATGCAATTTTATTTGGTGCAGTTGGTGACTGGAAGTACGACACATTAGCTCGTGAGCTTCGTCCAGAACAGGCGATCTTAGGTTTGCGTAAACACTTAGAGTTATTTGCCAATTTCCGTCCAGCAATTTGCTATGACGAACTCACTGCAGCCTCCAGCCTTAAGGCGGAGATTGTTGGCGGCTTAGATATTTTAATTATTCGCGAACTCAATGGCGATATTTACTTTGGTCAGCCACGCGGGATTCGTACTTCAGAATTACCTTTATTTAAAGGTGCCCGTGAAGGGTATGACATGATGCATTACAGCGAGCCAGAGGTAGAGCGTATTGGTCGCGTTGCATTTGAAGCTGCTCGCAAGCGTGGCAAAAAGGTTTGTAGCGTTGATAAAGCCAACGTTTTAGAAACATCCCAACTCTGGCGTGAAGTCATGATTCAGGTTTCTAAGGATTATCCAGATGTAGAGCTATCCCATATGTATGTGGATAACGCTGCTATGCAATTGGTGAAAGCCCCAAAGGCATTCGATGTGGTTGTGACTGGCAACCTCTTTGGTGACATCCTCTCTGATGAGGCCGCTATGCTGACTGGCTCCATTGGTATGCTGCCATCTGCATCCTTAGATAAAAATAACAAAGGCTTGTATGAGCCAAGCCATGGTTCTGCACCTGATATTGCTGGGAAAGGCATCGCTAATCCTTTGGCAACCATTCTGTCTGCTGCCATGATGCTGCGCTACTCCTTAGGCATGCCTGAGCAGGCCGATCGCATCGAAGCGGCAGTACAAAAAGTATTGTCACAAGGATTGCGTACGGCCGATATTTATACCGAGGGCACGAAAAAAGTCTCCACTGTAGAAATGGGTAACGCCGTTGTGGCGGCGCTCGCTTAATTTATCCAAACGAACTCAATTTATTAAATAGCAATCATCATGGCAAATACAAATATTCCCTTAGTAGGCTTAGTTGGCTGGCGCGGCATGGTCGGCAGTGTTCTGATGGAAAGAATGTTGGCTGAAAAAGATTTTGATCTGATTGAGCCAGTATTTTTTAGCACTAGCCAAGCGGGCGGCGCTGTACCTCTGCTGAATGGCCAAAAAGTCACTAAAAATGAAAATACCCTCCAAGATGCCAATGACATCAAGGCGCTTGCACGCTGTGACATTATTTTGACTTGTCAGGGCGGCGACTATACCAATGCAGTGTTTCCAAAACTGCGTGCAGCAGCTTGGAGCGGTCATTGGATCGATGCCGCTAGTGCATTGCGCATGAAAGATGATGCAGTTTTGGTTTTGGATCCAGTCAATCGTACCGTGATCGACAAGGCCTTGGCTGCTGGCGGTAAGAACTGGATTGGTAGTAACTGTACCGTGAGCTTAATGATGATGGCGATGGGCGGCTTAGTGAAGGCTGACATGGTTGAGTGGATCAGCGCCATGACTTATCAAGCGGCATCTGGTGCTGGTGCCCAGAATATGCGTGAACTGCTCCTGCAGATGGGCGCTTTGCATGACAGCGTAGCAACAGAACTGGCCGATCCTTCTTCATGGATCTTGGATATTGATCGTAAAGTGACTGCAATTTTGCGTTCGGCAGATTTTCCAAAGAAAAACTTCCGCAATACCGCTTTAGCAGGCAGCCTGATTCCTTGGATTGATGTTCCTTTGGAAAATGGACAAACTAAGGAAGAGTGGAAGGGTGGCGCTGAATTTAATAAGATCTTAGGTCGCCCGGCCTTTCGCACTCCTGGCAGCATTCCAGTAGATGGTTTATGTGTTCGTGTTGGCGCAATGCGTTGCCACTCACAAGGCCTCACTGTTAAGCTAAAGAAAGATATCCCCCTTCAGGAAATCGAAGCCATTTTGGCCAACGACAATCAATGGGTAAAAGTGGTGCCAAATGATCGGGAGGCCACTGAACGTGATCTATCGCCTGCAGCCGTCAGTGGTACTTTGACTGTACCAATTGGTCGTTTACATAAGATGGCAATGGGTCCGGAATATCTTGGTGCTTTCACGGTGGGTGATCAGTTATTATGGGGGGCAGCAGAACCCCTTCGCCGGATGCTCAGAATATTATTGGACCGTTAATGCCACATATTAGATTCCTTGGGATTTTCCTGATCAGTCTTATCTGTTTGGGCTTTTCCTTGCCCTCAAATGCGGTTTCTTTAGGTAGCGCTAATTTGCTTTCGGCGCCAGGAGAGACCTTAAGGGTTGAGATTCCAATTAATTTAGCCGCTAATGAGCAGCAAATACTTGAATCTTTAAGTGTATCTACTCCTTCAGCATCCGCTTTTGAGCGACTCGGTATTTCTAGCAAAATTTTGAATTACAACGCTCAGGTAATGGTTTATCGCACACGTGATGAGCGTTTAATGGTTTTAATTGAAACGGTGCAACCAATTCCAGTAAGCGATGACTTGTTTCTTGATGCGCTTATTAATTTAAATTGGTCCTCTGGCAGTCTCACTAAAGTTTATACATTTTTAGTTGGGAGCTTGCAAAAGGTAGTGGTTCAGCCTGGCCAAAGCCTATCTCAGATTGCCACAGAAATGCGACCCGAATATGGCGTAGCAAGCACAGATCAAACTATGCTCGCCTTGTATCAGGCAAACCCTGATGCATTTAAAGAAGGCAACATCAACTTTTTGATGGCGGGTGCAGAGCTAGTTAAACCAGCTACTAGTGCTGTACAGGCTATTGGTGTTGATCAAGCGCGCGAATTTTCACTAGCATCAAACGCTAAATGGCTTGAAGAAAACAAATATAAAACCAGCGTTCAGGTGAGTGGTGAAAAATCTTCCATCAACTCCCATGAAGAGGCTAAGCCAGTCGATCACTTGAAAATTTCTTCGAGTTTGGATAAAGATGCTGATCAAAGACGAATTACTGAAGAGATAGTTGCTCAAGAGAAAATATTAGAGCAATCTAAAGCTAAAACTGCAACTATCGAGAAAAGTATTGCTGACTTACAAAAACTATTGAGCGATATAAAGCCCCAACCAAATAATACTCAAGCTCCCGTTCCAGTATTTGTTGGATTTGAATTAAAGAGCACTTTGATGTCTATTGCTGGGCTACTAGTTTTATTGGGCTTGCTGGTTTGGTTTTTGATGCGCTCCTCTCTCAGGCCTGGATTAACGGATGTGGATGCGCGCGCCAGCAGTGCTCATATTGATAGCCACGATAGGCGCGAAGAAGATCGCATTCACCAGCAGGGCCATCACCGTGCCCACCAGTCGCTTTCAGATAAGGCTGAAACCTTGTTTGATGAGATTGATTTAAATTTGGATTCTCCTGTAACTCACGTGATTTCACCAGAGTCGTTTAGGGTTAAATTAAATCTGGCAAAGGCTTATCTCACAATAGAGGACTTTTCTGCCGCCGAGAATTCACTCAATGAGATTCTTGCTGTTGGTGAGGTCATTGATGCTCAAATTATTTTTGAGGCCAAATCAATGCTAGTGGAAATTCAAAGTCGAACCGCTTAATATTTATGCGGATGGCTCTTGGTTTGCAGTATGACGGTAGTTTCTATTCTGGTTGGCAGTCGCAACTTAGCCTCAATACTGTCCAAGATAAATTAGAAGCCGCCATTACTAGATTTGTTGGGGATAGCTCGACAGACGAGCTTGTTCGCGTCATTACTGCAGGCAGAACGGATACAGGAGTTCATGCATTGGGCCAGGTTGTACATTTTGATGCCAATGTAGAGCGCGATGATTGGTCTTGGGTAAGGGGCATCAATTCTTTTTTGCCAGAATCGATTGTGGTGAACTGGGCCAAGCCAGTTTCAAAAGAATTCAGTGCGCGTTTTTCTGCATACGAGCGTACCTATATTTATGCGATGCATGCTGGACCATGTCGATCCCCGATGGCCGCCGCTCGCGCTGGTTATTTGATGATGCCTGCTGATAAATGGTTTGATATCCCCGCGATGGAAAAGGCTGCGGAATGTCTGATTGGTGAGCGTGACTTCTCATCCTTTAGATCTTCGGAATGTCAAAGCAAGACGCCAATTAAAACCTTATATTCGATTGAGATCATTTCAGCTCAGCCTTGGCTCTATTTCAAGATTCGCGGTAATGCCTTTTTGCATCATATGGTGAGAAACCTCGTCGGCACTTTTCTGATGATTGGCACAGGAAAGCAATCGCCAGAGTGGATGTCTGAAGTGTTGGCCGCTAAAGATAGAAGAATTGCAGCGCCGACGTTTGCTCCTGATGGCCTGTATTTATCAAAAATTGCCTATCCAGATGAATTTGCGATTCCTGAACCCTGGCTAGACAATTCGTGGTTGCCACCTACTTTGCTGAATGGCGATTAAAGGGCCTTAGCCTTATCATCACCTTATGGGCTTACTTACATACTCGCCGGGTCGAACTAGGGTCAAAATTTGTGGTTTAAAGACCCCAGCTGACATTGATATTGCTGTTGCTGCAGGGGTTGATGCTATTGGTTTTGTCTTTTATCCGCCAAGCCCAAGAGCTGTAACACCGAATATTGCCGCCCAGTTGATCTCACGCTTGCCCACAGGTGTTGATGCAGTTGCCTTGCTTGTAAACGCCTCAGAGGTCGAATTTGAGGCAATTAAGGCTATAGCACCAATCACTCTCTGGCAGTTTCACGGGGATGAAAGTCCTGAGGATTGCATTAGGTTGGCAGATGGTCAACCTTGGATGAAAGCGGCAAGAGTGGGGTCAGGCTTCGCTTTTGACGATTTTTCCCTACAATATAGTCAAGCAAACGCCTTTTTGCTAGATGCCCTGGTTGAGGGTTATGGCGGAGGGGGCGTTCCTTTTGATTGGCAAGGAATTCCACAGACATGGGTAAGCGCAAACGCGCATCGGGTCGTTTTGAGTGGTGGATTGAACGCACACAACGTGGGCGAGGCGATTGCACGCCTGCATCCTTGCGCGGTTGACGTCTCTAGTGGCGTTGAAAGCAGTAGGGGCGTTAAAGACCCTGTGTTGATGACTGAATTCATTAAAGCGGTTCGAGCAGCAGATGCGCAGTCAGCACCCTAATCAATTTGCTGTAACTAAATCACAAAGGTAGCTATGTACGACAAGCCAGATGCAAGAGGACACTTCGGTCCCTATGGTGGTGTGTTTGTATCGGAAACACTCATGTACGCCTTGGATGAGCTCAAAGAAGCTTATGCTAAATATCAATATGATCCAGAGTTTGTAGAAGAGTTTCACTATGAGCTAAAACATTTCGTTGGTCGCCCATCACCGGTTTACCACGCCAAACGCTGGAGCGAGATGTTGGGCGGTGCGCAAATTTATCTCAAGCGTGAAGACTTAAACCACACTGGTGCTCACAAAATTAATAACGTGATTGGCCAAGCGATGTTGGCTAAGCGCATGGGTAAGCCGCGCATCATTGCAGAAACAGGAGCAGGGCAACATGGTGTTGCTACCGCTACCATCTGCGCGCGTTTTGGTTTGGATTGCACGGTTTATCAAGGCTCAGTCGATGTGGCCCGTCAGGCGCAAAACGTCTATCGCATGAAATTGCTTGGCGCTAAAGTGGTACCCGTTGAGTCTGGTACTAAAACGTTAAAAGATGCGCTCAATGAAGCAATGCGCGATTGGGTTACTAACGTCGACAATACCTTCTACATTATTGGTACTGTTGCAGGACCCCATCCTTATCCGATGATGGTGCGCGATTTTCAAAGCGTCATCGGTGAAGAGTGCAAGGTACAAATGCCAGAGTTGACTGGTCGTCAGCCAGACTATGTGCTCGCTTGTGTTGGTGGCGGATCCAATGCGATGGGTATTTTTTATCCTTATATTGATTTCCCTGAGGTCAAACTGATTGGCGTAGAAGCTGCCGGTCATGGACTCAATAGCGGTTTACATTCTGCCGCGCTCTGCGTTGGTAAGCCTGGTGTACTGCATGGTAATCGCACCTATTTGCTGCAAGACGAAAACGGGCAAATCTCTGAAACGCATTCTGTTTCTGCTGGCATGGACTATCCCGGTGTTGGCCCTGAACACGCCTGGTTAAAAGATTCTGGTCGTGCTGACTATGTTGCTATTACTGACGAAGAGGCGCTCAAGGCATTCCACGATTGCTGTCAGATCGAAGGCATTATTCCTGCGCTGGAATCTGCGCATGCGATTGCCTATGCCTGCAAGATGGCGCCAACGCTCGGAAAAGATAAAACCATTTTGATCAATCTTTCTGGTCGCGGCGATAAAGACATGCATACGGTTGCGCAAGCAACTGGATCTGAAGGTTAAGCAAGTCTAAAAAAGAATAAGAAAAAAACAAGAAAAAACAAGAATCATTTATGTCAAAAATTACTGCACTGTTTAAAGAATTAAAAGCTTCCGGGAAAAAAGGGCTCATTCCTTTTATTACTGCCGGCGATCCTGATCCAAAGCTCACCGTGGAGTTAATGCATGCCTTAGTGCGTGGCGGTGCCAATGTGATTGAGTTAGGAGTGCCTTTTTCTGATCCTATGGCTGATGGTCCTGTGATTCAACGATCTTCTGAAAGAGCTCTAGTAAAAGGTGTTACTTTGCATAGTTGCTTAGAGATGGTAAAAGAATTTCGTCAGAAAGATGCAGCTACGCCAGTCGTGTTGATGGGCTATGCAAATCCGGTTGAGCAAATGGGCGCAGAACGTTTTGCCACAGAAGCCAAAGCAGCTGGTGTAGATGGTGTGCTGATAGTGGACTATCCGCCAGAAGAGTGCATTGATTTTGCTGCGCGCATGCGCATTGCTGGAGTCGACCCGATTTTCTTGCTGGCGCCGACATCATCACTAGAACGTATTAAAGAGGCCGCCAAAATAGCTTCTGGTTACATCTATTATGTGTCTATGCGTGGGGTAACTGGCGCCTCCCACTTAAATACCCAAGATGTGGCCAGCATTATTCCAAAAATTAGGGCGTCTACCGAGATTCCGATTGCCGTAGGCTTTGGTATTAACGATGCCGCTAGCGCTAAGGCTGTATCCACCACAGCAGATGCTGTGGTGATTGGCAGTCGAATTATTCGGATTTTAGAGGAATCACCCCCAGGCCAGGCGGTACAATCACTTGAAACCTTTATACGTGAAATTCGCGTCGCCTTGGATAGCTAACAGACATGAGCTGGATCGATAAATTACTCCCACCCCAAATTCAACATACTGACCCTGCGAATCGCAAGTCAGTTCCTGAAGGTTTATGGGTCAAGTGTCCTAGCTGTGAAACAGTTTTGTACAGTACCGATATTGAGGCCAATTTATCGGTTTGCCCTAAATGCAGTCACCACATGCGTATTGGTGCTCGGCAGCGTTTAGACAGCTTGCTCGATCCTAAAGGCCACTATGAGATTGGCGCGGATATTTATCCAATCGATCCCTTAAAATTCAAAGACTCAAAAAAATATACCGATCGATTGAAGGAGGCCAATGATGCCTCTGGAGAATCCGAAGCTTTAGTAGTGCTTGGTGGAAAGATTGAAGCCATCCCAGTAGTTGCAGCATGCTTTGAGTTCCAATACATGGGTGGCTCAATGGGTTCGGTGGTGGGTGAGCGTTTTGCGCGTGGAGTCCAAGAAGCCATTGATAAGAAATGCGCTTTTATTTGTGTTACTGCAACCGGTGGTGCGCGCATGCAAGAAAGTTTGCTGTCTCTATTTCAGATGGCCAAAACCAATTCGATGTTGACCTTGCTATCCAAAAAAGGTTTGCCATACATCAGCGTTCTGACTGACCCAACGATGGGCGGTATCTCCGCAAGCTTTGCTTTCATGGGTGACGTGGTGATGGCCGAGCCTAAAGCGTTGATCGGTTTCGCAGGTCCGCGCGTGATTGAGCAAACTGTGCGTGAAAAATTACCCGAAGGTTTTCAGCGTTCTGAGTTTTTGATGCAAAAGGGCGGTATCGATATGATTGTTGATCGACGCCAAATGCGTGCTGAAATCGCCCGCTTGCTTGCCTTGTTGCAAAAACTACCAGAGCCAAGTGTGGCGGGTAGCGTAGCTGTTTAACGCACTTGAGCACTGCCCACCAACCCCCTATTCTTTTCTCCAGCCTTGAGGCTTGGCTTAGCTACCTAGAAACTGCTCACCCTGTTGGTATTGACATGGGTCTTGAGCGCATTGGTCGCGTTAAGGCCGCGCTAGGGCTTCAATTTGATTGTCCCGTTATTACTGTTGCTGGTACGAATGGCAAAGGTTCTACTTGTGCTTATTTAGAAAGTATTTTGATTTCATCTGGCTATCGTGTCGGGTGTCACATGTCGCCTCACCTCTTAAAATTTAATGAGCGCGCGAAACTCAACGGAGAAGAGGTGAGCGATGCGCTTTTGCTCGAGCATTTCACTGCTGTTGAAAATGCCCGCGTGAGTTTGGTGGATGCCCCTACATTAACTTACTTTGAATTTACGACACTGGCTATCATGCATCTTTTTGCTAAGGCACATTTAGATGCAGTGGTATTAGAAGTGGGTATGGGCGGTCGCTTAGACGCTGTCAATATTGTGGATGCTGACTGCGCCATTGTTACCAGTATTGATATTGACCACGCCGACTTCTTGGGTGGTACACGTGAAGCGATTGCTTTAGAAAAAGCAGGAATATTTCGTGCTGGACAGATTGCCGTCTGTGGTGATCCAGTGCCACCTCAAACTTTGATCGACTATGCTGAAAAATTAGGCTGCGACCTTTGGTTGCAAGGTCGAGACTATAACTTTCAGGGCGATAAGCAGCAGTGGGGCTGGGCGGGGCGTAAAAAGCGTTTTAGCGGACTCGGCTACCCCGCCTTAAGAGGAGCCAATCAAATACTCAATGCTTCGGCAGTGATTGCCGCTTTGATGGCATTGCATCAACGCTTACCTGTCAGTGCTCAGGATATTCGTAATGGCTTTGCCATGGTCGAGTTGCCAGGGCGCTTCCAAGTGCTCCCAGGACAACCTGTAGTTGTTCTGGATGTCGCCCACAATCCTCATGCAGCCTCTACTTTGGCTCAAAGCCTCGAGCGGATGGGTTATCACCCTTATACATACGCAGTTTTTGGGGTAATGGCCGACAAAGATATAGAGGGTGTCATGAAACCCTTATTGAATGTCGTTGACTTCTGGTTTTGTACAGATTTGCCTACCCCCCGAGCAGCTAGCGCGCATGATCTCGCAAGCAAGCTTCAACACCTTGGGGTAGCAGTCAAAAACGGTGATGATGGCGGAATTGAGACCTTTTCAGATCCTGCTGCAGCGTATCAAAAAGCCCTGTCTAAAGCGGGTGAGGGTGATAGAATTGTCACCTTCGGATCTTTCTATACTGTTGCCGGCGTAATGGCATATAGAACCAACCAGGCGCATTGATTAATGATTCGTTTACCGAAGCTTTTTAAGCGGAAACCGCAGTCTGATGACCTTGACAGAGGCTCAGTAGGGGCAAGACGCACCACTAAAAAATTTACCCCACGTTCACTGCAGCGCTCATTTGAGACTCAGGATGATGCGCTCACCGAAGATCCAGAGCAACAACGAGCTAGACACCGCCTGATCGGCGCAGCGGTATTGGTTCTCGTGGCCGTCGTTGGTCTCCCCAGAATCCTCGATAACAAACCAAAATCAGTTAGTAACGATATTGCCGTCAGTATTGTTACCAGTTTGCCCAACCCCGTTGTGAGCACTCCGGCGCTAGAAGTGAAATCTGTAGAGAAGCTTGAGACCAAAGTCGCACCTGATCCAGCCCCCAAGGAGAAGGAGTCGCCCCCAGTTAAAGCTGCTCCAACTCCAGTAACTGCAGCTGTAACAGAAGCTAAGACAGCACCTACACCAAATAAATCTCCCACTTTAGGATTGGCTGCTGGTGAAGAGGTAGTTGCATCCACTACAAAGCCAAAAACGGATGCTCCTACCAGTTCGGGCAAGTTTGTCCTTCAGATTGGGGCATTTGCCTCTGAAGAGCGCGCAAAAGGCTGGATTGCCAAGATGAAGGATCAAAAGATTCCGAACTACGTTTTAAATAAAAATAGTACTGATGGCACTAAGTTATACGTTCTCAGGGCTGGCCCGTTCCCCGATAAAGACTCTGCTGAGGCTGCAGAGAAAAAGGTGAAGGCGATGGGTTTATCGCCACGCCTAGTTGAGGTAGGTTCACCTTAATGGATTACCTTTCCACCCTTAATTTAACTACGGTGGATTACTTCACCTTAGTTGTTCTCTTGGTTTCTGCATTGGTCGGCATTTCTCGTGGCTTATTTAAGGAAGTTCTGGCTCTGGCTTCATGGTTTATTGCATCTTGGGTTGCCTACCATTACACCAACTATCTTTCGACTGAATGGCTATCCACATTCCATCTAGATGAACTTTTAAGTCTGGGACTGAGTTTTTTAATTCTGTTTGTGCTGACCTTGATTGCCTGTGGACTCGTAGGCGGGGTAGTGCAAAAGATTTTGCTTTCTGCTGGATTGAGCATGACCGATCGCTTTTTGGGTTTGGTTTTTGGTTTATTGCGCGGCTGTTTGATTATTGTTATCTTGGCAACCTTAGCCGCCTTAACCCCAATACCTCAGAGTGTTGCTTGGCAAAAAGCTATTACACGTCCTGCAGTCGATATGGCGACAGGTTTAATTAAGGGTTGGTTGCCGCCTGATTGGGCAAAGCAATTGGGTGATGCAATGCCAAAAATTTCACCCACAGTTACACCTTCACTAAAAATAGGGATCTAGGTCTATGTGCGGCGTCGTCGGAACAGTTTCCCATTCCCCAGTCAATCAGCTTCTTTATGACGCCTTGTTGCTCATGCAACATCGCGGACAAGATGCTGCCGGTATTGCCACGATGCATGGCAACTCTTTCACAATGCATAAGGCCAACGGATTGGTTCGAGATGTATTTAGAACTCGCAACATGCGAAGTCTGCATGGCAACGCAGGTATCGGGCAGGTGCGGTATCCAACTGCTGGTTCTGCTAGCAGTGAAGAAGAGGCCCAACCTTTTTATGTCAGTGCTCCTTACGGCATTATTTTGGCGCATAACGGTAACCTGACCAATGCACCCAGTTTACGTGTTGAGATGGCGTATCGCGATCGCCGTCACATCAATACCAATTCTGATACTGAAGTACTACTCAACGTTTTAGCGGATGAGCTTCAAAAAGAAACAAATAGTGCTGCATTAGATGAGAGTGCGATGTTCAATGCTGTTACAGGTGTAACTAAACGCGTTAAAGGCTCTTACGCAGTAGTGTCACTCATCGCTGGTTATGGTTTGTTGGCATTCCGTGACCCATTTGGTATTCGTCCTTTATGTATCGGACGTGTCGATACTGCCAAGGGCCCTGAATGGATGGTAGCTTCAGAATCGGTAGCGCTTGAGGGTCTTGGCTTTACATTTGTACGCGACGTTAATCCTGGAGAAGCAATTTATATCGACTTAGATGGTAATTTCTCATCACGTCAATGTGTTGCTGATGCTGTTCTTACCCCATGTATTTTTGAATACGTTTACATGGCACGCCCAGACTCCACGATTGATGGTGTCAACGTTTACAACGTGCGCATGCGCATGGGTGATTACCTTGCCGAGAAGATTCGCAAGGAAACAATCCCTGGTGAAATCGATGTCGTTATGCCTATTCCAGATTCAAGCCGTCCTGCTGCTATGCAAGTTGCCAAGCGTTTAGGTGTTGACTACCGCGAAGGCTTCTTCAAGAACCGTTACATTGGTCGCACCTTCATCATGCCTGGCCAAGCGGTGCGCAGAAAATCAGTCCGTCAAAAGTTGAACGCAATGCATGTCGAATTCAAAGACAAGACGGTATTGATTGTTGATGATTCGATTGTTCGTGGTACTACTTCATTTGAGATTGTGCAAATGGCTCGTGAGTCAGGCGCCAAGAAGGTGATCTTTGCATCAGCAGCACCACCGGTGCGCTTCCCAAATGTATATGGCATTGATATGCCAACCCGCAGCGAGTTGGTGGCTTATGGTCGTACCGATGAAGAGATTAAGAATATGATCGGCGCAGATCAGTTAATTTACCAAAGTGTTGAAGATATGAAACAAGCTGTGAGTGATATCAATCCCAATATTGTGCACTTTGAAGCCTCATGCTTTGACGGTCATTACGTCACTGGTGACATTAACGAATCCTACTTGGATGCCTTAGAAGCAGCGCGTAATACGACTGAGGCACAAGCAGATCGCCAACGTGACTCTAGTGACTTTGCCCGCTCACAGCTTCACTTGCATTTGGCTACCGAAGACTAAAAAGCGACAGCGGATGCGTCTCGCAGAGGCAAATCCGCAATTCGGTGTCAAAATAGACGCATGACTAGTAAAACTAAACGCCTAAAACCAGATTTTTCTAAGCTTGCGCTCGAAACCTTAGCGGTCCGCGCCGGTACACGTCGAACTGCCGAGTATCAAGAGCACTCAGAAGCGATGTTTCTGACCTCCAGTTTTTGTTTTGATAGCGCTGAACTCGCAGCCGATGGTTTTGCTCATGCCGATAAAGGCTTTATCTATTCACGCTTTACCAATCCAACCGTCAGCATGTTCCAAGATCGTTTGGCTGCTTTAGAGGGTGGCGAGGCATGTATTGCCACTTCATCTGGCATGGCTGCTATTTTGACTCTGGCAATGGCCCATTTGCAGGCTGGAGATCATGTGATTTGTTCGCGCTCTGTTTTTGGCGCCACGATTCAGTTATTCAGCACCATCATGGGTAAATTTGGGGTGACAACAACGTATGTCGATTTAGCTGATGCCAAATCTTGGCAGGCTGCCGTTCAACCCAATACCAAACTCTTTTATCTAGAGACGCCTTCTAATCCATTGACTGAGATTGCTGACATTAAAGCCATTTCTAAAATTGCCAAGAAGGCTAAGGCGCTTTTCGCAGTCGACAATTGTTTCTGCACGCCGGCCTTGCAAAAACCCCTAGCTCTTGGTGCAGATGTTGTGATTCACTCTGCGACTAAATACTTAGATGGTCAGGGTAGGGTTGTAGGTGGTGCAATTGTGGGTAGTAATGACTTTGTCATGGGCAAAGTGTTCCCCTACGTTCGCACTGCTGGCCCAACACTTTCCGCCTTTAATGCCTGGGTATTTTTAAAAGGTCTTGAGACTCTGGAGTTGCGCATGAAGCAACAAAGCCAGAATGCTTTGGATTTGGCGCTCTGGCTAGAAAAACAGCCTGGTGTAGAGCGTGTATACCATCCAGGATTAAAGTCACATCCGCAGCATGCCTTGGCTAAGCGCCAGCAAAAAGCAGGCGGTGCTATTTTGTCTTTTACCTTAAAGGGTGGCAAGAAAGCTGCTTTCAAACTGATTAATCAAACGAAGCTTTGCTCTATTACTGCAAACCTAGGCGATACCCGCACGACCATTACACACCCAGCAACCACGACACACTGCCGAGTAACACCTGAGGTTCGTAAAGCCGCTGGTATTACTGATGCGCTGGTTCGTATTGCCGTTGGTCTTGAGAATGTGATCGATCTGAAGAATGATCTTGTTGGCGGCCTGAAGAAGTAAATCAAAGACCCACATGAGCTTTTCCGACCAGACCAAGTTTTGGAACGAACGTTTCAATAAAGAAGAATTCATCTTTGGTAAAGAGCCGAATGAATACCTTGTCGAGCAAACTAAACAACATTTAAAACCAGGCGATACAGTGTTATGTATTGCTGATGGCGAAGGACGTAACGGTGTTTGGTTGGCTAAACAGGGCATGCAAGTAGATGCTTTTGATGTCTCAGATATCGCATTAGCTAAAGCAAAGCAATTTGCCAAGGACAATTCTGTAGAAGTCACTTATACGCTTTGTGATACAGATGGATGGAACTGGCAAGCAAACTCTTACGATGCCATCGTCGCCATTTTTATCCAATTTGCTGACCCAGCAATGCGTGAGCGCATCTTCAAACACGTGCATTTTGCATTAAAGCCAAGCGGGATTTTTATTCTTCAAGGCTACACACCAAAACAGTTGGAATATAAAACCGGTGGGCCATCCGCACTTGAACATCTTTACACAGACGAGATGATCCGTGAACTAGTGAGTGAGTTTGAAATTCTGAATTTAACTTGTTATGAAAAAGAATTATCTGAAGGTGCAAGACATAGCGGTATGTCTGCATTGCTCGGGCTGGTTGCACAAAAGCCAAGCTGAATTAAACCCAAACTCATTGAATTAAAGATTAATTGCGAAAGCGCCGAGGATCGTTGATAGGGCGCAGTGGCATGATGTGAATCTTGCCTTCATCGAGTTCAAGATAAGTTGACCTGCCAATCTCTAGCGATAGGCGCCTTACTTCTGCCGCCGAAGCTTCCCAGGTCATGCGGTGCGCAGTGTCGTCGATGTGCAATTGGATGACAGCAATCTGCCCCAAGGTGCTGATGTTTTCAACTGTGGCTGCAATCCTTGTATCGCTGGATTCTGAATGAAGGCTTAACCCCTCTGGAGGAATGACCCAAGCGACTGGCGTGCCTGGTGGAATCTTACCCTTATCGACCACATTAAATTGCTTGCTGGACCCATCCCAGCTGAGATTGCCTGCGTTAAAGACACCCTCAAACATATTATTAATACCAACCAATTCTGCAACCCTTGAGTTCCGTGGTTTTTGAAAGAGCGCATGCGGCGATGCTGTTTGCAGACTCATGCCCTCATCAATCACGGTGATGCGATCGGCTAGTAAAACCGCCTCGCGTAAATCGTGGGTCACTAGCAGAATGGGGATATTGAGATCCTTGCGAAGCTCAGCCAAGGTTTTGTATAGGCTTTGCCGTGTTGGTGCATCGACAGCTGAAAAGGGCTCATCTAGCAATAGAATTTTTGGCTGTCTCGCCAGAGCCCTTGCCAAGGCAACACGCTGTTGCTGTCCGCCAGATAACTGATTTGGCATTCTGGCTACTAAGTCAGCAATGCCCATCCGTTCTAACCACTTGAGCGCTACTGATGTTTGTTGAGGCTTATTTAATCCAGAATTTTGTAGTGGTATGCAGACATTCTCAAGTGCTGTTAAATGCGGAAAGAGAGCGTACTGCTGAAACAGAAATCCGCAAGAACGCTTTGCTGGCGACAGAGCTGTAGTCACTCCATGCAAGTCGTTACCAGAAAACCATACCTCATCATTACATTCAATAAGTCCGGTACTGGGATTACGCAAGCCTGCGATGGTTCGCAATACACTGGTTTTGCCACTACCCGATGGTCCTACGAGTGCGTGCAGCTCTCCTGGTAGACACTCTAAGCTCACCTGAAGTGGCATTGGAAAATCTTGGGCGATTTTAATTTTAAGCATCAGTGGCCGCGCGGCTTTCTGACGCCAAGCACACCATACGATAGTGCTATAGCAAGCAGAGAAATACCTAAAAGCAATAGCGAGAGCGCTCCAGCACCAGCAGTATCGAAACTTTGCACCTTGTCATAAATAGCAATGGAGACTGTTTTGGTTTCGCCTGGTATAGCGCCACCAACCATCAGAACGACTCCGAATTCCCCAAGGGTATGAGCAAAGGTGAGAACCGCTGCACTGGTAATGCCGCGCCAAGCTAAAGGCAGCTCGATCAGTCGAAAGGTTTGCCAATTGGATAAGCCACTCACTTGCGCAGCTTCACGAATCTCTGGATTGATCGCTTCAAAGGCGCGTTGTATTGGTTGAATAGCAAACGGCAGATTCACTATTAAAGATGCAATCAGTATTCCTGAGAAGGAGAACACCAGAGGGATGCCAAAAATACTGCCCCCTCCAAACCCCACCAGGAGGTAATAACCAAGAACGGTGGGGGGCAAGACCAGTGGGAGGGCTAATAAGGCCTCAATCCAGCCCTTACTAGAGCCGGCCCTAACAAGGGAGTGACCAACCCAGATTCCAAAAGGCAGGAGCAAAACTAGCGTCCAGAGGGCTAATTTCAGTGATAACAGGATGGCTTGTAGATCAATCACATTGCTATTGTATTGCCAGTCTATTTGCCATTGGATTGCATTTGATCCTTCAGCACTTTCATCTTTTCGGCTAATGGGGCAAAGGGCCCATATTTATGTTGCTCAGCAGTTGCACCATCCACATAAGGAGGGAATGCGGCATCTACTGGCTTATTCCATTTGGCTGGAAAGTCTTTTTCAAGATTGGTTTTGTGTGGCCTAGGCTGAGAAACAACATAGGCGGCAACATCATAAGCTTGATCATCCGTTAAGGTTTTGACCATATCATGTTTGGCAAAGCGCATGGCCATCAACAGACGACTCATGCCGGCACCGTCATTAAAACTATCCTTACCCCATAGTGGTGGTACGTTATAGCCCTGAGCATCGCCAACTTTACCGGTACGCTCCCCTTGCCCTTCAGCTCCATGACATCTGACGCAATTTCTAGCAAACACTTGACCTCCAGCCTGAGGATCGGCAGCACGGTTGGGAGCCTTCATGGCCTTTAATCCTGAACCTTCAATGATCGAGCCTACTGGAATTCCTTTGGATAGAAAGTTCATATAACTAATGTAAGCCTTCATTTCTTTTGACTCGTAGGGCAAGGGGCGACCGTTCATACTTCTTTGCATGCATCCATTGACTCGTTCTTCAACCGTACTGACATCATCTTCTCTAGGGCGGTATTGAGGAAACACTGCAGATACACCTACAAAAGGAATGGCGTTAGCTAATGTGCCACTCTCTTGATGACATGAGCTACAAGCTAGGTTATTGCCCGCATAGCGCATTTTGGGATTCTTAACTTCAGGCCCAATTACTGCATAGGTTTCATCGGTTAGTTTTTTTCCGTACCTTACTAATCGACCATAGTGATCATCAAGCAGGTTATCAACGTCGTAATATTCTGCAGGTCCTATTTTGATTGTTTGCGGAGCATTTTGTGGCGATGGTTGAGCATGCGCATTGACCATGCACGACAACGCAAGTGTGGATGCCGATAGCGCTAGCACTTTAAGAATTTTTTTAGATTTCATTATTTAATACCTTGTCCAATGAGGGCGCTATTAACTGTGGTGCCATATAAATTCACGCCATCATCGGCATGGAAGCGTTTACGAGTTTTTTCAATATCTCCCTCAACCAACCTAGGATCTTGAGGGCGCTCATGGACGTTTACATAAGCTGCAACATCCCATGCCTCAATATCACTTAAGGTCTCGCCCCGACCGAGCGGCATATTGTGTTGAATAAATCCCGCTGCAGTGTTGATGCGATGCATTCCAGCACCCCAGTTATAGGAGTCCTTACCCCATAGCGGTGGGAAAACATAATTCACACCAACTTTTTTACCTTCGCCATTTTCACCATGACAAATAACACATTGCTTTTCATAAACCGCTTTCCCGCGCGCGATGTCAAATCCACCTTTAGGTGGAGGTGGCTCATCAAACCCCCTGCCTGGCAGAGCTCTAGCCGTTGGCGCACCAGTAGATAGCCAATATGAATATGCAGTAAGTGCAAGAATGATTTCACCATCCGCAGCAGGGGGTGTACCGTTCATACTGAAGCTAAAACATCCTTGCAGCCTTTCGGCATAGGTATTTACTTTATTATTTTTCTTACGATAAGCAGGGTACATTGGGTAAGCTCCCCACATCGGTGATGAGTTGGCTTTTCTACCTCTATCTAAATGGCAGTTAACACAGTTCATTTCATTGCCGACGTTTAGAGGGGCTAAAGCCTTGGTGTTTACAAAAAGTGCCTCACCTTTACGAACTAAGTCCCCAAAAGCATTATTTTGCAATTCAGAATCTTCTGGTGGGCTGAAATACTTAACTCCACTTAATTTGCTCGGGGCGGTAGAAATTTGCGTTTGATCGTCCATCTTAATTTTGTCTGCAGCATAGACGTGAGTGCAAAGTAATAACAAGAGAGGGACGACTAAATTTTTGGAATGTCTTTTCATATGTAGATATATATCAAATATGTTTATA
>Ga0194059_1000116_pt1 | contig 39709 bp, 43 predicted proteins | sample SepL6211m_MetaG_FD_163426 | JGI IMG/M metagenome (GOLD analysis project Ga0194059, IMG submission 163426) | Anoxic zone freshwater microbial communities from boreal shield lake in IISD Experimental Lakes Area, Ontario, Canada - Sep2016-L626-11m | ecosystem: Environmental > Aquatic > Freshwater >...
CGAAGAAGTTTAAAGAAGCCATTGGCCGTGGCGAAGAACTCGGCCTTAATGCCGATGAACTGGCCTTCTACGATGCACTGGCCAACAACGAGGAAGCGGTGCGGGAAATGGGTGACGAGATATTGAAGAAGATCGCCCATGAACTGGCGGAGAGCCTGCGCCAAAACATCAGCGTTGACTGGTCGGTACGGGAAAACGTAAGAGCCAAGCTGAGATTGATGGTCAAGCGCATATTACGCAAGTACAAATATCCACCCGATCAGCAGGAAATAGCCGTGCAGTTGGTACTAGATCAGGCGGAGACGTTGAGTGCTGAGTGGGCATAGGATTTACAGAACAACAAAAATTTGGATCAATATACTCAAGGGATAGGGCCACTACCGACAAAGCTGGAATCTCACCTGTTTTCCCTTGATCCACCTTGAGAACCATATAGAGGATTCGACCATGCCTTTACCTGAAAAAAAGATTTTTTATACCATTGCCGAAATAGCTGATAGTTGGAAAGTACCTTCCAGAATAGTGGATGCACCCATACCTTTACCTAAAAAAGGGCTTTCGTTTACCATTGCGGAAGTGGCTACTAGATGGAATGTACACTCCAAAACAATAGAAGACTACCTGTTGACTGGAAAATTAATTTCTTCGGTCTATGTACCAAGTAACACTCTATGTCGCAATACAATGATATTTAATTCTGAAGGGTGGAGATGGGGTGACTATTCAGAATTCATCTACTACAGCGAGTTAAGTGATTCGAACAGCACCAAAACGGGTTGGGGCGTTTTCCGCCTATTTTATAGCTATATTCAGTGGGAGAAAAATGGAAAAGTTAATCTTAATGATGATAAATGGTACTTTACTATGCCGGGGAAAAATTGGTATTTCGGCTTTGACGAGCCTTATGTTTTGAATAGGTGTGATGTAGTAATTACTTTACAGGAAATTGAGCGCTTTGAGACTGAATACAGCATATCCATTAATACAGAGACTCAAGAGCTTTCGAATAATGTAACGGTTAAAAGACCGGCCCAACAAGATCCCGTTAAAACCGTCGATGTAAAAAAAGGAGGGAGGTCGAAAGTAATGCTAACTGAATCCGTCGAGCACGCATTTTTAAAACTTTTAAAAGAAGGAAACACTGAGGTTTTAAGAAGCAGAAAAATACGTGAATTTCTCGAACGTTTGAAGGAAATGGCAACGGAGGGCAATCCGAAAGAAGATCAATACGTATTAGAGCGGATAAAATCTATAAAAGTACCCAAATTTGGCAAATGCACAATTACAATGCAAAGTTATGAAACGCAAAAGGGCACAAGAAAAACAACTACAATATCTAAGCCTTATGACTCGGGAAGAGTTTCACAAATTCTTTCAGAATTAAGAAAAAATAATATTTTTTAGTTTCGGAATCCCTTATTTCGGAATTCTATAACTCCATATTACGAATATCAACCGGTATAAAACGATAACCAACGTAGCTAAATCATGTTGGAGGTCGTCATTATGTCAATCGCACCACACCTTCCCTCTTCAGGTTTCATCCGCATTAAACAAATTGTTGGTGATCCAAAAGCAAATCCCCCTATTGCACCAGTAATTCCAGTTTCAAAAAGCACTTGGTGGGCCGGTGTAAAAACCGGCCGCTATCCCTCCCCTTTTAAACTGGGACCTCGAATTACCGTATGGCGGATTGAAGACATCATCGAACTTATTTCGGCAACTCGGGATAAGACACTATGAAGATGCCAACGCCCGATAATGGCTTAACAATCGTAACTATTGAGGAGTTGCTCGAAATCACGTTTCCTCCTCGAGAAGAAATTCTTGCACCAATTATCATGTCACAGAGCCTAACAATGATTCACGCCTGGCGGGGAATTGGTAAGACGCATGTAGCAATTGGAATAGCCCACGCGGTTGCCACCGGCAGTAGATTTTTAAAATGGAATGCGCCTAAGCCACATGGAGTTCTTTACCTCGACGGCGAGATGCCGGGAGTCGTTTTACAGGAACGATTACAAGCAGTTGTTGCCGCCAGCGGGAAAGATCCACCGCCAGGACTTTTTAGAATTGCCACTCCGGATCTGCAAAAAAACGGTGTAATGCCTGATTTATCAACACCAGAGGGACAAGATACGGTGGATTCGATGATGACCGCAGAAACCAAGCTGATTATGACCTTACCCCATTGATTGAACCAGTTTTAACTTAGGTTTTTCGGTCTTTTGTTCTTTTTCAAATGTTCTTGCGAACTCAGTTGGTGCCAGACCATTCAGCGAACTGTGCGGCCTTTCAGAATTGTAATCCAGTCGCCACGCTTCGATGATTTTCTGGGCACTGTGTAAATTGACGAATACGTTGTCATTCAGGCATTCATTCCGAAATTTACCGTTAAAACTCTCGATAAACGCGTTTTGAGTCGGCTTACCGGGCTGAATAAACCTGAGTTTAACGCCATTTTCAAAAGCCCAAAGGTCAAGAGCCTTGCTGATAAATTCCGGCCCATTGTCGACTGTTATTGCTTCAGGCAGTCCACGGGTTAGGGCCATTCGCTCAAGCACCCTGGTGACTCGTTTCCCCGTCAGTGAATGATCGACTTCAAGCACTGGACATTCGCGGCTAAAATCATCAATCACGGTCAAGACTCGAAAGCGTCTGTTGCTAAAGAGGCTGTCAGAAACAAAATCCATCGACCAATGCTGGTTGATTCGTTCCGGTTTGTCCATAACCACCCTGAGGTGGCTGATACGTTTCTTGCGTTTCTTCAGGCGTAGCGAGAGACCTTCTTCACGGTACAGACGTTCAGTACGTTTGTGGTTTATTATGTGACCTTCCCGACGCAGCAGGGTATGCAGCATTGGTGATCCGGCCTTGCGCCGTTTTTCAGCTAGTTCTCGCAGGCGTGACCTGATCTCGGCATCATTCTTTGGTTTCGCCTGGTACCGACAACTGCTCCGGCACAGCCCGACAATTATGCAGGCCTGTCTCTCGCTGAACTGAAACCCATCTTTGAGATGGATAACAATGCTCCGGCGGGCAGCAGGCGTTACCACTTTTTTGAAAGAACGTCCTTGATGGCCCTGTTTTCGAGCATGGTATCGGCCAGCATCTGCTTGAGTTTCTTGTTCTCGTCTTCAAGCTGTTTCAGGCGTTTGGCATCTGAGACTTCCATGCCGCCGTACTTGGTGCGCCAGGTGTAGAAAGTGGCGTCGCTGATACCATGGGTACGACACAGGTCAACAATCTTCATTCCGGCCTGGGCTTGTTTCAAAATGCCAATGATTTGCTCTTCAGTGAATCGTTTTGGTTTCATGTCTAGACTCCTTTTTGAGGTTCTAGACCGAAATCACTAAGTTTGCAATGGTTCAGTTTTCGGGGGAAAGGTCAATTATTGTCGACAACATCAGTTGCCTTTGCCGTACCGGTAGGGAAAATGAATCTGAGGGCTGGATACCGGTTCAAGGCTGGGCGCTCCGACAAAGGGCTTTGGGACGTGCAGTTTTGTTTGTACATCATAGCGGAAAAAGTGGCGATCAACGTGGGGCAAGCAAGAGAGAAGACACCCTCGACACGGTAGTTAAGCTGATTCGCCCGGCAGAGTATGAACCTAGTCAAGGTGCGGCATTTGAAATTATTTTTGAAAAGGCGCGATTTCTTAAGGGTGGAGACGTAGCTAGATTTGAGGTCAGATTATCCGTAAATCCAATAACAGAATTACAAGAGTGGATCGTCCAGGACTCGGCACAATCAAATTATGATCGGATTGTTACCATGGCTAACGAAGGCCTCACACAGACGGAAATTGCTTCAGAACTCGGCCTTCATAAATCAAACGTTTGTCGTAATCTGAAGAAGGCCGCTGACCAGGGTTTACTACGACCATAATGAATATGAGAGTTGCGCAGTTGCGATTCCCAATGAAACGCAACTACGCAACTCATTCACAGAAAGTTGAAGTCGGAGATAGAGTTTCTGTTCCACACAGTTATCCGCAAAGTGCGAAGTGGGAACTGAGTTGGTATAAAAAATTGCTGGCAGGTGAAATTTGCTTCTGTTCGATACGAGCATATTTTGCAGTCGTCTGTAACACCTTGAATTGCTTGCGCTAGGTCTACACTCCTCAAACCTATCGCAAACATACAGTACTAAAAGGCTAACGCGCTTTCTGCGCTACAAAATAAGAGCGAAGGAGTAACGCATATGACTAACGAACAGTTTGACCCGATAAAAGAGCTACAGGAAGTAAAAATACGTAGAAAAATGATGAAGCGCAAATTTTTCCGCAAGAGCAAACTTGAAAAATATCGTGCTGAACTCGTCGCAATGAAGCAATCCGGCGCGTCACCACAGGACCTTGCCGAATGGCTCAAGATGAAGCACCGGCTTAAAATTCACCGATCAAGTGTAGACAGATATCTATCAAAGCTTCCTGAGCTGGCAGAAATTAAGTCAGCAGTTCCACCAGGTCAGGAGTCTCTACGGGTTATGGCTGTTAACGAAGAACTGCCACCGATCAAGGAGGTAGACTGATGCCATCTTTCCGGTCCGCAAAAAAACAGGCATCACATGCCGTAAGCTCAAAAATTGCTTTGGGAATGCCTCGCCATAATTGCAAAGGTGACGGCCTTATCCATGCAGTCCGAACAGCTCAGGCATATCTTATCGATTTAACCGGTTATGCAAGATTCCTCCAGATCAATCGTCTGGGGGACTTAAAAAGTGCAACGGCAGAAAACGCCCAGATGTATCTGGCTGAAAGACAAGAGGCTGGTTTGTCACAAAAAACACTGGATCAGGACCGCCAGGCGATACAGTGCCACTTGTCAAAAAAACTGGATCGCGTGCAGGCGCTCAAAAAAACAGTACTCTCCACTCGCAGCTATACCAGAGACCAGGTCAGGGAAATTTCAAGCAATCAGAGTAATCGTAACAGCCTGGCAACGCAAATAACACATGCAGCGGGCTTACGGGCCAGTGAACTTAATACACTGCGCCCGGTTTCAGAACGACATGCATCAACCCACAGAACATGGAATGGAGATCGATTCACTGGCCGTTTCGGAGAATTGTACACTGTAGCTGGAAAAGGAGGGCTGATCCGTGAGGTTCTGATTCCCCGTGATCTCGCTGTGCACCTTGAAGCGACTCGTATTGTAGGAGGCCCTGTTCCGGTTACTGATAGGGGCGTCTGTGGTGAAAAACACTATGACATCGGTGGCGGCAAAAATTGGAGCACTTCGTTTTCCCGAGTATCAGAGAACAGACTCGGTTGGTCAAATGGTGGGCATGGGTTGCGGCATTCATATGCTCAGGAACGCATGAGGGAGTTGCAGGGTGGAGGCTTTAATTATGAGAAGGCCCTCGCCACTGTCGCACAGGAACTCGGACATTTTTCAGCAACAACTACGGAGGAATACCTAAGATGATAAAATATTTAATTGGACCATTTATTATTTACTTGGCGGCGTTAGTTTTAGCTCTTGCAATTGTACTGTCGCTGTATTTTCTGTTATCGGATCAGTCAATAATGACACTTGCCCCGATCACAAAGAAAACATCCTTCAACGGGGCTGTTTTTTGCATAGCGAGCAGCAGTACAAATGGCACATTTAAAATTGTGCAGCAGGAAAAAATGCTTGAAGTTATTAGCAAGCATGATGGTTTAGAAACCATAGGTGCATGGTGGCGTACGGCACTCGTTGTTGCATTTATGTCTTCAACCTTAGGTTGGCTACTCGGACGATACATGACTAATGATAAATATAAAACTGCTGCGATGCGTAAGGACAAAATATCAGAGCAGAAAATTAAAGAAGCGGAGGAAAAACAGAGTAAGTTGAGTGAATATAAAGATTACATTGATTCCGTGAAGCGCGATTATTATGAGAGATTGGATGTTTTACGACGTACAGCAGACGGGTTTGACATAAAAATAGCCGAAGCTGTAGAAGTCGGAGAGAAAGAAAGAAGCCTACGTTCTGAAGTTGAGATAAAATCGGAAAATGACAGGTCATATAATAATAAAAAACTCGAAAAAGCAAGTGCGCGAATTGGTGAAATGAAATCTGAAATAAAGAAATTAAAGAATGAAATAAAGAGGTTGACTGAAGAATAAAACAGGGTAGAATAGAAGCCAATGCAACACAGTTTACCGGACACTGACAGATTCTCTTTGAGAATCACCGGAATCAGCCCCAGAGCTGTCCCATGTGGAAAATCTGTTTAGTGTGATCAGTCTCGACTAGCCCTTGGGCAGACGGAGGCGAATCGGGGTGCCTTGACACCTCGCAGTTTCAGAACTGGCTCCAAGTGAGCAAATCTAACGCAAGCCCTAATATTTTGACAATGGCCTATTTGCATAATTAGCAGGGCCAGCAATAAAATATTATTAGTATGCGGATAGTATAAATACGACACAAAAAAAGTTATGGGTATATTTTAGGGTATACCATTAGAAGTTAGTTCCATAAATAAGGCCAAATAACAGTATGTTGCAACGTTTATTAAACCGACTACCTCGCCACAACTGTAACTAGCTGTTTTTGCTAGTTAAAATATAGCCCTTGCCTTAAGTGAGACCTTTTATGAGACCTCTTAAGCATGGGCTATTGTCTTATCTACAGCATGTATATGTTCGAAATGGTATATTTTATTATAGAACAGATATACCTCTTGATATCCAACAGCACTTCCCCACTACTGAGTTAAAACAATCACTTAAGACAAAAGACTCGAAATTAGCAAAGGTAATGGCTATTAGCCTAGAATATGGCAACTCAATATATTGTACGTGCAAAACTTCTTTTAGGATCCCCAATGAACTGATCTGTCTTACCGTATCCAAAAAAAATAAAAATTGAGTGAAAGCAGCGTTTTGTGACACGCAACACACGTAGTATTCGCATTTATGTGATGCTAGGATTATAAAAACAGAGGTAAACGATAATACTAAACCATCCGCAAGGATGGGACGGAAAGCCTAAGGGTCTCCCCGAGACAGCCAGGTCGCCGAAATATCTCAAAGATATGGCGACCTTTTTTGTTGTTACTCGTTGCGCAACGTCGCGCAAACCACCCTGAGGGGGGAGAGATTATGAAAACCCTGATATTTTTAAAGCTGAAATACGCAGTCCCTTCGCTATGCGCTTTTATTATTCTCTTAACTTCGGCCTCAGTTGCTCGGGCGGAAACACTTTACTTTTTCAAATCGCTAGATACGACAATATCCAACTCATGTGATCTATATCGAACTATCCGCCAGAAGACACTCTTGAAACTTGGTGAAAACGACAACATCCTCATCCAATACCACAAAGCGACCATAACTATCGCTTATAACACACCCTCAGCCCATAACAAGCAGTCATGGCAGTTTGACTCAAGGTTGGGTATCAATCCAATCAAACTTGGCATGTTCGCAAGTTTGACATTCTAGCCACTGCCCTCCATAAATAGACCTCATCTCCAACCGACATCATTTCAGCAAGATGTTTTTGTCTTACAGACCAAATGATGTTGTCATTGTCTCTCAGATAAGTATCAATATTGAAGATTTCAGGGTTGCCTTGGAATATCCAGTAGTTCATAGGTATACACGACCGTCATCGGGAAGCTTATCATTAGGCGGCATCCCAGTTGAAACTTATAACGCTGTCAGTAAAGTCACATGGCCGAGAGTCACCATATCCCACTGAACAGTTTGAACTGATTCCTTACAACAGCCGGTTAAGAAACCCCCTGATCCGTTCATTATCCTGTGCAGCGCCGAAAAGTTCCTCCGGCGTCCCCTCGGCCAGAAAATTCCCCGACTCCATGAAGATCACCCGGTCCGCCAGTTCCCGGGCAAAGCCCATGTGATGAGTGACGATGATCATCGTCATACCTTCGTCAGCCAAGGTGTGGATAGTATCGAACACCTCGCCGACCAGCTCCGGGTCGAGGGCCGAGGTCGGTTCATCAAAGAGCATCATTTTCGGCCGCATCGCCAGGGCCCGGGCGATTGCCACCCGCTGTTTCTGCCCCCCCGACAACGTAGCCGGAAACACGTCGCGCTTATCAGACAGTCCCACCTTCGCCAGCATATCGGTTGCAATGCTGCGGGCTTCATCAGCCGGTTTGCGCTGTACAGTCAATGGCCCCTCCATGACATTCCCGAGCACGGTCATATGCGGAAAGAGGTGGAAGTGCTGGAATACCATGCCGATTTCCGCCCGGAGCGCGCTGATCGCCTGGGGGCGATCCATCTGACGTTTACCGTTGTGCAGAACATAGCCAACCTCGCGCCCTTCAAAGCGGATGAGCCCTTCATCGATTTCCTCCAGCAGGTTGATCGAACGGAGCAACGTCGACTTGCCCGAACCGGAGGGACCGATGATGACCAGTTTTTCGCCGGAGGCGACCGCAAGATTGATGCCGTTAACCGCGGTCAGGCTTTTAAAGCGTTTGGTAATGTTCTCCAGCTTCAGGAGCGGTCGGTTAGCGCTGTTCATAGATTCCCGCCCGGTATTCAATCTTTTCGAAGATGAAAGTAAAGATGGTCGTCAGTACCAGATAAATGGCTGCCGCCAGTACCAGCGCCGTGACGTTGAAATAGGTGTTGAACATCTGGTCTGCCGCGCGCATCAACTCGACCATGGCGATGGTCGAAACCAGGGCGGTATCCTTGATCAGGGCGATAAATTCGTTGCCGACCGGTGGCATCAGCCGTTTGTAGGTCTGGGGAATGATGATGCGCCGCATGGCCTGGCCATAACTCATGCCGATCGCTTTGGCTGCTTCCATTTGGCCATGCTCAATACTCTGGATTGCGCCACGGATAATTTCACCGAGATAGGCCGAATAGTTCAGGCCAAGGCCGATAACCGCCGATACAAAGGGGGACAGCGTGATGCCGAGCGACGGGAGGCCGTAGTAGATGAAAAACAGCTGCAGCAGCAGCGGGGTGCCACGGAAAAACCAGATGATGAACCAGCAAAAGCCCGAGACAGGCGGCACTCTGCTGATGCGCCCCAATGCGATCAGCAGTCCCCCGAGCGGAGACACCAGCATGGTGCAGAACACCAGTAGCAGTGTCATGAGCGCACCTTTGGCGAGGACCGGGAGAAAGCGGAGGATGTCGGAGAGGACAGTATGCCAGCGAGGCTTGAGCTGTTCCTTTAATGCAGCAGCAAAATTGCGGGCTTCACTGTTGTCGGGAAAGAGCTTCAGAACTTCCTGGCAGGCAGCGATAGCTTTTTCCGGGGCATCTTGTGCGGCATGGATGCGCCCCGCCTGCATCCGGCTTGAGACAAAGGCGCTCGCGTCTTCGCCTGGAGCGGGAGCAGGAACCTGCCGGAGCAGTGCCAAGGCACCATCGAGATCGCCCTGTACCATCAAATCACTGGATTGGCGGAACAGTTGGTCATAGTCAACAGCAGCGAAACAGTTTCCGGCCAGAGCACACAAAAAAAGCAGGGTCACGAAGACCCTGCTGAATGAATATTTCATCGAAACCTTCACCGACTAAAATTTCTTTGGATTGGTAATATCTTCGGCAAACCACTTGCGTGAAATTTTGGTCATGGTGCCGTCTTTAACCATCTTGTCGAGGGTCTGCTGCACTTTTTCACGCAGATCGGTATCGCCGGTGCGGAATGCTACGCCAAACGGCTCTTTGCTGATCATGCCGGGGATGATTTTGAATTTGCCGGGACGTTTGGCGATCATGTCACGTCCGGTAACGTTGTCGACAACAACGACGTCGATACGTGCGGCTTCAAGGTCAAGCAGGGCTTTTGGATAATCTTCGTACTCTTTCAGTTCTATCGGTGCATTGGCCAGCTTTTTGACAGCCTGGATACCTGATGAACCTTTCTGGGTGCCGGCTTTAAAATCTTTCAGATCTTTGAGGGCCTTGAAACGCTTCTCTTTAAAATTGACGATGGCGATCTGGCCGTCCATGATGTACGGCTTGCTGAACGCCACCTGCTTGGCACGCTCTTCGGTGATGGTCATGCCGTTCCAGATGCAGTCAAATTTCTTGGCATCCAGGGAGTGGATGACACCATCCCAGGCGGTCGGCTGCCACTCGATCTTGATGGCGAGACGTTTGCCGACCTCTTCAGCGGCATCAATATCAAAACCGACCAGTTTTCCGTCTGCCTGACGGTAGCCCATCGGTGGGAAAGAGTCGTCAAGACCGATAACAAGCTTGCCCTCTTTCTTGACTTTATCCCAGGAACCATCTCCGGCAAATGCGGTGACCGCACACAGTGACAGCATAAGACACGCTACGGCTAACAAAATTTTCTTCATGTGGTTCATCTCCTCAAAAAAAGTGGTTGATACAGCGGGCGGAGTATTCCAGAAAAGGTCGGACCAGTCAAGCCATGATTGCTTTATACGCTGAAGTTACTCGGAGAGCAGTGCCCGGTCGTTTTCAAAGCCGCGATGACGCAGTTCATGAAACTTTTCGATCAGTTTTTCGACGGTCAGCTCCTTCTTGGCATCTCCGGAGACATCGAAAATGATCTCACCCTGATCCATCATCAGCAGTCGGTTGCCGTACTCGATGGCGTGGCTCATGTTGTGGGTGATCATCATCGAGGTGAGTTTGAACTCCCTGATAAACTTGTCCGTCAGTTCGAGGACAATTTCGGCATTTTTGGGATCAAGCGCAGCGGTATGTTCGTCGAGCAGAATCAGTGACGGTTTGGAAAGTACCATCATCAACAGGGTTAATGCCTGTCGCTGCCCTCCGGAAAACATGACCAGGTTTTCTTTCATGCGGTGCTCCAGACCCATTTTCAGCTGCACCAGTTCCGAGCGGAAGTATTCTCTCATTTTGCTGTTCAGGCTCCGCTTGAGCCACTTGAAACCCTTGCGGTAAGTGATCATCATGTTGTCTTCCAGACTCATATTGGAGGCGGTGCCAAGGAGCGGATTCTGGAAGATTCTGCCGATGTACTGAGCGCGCTTGTATTCCGGTTCGCGGGTGATGGCCCGGCCATTGGCATGGATGGAGCCGGCAGCCGGGGTTATTGTTCCGGCGATCAGGTTGAAGAGCGTCGATTTCCCGGCGCCGTTACTGCCGATGATGGTAATGAAGTCGCCCTCTTTGATGGTGAGGTTGATATCGCGCAGTGCCTGGTTCTCATTGACAGTACCCTGATTGAAAATAACGGAGACATTTTTGATCGCTATCATTTTTGCACCATAGCCTTGATGGCCGCCATATTGAGTTTTCTCGACTGCGTCAAGACCAGGAGGATAATAATCAGGAGCCCCTTGATCAGGTTCAGGTCATTCGGGGTCATCTGAATGACATAGCCGTAATAACGACCGACATACATGACGGCATGAAAAAGGATCGAACCGGCCAGCGCACAGAACGTCAGGACGCCGATACGATTGCTCTTTCTGACCAGAAATTCGCCGATCATAACCGAAGCGAGACCAGAGATGATGATCCCCTGCCCGAGTCCCACATCGGCAAAACCGAGATACTGGGCGGCAAAGGCCCCCGAAACTGCGACCAGTCCGTTGGAGAGGGCAAGGCCGATGGTTTTCAGGGCTTTCGGGTTGATCCCCTGGGAGATCACCATCTGTTCGTTGTTCCCCATTGCGCCGATGGTCATACCGAGATCGGTGTGAAAAAACAGGTCTGCCAGCAGTTTGATGCCAACAGCCACCGCGACAAAAAATACCAGCAGGATGTATTCGTCAGGAACAACTCCCGACAGGCGGCTCGTAATGTCGGTGAGCAGAGTTTTCTGATCAATGATCGGCACATTGGCCCGGTTGCCGAGAATGCGGATATTAATGGAGTAGAGCATCGTCATGGTGAGGATGCCGGCGAGCAGATTTGGTACTTTGAGGTGGTTATGAATCAGTGCGGTGACAATACCGGCGAGCATCCCCCCGATAAAAGCGATCAGCAGCGCCAGCCAGCCGTTCATGCCGAGGAGCAGGCCCTGAACCATCAGCGCGGCGCCAAGCGGAAAAGAACCGTCCACCGTCAGATCAGGAAAATCCAGTACCCTGAAGGTGATGAATACCCCCAGAACCATTATTCCGTATATCAAACCTTCCACAAGAATACTTTCAATCATAGCACGACCGTATCATCCTTTTTAAATGGGCGTAAAAATGCCCGGCACCAGTGGTAGCTGCCGGGCCATGTCAATTTATTTGCTGCTCAGTTTGCCGTTTTCAATAACCTTGTTGGCACTTTTCACAACATCTTTCGGGAAGGTTACACCAAGCTTTTTGGCAACATCCAGGTTGATGAGCAGATCGACATCCGATGTTTTGGTCATGAAACGGGTCGGGATCTCTTCTGCTTTCTTGCCGTTCAAAATTTCGATGATAATTTTCCCGGTGGCCCGGCCCATTTTGTAATAATCGAAACCCCAGGCGGCGAGGACCGGATATTTTTCCGCAGAGCTCGGATCTGCCGACATGATTGGCACCTTGTTTTTGGCAGCGACATCAGCGATTGAACTTAAAGCGGAAACCACGGTGTTATCAGTGCTGATGTAGAGTGCATCGACACGCTTGATAATCGCCTGAACCGCCTGCTTTACTTCAGCAGATTTGGAAACGGTCGTCTCGACGTATTCAAGCCCCAACTCCTTGCAGGCCTGTTTGACCACGCCGGCCAACACGACTGCGTTCTCCTCGGAACTGGTGTAGATATGGCCGAGACGCTTGATCTTCTTTATTTTGAGCAGCAACTCAATCTGCTGCTTGACCGGGGTCATGTCGGAGACACCGGTAACCGGTTTTTTTGCGCCTTTCAGTGAGGCCACCAGCCCGGCTTTAACCGGATCGGTTACCGCCGAGAAGACAATCGGAATATCTTTCAGGGTATTAACCAGTGACTGCGAAGTTGGCGTGGCAATACCGACGGCAAGAGTTACCTTTTCCGACTGGAACTTGTTAGCAATCGAGGCGGCTGTGCCGATATCGCCATTGGCGTTCTGCAGATCAAAGGTAGCAGTGATTTTAGCGGCTGCCAGTTCATCCTGAATCCCTTTTTCAACAGCATCGAGCGCCGGGTGGGCGACAATCTTGGATATCCCGATGACGACCTTTTGGGACGGTTCGGCTGCGAACCCCAATGAAACCGGTACGAGGGCAATCAAACTGAGTAACCCTGCTACTTTCAAAAACTTTCTCACGTGAAACCTCCTGAATAAAATTTTTCATCGGAATTACCTGCGGAGCAGGCATCAGATTGAAAGTTGCTATAGATATCATTCAATGAGTAGGAACGTCAATGTCGTTTTATACGCCTTTTTATTTGACTCTGCTTCGCTGACAGGTTAATGAACAGCACTCTGTTTTGATTATCTGAAAATAAAGGAGTTACTTGAGTATATGAGAAATGATGGGCGCTCTGCCAAAGCATTACGGCCGATACTGATTACGCGAAACTTTACCAAACATGCCGAAGGTTCTGTTCTAATTGAATTCGGTGACACCAAGGTGCTCTGCACCGCATCAGTGGAGGAATCGGTGCCCCCTTTTCTGAGGGGTAAGGGGACCGGCTGGGTAACTGCCGAGTATGCCATGCTGCCGAGGGCAACGCATACCCGCTCTCCCCGTGAAGCGGCGAAAGGGAAGCAGACCGGGCGTACTCTGGAGATTCAGCGTCTGATCGGCCGCTCCCTGCGGGCGGTGACCGACCTAAGCAGGCTTGGTGAGCGTTCGGTATATATCGACTGCGATGTCCTTCAGGCTGATGGCGGGACACGCACCGCTTCAATAACCGGCGCCTATGTTGCTCTTGTCGATGCGCTGACAACACTGAAAACAAAGGGACTTCTGGCTGAAATACCACTTAAGGAGGCGGTTGCTGCAGTCAGTGTCGGTATAGTTGGCGGTGAAGCCTTATTGGACTTGAACTATATTGAAGATTCCTCTGCAGAAGTTGATATGAACTTTGTCATTACTTCCAGCGGCCGGTTTGTAGAGGTTCAGGGAACGGCAGAGGCAGAACCGTTTACCAGTGCTGAAATGGACGCCATGCGGGACCTTGCTCTTGCCGGTGTTCAGCAGCTCTTTGCCTGTCAACGGGGGGCGCTTGCCGGATGAAACAGTTAGTCGTTGCCACCCGTAACAAAGGAAAAATTGTCGAAATAAAAGCATTGCTGACCGGCCTGGTCGATCAGATAATCAGCGCTGCGGATTTTGCCGAGCTTCCTGAAACGGTTGAAGATGGCAGCACCTTTGAGGAAAATGCGCTCAAAAAAGCCCGCGAGGCGGCACGCTTTTCAGGACTTCCGGCTCTTGCGGATGACTCGGGACTGGCTGTTGACGCTCTGAATGGCCGCCCCGGAGTTTTTTCGGCCCGGTTTGCCGGCGAAGGTGCCGGAGATGCCGCCAACAACGCACGGCTGATCGAAGAGTGTGCCAACATCCCGGATAAACAGCGTCAAGCGGCATTTATCTGCGTACTCGCATATGTGACCCCGGAAGGAAATGAACAGCTGTTTTCCGGCAGGGTTGCGGGGCGGATCATCTCTGAACCGAGAGGTGACGGGGGCTTCGGCTATGATCCGCTGTTTCTGGTCGAGGGTCTGGAGCGGAGTATGGCGGAGTTGAATCTGGCTGAGAAAAACTCCCTGAGCCATCGTGCGCAGGCGTTCAGGAAGTTCCGTGACTATCTCGAATCATTGGCATAAAGGAAACTACACCCTGTGAAGAAAAGCAATCAATTTGATCAGACAAAAACCAGACAGCCGCGCGTACCATTACCCAAGCCGGCCGAAACCGCTGCGGCGGCCAGGCCGTTCGTCGCGGTGACAAAAAAAAATGTCCCGGAGCTGCGCATTACCTCCCTGGATGAAGACGGCTATGGCACTGTGCGCACGGAAGACGGGATGACCTTCAAAGTCAGTGGCGCCCTGCCGGGGGATGTCGTCTTTGCCGGCATCGATCACATCGCCGGCGGCACCGCTTTTTGTCATGTCAAAAAAATGCAGCAGCCGTCACCACTGCGGAGCAGTAATCCCCCCTGCCGGGAAAGCGCCGACTGTTTCGGCTGTCCGCTGATCGCCATGAAGTATACCGAACAGAAAAACTGGAAACGGGGCATGATCCTGGCCGAAACCGCCAAGTATCCTCTGCTGTCAGCTGTTGTTGTCCATCCGCTGCTCTCCCCGGATAATCTGATCCATTACCGTACTACTGCGAAACTGGTGGTTGCCGGTAAATTTTCTGAGCCGTTTATCGGCATTTACCGCCGCGCCAGTCACGATGTATATGATCTGGAACAGTGCCCGATCCATCACCCGCTTATTGACAAGGTGGTAGAAGCGGTGAGAAGGGGGATAAAAAAAGGGAAGGTGCAGGTGTATAATCCGCAGAGCAGGATGGGGCTGCTCCGCTATCTGGTCGTGCGGGTTTCGACCTATGAGAAAAAGGCGATGGTCGTTTTTGTCACATCAAAGCGTTCCTTCAATGAAATTCATCATCTCGGGCGGTATGTGCAGGATCTGGTGCCCGAGGTGGAAATTGTTGTCCAGAATGTCAACGCGACCGAAGGCAATGTCATCATGGGTCAGAAAGATTTTTTTCTGACGAAGAAGCTGTTCCTGACGGAACAGATCGGCGATGTTGCCTTCAGAATCTCACCACGGTCATTTTTTCAGGTCAATAACAGCGGCGCCAATCTGATTTACAGTAAAGTCCGCGATTGGGCCGGGCTTACCGGAGCTGAAACAGTTCTCGACCTCTACTGCGGTATCGGCGGGATCTCGCTGTTCCTCGCCGGTTCGGCCAAAGAGGTGATCGGTGTTGAAGTGGTTGAGGAGGCGGTGGCAGATGCCCGGATGAATGCCCGAATAAACGGCATCAAAAATTGCCGTTTTGAAGCCGGAGACGTCGCCGATTTACTCGATGAAATGACCGGTGAGCACCTGAAAGTGGATGTCGCCGTGCTGAACCCGCCGCGTAAAGGGTGCGATCAGAACGTTCTGGAACGGGTTGCGGCGCTCGGTCCAAAGTCACTCATCTATGTTTCCTGCTCGCCGCAGAGTCTGACCCGTGATCTTGAGATTCTCAGCAAACTGGGGTATATCTGCCATGAAATTCAACCGGTCGATATGTTTCCCCAGACCGTTCACGTGGAAAATGTTGCCAGACTGGAAAAAACCATAAATTAACACCAAGGTGCAATCAAAATGAGTACAAGGCGGCGAGGAGAATAGCGACCGAGGCGTACTTCAGTACGTTGAGGAGCTATCGAGGAAGCCAACGACGTAATCGTTTGATTGCGACTTGGTATAACGCAGTAAAATCAGCTTGACATCCAAAGCGTAACTTGCTATTACTCTCCAGCTTTTTGATGTAGGCGCGTAGCTCAGCGGGAGAGCGCTACCCTGACACGGTAGAGGTCGGCGGTTCGACACCGCCCGCGCCTACCATTAATAAAGCGGAGTTGAAGCGAGCAGGATGCAGGCATCGATGTATCGATGCCTTTTCTGTTTGACCTCTCACAAAGGGATATTTTATGTCAATTTCAATTACTCTTCCGGACAACTCTTCCCGCGAACTGCAGGAAGGTGCCACCGTTTATGATCTCGCCGCATCAATCGGCGCCGGTCTTGCCAAAGCTGCATTGGCCGGTAAGATTAACGGCCAGTTGGTTGATCTTTCCTCCTGTCTGAGCAACGGCGACCAGGTTGAAATAGTTACTGAAAAAAGTCCTGACGCCCTTGAGATTGTCCGTCACTCGACGTCTCACCTGATGGCTCAGGCGGTAAAAGAACTCTTCCCGCAGGCCAAGGTTACCATCGGTCCCGCTATTGAAACCGGCTTCTATTACGATTTTGATATGGATAAACCGTTTACGCCGGAAGATCTTGAGCGTATCGAAGCGAAGATGCTGACTCTGGCTGCCGCCGATCAGAAAATCGAGCGTCATGAATATTCCAGCGCTGATGCAATCGCCATGTTTGAAGCCATGGGGGAGTCATATAAAACGGAACTGATCACAGATCTTGCTGTTGACACTGTTTCAGTGTACAGTCAGGGCACATTTTCCGACCTCTGCCGTGGACCGCATCTCCCCTCAACAGCCCGGATCAAAGCCTTCAAACTGCTCTCGATTGCCGGCGCCTACTGGCGGGGCAGTGAAAAGAACCGGATGCTTCAGCGTATTTACGGAACAGCCTTTGTTGACAAGAAGGAACTGGAAGCGTACCTGAACCGGCTTGAAGAAGCGAAGCGGCGCGACCACCGCAAGATCGGCAGGGAGCTTGATCTGTTTTCCTTCTCGGACGAAGTCGGCGCCGGTTTCCCGATCTGGCATCCGAAAGGGGCCATGCTGCGTACCGTTCTCGAGGATTTCGAGCGGAAAGAGCATCTGAAGCGCGATTACGATATTGTTGTCGGGCCGCAGATACTCAAGAGCGAACTCTGGCAGCGCTCGGGACACTACGAGAATTATCGCGAAAACATGTATTTCACTGAAGTGGATGAGCAGAGCTACGGCATCAAGCCGATGAACTGCCTTTCGCACATGATGATTTACAAGTCTCAGCTGCGCAGTTATCGTGACCTGCCACTGCGGTTTTTTGAACTCGGCACCGTGCATCGCCATGAGCGGGCCGGCGTCCTCCACGGACTGATGCGGGTGCGCTGCTTTACCCAGGATGATGCACATATACTCTGTACTCCGGAACAGCTGGACGCCGAAATAAAGGGTGTTATCTCATTCGTTAATGACGTAATGGCGATTTTCGGCTTTGAATATGAAATGGAGCTCTCGACGAGGCCGGAAAAATCGATCGGGTCCGATTCTGATTGGGAGCAGGCGACCTCGGCGCTGTTGTCCGCACTTAAGGATTCCGGTCGCCCCTACGAGATAAATGAAGGTGACGGCGCGTTTTACGGGCCTAAAATAGATATCAAGCTGCGCGATTGTCTTGACAGGAGATGGCAGTGTGCTACTATCCAGTGCGATTTTACCCTGCCGGAACGCTTTGACCTTACCTATGTTGCATCTGATGGCGAACGCAAACGTCCTATTATGGTGCATCGTGTCATCCTCGGATCGATCGAGCGGTTCATCGGTGTTCTTATAGAGCATTTTGCCGGCAGCTTCCCGCTGTGGATTTCTCCGGTACAGGCAATAGTCGTGACAGTTACGGACAACCAGATTCCGTACGCTCAGGAAGTATATCGCCGGTTGCGCAATGCCGGCATACGGGTTGAGCGGGATATCCGTAATGAAAAGCTGAGTTTCAAAATTCGTGAGGCACAGCTGCAAAAAATTCCGTATATGCTTGTTATCGGCGATAAAGAGGTAGAACAGGGCACGATTATGCCTCGCTACCGCGACGGGAAAAATCTCTCCGCTATGAAGCCGGATGAATTTGTGGCATTTGTACAGGAAGAGTGTAAAAACTATAAATAATACCAATTGGAATAGATGGTAGAGAGAATACAGAGCTTTCAGGAGGTGTCGTCATAGCAAAACCGACCGTTAACATCAATCAGGCCATCAGAGTTCCTGAAGTCCGCGTAATCGGAGCAACAGGAGAAGCATTGGGTGTCCTTTCCCTTTCACAGGCGCTTGAACTGGCCGAACAGCAGCAACTGGACCTTGTTGAAGTATCACCGACAGCAGTACCACCCGTCTGCAGAATAATGGACTACGGAAAGTTCAAATATCAGCAGAGTAAAAAGCTGCAGGAAGCAAAAAAGAAACAGGTCCATGTACTGCTTAAAGAAGTGAAGTTACGGCCGAAAACGGATAGTCACGACCTTGAATTTAAAATTAACAACGTCAAGCGTTTCCTGGAAGAGGGGAACAAGGCGAAGATCACACTGGTATTCCGGGGACGTGAAATAACTCACATGGATGTCGGTCGGGCAGTGATCGAAAAAGTTGCAAAAGAGCTGCAGGATGTCTGCGTTGTCGAAAATCACCCGCGAGTTGAGGGGCGCAATATGTATATGATTGTCGCGCCAAAACCGAAGAAATAACTATTCGAAATGCCTGGATCAGGTAATAACTTATAATCTAAAGAAGGAGTTTCTCATGCCGAAGATTAAAACCAACCGCGGCGCCGCCAAGCGCTTCAAAAAGACCGCTTCCGGCCGCATCAAATGTGGATGCGCGTTCACCAGTCATATCCTGACCCCGATGAGCCGCAAACGTAAACGTAATCTTCGTGGCGGTTCCATGGTTGCAGCTGTTGACCAGAAGAACGTTGCCCGGTTGATACCGTACAAGTAGCCAGTTATTCGCTCACACTATGTGAGTAGATGCATAATGCCACGAACCATGAGGAAATTGTCTCCCCTTGTGGATCTGGCCAATTCAGCAGCTAAGGAGTAGTATCGTATGGCAAGAGTTAAAAGGGGTTTTAAAGCGAGACGCAGACGCAACAAGGTATTGAAACTGGCGAAAGGTTACCGTGGCGCACGCAGCAAACTGTTCCGCAGCGCGACAGAAGCGGTAGACCGGGCGTTAAACTATGCCTTCCGCGATCGCCGCGTCAAAAAGCGTGATTTCCGCAGCCTGTGGATCGTCCGTATTAATGCAGCTTCCCGCATTAATGGTCTGTCGTACAGCAAGTTTATTTTCGGCCTCAAAAAGGCGGATGTGCAGATCGATCGTAAAGTATTGGCTGACATTGCAGTTACCGATCCGAATGGCTTCGCTCAGATTGCAGCGCTCGCCAAGGCCGGAATCTAGTTTTTTTGTACGTTTATTTACGGAAAGGGAATGGGAGCTGCTCCCATTCCCTTTTTTGTACAGCGTGCCACAGATACTATTTCAAATCTTCACTGAAGGTACTCACATATGCGGGAACAACTTGAACAGTTAAAAAACAGCAGCCTGCAGGCTGTTGCTGCGGCTACATCGGTAGAGGCTCTGCAGGAGATCCGTATCAACCTGCTTGGCCGTAAGGGTGAATTAACGGCACTGATGAAGGGGCTCGGTTCATTGGACGCTGCGGAGCGACCTGCCGTCGGGCAGCTGGTCAATGCGGTACGCGATGAAATCGAGGCGGCGCTCGGCTCAGCACTTGAGAAGGCTCAGGAGAGTGTTATCACTGCCCGGCTGCAGACTGAACGCATTGACACCTCGCTTCCCGGTCGCCGTGCCCGCAAGGGTACCAAGCATCCGGTATCCCTGGTGATTGAGGAAATCTGTTCTATTTTTGCCGGACTCGGATTCGCCGTAGCAGAAGGGCCTGAAATTGAACATGACTGGTACAATTTTGAGGCGCTCAACTTTCCTCCCGAACATCCCGCCCGCGACATGCAGGATACTTTTTTTGTTGAAAACAATCTGCTGTTGCGCACGCATACCTCACCGGTACAAATTCGTACCATGCTCAAGCAAAAGCCTCCGGTACGTATTATAGCTCCCGGTACAGTGTATCGCTGCGACTCCGACGCCACCCACTCTCCCATGTTTCATCAAATCGAGGGACTGATGGTCGACAGCAGTGTCACTTTTGGCGACCTGAAAGGCATTCTGACTGTTTTCACAAATCAGCTCTTTGGCCAGAAAACCGGGGTTCGTCTGCGACCGAGTTATTTTCCATTTACAGAACCATCGGCAGAAGTTGATATCGCCTGTGTCATCTGCGGCGGCAAAGGGTGCCGGGTTTGCAAAAACAGCGGCTGGCTTGAAATACTCGGAGCCGGAATGGTTGATCCGGAAGTATATCGTCACGTGCAGTACGATGCTGAAAATATCTCCGGTTTTGCCTTTGGTATGGGTATTGAGCGTATTGCGATGCTGAAATACGGCATTTCCGATATGCGTCTCCTTTTTGAAAACGACGTCCGCTTCCTTCAACAGTTCTAAATACATTACATTTCATGGTGCTTTGATATGATCGTTACATACAACTGGCTTAAAGAATTTGTCGACTTTGATGCGACTCCGGATGAACTTGCGGCATTATTGACCATGCTCGGCCTTGAAGTAGAGTCAATGGAGAAGCGTGGCGACGGCCTGGAAGATGTCGTGGTGGCACTGGTTGAGGAAAAACGGCAACACCCTAATGCTGATAAACTTTCGCTCTGCCGGGTCAATAACGGCAAAGAAGTGTTTGACGTTGTCTGCGGCGCGCAAAACTTTTCCCAGGGCGACACCGTTGCCATGGCACAGATCGGTGCAACCCTTCCCGGTGATTTTAAAATTAAGCGCTCAAAGATTCGTGGTGAAGAGTCGTGCGGCATGCTCTGCTCGGAAAAAGAGCTCGGCCTGGCTGAAGAGAGTGCCGGGATAATGGTGCTGACTCCCGGGATTGCACCGTTAGGCACGCCGGTTTTTGCGGCGCTCGGGCTGAAAGATACGATCTTTGAAATAGGACTCACTCCCAACCGCTCTGATTGCTTAAGCCTGATAGGCATTGCGCGGGACATCGCCGCAAAGCTTGATCTGAAAATCAAATATCCGCGCATCACTCTGACGGAAGGTGCCGAGAAGACCGATACAATCATCGGCGTTACTATCCAGGACTCTGAGCGGTGCCCACGTTACGCGGCACGCTATTTATCCGGATGTACTATCGCACCGTCACCGCAATGGCTGGTCAAACGCCTTGCCGCTATCGGTATACGCTCTATCAACAATGTCGTAGACGTTACCAACCTGATAATGATGGAATTAGGGCAGCCGCTGCATGCCTTTGACTGCCGGCAGCTTTCCGGCAAGCACATTGTTGTCCGGGCGGCTGCAGAGGGTGAGACGTTTACGACGCTCGACAATCAGCTCCGCACGCTCACGGCAACTGATCTTGTTATTTGTGATGCCGAGCGCCCGGTAGCATTGGCGGGCGTCATGGGGGGACTCAACTCGGAGATTGAAAATTCCACGACATCAATCCTACTTGAGAGTGCCTTTTTCAAGCCGGCGGCTGTTCGTAAAACGGCTAAGCGCCTCGGTCTTCATACCGAGTCATCGCATCGTTTTGAACGCGGCATTGATATCGACGGCGTCGTCCGGGCACTCGATCGCGCGGCCTCCTTGATTGTTGAGTTGGCTGGCGGAGTCGCTGCCAAAGGGGTAATTGACCACTATCCGGGCAAAATCGAGCGTGTGCCGATCATGTTCCGTCCCGAAAGAGCCAATGAATTGATCGGCATCAATCTGGAGCGCGATGCTATTCTTGATATCCTCACCCGGTTGGAGTGTCAGGTCACTCACCATGATGACGGCACCACCGGAGTACTGCCGCCGTCATACCGGATTGATATTGAGCGTGAAATCGATCTTATTGAAGAAATCGCCCGTTTAAACGGCTATGACAAGATTCCTGCAACGATGCCGGTAGCGCGTGTCGCTTCTGACCGACCGACACGGCACCAGGAGATTGAAAAGCAGGTGCGGGATTTACTTGTTGATTGCGGCATGACCGAAATAATTAACTTCAGTTTTACTGCGCCGGACGCTGCCGGAAAACTCCTGTTAAACGAAGATGATCCGAGACGCTCTGCCATCATACTTGCCAATCCGCTCGTAGACGAGCAGTCGGTAATGAAGACCACTCTGCTGCCCGGTCTGCTGGAAACTACGGCCCGTAACATCAATTTCCGCTCTCTCGACCTTAAGCTCTTTGAAATCAGGCGCGTCTATCTCCCGGTAAAGGGCGAAGAGATGCCGCACGAACCGCTGTGCATTGTTGGCGCGATTACCGGTTCCCGGGATGGAGAGGGGTGGAGTCGCCCCAACGAGCCGGTCGATTTTTATGATGTCAAAGGGATCGTTGAGTCAGTGCTTGACGTTCTCGATATTGGAGGGATCAGCTGGCCGATAGACAACACCGAGCCGTATTTTCATCCAGGCAAATCATGCCGGATTTTAGCCGGTCGCGACTGTATTGGTTCTGTCGGTGAATTGCACCCCACTGTGCAGAAAAACTTTGACATTGAAAAACCGGTATTCTGCTTTGAACTTGATTTTGAAAAATTGGTAAAGCTGTCGCGGACCAGGAAAACTATTGCGGCCCCTTCCCGCTTTCCCGACAGCAGTCGCGACATAGCGATGTTAGTACCGGAAGAGCTTGCAGCCTTGAAAGTTACCGATTGCATCAAAGCGGTTAAAGCTAAAGAAGTTGAGCAGGTACAAATATTCGATGTTTACCGCGGAAAAGGTATTCCTGATGGCTTCAAAAGCATCGCAGTACGTATCCGGTACCGCTCAATTGAGCGCACTCTGACCGAAGAAGAAATAGTAACTCTCCATAACGAAATTATTACTACTCTTGTTGAAAAATTGCAGGTGACACTGCGATAAAACCTGTTGCGTAATAGAATCCCCTGTGCTATAAAATTTTTCCTTTTGAATCAGTACATTAACCGGTAAATAGTGGGGTATTTATGACAAAAGCAGACATAGTTGAACGTATTCATCAGAAAGTCGGTTTTTCGAAAAAAGAATCAGCCGAAATGGTTGAAACTGTTTTTGGACTCATGAAGCTGACGCTTGAATCTGGCGAAAAAATCAAGATTGCCGGCTTCGGTAATTTTGTGGTCAAGCAGAAAGCTGATCGCCGTGGCCGCAATCCGCAAACAGGTGAAACGATTACCATAGATGCGCGCAGAATCCTGACTTTCAAACCAAGCCAGGTTTTGAAAAATGCCATAAACGCAGAACCTAAATAACGTTAGTGCGGGCACCTGCACTATGCCTCCAACTCTCCCTGATAAGCTTTTTTATAAGATCGGCGAAGTCGCGCAAGCCGCAGGGGTAAGGACGTCTGTCCTACGTTTTTGGGAGTCAGAATTCTCATTTTTAAGTCCGGTTAAAAGCAGTTCCGGACAAAGATTGTATTCAAGGAATGAAGTTGATATTGTGTTTCAGGTCAAAAAAATGTTGTACGATGAAAAGTTTACTATTGAAGGGGTTAAAAAGCGGATTTCAGCACATGGAAAACGTATTAACTCTGACGAGCTCTCACGTGCAGCGTCCCCTCCTGGAACATGCAGTGAAGTTTTGAACGCTGTCCGGACCGATCTAAAGGCATTACGAGATTCATTATAAATTGCTTCCTCACTTCATACGGCTATTGCTAACTGGTTCTGGCTTGATACATTTGTTGCTCGAACTGCCAATATATCCGAAACATCTATTTTTTGACTCCCATAATCTCCCACACCGTTTAAATCCGGTTTTATGACTCCGATTACCCAATATTGAGTATACGTGACACTGCGGAGTCTTTTCGTAAACTGCCCGTACTCTCGAGCGGTTCCTGTTTTTTTAAAATTTTATCATTTTTCCTGGTATTGCATTGACTCTGCGCTGTTCCGGGTGTATTTTCTAGCCATCTTAAAAATATTTACTCCATTAAACCTGCATCAGGAGCTTTTTCCATCTACCCAAAATATCACTGTTTTGCCACGTTAATATTATTTTAGCTCCGGAGAATACAATGAACTTACCCTTCAAATCCGTCACTATCTTCGTTTTTTGTCTACTGATAAGCGCATGCAACGACAGTAACAGTGCTCCACAAAGCGCCACTCAAACCGTTCGGGAAGATCCGCTATTACGCATGCCCGGCACTCAGCCGGGCGAGGCCGGAGAGCCGATTGAAAGCTCCACCACCTGCTATAAATGTCATGGCGGCGCTGCCAACTCATGGGTCAAGAAAACCCCCGACCAGCGCAATCGTACAAACTATGACGAGTACAACATCTACGGCGCCTGGCAGGGCTCAATGATGGGCAACTCCGCCCGTGACCCGCTCATGTTTGCCTGTTTCACCGTGTCGGCACAGGATTCGATCTTTGCAACCGGTACACCCAATGCGGTGGACCTCTGCCTGCGCTGCCACTTCCCCAAGGGGTGGCTGGAAGGGCGTTCAAGCACCCTCAATGCCTCAGCCATGACCGGCGAAGATTACGACGGCATCCAATGCTCGTTCTGTCATCGCCTGGTTGATCCGTTCTACACGTCAACCTTTGTCGGTGAACGAGAAGGCGCGAACTGGACCCTCACCTGGGACGAGCAGAACTCCTCTCTGGTATCGCTTCAGTTTCGCTCCCAGTTCAGGGCACTGCAGACCTACCTGGCCGACAGCCTGATCTCGCCGTCGTTCAAGAAATTCGACGGTTCACCCTTCCATGTAAATGATGCACCGTTCAGCCATGAATATACCGAAGCCGCAGGGGGACAGTATTTTGTCAGCCCGACCAACGAGCGCCGGGGGCCGTTTGCCGATGTGGATCCCGCTCTCTATCCCAATCTGAATCCTGCGCTGCACAAAACCATGTACAGCCGTTTTCACAAGGGTAAATTCTTCTGTGCCACCTGCCATGACGTTTCCAACCCGGTGATTGCCAACCTGCCGCAGAAAAACGTCAAGCCGGGAGACAAAGTAGCGCTTACCAGTGAGAGCCAGTCGGCTTTCATGTGGTCCCATGTGGAGCGGACCTACTCCGAATTCCGTCTTTCTGCCTACAATAACGAGGGGGGGGCACCCGGTAAAGGCAACTTCGCGCCCAATACGCCCAAAAAACAGTTTCCGGTCAATGGCTGGGAAACCGACCAGCCTGACAATAACATCAGCAAATGCCAGGATTGCCATATGTGTTCCCGTTACAGTCCCGGCACGAACCTCCCGGAAAGTCCGGTTCGTCCGGAAGGGAGCAGCGAACATCCCGATACCTGGACGCCGTGCCATGCCATGACCGGTGCCAATGTCTGGATGACGACCATCCTGTTCAGCATTGCCCCCAACAGTCCGAATCCCGACGCGGAAAACAGACGGCTGCTGCTCAATCCCAAGGAACTGACCATGGATGTCATGCAGGGCACCTGGACCACCATGAATCCGAAGGTAACTCCTCCGCCATCAAGTACACCATTAACTGATACCATGATTGCCGATGCCCTCAAGCTGGCCGCTGACCGCATTGGCGGCACGACAACAACAAAAGGGGTACTTCAAAACGCTGCCAATATCAAAAATATTGCAGAGGTAAAAGGAGCGGTTGACTATGATCCCGTCAGTGGAGGGCTGAAGTTCCGGGTACACAATAATACCGGGCATAAACTGATCTCCGGTTTTCCCGAAGGACGCCGCATGTTCGTGAATGTCAAATTTTATAACGGCACCGGCTTGATATATGAGATCAACCCGTATTCAGATGCATCAGATACGCTTAAAGGTCTTCCGTGGGAAGATTCGGCCAGCAGTCCGCCGATCACAGACCCGTCGAAAGAAATACATATGGATGAACTCGTCTATGAAGCCAAACTGGGAAGCACCCTAACCAAAGAGAAAAAAACGTTTCACTTTGCCTTGGCAACCCATCGTTACAAGGACAACCGCATCCCGCCCAAGGGGTTCAGAATTGCCGATGCGGCTACGCGTCTGAGCGAACCGGTGTGGCATGGGGTCTCAAGCCCTGATTACTTTACTGCTGCTGAATATGGGAGCGGATACGATGAGGTCGATTTGAGCAATCTGAAAGACCCGTTTGCTCAAGCACTGTACAACGCCTATCGGCCGAAGAATGCGACAAATGTCGTTGTTACCCTTTATTATCAAACTACCAGCAGGGAATATGTCGAATTCCTGCGTGATGAAATCAACGGCAACGGGCGCCTGACGCTGCCGGCCAATGCCTATGTCATCCAGACCCATCCGTTTTTTACCAGACTCAAGGCCTGGGGTAATACCATGTATGACCTCTGGTTCCATAACAGGAAAATGCCTGGCGGCGCACCGTTCGAGATGACCAAGGGTACCTGGACGGCACCATAGATAAACACATTTTACATCAGCCAAGAGCACCAGAATTTTCACTTTTTTTCAACCTGCATGAACCGTTCAGGCACCCCGTCCGCTACTTGCGGCGAGGTGCCTGAATTATTGTAGTCATGTTGCTACGCGCTGTTGGCACCCCGGAGCGGATATGGCCAGGCAAGAATGCCGCCATCCATGAACTTTGTATTTGTAAAACCGGCCGCGTCAAGAATCTTCTGGGCTTCATAGCCGCGCAGGCTTACCTTGCAGAAGGCGATTATTTCTTTATCCCGTGGCAGTTCCGCCAGTTTTTCCCGCAGCATCCCCAGCGGAATCAGTTTAGCTCCCTCGATACCTATTTCACCATGCTCTGCTGGAGAACGCACATCGAGTAAAATAAAGTCATCCCCTTCATCACATTTACGCTTCACTTCGCGTGACGAGATGCCTCTGGCATGGCCGGCAAGTTTATTTTTCAGGATGTCTGCTGCCACAATAAGGTTATCCATGGCTGCAGAATATGGTGGCGCATAGGCAAGGTCTATCTGTGACAGTTGTTCAACCGTTGCATGAAAAGTAATAGCGGTTGCTGCGGCATCAAGCCGTTTGTCAACAACGCCTTCACCAACAGCCTGCAGCCCGATAATTCTGCCGGATGCCTTTTCTGCTATCAGTTTGAGGATAATCGGCTTTGCGCCGGGGAAAAAGTGCGCTTTATCATGGGCTGGAGACAGTACCGTTTCAATTTCAAAACCATTGGCTCGTGCTTCAACTTCTGTCAGGCCGGTTTTCCCGGCATTTACATTAAATACTCTGAGGATACTTGTTCCGATAACGCCGCGAAATGTCGCTTCGCCACCAGCAGCGTTGATTCCCGCGACACGCCCCTGTTTGTTGGCCGTACTGCCAAGAGGTATGTGGACCTTCTTTCCGGTGATCAGATGGGTGGTCTCGCAGCAATCACCACAGGCGTAGATGTATGGATCATTGGTACATTGCCTCGCATCTACGGCAATAGCACCGGTGATTCCGATATCAATGCCCGCAGCGCGGGCCAAATCAACATTAGGCGTGACACCGACGGCAAGCACAACCAGGTCTGCAGGTAGCTCCTGCTCACCGATACGCACCTTTTCTACAGCACTCTTTCCCGTAAATCCTGTTACCCTGCAGCCAGTCATAATCATCACGCCCTGAAGCCGGAGTTGTTTTTCAACGAGAAAAGCCATCTCCCGATCAAGGACGCCAGGCAGGAGCTGCTCTTGCATTTCAATGACGGTAACTTTCATACCCTTCTGTTGCAGAGCTTCTGCGGTTTCCAGTCCGATTAGTCCACCACCGACAATACAGGCTGTATCGCCTGAAATTGCACAGTTTTTCAGCAGTTCGGCATCTTCAATGGATTTGACCGTCAAGATGTTTGGCAGTTCGACATTACTTATTTTAGGAAAGAATGGCGAACTACCCGTTGCAAGAATCAGTCGATCATATTCGAGAGACGATTTCTCGGCAGTACCCGTTTCAAGAAGGTGGACAACCTTGGCCTCGCGGTCAATTCCGGTCACCTCGGTATTAGTCCTGACTGTAACTCCCTTAACTTTCATAAAGAAACCTGCGTCACGAACAACGCCAACGGGCGTGCTCATCAAATCCTTTACAGTAGCGACCGCATCAGACACATAATAGGGAATACCGCATGCCCCATACGAAATGAAGTTTCCCCGGTCAATCAATGTAATTTCGGCTTCGGGGTTGATCCTTTTTGCCTTTGAAGCAGCCTTGGCACCGGCGGCATTTGCGCCGATAACAACAATTTTTATTTTCATCTGTTCTCTCCATTTCAGGTTTCAAGCGGGCTGTACTTATTTATCTATTGATGAGTACTATTCCGGCGAATCCGGTACGCGAGCAGCACAAACGGCCATGCATGCCAAACCAGGTCAAAGATATCGATCGGTCTTTTCAGGGTACCGGCGAGAAGCATACGTATCTTTTCGACAATATGCGGCTGGGGGAAAAACGGTGCAAATCCCAGCAACAAAACAAGTGGTATGAGAAATTTGTAGTCAAGAAGGGTATTCAACACGACTCGTACCCTATATCGCGTCTCAGGCGCATGTGCCATTGTAGTAAAGTCACGGGAGGCCTCTATCATGTCCTCCGGTAGTATATTCCGGCGGTAACTCGCATTCAGAGGGGATCTGGAACGGGATCGGATACCGTATTCCCGCCTTGTGAGTCGCTGCAAGCCCTTCAGCAGTTCGTTCCAGCCAGGCAAAAGGAATACCTACGATCATTTCATGATCCTGGGTCATGGCAAAGCGCCGATCACCCATACAGGGGATTTCAACCGTCGGCTCTCCGGTGAGAGAAACCTGGGCAACTGCCCGGGAGCAGACACCCGCGTCACCTGATGATTTCATGACAAACTCGCCTCCCTGATGATAAAGGAAAGCCTGTACAAAGCGCATTGCCTGAGCAGAGTTGACATAGATCACGACAAGATCAGGTGTGATGCTGTTAAACGGACGCGCCAGAGGGTAGGTCAACACTCCTGCGACACCGGGCTTGACCCGTGGCATCAACTGCTGCATGGCAACAGCGGCCTGCCGGGTTTCCTGATAAACGCCCGTGTTGACCGAACCATCCATAATTCGCTGCGGTGGATCAATCATCCCTGTACAGGCCGTTCCTATAGCGCAGTGACCCGATGCAGCGTCAGCCCAGGTTGACCAGGAATACATCCGGCTATAGGCAATCTGCTGGCAAATCGCCAGTCGCGTGCCGCGCATCTTGATTTTAAGCCCTTCGATCAGAGAGACATCCCGCACCAGATTGACGCCTACAGGTTGAGTTGCCGGGTTGACTGTTTCCTTCACTGTTGCCAGAAATTTCTCCATAGCATCTCCTTTAGTGTCAGATTCGTACCGTTAGTAATGATTTGCTCAAGCGCTGGGCGACACCGAACCGGTGTCAGGATGGCATCCTTCAGCCGCCGGGGTTACAACCGGTGCCTGAGCTTGAAGGGCCAACTGAGGAAAAGGTAGAAAACTCTTTTTTAGTCTCCCATGAACCACACTCCGGACAGACCGGTTTCGGTTCAGTCGTTTTATGAAGTTTTTCAAAACGGCAGCCGCACTTCGTACAGCTATACTCGAATATCGGCATTGCTGACCTCCTTGTGAATGGGCATAAATTACTATCCAATAATATGAATGTCAATATGTATAATGTCAAATACCACCACCTTTTTATGGGCATCAGTAGTTCGGGTTGCCATATTGTATTTGTATGTTACCATCTGAAAGTATTCTCGACTAAAGTTTACGGTTTTCCAGTCACGCCATACATCGCACGCTTAGAAGGGAGTTTTCATGACGACCAGATTGACAACAGTCGAAGAAGCATTCCTGACCGTTTTTCCTGCCTATGAATCAACCACATCGCTTGATGAACTCAGGAAAAATCAATACGCAGGGCTCGACCGGGATGGACATGTATACCTCGACTACACCGGGGCAGGCCTCTATGCAGCTTCGCAGATTAAAGACCATGCTGCGCTGCTGCTCAATAATACGTTTGGCAATCCACACTCAACTAACCCGACATCTCTGGCTATGACCAGATTAGTAGAACAAACCAGAGCATATGTATTCGACTTTTTCAATGCTTCGCCGGATGAATATGAAGTAATCTTTACCCTTAATGCCAGCGGTGCCCTGAAGCTGGTTGGCGAATCGTACCCCTTTGGGCCGGAAGGGCGCTATCTGCTTACCTTTGATAACCACAACTCGGTAAACGGCATCAGAGAGTTTGCCCGGGGCAAAGGTGCGAAGGTGTTCTATGCTCCGGTTATCCCCCCTGATTTGCGTCTCAATGACCATATTCTGGAAAGTCTGCTCGCAAGCGCCACTCCAGACGCCGGCAACCTCTTTGCTTTTCCTGCCCAATCAAACTTCTCCGGCGTACGCCATTCTCTCGCATGGATTGAACGGGCACAGCAAAAGGGGTGGGAGGTGTTGCTTGATGCGGCTGCTTATGCTCCGACAAACCGGCTCGATCTTGGCCGTTGGCATCCGGATTTTGTGACGTTGTCATTTTATAAAATGTTTGGTTATCCGACAGGCGTAGGTTGCCTTATTGCCCGGAAGCAGGCTTTGGCAAAACTGCATCGCCCATGGTTTGCGGGTGGTACCATCACGGTCGCATCGGTTCAGGCCGATCGATATTACCTGCATGGAGGTTCAGAAGCTTTTGAGGACGGTACACTGAATTACTTGAGCCTCCCCGCTGTCCAGATAGGCTTGCGTCATATTGCCGCCATTGGGCTGGATAAAATTCATACTCGTGTCCACTGCCTGACCGGCTGGTTATTGACGGAATTGACCAAACTGCGACATGGAAATGGCGCTCCACTCGTACGAATTTATGGCCCGTTGGAATCGAAAAATCGTGGCGGTACTGTGACATTCAACCTGTTTGATCCGGATGGCCAGTTTATCGACCATCGCCTGGTGGAGCGAAGAGCCAACGAGGCGGGGATATCATTGAGGACCGGTTGTTTCTGCAATCCTGGTGGAGGAGAACTGGCATTGGGGATCTCTGCCGAGGAACTGACAAACTGCATGGTTACTGCCGACAAACGAGTGACTTTTGACGACTTTCGTCGCTGTATGGATGCCAAAAGTACTGGCGCGGTGAGAGTTTCGCTCGGTTTAGTCTCAACATTCGGCGACGTGCAGCGTTTCATCTGTTTTGTAAGATGGTTTAAGGATATACAAGCGGAAAAGTATTGCTGACTCTTGGTAACGAGGGAATCAATAGACTTTTTTCTGTGATCGAGAGAAGTGCCTGAAGTGACTCTGTGATGATGGCCTCTTCGTTGTAGGTTGGTATGATGATGCTTATCAGTTGTCGTTCCATAAGGGGAAATTATTCACTGGTCAACGTGAATATTAAGAGAAAGCGGATTGCATTGAATACAACTGTAATTGCTGACACTTTCAAGTAATATCCACGTTGCATGGTCGTCAGAACGTGTCTCAAGTTCTTCAAGTTCAGTGATATTGATTGTGTCCGTTTGTTTGTAATTCTCGTATAATTCTTTGATTTTGTACTCACCACTCTCAAATTCATTCATATCGTCCTGAATGCTGATAACCTGTCCCACATAAATTTCCAAATCCATTTATTTACTCCCTGGTATGTTACAAATATTTGTCTATACCCATATGCCGAATGAGGCTATTAAAATTTTCTCCCCCGATTCTTTCCATCATTTTGAGCAGGGAAAACCCTTCCAAGAGCCAGGCGATACGCTCAAGCCCGGGTTCAGTGCAGACGTTACATGCGGAATGCGCCCCTGTTTTTTTACGAAATTTGTCGGCGGCAGGACTCCTGAAGATGTCTCCCAACGTCTGTTCTTTTATATTCCCCAACGCGACCGGTATGACGGGACAGCAAAAGACGTCGCCGTTATGCCGGATAAATAGCGTGTTGAATCCGGCTGTACAGGGTTTTTGAATGCGACCGGTCATCAGGTAGCCAAGCAACGCGTCACGGTGGCCACTCCAGGCAAAATGCGGGCTTTCGTAAAATCTGATGATCGTTTCGAGCTCTGCGGAGCTGAACCTGAGGTCGGCTTCAAGGTCACTGTTGCCGAAGCGGTTGGCGGTGATAATACGCGGAGAAATGATGGTAAACAACTCATTTTCTTCGGCATAAGCGGCAATGTCATACAACGCATGAGCATTGCGCGGCACAACGGTCGTTTTTATACCGAGAACAAGGTTTGAGTGGTCTTTTCTGATTGCCTGGAGTCCTGACAAGGTTTTCTGGAGTTTTCCCCACGCATTCGGATAATTCCGAATCTGGTTGTGAAGCTCCCCTATCCCGTCCATGCCGCACGCCAGTACCAGATCAATGCCTCTTGCGCGGAGTGGTTCGATTATTTTCAGGGTACCTTCCAGAACCCGATCGGTTACTATCCCGTTAGTGGTAATTGCGACGGTGCGTAAACCCGGAAATTTAGATGGCTGAAGGTCGCAGATGCCCTGGAGCAATTCGTTGATGTCATCACGTATGAACGGCTCGCCACCGGTCAGGTCGAGTTCCTTCAGGCTATGAAGTTCAGGCGAAGCAAGCAGTTCCATCCACACTGACAGATCAAGATCTGTGACCTGAGATCCAATCTTCCAGATATTGCACATGCTGCATCGACAGATGCAACGGTGGGTTATTTCAAGGCTGATAGTTTCCAATCGGTGGGGTTTTCCGCTTGCTTTCAAGCGTTGATAGCGAAGGCCGTTGGAGGTCAGTTTATTGACGAGCTGAGGAGTAGTGATAATTTATACCTATTGTCATGGCAGTTGGATCGGAGCAACCGTCCTGTTCGGGAATGGTCATACCCCGTTTTAATATTTTTCGAAAGCGCATGATTTTATTGGCATGTGGAAGAATGTTCCGTTTTTGCCTTACCATCTTCATCGGCACCTGTGCCAAGCATGACCGGCTCATATTCTTTCTTCCAGGATCTATTGATAAGCCAGGTAATGACTGAAATTACTATACTCGAAATACCAATGACTCGTTTCACATCAAACTTAATGCCCATGTTGGGTACCCCCCTGCCATTGTCTTTTTTGCTACCATACTCATTCACAAGGGCTCTCATTTCCAGAGCCTTCTTTTGGAAAATACACTGCTTATCCCTTCAAGAAGGGCGAACTATTTCATAGGCTCTTGCTTTACACCACACACTTGAATAGCAATACGACAAAATGTTCTTTGTATCAAGAAAATCAATAGACGAGTGGCTGGTTGGCCTGTTCCAGACGGAAACCTCATCCTGCAAGTGGTAAATTTCTCTATAGCCCTTGCCGGCAAATATCTGCATAGCGGCATAACTGCGGGCTCCGTTTGCGCTATACATCAGCAAAGGTCGACCCTGGGGGTTCCCTGTCATGATATCCACTAACGGGATATTTTTACTTTATCACATTTCAAATGCGTATAATACGTCGATATAATTAAATAAATATGCTACAAAGCAATCTGAATTTACAATTAATTCTGGGCTTTGATGACCCTCAGCCCGCCGTAAAGCAAATACCGCATTTTTAACTATGACCAACGTCCATTGAGGTAGCTGGCATCATTTTTTATCATCTTTCACGCGAGTATGGGCCTGAAACAAGGAAGAGTCCAGCGCACGTCATTGGTCTCTGGTTGTTCGACGAGAAGTCGATTCCAGAGAGACCATCAAGTACATTAGGCAGATGGCAGACCGGCATAGACAATGACAAGCAAGTATTGATTGCGCTTATGCACAACAAAACCGCAAGTTAAACAAATCACTAATGTAACAAATTAGCTTTAATTCAGGAGTTGAGTGATATGAAACGCGTTGCCGTTGTTTTAGTATGTACCGCTTTGATCGTTGGAATTATGCTCCAAGTATTGGATGCGTCATCGGGGCCATCACCGCCCCCCCCTCTTCAAACTGTGCCATACGTGGATCTTACTCGTTATGTCGGTTTGTGGTATGAAATTGCACATTTGCCTAACAAGGTCCAAGAGGACTGCACAGACAGCATCGTAAGGTTCGCGTTAAGAAAAAATGGTGAAATTGATGTATTGAACAGCTGTCGAGACAAAAAGGAAGGTAAATTACACCATGCTGATGGTCTCGGATGGGTAATCGACTCTTCAAGCAATGCACGGATAAAAGTGTCTTATTTATGGCCACTGCGCAAAGAATACGTGTTTATTGACCAAGGGAATGATTACGAATACGCAGTCATATGTACTGTCGACAGAAAGTATCTCTGGATTATTTCCCGTACACCGACTGTTGTGGGTGACGTTTTTGAAAAAATCGTAAAACATATCGAAGCCCAAGGCTTTCGCCGTGAAGGTTTGATCATAACTGAACATACGCTCAATTAAGAATACAACTGATGCGATAAATCTCATATCGTTGTCATGGGAGGAGTGAATGCCGTGCCGCTTAATAATTGTGTTCATAATTGTCATTCTTATCACTGCAGGAGACAAGCATCAAACTGCTCACGCAGAAACTACTGAACAACTCATAAAATCTGCTCCTGAATCTGAAGTGAAAAATACGAAAAATTTTACTGAGGCAGCCACAGGGATTCAGTTTGTTGCAATTAGTGGCGGATGTTATTCTATGGGTGATACTTTTGGTGATGGTGAAAAGGATGAAAAACCAGTACACAAGACCTGCGTATCGGATTTTGCCATTAGCAAGCATGACATCACGGTTGGTCAATTCAGGCGCTTTGTAGAATCGACTAACTATCAGACCGAAGCAGAAAAGGGGGGGGGCTGTTTTGTTCTTTCTGGCAATGACTGGAAGAAACAGGACGGTAATAACTGGAAAAACCCCGGATTTAAGCAAAATGACCAACATCCCGTCACTTGTGTGAACTGGAACGATGCTCAGGCATTTGCAACCTGGATGAATACGTTAGGTTCGCGACGTTATCGGCTTTCTACAGAAGCGGAATGGGAATATGTTGCCCGAAGCGGGGGCAAGAAAGAGCGTTTCTCCGGGTTCAGTGACAGAAAATTACTGTTCAAATATGCTAATTTTTGTGACAGCAACTGTATGACAAGATGGAAGACTGCCGGTCAAAATGATGGCTATAACGGCACATCTCCCGTCGGTCACTATCAACCAAATGCGCTTGGATTGTACGACATGACAGGTAATATCTGGCAATGGGTAGATGACTGGTATGGCGAGAGATACTATGGCAACAGCCCAGTTGATAACCCCAAAGGTACACCGTCTGGCACAGAACGAGTAATCAGAGGCGGCAGTTGGCTCAGCATACCTGATGATTTGAGAGCGGCAGAACGAAATAGTTGTTCACCAAATTACAACGCTTTTGACATAGGGTTCAGGCTCGTTTCGCCTGTCAAATAGCGCCCCAAGTGAATTTCATAAATCGACTGAAAGATTCTCTGAGTTTATCAACGGTGCGCTCAACGGCGGTGTTCTCAGAGTTTGCCAAAACTGGAGACCACACCTGTTTCACCGTAGTCAGAGCGACATTCTTCCGCTCTCCCGTCAGGCCATAATTTTCTGTGACACCGCAACAGACAGCTCTGTTCCATTCGCTCTTACTCTCTTGTTTCCATTTGTTTCTAAACTCATCAAAAGCCAACGGATCGCCAAAATTCATTTCACTGACATCAATTGCAGTTGCAGTCCCGTGCCGATCCAGATGCACTTTTTCAACGTATGCTACATGCCAATAATTGCTGATGTTGAATAGTGCAACATCACCAGCAGTAATTTTATAGTTGTCCCTGTTTTTTAGAGTCGCAATTTCATCGCTATTCTGAGGAATTTGAAAAGACGGAATCTTTGTTTTGATATAATCGACGCAATAGCCGCCCTTATTCATCCAGTCTTCACAGTTACAGCTCGCATGGCAACTTGTGTACTGGATAATGGAGGCAAAAACTGTTACCGATTGAACTATATTTCGCACTTTAGACATTTTAGACACTTTCCGTAAGCTCCTATTTATCCACCAACTCCGGTGGTGTCAGAGGTCTGGCACCAGGAGGTGGTGGGGGAATAGATTCACTTGATCTTGGACGGGGTGGCGGTGGAGGTGGAGGAGGTAAATTGGCATTACTCCTGTAGTAGTAAGGTCTACTCCACCTACTGTCTCCGAGTATTCGATTATCTTTAGAATACATGCACTGCACATATGCACTGTCGTACCGCCGTTGCACCTCATATCCGGACATTCGTCCCGAATCAGCCCCGGAAGCTGCACCCACAAGCATCCCCGCGGCGCCGCCAATAAGTGCCCCTCCACCTGCCTGACCTGATGTAGCGCCGGTCAACGCGCCAAGCCCAGCACCAACTGCCGTACCTACGATTGCTCCGGTAGTTGCATCTTTGTTGACTGCTTCCTGAGGGGCGATGCCAATTCGTTGTTCCGCCCACCTTCTGCATAATGCATCTTCCTGCTGAAAAAGTTCAAATGGTTTGCCTCGCGCAGGCACGACCGTAACGCTCGGCCCTGAGGGTATTGTTGCACACGCAGAAACTGTACTGAGTGAAAGCGCAAGACAAAAATATATGACAAAATTTCGCATGGCTATTTCTCCCTGTCAGGTGGAGATGGTTTTGGCACGACCTTCATCCACCCATCCGGGCAGTGCTGCACATACGGGTAGTATCCCTCCGGATTTTTACAGTAATACCAGTAAACCGGCTCTTCTTCCTGTGGTGGTGCCTGTTGCGGCGCCCGTTGGTAATAATATTCTATGCTTGGGCGTTCAACGATCACCGGAGGCACCGTGTAGTAATAGGGAGAATATCCTCCCCACCAAGGCCCCCAGCCCGGGACAATCCACACACCGCCACCACCGCCGCGATAGTAACCACCGCCACGGTGCCCACCGCCGTAAGGCCCGTCTGCATAGCCTGTCAATGGGGAAAGCACTACTACAAGAGCGAGTATTGTCACAATACGAACCATTATATTCATTTTATTTCTCCTTTTTACCGTAATCATTGGTGCACCTTTTTCATACGCGTATATTGGCGGAGTATCTTAGCATCTTATAGCTTAATTATACTCCAACAATATGGAGCAATTATGGAGTGAATGTGGATTTTTGCCCATATCCCGGAAAGCCCCTTTCCATTTGTGCCAATCCTGACTACGATATATGTACTCAGAGTTACAACCAAATACGGGGCATGGTTCAAAAAGATGAAATTAAATGTAACCCATAAGGTATTCCTGGCAATCCTGGCAGCAAATGCAATCATAGTCCTCAGCATGTTTCTGATCATGCAGTGGAGTGTTGACCGCGGCTTCCTCAAATATGTCAACCAGGTTGAACGAAACCGGATGGACCGACTGGTCAACAAGTTGGGGAGGACATACAAAACTGATGGTAATTGGGATCACCTGAAAAATAATACTGAAGCACTTTCCCGGTTGCTCAGTGAAACGTATTCAGAAGATCCGGTACAAGCACCTGCACCACCATCAGCCAGTGATGCGAAGCAGGAATATTCCAGCCAGAGTGAACCGCCTCCAAGAAGACGTTTTTATCGTTTGGAGAAACGGATTACTCTGCTTGATGCCGCACGAAATCCGGTTTTAGGTCCCGGTAATTCGGCAGAGATTGAAATTTTTATGCCGATCGCTATCAATGGGACTGTGGTAGGGTATCTTGGTCTGCTCCCTAATAAATTTCTTTCAGACACGCACCACCTTGAATTCGTCAAGAAGCAGAAACTCGTGTTTGCTCTCGTAGCTCTGCTTATGTTGCTCGTGGCAGCCGTAATTTCTTTACCTCTGGCACGTCTTCTGGTTCGTCCTCTCAGAAAGCTGGCTGCCGCCACAGGTCATCTTTCGTCAGGGCGCTATGATGTGCGTGTTCCTGTTGAATCAGATGATGAATTTGGGCATCTTTCCAGGGATTTTAATGCACTGGCTCTGAGTCTTGATAAGAACGAGCAGGCCAGACGCCAATTTGTCGCTGATATCTCTCATGAACTGCGGACTCCGTTGACCATTCTTGGGGGCGAAATTGAGGCGATTCAGGATGGGATACTGGATTTGTCTTTGGAATCGATCGGCTCGCTTCAGGTTGAGGTGTTGCGGATTAACAGGTTGGTTGATGACCTCTATCAATTAGCACTTTCCGATGTCGGAGCTCTTGCATACCGAAAAAAGGAAGTTAACATAGTCGAAATCCTTACAGAATCGGTTAATCGATCACAATCGAAATTTGAGGGGAGCGAACTGACTCTTACTGCTTTCATGCCACAGGAACCGATTTTAGTCTTTGCCGATTCTGAACGGCTCACGCAATTATTTGACAATTTACTTCTTAATTCGCAGAAATATACTGATTCGGGTGGAACACTCGACATAACAGTTGAAACGGCGCATGGTGCAGTAACTATCGATTTTAAGGATAGCGAGCCGGGTGTTTTAGAAGTGGAACGTGGAAAATTGTTTAATCGTCTTTACCGGGTTGAAGGCTCTCGTAACAGGGATACCGGTGGTGCCGGCCTCGGATTGGCAATATGCCGCAATATTGTTGAAGCCCACGAAGGTGTGATAGAAGCGTTCGCTTCCCCGTTTGGAGGGGTCTTGATCAGAATTACCCTGCCGCTGGGGGGGCACCGTGAATAATACTCTATTAATTGTCGAAGACGAGCCAAAACTGGTGAAACTCCTGAGCAGTTACATGCGGCAGGCGGGATATGAACCGGAGTGCCTTGAAAACGGTCTGGACGTCCTGCCATATGTCAGGAAAAAAATGCCGGCCCTGATCCTGCTTGACTTGATGCTGCCGGGTAAAAACGGCATCGATATCTGCAAGGAGATACGGACATTTTCTACGGTACCGATCATCATGGTGACTGCCCGTATTGAGGAAATAGACCGCCTGCTCGGACTGGAACTTGGAGCGGATGATTACATCTGTAAACCATTCAGTCCCCGTGAGGTTGTGGCACGTGTCAAGGCAGTGCTGCGGAGAAGTACCACCCAACATCCGGACGGGATGGTTCCTGAGCTTTATCTTGATGAGGAGCGGCTTTTAGCAACTCTGCATGGCCACGAATTGGACCTTACCGTCGTCGAGTTCAAGCTTCTCCGCTTTCTGGCTGCCAGCCCTGGGCGCATCTACAGTCGAAGCAAGCTCATGGACTGCATTTACCCGGATCAAAGGTTCGTCAGTGACCGCACCGTAGACAGTCACATTAAAAACCTGCGCAAGAAAATCTCCGGGGTGTTGCCGGAGGCAGAAGTTATTCATTCAGTCTACGGGCTAGGGTACAAGTATGACGCAACTCAGGAGAAGTAAAATGAGCCTTGGCTGCCCTGAAACATCGCTGAGGCAGATGCATGATCTCCGTGCGTTCTTCAGAATTGAGCGCATAATGGCAGGGATTTATACCGATCTCGGGTGAGTGCTTG
>Ga0194059_1000117_pt1 | contig 39517 bp, 41 predicted proteins | sample SepL6211m_MetaG_FD_163426 | JGI IMG/M metagenome (GOLD analysis project Ga0194059, IMG submission 163426) | Anoxic zone freshwater microbial communities from boreal shield lake in IISD Experimental Lakes Area, Ontario, Canada - Sep2016-L626-11m | ecosystem: Environmental > Aquatic > Freshwater >...
GGGTTCTGTCCCAATTCGCCTCTGAAACGACTCCGGATTTGACTCTATACCCCGGTTTGCCGCTGCGCCCCTCGCCCAGCCCCCGCAGGCCTATGCGCGAGGTTGGGGTTCTCGCTCCAGCCGGTATCGTTGGGCGCGGAGGGGTGGCAGAGCGGTCGAATGCGGCGGTCTTGAAAACCGTTGATCCGTTACGCGGATCCGGGGGTTCAAATCCCTCCCCCTCCGCTCCACGTGGCCGGAACCCTGCACCCACAACGGGGTTCCGGCACGCCCGGGAAGTCGCACCCGCCAAACCCCCGGCTCGCATGACCCGCGGGTTGGCCGTTGCCCGTCTAGGATTCGGCGCATGAAAATCGTCATCGCAGGTGGGGGCATGGTCGGCTTGACGCTCGGGAAGCTCCTCCGGGCACGTGGGTTCGAGCCGACAATCATCGAGCGCATGCCCGCGGGGGCGTATATCCCGCGTGGCTACATGCTCGGTTTCCAGGGGTACGAGCCGCTGAAGGAGATCGGGGTGCTCGAGGCCGTGTGGCCAGAGGGCCGCGAGATCGCGCCGCAGGATGGCCAGGCTGCCGTCGCCGTGTGCGTTGAGGTCGGCAAGGTGATCACTGCGATTGCCGATGGTCTGCCCGTGGAATACGAGCACTCGGTGGTCGATCTCGTCAAGAACGACGAGGGCCGCGTGGTGGGCGTTGTCGTGGAGGGGCCCGAGGGCCAGCGCACCATCGAGGCCGACCTTGTGGTCGCCTGCGATGGCAAGGACTCCCGGGTACGCCAGATGGCCGGCATGGCCGCCACGTACGACGCGCTCCCCGAGGCCTCGCTGGCGTGGATGAGCACCACCCCATCGGAGACCTCGTTCTCGATGGCCTACATGAGCGACGGCCAGCACATCGGGATGATCTCCTGGCCGCAGGGTTCTGCCGGCTGGCGCAGTTGCGCCAAGGTTGGCGCCGAGGAGGCGCTCGCCCCAGGACTCGACGCCATGAAGGAGATGTGGACCCGGCTCCTTCCGCAGTCGCGTCTGGGTGTTGAGGCGCTGGAGAGCATCGAGCAGGTGCGGTACGGCGAGCCCGAGCTGCTCACCACCCCTGAGTGGTGGGTGCCCGGCCTGGTACTCATCGGCGACTCCGCACACTTCTTCGGCCCCGAGACCGGGATCTCGTCGGGCATCGGTCTGGGAGATGCCCACGCCCTCTCGGAGGCGCTCCGCCAGCACCCGAACGACCCCGACGCGGCCTGCATCTCATTCGTTGGCTGGCGTGCCCCGGTCGTGCGGCCGTACGAGGCGATGGATCCGGGCCGCCACCGCATAATGATGGCCGGCCAGTCAACTCCCGGACCCGGCGAGGCCTGGCCGCCCGCCTGATCTATTCGGCGGCGGCGGACTCCATCGGGACTTCGTCGCCGCCGGTATAGCCCCCCATCACGCGGCCGAGGTCGCGGATGCGGGCGAGTTCGAACAGCGCGGGAATGGTGGGCAGCCAGAAGCTGAGTGCCCGCCACACCACAACGCCTGCAAATGCTTCGGCGAGCGGAATATCGAGCGCGGTGAGCGCGAAGGTTGTGGCGGCGTCAATCGCGCCGAACCCGCCGGTTGGCAGTGGAACGAGCAACGTCACATACCCGAGCGCATACGCCAGGGCCACGCCGAGGAGCGGGACGTCGGCGCCCACAGACCGCATTGCGGCCCACAGCGAGATGACGTCACCAACCCAGTAGACGAGCGCGGCACCGATGGGGCCAGCATGCGACCGGGGGTGCAGCAGCACCACGCGAGTGGCAACGACTCCCGACATCACGGCGGCGCCAACACGGCGCAGCCACCCTCCATCACCTGGGTCTGACAGCTGGTCGCCGCGTGCCGGCGCACCGAGCCAGCTTCCCACGATGGCAACGGCCGGCACGATGATGAGCCAGGGCAGCGTCAGCCCAAGTGGTACGGCGCTGGAGAAGCCAACCATCGTGACGACGGCAGCGATGAACGCCAGGATTCCGAAGATGGCGAACACGATCATGTTCAGGCCAAGTACCCGCTGCGCCGCGGTGCGGGCACGAAGTCCGGCGCGCCGCAAAGCCCAGTAGACGACTGCGATTCCGCCGGCACCGCCCGGAGCCACGATGCGCGTGGCACCCAGGCTCACAAGCCACAGGCGGGTGGTGTGCCACGCCGTCAGGCGCAGGCCCCCATCCATCATCACCACGAGCCGGATCAGCGCCGCGTATCCCACCCAGCATGCGACCTCCGCGACGAGGCTCACGATGAGCCAACTGACGTCGGCATGTCTGAGCACGCCGACGAACTCGGAGAATCCTGCCGCCCGGCTGATCAGCAGCGTGAGCCCGACCGCCAGCACGATGACCACCGCGATGCCCAGCACGATCCGTCGCGGCGACGCGATTCGCGGAGGCGTGAGGTCCTCAGTTTGAGTGTTCGCGGTGTCGTCAGTCATCGTGATGATTCATTCACGTCCCGGTCGGGTCGGCTGCGCTTCCCCCGGTCAGCGCGGCCCCAGCCCACCCCGCCACGTGGCGCACAGGCCACCGGCTGCTGCACCCACCGCCACGGCGTCGTCAATCCCGAGGCCACGGGCGAGGCCCACGGTGAGCCCGGCGGCGAATGAGTCGCCGCAGCCGTACGAGTCAACGATCGGCGCAGCCTGCACGGCCGGTGCATATCGGCGCATCGCGGCGCCGTGGCGTTCGATGGAGCCCCCAGCTGCTCCATTGGTCATCACCACTGCGCCCGGCGCCAGCGCGCCCGGGAGAGCCGCGGGGCTCTCGTCGGGATCATTCGCACTGGCCACGATGACGTCGACGACGATCCCCGCTGCCGCAACATCCGCGAGTCTGCGGCCGCTCACCACAAGGTGCCGGGCCTCCCGGGCGACCCGAAGCAGCTCGGGGTCCTCCCCTGTGTAATAGACCGCATCCGCCGAGGCGAGGAGATCGGTACCGCTGAGGTCTGACGCCCGGGCCTGCATCCGCGCGCCTACGACCATGATCGTGCGCTCCCCGCCGGGCTCGATGATGGTGAGCACCGGGGTCTGCGGGCCACTCGCCCGGGCCGCGATCACCGACACCCCGCGATCCTCGAGCAGCCGCCTGCTCTCGGCGGCCGTGAGGTCATCGCCGAGCGCAGTGAGCAGGGTCACGTGAGCGCCCAGGCGTGCGGCGGCCACGGCGGCCACCCCTCCCCCGCCTGCTGGCTCGCACCACGGGTCGTGCAGATCTGCGATGTGCCCGCGATCGGGCAAGCGACCCAGCGCGTGGGTGACCCACTCCACATGGCCGATGATGACCACCCGTGGAGGGGGCTCTGGCATCAGCGCGGCTTCAACTCAGGGGGCGCGCCGAACGCCTGAAGAACCTCCGGGATGCCCACGCTGCCGTCGGGCCGCTGGTGGTTTTCGAGCAGTGCGATAAGCGTGCGGCCCACCGCGACAGCGGTTCCGTTGAGGGTGTGTACGGGCAGGGTCTCCTTGCCGCGCTTGGTACGGCAGCGGAGGCGTCGCGCCTGGTAATCGGTGCAGTTGGAGCACGAAGTGACCTCGCGATAACGGTCCTGACCCGGCATCCAGGCCTCGCAGTCGAACTTGCGCGCAGCCGATGCACCCAGATCGCCCACGGCGACATCCACCACCCGGTATGGGATGTGCAGGTCGCTGAGAATGCGCTCCTCAATCGCGAGTATGCGCTGGTGCTCGGCGGCCGACTGCTCGGGTGTGGTGAACGTGAACATTTCCACCTTGTCGAACTGGTGCACGCGGAAGATGCCCCGCGTATCGCGCCCGGCAGCCCCGGCCTCACGCCGGAAGCACGTGGAGATACCCGCGTACCGCAGGGGAAGATCAGCCTCATCGAGGATCTCGTCCTGATGCAGGGCCGCCAGCGGCACTTCGGATGTGCCCACGAGAAACAGGTCGTCGGAGGCCGTCTCGTAGATCGCCGATCGATCCGTGGGGAAGAACCCCGTGCCCAGAAGCGCTTCCTCGCGCACCAGCACAGGGGGAATGACCGGGATGAAGCCCTCGCCCTCAAGCAGGTCCACCGCGTAGGTAACCAACGACATCTGCAGGCGTACGAGCGGCCCCATGAGATATGCAAAGCGCGATCCGGAGGTGCGTGCCGCCCGCTCCAGATCGAGGCCGCCCAGGCCCTCAGCGATGGTTACGTGGTCGAGAACCCCATCCGGGAACGATGGGATCTCGCCCACCCTGCGCAGTTCGAGTGCGTCGTCTTCGCCACCGTCGGGCGCCTCGGCCTCGGCGAGGTTGGGCAGTTGCAGCAGAATGGTGTCGCGATCAGCCTCGGCGACCCGGAGTACTTCCTCCTGTGCCGTGGTCTCGTCTCGCAGGCGTCTCGCCTCGGCCTCCTGTGCAGGGTCAACGGCGGTGCCTGCCTTCTTCGCCTGACCAATTCCCTTGGCGATACGCGTGGATTCGGCGCGCATCTCTTCGACGGACATCCGTACCCCTCGGCACGTCTCGTCGAGCGCAAGTACGTCATCCAGACGCCCGGCATCTCCCCGGCGCGCAAGTGCGGCTCGCACGGTGTCGGGGTCACGGCGGATGAGTCGCAGGTCAAGCACGCGTCAGGCCTCCAGTGTTGGTTCGTCCATCGCTCTGATTGCTGCATCAACATCTTCACCAATGGGGAATGCGGATCGAAGCCCAGTGACCTCGAATACTCGGAGCACGTGCCGGCACTCGCAGGCGATGGCCACGCCCCCCGACCCATCTGCTGCGCGCGCGCGAAGCGCAACAATCGCGCCGAGCCCGGAAGAATCGAGGAGGGTCACCTCGTTGAGATCGAGAACGATTCGCGCTGCAGCCGGATCAATTGCGCCGATCTCGCGCCGGAACGCGGGAACGGTGTAGATGTCGAGCTCGCCCCGGAGGGTGATCACGACAAGGTCGTCCCGGTGCCCCGTGGCGACCTCAAGTCCCATGAACCCCCGGCTACTTCTGGATACTCTCGACGTACGCCGCGGCGTTGTCGAGGTCGGTACCGCTGATAAGGCCGCCCGGCATTCCACCACCGCCATTAGTGATCTGATATTTAATTTTATCGAGGCTAAGCCCCATGCCCTGCAACTTGGGACCCACTCCAGCGGTGGTCCCGCCAGCGGGGTGACAACCCTGGCAGTTGGCCTCGAAGACGGTCTTGCCGGCGGCGACATCGCCAGACGCTGCCGCAGTACCGCTGCCCTCAGGCGCGCCTGCAACCCCACCTGCGCCGCCGGAACTCGTGCCTGTATTTCCAGAGTCCGCAGTTGCGGGCGCGTCGGGAGCCGGAATCGTCTTGCCTTCAGAGTCGGTCTGAGGAGCGTTGTTGGCGATGGTGGTCGCGTCAGCAGGGGTGCTGGCAGCGGACGAATCCGTGCCCCCACAACCTGCTCCAATGCCGATCAGGGCTACGGACGAAATGACAGCGGCAGCAACGGTGATCCCTCGACGCATTGATCGCTCCTCGGCGATTCGGGTGCAATTGCCTACTCGGCAACCCTACCATCGCAAGGTACGCCCAGCCGGGGGCATTTCCTGCCCCATTGGCACAAGTCGGGAGGTTTGACGCGTGATTCAGGGACTCGGGAGTGACACTCCGGAAATCGGGGCCGATGCGTTCATTCATGACACCGCAGTGGTGATTGGCCGGGTACGTCTTGGCGACCGGTCCTCCGTGTGGCCAACCGCCGTTCTGCGTGGCGATATTGAGGCCATCACCGTTGGAGATGAGGCCAATGTGCAGGATGGCGCTGTGCTGCACGCCGATCCGGGTATGCCCTGCACAGTGGGTGATCGAGTGACGATTGGCCACCGCGCGACAGTGCACGGCTGCACCGTGGGCGATGAATGCCTGATCGGCATCGGGGCGACAGTGTTGAACGGCGCCCGAATCGGGTCCCAGAGCATCATCGGCGCCCACGCCCTGGTGCCCGAGGACATGGAGATTCCTTCAGGGGTGCTCGCGGTGGGCGTTCCCGCCAAGGTGCGGAGGGATCTCACCGACGAGGAGCGTGCTGGCCTTGCTGCTCAGGCGGCTCGCTACGTGGCCAATGCTGCTCGCCACGCCGCCGAGGCCCGACCCGCCTGATCATCAGGCACATCGCCCGGCGCCCCCCAAGGGGATACGCCAGGCGGGCGACGCCTAGGTGAGGGTGTACTCGGGGCCGCTTCCGCCCTCGGGCGGCGTCAGCTGGCCACCCTTGGCGGTAATGGCACCGCACTGCACGCAGTTGGGGTTGTTCACCCGAACGTCTACTAAGCCGTCCTTCTCGCTGTCGGGCACCACTTCGTACACCTTGGCCGGGCACATGTTCTCCCAGGCCACCGCAAGCTCAAGCGGCACATTGGTGCGAACCCGGATGTGGTTGGGCTGATCATCGCGGGTCTTGTTTCCGCTGAGAAACACCGACGACAACTTGTCGAAGATGTATTCGCCGTCAGGCTTCGGGTAGTTGCGATCCGGTCCGATAAACACGGGCTCGTCGCGATCGGCCGTGAGGCGAAGTTTCTTTGGCAGCTTGCCGCGTGTGAGCATCGACAGGCCGTTGACGATGCCGCCGTAGATAAAGCCCTTCTGGAACGACGGCCGGAAGTTGCGTACCCGCCATAGGTCTTTCCACACCTCGGAGTTCTTGATGGCCTCGTCGTAGCCCCAGAGGCCCGTGATCTCCTCGGCGGTGCCATCCTTGATCGCGGCGGCGACGGTCTCGGCGGCGATGATGCCGGACTGCATCGCGTAGCTGACGCCCTTGAGCGCCGCCAGGTTGACGAACCCGGCGGAGTCGCCGCACAGCACGGCTCCCGGCACGTGGAACCGGCTCGGAAGGCCGTAGATGCCCCCGGAAGGAATGGTCTTGGCCCCCCAGGCGACGCGGCGCCCGCCAGCCAGCACGTCCTTGAAGAGCGGGTTGGTCTTGGCCTGCTGCAGCAGGTCATGCGCCGAGATGTTGGCATCGGCGGCATCGAGCCCCACCACCATTCCGATGGACACCATGTTGCCGCCCATCGGATACATCCAGGCTCCGCCGTACTCACGCCACTTCGACCCGAGCTTGAGCGGCCAGCCGATTGTGTGGACAACGCGATCGAGTGGCTTCTCGACCTCCCACACCTCTTTGACGCCGATCTCGTAGATCTGCGTGCTGTCCTGATCGAGCTGGAAGTGATCGCGGAGCACACCCGCAAGGTGCCCCTGAGTGCCCTCGCAGATAACGGTGACCTTGGCGCGCACCTCAACGCCGGGCTCAAATGTGGAGAGCTCCTCGCCGTCGCGCCCCCGGCCCTTGTCGCCCGTCTTGATGCCCACCACGCGACCGTTCTCCACCAGCAGCTGCTGGGCATCGGTCTCGGGCAGCATGTACGCGCCGTACTCCTCAGCGTTCTCGGCCATAAAGCGCGAGAGCTGCGAGATGGAAATGACCCAGTTGCCGTGGTTGTTCAGGTCGGGCGGCGTCGGGATCTTGGTCTTGCCGTCCTTGCGCAGGAAGTACACCGCTTCTTTGGTGACCTCCTCATAGATGCCGGGCGTTTCGCCGGGCGCGGCGTCCGGGAACAGCGACTTGAACGGCCCCGGTCGCATGACCGAGCCCGAGAGCAGATGCGAGCCGGGCCCCTTGCCCTTCTCGACGATGGCGATGGGCACCTCGCCGAGGGCCTCCATCAGCTCCTCGTCCTCCGCCATGATCTGACCCAGACGGATTGCGCCGGCCAGGCCGGCCGGACCGGCGCCGACGAAGAGGACGCCCACCTCGATGAACTCGTCCTCCCCTGCCTCCGGCGCGACCACGTAATGGGACGGGCGGTGCCGGGGCGGGAACTCTGCGGGGATCGTGCTCATGATCGTGTCGTCACCTTGAAGATTTCGGTTACCGGTGAATCATACGTGGCCCAGTGGGCGGCGGAACGGTACCGGTGACCCCGGGCGGACTGCCGATTGGCCCAAAAGTCTCAAAGGCCCATTCGTGCCGAAAACGGCAAAAGCCCCGCGTTTGCAGGGCTTTCGATGGAGCATAGCGGATTCGAACCGCTGACCTCCTGGGTGCGATCCAGGCGCTCTCCCAACTGAGCTAATGCCCCTCGCGGGCCGGGACACTAGCGCGGGCGGGCAATGGCGTCGCCCCCGCTAGTGTCCCCCGCCGTGATCGACCTCTCCGCACACCTCCTGCACGGCCTCCCGGGGCTACCCGATACCCCGCCCGACCTTGAGTCGGCGGTGGCCATGGCCCGCGCGATCGCCGAGGCCGGCACCACCACCGTGGTTGCCACCGCAGCAATGGTCTTGCCAGACCCCGCCCTCATTGGCCAGGCAGACGCCGCGCGCATTGCGCTTGCGGCTGCGGTGCGCGAGGAGGGAATCGATCTCGACATCCTGCCGGGGCTCGAGCTCTCGCTGGATGCGGTCGCAGGGCTCGACGACGAATCGCTCGTGCAGTGCACGATCGGACGCGGTGGCCGCTGGCTTCTGGTCGCCCTGCCGGACACCGGTTGGCCCATCGCGCTGCCCGCCCTCATGCAGAGCCTTGAGATGCGCGGTCTGGGCATCGTCATCGCCCACCCTGAGCAGTGCGAGTCGGTGCAGCTCAGCCCCGATCGCCTACGCGACCCCATCGGTCGCGGCGCGCTCATACAGGTGGATTGTTCGTCGTTTGGGGGATGGCACGGCGCCCGGGCCGAGCGATCGGCATACGGGCTGCTTCGGGCGGGCATGGCCAACGTGCTGGCGTCGGGCGCGCACTGGGATAGGCCCTACCCCCTGGGCCTCGAGGCTGGCCTGCTTGCATCGGAGCACGTACTCAGGCGCACACGTGCCGAACTGATGTGGATGGTTGAGACCGGCCCATCGCGAATTGTTGCGGGCGAGCCAGTGCGATCTCCGCGCATGGTGCCGGTGCCCCGGGGCGGGTTCGAGCCGGCCTAGACGCCCCGGGCTGCGGCCAGCGCGGCATGTGTGCGGGGAAGCCCCTCCTCAACCTGCACGGTGGGGGTCCATCCGAGAACCGTCGCGGCCCGAGTGGCATCGAGTGCACTGCGCTGCACCTCACCGGTGCGGGCGGGCGCATGTACCGCGTCGCCGCCGCCGAGAATGCGCACGAGGTCGAGCACTGACACCTCGCGGCCCGTTCCGATATTGAGGGTGATGTCGGGCGTGCCGGCCTCGGCGCGCAGGAAGGCGTCGACAACGTCATCGACGTACACGTAGTCCCGGGTCTGCAGGCCGTCGCCGAACACCGTCATCGGCTCGCCGTCGATGAGCTTGCCCGAGAAGATGGCCACAACACCCGCCTCGCCGTGCGGGTCCTGGCGCGGGCCGTACACATTGCCAAGGCGCAGGCGCACCGTCGGAATGCCATAGAGGCGCCCATAAAGCGCGCAGTAGGCCTCGCCACTCAGCTTGCTCTGCCCGTAATGGGACATGGGCCGGGGCTCGGCCGTCTCGGGCGTGGGGATGGAGAGCCCGTCGTACTCCCCGTATGCCCCGCCCCCCGTTGCGGCAAAGATGACGCGGGCGCTGCTGAGGCGCGCGGCCTCAAGTACGGAGAGGGTGCCGCCGATATTCACGTCGGCATCGAAGGCCGGGTCCTCGATGGCCTTTCGCACATCTGCCTGCGCGGCCAGGTGAAAGATGGCGACCGCGGCGCTCTCGCTCACGACCCGTGCCACGGCAGCCGCGTCGCGAATGTCCACCTCGTGAAAGGTCGCGTCTGGGGGCAGATTCTCGCGGTGACGAGTGGCGAGATTGTCGATGACGTGCACCTCACGGCCACTCGCAACAAGCGCGTCGGCGAGCGTGGATCCAATGAATCCTGCTCCGCCCGTGACGATGACCGATCCGGTGGTCGCCACTGCTAGCCTCGCCCTGTTATGGCAATCACCCGCTGCGTCATCGAGATGTCCTTCGTCGACCACCGATCGCGCGGCAGCATGGCGGCCCGTTGCCTCCCGCGCAAGGCATGCACATGACCATCCCAGGCTCCGGCCCACTGCCCGAAGTGCTCGCCCGCCTTTCGGAAGGCACCGGACCCCCTCCGCAGCAGGCCCGTGCAACTGGGGCCGGACGCGTGTTTGGTATTGCCGTCTGCGCCATCATCGCCGTGCTCGTGGTGCTCGCCAGTACTGGAGCCGTGCTGTGAGAGGGCGCTTCATCTCTCTTGAGGGCGTGGATGGCTCGGGCAAGAGCACCCAGGCGTCGATGCTGGCCGACGCCTTGCGCGACCGCGAGCACGAGGTGGTGGCCGTGCGCGAGCCCGGCGGAACGCCTCTGGGTGAGGCCATCCGCGAAGTGGTGCTCGGGCCAGATGCCATGAGTCCGTGGGCTGAGGCCCTGCTCTTTGCCGCAGCCCGCGCCCAGCTTGTGGCCGATGTCATCCGGCCTGCGCTCGAAGGCGGCAAGTGGGTTGTGGCCGACCGCTTTCTTGATTCGTCGCTGGCCTATCAGGGAACCGCCCGGGGCCTCGGAATCGAGCGCGTGGTCCAGGTCAACGCGCCGGCCATTGAAGACTGCATGCCCGATCTCACCATCATCATCGACATCGCGCCAGGATCGGCTGCCGACCGCCGGGCGGGCCGGGGCAGCGTCGACCGCATTGAGGACGAGGGCGAGGCGCTGCAGGAGGCCGTTGCGGCTGGCTACCGCGAGGTGGCCCGGCTGTTTCCTGAGCGGATCGCGCTCGTCTCCGGAGCCGGCTCGCTCGACGAGGTGCACACGCGCGTGCTGGCTGCGGTGATCGGCGGGCTGTGAGCAGCGTTCCCGTTCCGGGCCAGCCACTGGCCGAGCGCGTGCTCTCTGCAGCAGTTGATCGCCCCTCTCCCCCCCAGCAACTGCTGCTGCATGGGCCCGCGGGGGCTGGAAAGCACCGTGCCGCACGTGCGTTCGCGTGGTCGATCGTCGACCCCGGAACCCCGCACGACCCGGATGAACAGTCGCTCGACATCGAGACGGTGAGCACCAAAGGCACGATCATTCGAATCGCCGAGGATCTGGAGCCGGCGCTGCAGTCGCTGTCGGCCCGGCCGGTTGTGGGCGTACGCAGGGTGATGATCATCGACGGTGCCGAACGGCTGCGCTCGCAGGATGGTGCCGCGCGGATCCTCAAGATCCTTGAGGAGCCACCCCCGCTCTCGCACATCATCCTCATTACCGATCACCCGTCCGACCTGCTGCCCACCATCCGGTCGCGATGCATGCCGGTGCCGTTCAGGTCTCCGGGCTGGCGGGTGATTGCCGACGAACTGGAGCGGCGTGGCGACGATCCAGCCGACGCACGTGCGCGTGCCCGTGCCGACGGGCTGCTCGCCCTCCAGGTGGGCCCCTTCGAGCGACGGTTGCGAATGCTGGGCGGTGGGCTCGGTATGTCGGCGCTCGAGTCAGCCGGCGGCGGGCCCGAGTTGGTGTACGACATCAAGCGGGCCATGGACGAGGCCGCAGCCGAGCACCCATCAGCCGAGTTGGTGCAACTGCGGGTGGCTGCTGCCGAACTGGACGGGAAGCGCGGCGGAAAGACCGCGGCCAAGAAGGCCGACGATCAGGCCAAGCGCGAGCTGCGCAGCCTCATCACGGAAGGCTGGAAACACGTGCTCGACGGCATGACGGCGGTATTCGCAGATGCCCTCGCCGTGGCCTCGGGCACCAGCGCAGCTGTGCGGCACGAGGAACTGTCAGAACGGCTCGCGGCGGTCGGGCACCCCGAGCGACGTACAGAGATCGAGGACTGCCTCGGCGAGGTGCAGCGAACCCGGTCGGGGCTCGCACTCAACCCGCTTGCCGACCTCTGGGTGGAGGCCCTTCTCGACCGCATCGCGATGATCCGCAGGGGAACCCCACTCCCGCGCGAGGCACCAGGGCGCTTCGCTGCCTAGAAGTTGGGCTGCCAGACCATGAGCACGAGCACGACGAGTGCCAGCGCGGCCGACAGGTAGTTGACGAACAGCGCGGCGCGGTCATTGAGCATCGCGCGCATCTCGTCGACGCTGCCCTCGCCGCCCGAGGCGATGCTGGTCGCGAGCTCGCGCGCCTTCCGCGGCCGTCGACCACCCACCATCCCGAGCAGGAACGACAACAGGAACGCGAGCACCGAGGCCTCAAGCCAGCGGGTGCGAAACACGCCCAGATGACCGGCGAGCCAGAATCCGCCAACCAGCAGGATCACTCCACCGAAGACCGCAACGATGGCACCAACCTGCGAGACCTTGAGCACAGCGGCGATCTCCACCGCTGACCGTCGTCGCCGAGCGACCTCGAACGCGGAGCCCGCTGTGATGATGCCCCCGACGAACGCGAAGGCGCCCAGCAGATGGACGAGCAGACCAATGCGTTCCGCGTTCATACGAAGTTCCTCACGTGGGGCACCCTAGCGGCTGGTGGCACCGCGACACGACTCGGGCCACGCTTGACACCCGGGCGTAGCGTTTGGCTATGAACATCTCACGAGCCGCTCTGACCATCGCGATCACCGGTGTAAGCGCAGCCGGCGCTCTTGGGGCGAGCGACATCGCCCAGATGACGACGCCCACCCGAAATATCGGGTGTATCGGGTCGAAGTTCGACGGCACGTCCACGCTGCGCTGCGACATCCGCTCGCACACCTACACGGCGCCCACCCAGCCGAAGTCGTGCCCCCTCGACTACGGAGACTCATTCAGTCTGGGCGCGACGGGAGCCGCACGCTGGACGTGCCACGGCGACACCGCTCTGCCTCCACCAAATGGCAGCGGCTTCACCACGGTCGCGTACGGGCGGGCCTGGACGTGGGGCCCATTCACCTGCCAGGTGCGCCTAAGCGGAATCACCTGCCGCAACCGATCCGGGAAGGGGTTCTTCCTCTCCAAGCAGGCGGCCCGGCGCATCTGAGCCCCAATGGCCCAGATGCGCCGGTACTGCTCAGCCCTTGAAGGTCACCGTCTTGGCGAAGTTGTCATCGGTGGCAACCATCGTCACGGAGTACTTGTTCACGCCGCGAACGTCCGGGATCGTGGTCCGCCCGAAGCCGAACGGCGAGAGCTCCACCTTCTCAATGACCTTGTTCCCACGCTTCACAACTGCGTGATCGGCAGGTGTCTCCGGAAGCACGACCTGGCGCCGGTAGGTGGGCGCCAGCGTGTTCTGGAACGACGCGTTGCGATCGGCATTGATGCTGACGCGGATCTGCCGGGCCCCGGTGTGCTTGACCTTTACCGAGAGGTCAGTCGCACGCTTGATGACGACCGGCGCTGCCAGCGTGGTCTTGTACTCCCCCCGCTCGGCAGTTCCCACGGTGTCCTTCTGCACGACGCTGGCGCCATTCGTGGACTGGCTGAAACGGCCGAATATCCAGCTGCCCGTCGCGCGGGGCGACACCGACGTCTCCCGGCGTTCCCCCGACGCCTGCCCCGCGGCCGTATAGCTCGAGAGGTGCAACTCATACCGCGTTGCGAACGTATTGGTGGCGGGATTGAACACGGTCCGGGAGGTCGTCGACAGACTGCCCTGGTTGATCAGCCGGCTGTCCAGATTCATGTTGAGGGAGTAGTCCTGCGAGTTGTACGTAAAGCCCTGACACGAGACCGCGGAATCGGGAACGATGAAGTACCCCTCCTGATTCCAGGTGTATGAGTACGTACTCTCGAGATTGACCGTGCACGCGGGGGCTGCCGAAGTCGCCCTGACCACAGTGAAGGGCTGTGCGAGCACGAGTCGGTAGTTGAGGCCGCCACTGATGAGGTAGTACGTATTCTCGTTGAAGCTGGGCGCCACTTGCGTGAACGTCGTGGGGCCGGGCTCGTAGACCAACTGAAGCCGAAGCAGCCAGTTGCTCTCCAGCGCGTTTGAGGCGGGGTTGTACACCTTGTTCTCGACCCAACTCAGTGCTGGCCCGAACCCGCCCAGTGATGTGATGAACCCGGGAGCAAAGTTGGGAAACGTCGCCTGACTGAACGCGACGGGGGATGGGCATGCCACCGCGCTGGACGGGATGTCCGCCTGAAGTAACCCGTCCGTATTGGCCGAGTACGTGGGTCCTAGCGAGATGACACACGGGTCCGGCTGGAACACGACGGTCGTCTGGCCACTGGCGATACCAGCGCACCCAGCCAGCACGGCGGCGGCGGCGACTGATCGCACGAGAAACTTGCTCATGAGGGGAGCCTTTCGGGAGACAGGGTGAGTTTATGGACGCGGCCGGGGCACCGCCCTCCGCCCCACCCCGGTGCAGTAGAGTTCCCGCCGCTTCGCCGACGTAGCTCAGCTGGTAGAGCACTTCACTCGTAATGAAGGGGTCAGCGGTTCAAATCCGCTCGTCGGCTTCCCGATAAACCTGAGGGTTGCAGCCTCGCCGGTCAGTGCCAGAGAAGCCTCGTGGCAGATATTTGACAGATCCCCCTTCGCTCTCGCGCCCCAAACCGCCCCCGTCGGCCGGGTGGTGTGGTTGTCGCACTCGAACGCTGTCGGCTAGCGGATCACCCGAGTTTCGGTCATGACAATGCGCGAATGCGGTTGTTCCGTGCGTCGTGAGTGAGCTCGGCGCGGCCAAGGATCTCCAGCAACGGAGGGAGGTACATACCAAACCTTCCCCGATAGCCCTTTCGAAGTCCGTACCAGCCGCCGACCGGATTGTCCGCTGCTCGTCCAAAGGCTTCGACGGTGCCAGGTGCTGGATCCTTCTTCTCGTCCGCAGCGCCGAGCGGCACCCAGTCGCCCTGCGCGATAAGCCACGCGTGCAGGTCGTCGACTGCTCGCCACAAGTAGACAAGCTTGGTCGATCCCACCTGGCACACCAGCTCGTTCGGATCAGCCTCTTCATCTCGGTACATCTCGTACGCGGAACTGCCCGGCGGAGTGGTCAGCCTCCATGGATCGTCCTTGGTCCCGATAGTCACGATTGCTTCTCCTCTCATGTCGATGATGCTGCGATGAGGTAGTAGGGCAAAAGCGTCTGCCAGCCGGCCGAGTTACGGTTGCGCCGGTCTTCGGCGCGCGAACCAAGCCGCTCGTTGCCGTCATGCTAGATCTGGAAGCTGGTGTCGTCTGGAGCTTTCGGGGCGAACCTGACCGTGGCAGACATCATCAGACCGACCGCAGCAGCGGCGCCGTAGGCAAGCCAACCGCAGCGGCGATGAGGCCTGCGCCCCTCCAGCGGCCGGCGTACCCGTGAAATTCATTGACCGCATCAGGCGCAGGTATATTTTCCAATCAGTCGATTTTGGAGCTTTTGTGCCTCGCCTCTCGTCGTTCGCCGGTGCAGCCCTCATCGCCGCGGCGTTCATTCCCGTCGCAAGTGCCTCGGTTGGCGATGTCACGTCGTTCAGCAAGGGGATCCCCGCGGATGCCGACATTGCCGCCCTGGCCACCGGCCCCAATGGCAATCTCTGGTTCACCGAGGCGAACTACGAAAAGGTGGGGCGCCTCAACCCCTCAACAGGTGCGGTCACCGAGATTGCAACCCCCGGATGCCGCAAGGCAATGGGCATCAGCCTGGTGCCCGATGGAGACCTTTGGCTCGCCTGCACGGGGCCTATCGGACTCGCGAAGGGACATGTCGTAAGCGTGAGCCCCGACGGCGCCCCCGCGATTCTTGGCGGCTGGACCAGCGCTTTCACGGCTCCGGGGTCCATTGCTGCAGCGGGTGTGCATGGACGGGTGTACGTCACCGATCCCACCCTGTTTGATGGGTCGATCATCACGATGGAGGCCGACGGCACCGTCGGATGGATGACCCCCGGCTCCCCTGGGGCAACCAATCTTGCCGTCGGGGGCGATGGCAACCTGTGGGCGACATCACCCGGCTCCCAGGCCGTGTACCGGATCCCCCCTGACCGCAGATGGGAGGCGCCGACCGCCACGGTGAGCACGAGCGCCTTCAACAGCAGCGCGTTCGGTATTGCCACCGGACCGAAAGGGAACCTCTGGGTGACCAACTTCGGCGGCGCAAACGCCTCCGCGCCAATCCTGCGCGTGAGCCCAGACGGGGCGGTCATCAGCATCGCGGACACCGACGGGCAGCACTACGACATCGCACGCGGGCCGATGGGTGAAATGTGGTTCACCTACACAAGCCAGAATGCGGTCGGGCGCATTGATGCAAGCGGGACGGTGACCACCTACCCGGTGGCGACGTCCGGAATGCTCACGGGGATCATCGAGGGCTCCGACGGCAACATCTGGCTCGCCTCGAATGGAACGGACAGCCGGATCTACCGCATCCTCTCCGGACAGGTACCTGTGGCCAGCGTTGCTCCATCCATCAGCGGGTCAACTGCGGTTGGTGGCACGCTCACGGCGCCCCCGGGTGACTGGACGTACAGGCCCACGTCGTTGGACTACCGCTGGGAGCGGTGCACGACCGCACACACCAATAGCTGTGCGGCCATCGGCGGTGCAACCTCGGCCACCTACGTTGTGACAACGGCAGACCAGAACGCGTACGTGCGGGCCCGCGTGGTCGCATCAAACCTCAACGGGCCCGCCGCACCGGGCTACTCGCCCATGGCGAAGATCGACGGAGTCCCCATCGTGCCGGCCAGCAATAACGTCACCCCAGCAGATGCCGGAGGGTCCGGGGCGGCCAGCCCTGGCGTGACCAGCAGCAACGAGGACGTCGTTGGCCCCACCGTTCTGGCGGCCGAGACGACGCTCTACATCAAGGGTCTCTCCACCAAGCTCTCCTCCAAGGTCAAGGTGGCCACCCCGGGCGCGCTCACGCAGGTGGCGCGGATTGGCCGGACAAAGGTATGCACCACCACGCGAAACATGCGGGCGGCCAGCACCGCGACCTTTGCCTGCAAGTTCGGACGGAAGGGCCGCATGGCGATTGTTCATCACGCCAAAAGCAAGGTGAGGGTGAGCACCACCTTCCAGCCCGCGAACTGGCCCGCGGAGTCGATCGCACGCACACTCACGATCCGGCGGCCGAAGCGGTAGTTCCGGGAACCCGTCGGAGGCATATCCGCCGAACAGGGTGATGGGCCAAACGCGCGGACCGCCTCAGCCAGCGGCGCGCCGGGTCCACACGATGACCTTGCCTTCGGATGCCAGGCGGCACGTGCCTCCGCTTGCACCGCCACTGGCCGTCACGGACCTCGTGCACGTCCAGCCTGGAGGGCCGCTCCAGCGCCCAGCTACTGAGCTCGATGCGAGCTTGCGCAGCCACACCTTGGCGAGCGGGCACGAAGTGTTCTGCACGGTCGCAATCCACTGATGGCCCGCGTGGGTCTGGGTCGGGCAGGTGGTGCGGGCCGCGGGCGCCGCCGAGGCGGTGCCGATGCCCATCGCGCAGCAAGCAAGGGTCGCGACCAGAATGCCTGTGAATCGCGTGCGACGGGGGTGCATGGTGTCTCCTGTCGGCGGTGCGTGTGGGGGGTATCCACCGTACGCCTGTCGCCACCTCGCACCAAACCACGCCGGGCCTTGGCGTTCGCCCTTACATGCGCGCGGATCGGAATCCCGCGGCCACCCAGCGCTCTGGGTCGTCGTCGGACTCGCTGCTCAGCCGGTCAGCTCGTGGCGATGCTGCAATTGGGGGCGCGCACTCGGCCCTACGAGCCGTAATCCCAGAATTGAAGATCCTGGAAGGACAGGAATATGACGAGGGTCACCGCGTAGAGCACCACGATCAGGGCTGCTCCCTTCACGCTTGTCCGCACGTCCGCCCCGTCGAGGGGATCGAGCCACCAGCGAAAGGCCTTGGTCGCCAGGGGCATGCAGAGGTAGGTCAGCGCCACCATGCTCGCCACTTGGCTGACCCAGAGCGCAAGACCAGGATCGGCGCCGGTGTCCGACAGCAGTGGCCCCAGAAACCGCGAAAGCAGCATCACCACCGGGTACAGCACGAGCAGCACCACCATCGCGGTCTTCCACAGCGGCGTGACGCTGGCACCACCGGCCCCCACTCGCACGATCGAACCGAACGGCGTGCTGCGCGTGTACTGCCCGAACTCCTCGTGCAACTGGGCGCGCAGGGCGGGCAGCAGCGCCGCCCGGCGCTCCGAACTCATCCACGCTGCGAGGTCACTGTCGTTCTCAAAGCGGACGACCGACATCCACATGCCCTCAGGAGTGGCGGGCGCAAGAACGACTGAGCCGCGATACCCCGTGAACTCGCGACCGGCCACGTTGAGGTCGTTCTGCACCGCACGGAACTCGTCATCCCTGCCGGTGAGTACTCGGTGGGTGAATACGGCGACGCCACCAGGAGGGGCCTCCCCCTGCACCAGCACGATCGCCCGAACCGCATCCACCACGCCAGCCTCCGCACCCTCAGCGATCAGGGCTTCGCGGCGCGCACTGCCGAGCCATGCCCTCAGGCGACGCTCGCTCGTAAAGGTCACCGATGCGGCCCAGTCCCATTCGGGGTTATCCGGAACCGTGACCCGTGACTCCACGAACCCGGCGCACTGCGATGCCGCAGCGTCGAACTCGCGCTGCCAGGCACGCACGGACTCGCCGCGCCCGTGCGCGACCCGGTAGACCGCGAGAGCGGTGGCTGCGCGAGCCATCAGGCCTCCGCGCGCGCCGTCTCCATTCGGCGACCGCGTACGTATGTCTTGGTCAGGGCCACCTCGCGCGCCAGCATGAGGGCAACGAACAGAAGCGCATCGCGCTCGGTCGTCGGGTCAGAAGGCCTCACCATGTGGGTGAGCGTGTGCTCGTACCTGTCCCAGCGGTGGGGTTCGATCACCACGAAATCGGCTTCCTTCCCTACGTCGAAGTTGCCGATGCGATCTTCGAGGTCGAGCGCCCGGGCGCCGGCCAGCGTTCCGGTGAAGAGCAGTTCGGCAGGGTGCAGGGACAGACCGGCATCGCCGGGCTCCGTGATGTGCACCTTGAAGCACGCATTTAGGATCTGTGGCACAAACAGCTCGTCCCCTCCCCCCCAGTCGCTCCCGATGGCGATGTTGACCCCAGAGGCGACCGCGCGCTTCCACGGCATCGTCCCCGAGCCGAGGAACAGTTGCGACACCGGGCAGTGAGAAATCGATGTGCCCGTCTGCGCCATGCGTGAGAACTCGACGTCCTGACAGTGCACCGAGTGGGCCATGACGCTGCGTGGCCCGAGCAAGCTCTTGCCACCGGTCTTCGAGCCCGGAAGGAACTTGCCGTCATAGATGTCGAGGTAGGTGTCCACCTCATACATCGCCTTTGTGGAGTCCACCTCCCCCGTTCCGGGGCGGGCGTTCTCGTTGAGATGCGTGGTGAAGTAGAGACCCCGTTCGCGGTATTCGTCGTACAACTCCCCGAGGGCTTCGAGAGTGCGAGTGGTGACCGCCAGGCCGAATCGCGGTACCACTGCCACAAACTGCAAAGCGTGGCGCTGCGTCTCCGCGTCGAACGGGTGCCACTTCTCGATCTCCTGACGGGTGAGCTCAATGGCGTCGTCCTCAGAAGTGATGAGCGCCCGTGCGGTGTCCGGACCCACGGTGTGAATGGTCCGGCCCGAGATGATGCGGAGTCCACGTTCCCGTGCCGTCTCAAACAGCAGGTCCTGAGCGGCCGGGAACTGGGAGCCGAATACGAGCCCGGTCGTGGTGCCGGCTTCGATCATGCGATCACACCACTCCACGGCTGCGTGCGCTGCGAACTCGGGGTCCTGCAGACGCGTCTCGGACGGGAAGATGCAGTGGTCGAGCCACTCGAGCAGCTGACCGCCGCCGTAGGAGTCGCCGCAGTACACCTGCGGGAAGTGCATGTGGGTGTCGATGAACCCGGGGAAGATGAATGCATCCCCGTGATCCACAACCGTGGCGTCCGCCATGGCAGGCGGGAGGTCGGCCCACTCGCCGCACCACTCGATCTCGCCGGAATCGTCAACGGCCAAGCCGCCGACTGGAAACTCAACCAGCGCATCCTTCGCATTCAGCACGAGCGGGGAGCCCGCGATGTGAAAGATGTGCCCCCGATGGACTGACGTCATCTCGATACCTCGATGATCGGCGTGACAGGCGTGGGGACGGCACACGTGACGCTAGCAACACCTTCTTGCCACCGCAGTAGCGGGATGCCGGTCGACGGGGGTTGGCTGGCGGTGCGCCGGTTGCACACTCCCCCGCGAAGGGCCCCTCAGGCAATAGCCGTGGTGCCTGACACGGGGGTCTCGTTTCCTCGATGCGCCTCGGGTATCGAGTGGGCGGCCCGACACAGTCGGCCCGATCCACTGCTGGCCTCATGTAGCGTCAAACGCCATGCCACCTGCCTCCTCGAGCCGTACGGCGCGACGTGGAACCCTTTTCCTGGCGGCCGTTCTGGCCATCAGTTCGGCGTCCGCGCTCGCTGCCGACACCACCTCGCCCGTGGCGTACACATCCACTGCGCCGATGGCGCCCCGTCTGCAGTGGGACCCGAACTTCGGGTACTGCGGGGAGACCAGCATGATCATGGCGGGAATGCGGTTTGGTCAGTACACCTCGCAGTGGACCGCCCGCCGCTCTGCCTCAGCGCGAACCAACCAGACCCTTGAGGCGAGCCAGCTACTGCTTGGGGTGTCCCCGCCCGACGGCAATGCGGTCACCGCCGCCGCTGGGATGCGACTGAACATGGTCTCGTACGACAGTGCGCATTCGTCGAGCACCCCGGCCTACCTCGCGTGGATCAAGCAGCACTTCCTGCAGGGCGACAGCGTCACTCTGGGAGTGCTCACAAACATGAACATCCTGGGCCAGGACACCTCTGGCGACTCGGAGTACGACCACATCGTGCCGGTCATGCGCGTTTCGTCGGAGCAGCCCCTGGATGGGGCGAACGCCGGCACGTACTTCCCCACCGACACGCTCACCATCGGCGACCTCGAAACTCCGCGCGGCAACACTCCCGACAATCCTGCCGGGTCAACTCTTTACACCTACCGGTTCGACACGGTGCAAAAGACGCGTCGGCAGGCGAACCGTGGGTCTGGCCCAGCGAATCTCTATTCAGTGCTGAAGGCAAATGGCGCCGACGGCAGCAACTACGCAGTGGCTGTCACCGGAGTGGCCGACGTGTCGCCGGGTGGTCCGTACGTCATCCCCGTCGCCGTGACGTCCAGCAGAAATGACGAGGGCCTGCCCGCCACGGACCCCATGCGCACGCCGCCCCGGGCGAAGTCGATGACCCTCTCGGTGACCGTGAGCATCCCCGACTCCACCAGGGAGTACCGCCTGTACGAGTACACCAACTTCAAGTCCGTCCCCCGGGGCAGTTTCAATGCAGCAGCCGCGAGTAGCCCTGGAAGCGTCGCTCACGTCTGGGACATTCCCGCAGGCACGGGACCTGAGTACACCCTCCGGCTGCCCCGGCTGAGCACCGCCGGAACGTATGTGTTCCGGGCCGTTCCCACCTCCGCGCCGTAGCCCCAGGCGCGCGGTGGGCGCATCCCGAACGCTTTACCGGGCCAGGGAATGCCGGGTTCGCAATTTCGCCACACTGTGCAGGCCACGCACACCAGAATGCAGCATGCGCCCAGCGCGGGTCCGGGCGCACCATCGCGCCCAACAACACGGAGGTGCCCGACACATGAAGCCGACCATCGCTGAGTGGGAGCGGAAGTTCGCGGGTGCCGAGTATGAGTTCGGCACAGCCCCGAATGCATTTCTCGTGCGCGAGGCACCACGAATCGTGGTGCCGGGCGATGTGCTGTGCATCGCCGACGGTGAGGGCCGAAACAGCACATGGCTCGCCGAGCAAGGGCACCGGGTGCATGCGGTTGAGGCGTCGCTGAACGCCATCGCCAAGGCCAAGGCACTTGCGAGTTCGCGCGGCGTGGAGGTGCGCCACGAGCAGGTGGACCTCGACGAGTGGTCGTGGCCGATCGCCGCCTACGACGCCGTGGTTGCCATCTTCATCCAGTTCTCCGATCCGGACGGCCGTCGCCGGCTCTTCCCCCGGATGGCCGCCGCCCTGCGCCCGGGTGGCGTACTGCTGATTGAGGGGTACGGGCCCGGCCAACTGGCGTTCGCGACGGGAGGGCCCAAGAGCGCCGAGTACCTCTACGCAGTGGAGGAGATGGAGTCGGCATTCCCGACGCTCGAAGTGCGGTCGCTCGCTGAGTACGAGGCCATGCTCGATGAAGGTGCTCGCCATCGCGGGATGTCGGCGCTCGTCGACCTGGTGGCCGTCGCCCCCTGACCTGATTCTGGGGGGCAGATCGCGACACCCCGTGCGCGATGGGCGCGACCTTCTTCGCCCCAGCGAACAGTGCGCCACCCAGTCGTGCCAGATGGAGCCGTTCGGTTGATCACGCTGTCCGCTGTCCGGCCTTGATAGCCACAGGTGGTCCGTGTGCGTCGCACCGCTCTGACCTCGCTCCTCATCGCGCTGTGCCTCGCAGTGGCCGTTCCTGGCACGGCGGCGGGCCAGACCATGCGCGTGCTGGGCGACTCTGTCTCAGCGGGCTTCGGCTATCTGGGGGATGGCACGCCATGGAGGGCGCGGGATCTGTTGCGGTGCATGCCCGGACCGTATGACAACGACCGGTGTGCATCGAATGCGGCCAACGGCGTGGGGTCAACCTCGCGGCTGCGGTTTCTCCCCGACTTCGGCCTTGGCAACGGCGTGGCGTGGCCAGCGCAGGCGGCACGGACGCTTGGCCTCACGCGTGCAGGCCAGTTCGCCAACTTCGCGATCTCAGGAGCGACCCCAGCCGATTTCGACACCGGGGGCAAGTTTGCGTACCTCACTGCGCAGGCCATGCGGGACGCACCCGATGTGGTGGTGATCATGCTCGGGGCGAACCCGATCCTGCACGAGTTCATCCTTGGCCGCGCCTACGGATGCGAACTTCAGTGGCGTCTCGCATCGTTCGCGGCGTGCGCCGATGCCCACGTGCAGGCATCGGGGCTCACGCGGCACCTCGCCAACATCATCCGTACGCTTCTTGCTGGCTCCCGCGCTCAGGTTGTGGTGGTCAACTATCCGCTCGCGGTACCCGCCAGCGCATTCCTGCAGGTTGACCGCGTGCGATACGTCGCTGGGTCCCTTCAACGGGCCGTGCGGGCTGCCGTGCGGGCGAATGGCGCCGCTGGGGACCGATTGCTGCTGATGGAGGGACCACAGGCGAACGCGGGGCTCGGCCCAGGGACTCACCGCTGCGAGACCAATGCCCTGGGCGCCCACCCCCGAGTTGACGGTGAGAGCACGCAGGCCCGGGTGACGCAGGTGAAACTGGCGATCCTTCACCCATTTGGCTTCTGCCCCGGCGCGGTGCCCTGGTTCGTAAGCTCCGAGACCGGCGCGCACCTGAGCGTGGCCGGGCATGCGCAGTACGCCCGCGCATTCGTCGATCTGGCAGCGGCTCACCACCTGATGGGCGCCGGGGCCGCGCCCGGCGGTGCACCGCCACGCCCGGCACCCGGGATACCCCATGGATCGTGGCCCTGACCCACCGGCGCCGGCATCGGCAGCCTGCGGTGGGTCGCGGTGCCAGCGCCCCCCCAAGATCTAGTGGAGGTGCACCAGATCTGCGGCAGGGTCAATGCCCCATCGCTCGGCCACGGCGTCAAGGTCGGCGGCCATCGGCCACGAGTCGGGCATCTGCGGCCCTTCGTGCCCGGGAGTGCCCCCCTTGAGCGCCATGCACCCATGGTTGTTGCCAAGCCGCGTGATCTCTGCGATGTCCTCCGGGGTGAGCAGGGTCTCGCGTGGGGTCGTTGCCAACTCGCGGCGCTGATCCTCCACCGTCTTGTGCATTGGCCCTGCCTCCTGAATGAAGGTGGGCACCACGCACGCCACCGCGGGCTGCGCCAAAGTCCACTGCGCCGACAACTGCAGCGGCGTGAGCCCGTGGCGATCGGCAATGGGCTGCATTTCGGCGAGCCGCCGCTTGCCCTCGGCAACCCAGCCCGCGGGGCGGTACTTACGGTGGTCGCCCTCAACCAGCTTGTCCTCATCCGGCAGATCGCCGTGGAACACGCCGCCGTAATCGAGCACGCGGGCCAGCACCTTCACGTTGTACTTCTCGTGCGCCGCCAGGGCCATGCCCATGGGCCAGGGCTCAAACGGGTTGAGGATGATCATCGTCCAGTCGATGTCATCACCGTAGTTCTCAAGGCATCCGATGAGGTCGAGCGTGAACCCGTTCGCGGGGCCCGGGGCCACTCCGATCATGTCGGCGAGCCCCTCGTCGCGGATGTCGGTCATGGCCTTCCACACCACGTCGCTCGTGTATCCGATGCGATCGGGGTTGTGGAGAAACAGCAGATCAACGTGGTCCTGGCCAAGGCGCTCGAGACTCTTCTCGAGCGCCATGTACAGGTAGTCGCGGTAGCCATCCGGCCCGCGAAGATCCGGATCGGTGAAACGGGGGTATCCACTCGAGCCGCGCCGGATTCCGTTGTAGAAGTCGTGCCCAATGGTGGCAACCAGATTGAACTGGTCGCGCTGCAGGCCCGTGATGGAGCGACCGACGATGCGATCGGCCTCTCCCTCGGCGTAGACGTCTGCCGTCACGATGGTGTTGATGTCGGCGCCGGGGCACAGGAGGGCCTCGAGCCGCTCGTCGGGAAGGGGCTCCCCAAAGTGCATTACCCGGCCGCCGCTCCACGCGCCAATTGCCGTATGTCCGATTTCAGCCATGCGTGCATTCTCCCATTGGCCCAACGAACGTGCCGGGCCAACCGTCACCGTCAGGCCTGCGCGACGACCCTGAGTGACTCGCCGAAGACCTCAACGAGGTCTCCCGGGTGCAACTGGCGACCCCGGCGATCCTCCGGCTCCCCGTTGACGACGACCCCATGCTCAAGAATCGCCTTGATGTCGCCGCCGCCGGATGCAAGGTTGGCCAGCTTCAGCAGTTGCCCCAACCTGATCATGTCCCCACGGATGATGATGTCGTGCATGCGAGCCACCCTAGCCGCGCGGCTGCGACAGCGCCGCTGGCCGCGCTAGCGTCACCACCCATGCCACCCGCCCCTGCCACTCGCACGCCTCCGGGCGCACGCTGGATCCTCGGCGCGGTCGGCGGCGCCGCGATCGTTGCCCTTGGGGTCATCCTCGCCGGAGCCACGGGTGGGGCCTCTGAGATATGGGGCGGCTACGAACGTGCGCTGCGCCGGGTGACCGATGACCAGTGGTGGACCCTCTGGGCGTTTCCAGGGATCCTGGTTGGCGCGCTGGTGGCCATGGGAATCATCCTCTCGCCACGCCAGGCCGATGACGCAGCGCTGCACCGGCGTCGCCTCGCATTCCTCTGGAGTGGGGTCGGCGTGGGAGTGCTGTCGCTGTGCGCCCCCATCGCCACCATCGCGCAGGGTGGTCTGCTCACCGCCCATATGTCACAGCACGTGCTGCTGGGAGCGCTGGCCCCGGTGCTGGTTCTTCTGGGCATCCAGCCCGCCAGCCGTGGAACACGAGCACGGCGCCCGATCCGGGCAGTGCTGCTTCACCCGGTTGTGGCCTTCTGCATATGGCTCGGCAGCACCATTGTCTGGCTCGTGCCCGATGTGCACCATCAGGTGCTCGTGACCCCTGCGCTCTGGGTGCTGCAGCAGGTGGCTGTGTTCGTGGCGGGCATCGCGCTGTGGGCGCCCATCACCGACCGGATCGTGGACCCACCGCTGTGGTTTCGAACGGGAGCGAAGTGCGTGTACATGGTCCTGGTGTGGTTTGCGGGCATCGCAATCGCGAACCTCTTCTGGTTCTCCGGCACACCGTTTTACGGATCGCATGCCGCCGGTGCTGCTGCCTGGGGCGTCGGGCCCCTTCAGGACCAGGCAAATGCCGGCACCGTCATGGTGCTGGCGCACTGCGCCATCACGTTTACCGCGATCGGCATCCTGTTCTTCCGCCATGCGTCGGAGCGCGGGCTGGAGCAGCGCCTGATCGAGGCGGGGGTGCCCGAGCCAGAGGTCCACGCGGCAACCTTCGATGGCCACCTCCATGATCTGGCCCGTCGGGAGGGTGTGGCACTCGAGACACGGACCGGGCTGGACTGATGCGGATCCTCGTTTCCACCATCTTGGCCGCGGTCGCGTTGGCGCCGTCCGTGGCCCAGCCCTCGCGCCGGATCTCGCCCCTCCCACCGCCCAACGGCAGGGATTGACCACCCGATCAGGGAACATCCCGTTGCAACGTTCTCAACCAAGGAGCACGCCCTCATGGGCTCTGACGCCCTTCAAGACATCAAGCAGTCCTCGTCGGCCCTGATGGCCGGCGGCATCCTGGCGATCATCATCGGCATCATCGCCATCGCCGTCCCGGCGGTGGCATCGGTGAGCATCGCGATTCTCGTCGGGATTCTCGTCATCGTGCTCGCCGTGGCATGGCTGATGGCTGCATTTCAGAGCAGCGCCACGCCGGGCTGGAAGGTAACCGGTGGAATCCTGTCGGTCCTCCTGCTCATCGGTGGACTCTGGATCCTCTTCAACCCCATTGATGCCACGATCGGGCTCACCGCCGTCATCGCGGTGGTCTTCATCGTTATGGGTGTCGTGCGCGTGGCCACCGCCATCACCCACCGCGGCGGCGAGGGTGCCGGCCTCGTGGGATTCGGTGGCGCACTCGCCATCATCATCGGTGTGCTTATCGCCGCCAGCTTCCCCAGTTCGGCAGCATGGGCCATCGGGCTGCTCGTTGGTATTCAGTTCCTCTTTGATGGGTTCGGCCTCGTCTTCGTGGCTGCCAGCATCAAGGGCTCAATCAAGAACGGTGGCGGCACGCCCGCTTAGGACCGCTTCCGGTTGAGGTTGTGAGCAGATGGGAACGAGCATCCGGCTCTCCCCGGGCGTGTTGAGCGATTTGAGACACGCCGCAGTCGAGGAGGGCCGGGTGATCCGTCCTCCGCCCACGTGCGGATCGGGCCGGGACCGTCACCCTCCTCCCCCAATTTGGAATGCGCCTCACTCGATGCGCCACGCGGGGGGGCGTGTCGACCCCAGACGTGCCGCTCCCATCGGCATCGCCGGACGAGTTCCACTGATGCCAGGCGCGGCAGAGGACCCGCGAATGCCGCGTGCTTCCGGCGTAAGCGATTGCGCATTCATAGCGATCTGACTGATTACGGCTGTATTCACCGGAATTTCCGACGTTTTGAGTTGGAATGTCATGCCCACGGAACCAAAGGGGGCCACACTCTCTTATGTCGTCCGGATTCCCGTGTAGCGTTCTCTAGTTAGACAGAACGTTGACGTTGGTGTCTTTTCGCTAGGCAAAACGCAATTTGTTTCCCGCTACGCTGGGCACCTGAATGAAAGATGCCGGCAACATTCTTCGAAGTGGAGCCACATGGCAATCTCTATTGAGTCATCGCCCATCTCTGCTGAGGACGCGCGCGCGCTTCTGAATGCGTCATCTGGGCGGACCAGCACAGGTCTGCGCAACCGCGCGCTTGTTGCGCTGCTCTGGCGGGTGGGTCTTCGCCCGGGCGAAGCGTTGGCAGTCGGGGTGGCCGATATCGACGGGGTGGAAGGGGTCATCACGCTCCCCTCCCGACAGGCCGGGATCGACCGGCTGGCAGCCCGTGTGATTGTGGCGTGGACGCATCGACGCGCCGAGCTCGGGCTGGATGGCCGTGGACCTTTCATCTCCACGCTCGCGGGGAAGCCGCTCAGTCAGGCATACGTTCGTGAGCTGCTGCCGCGACTCGCCGAGCGTGCCGAGATCGACGTTCGCATTCACGCGATGGGACTTCGCTACGCCTGCGCCGTTGAGATGGGCCGGGAGGGGCTCCCGGCGGAGGTCATTCAGGCCCAGGTGGGCGTCCATCCGCAGTCGGCCATTGGCCGCTACCTGCCCACCGCCGACATCGCCGAGATGGTCAGGGCGATGCAGGCACGGCCCATCCCGGGCTAAGCCGAATGGGATCGGGAGCCGTGCTCCCAGGGAATGCCATCCCGGTCGTCATCCGAATCCATTCGGACGACGACCGCTTGGCCGCCACCACGCTCCTTTACGAATCCGGCGTGATCATGGGCATTGGGCCCGGCACGGATGCGGCGGTGCTGGTCGTGGACGAATGGACGCCCCAGCACGACCCCGACGTGCTGGCGGCCCGGGCACGCGGGTGCCGCGTCACCACACTCGCGGATCTCGTGATGGCGCGGGCCGAAGGGCCGGTCGTGGCGGTCACCGGAACGGCCGGGAAGACCAGCACCTGCCATGCGCTTCGTGCGCTTCTCATCGCCAGCGGGGCGAGGGTTGCCATGAGCGACACCGCCCGGTCTTCAAATGCGTGGCCGGACCACTCCCTTGCCGGCACTCCCCCTGGCCCCGATGTGGTGCTCATTGCTGAGCTGACCTCAACGCACCTGTGCCACATGGAGATGGCCCGGCCTGTTGACGTCGCGATCATCACCACGCTCCGCCCCGACCACGCCGACCTCCACCCCGACCACGCCTCCTACATCGAATCCAAGCTGCGGATCCTGCTGGGGCAAGGACCGAGCCACGCAGTGGTGCTTCCCGGAGATGACCCAGACACGCTCGATGCCATCGGCCCTGTCGCAGCTGACGTCTGGACCTTCGGGGGTCCCGACACCGGAACGAAGGGTGCCTTCCGCGGCCCCGACGGACGGTGCGTACTCCGCGACAGCCGGGGGGCCGTTGCGGAGGGGGTGCTGCCAGACGCGCCACCGGTACTCATCCGCGCGATCCTCGCCGCGGCTGCCGGCGCCCTGGCCCTCGGTACCACGCCGGAGTCGCTGGCACCGCACCTGGCACACCTGACCCCGGCACCGCATCGCCAGCGCGAACTTGGCCGCTATCGCGATGCGCGCGTCGTCGACGACACCATGGCGGCCACACCGCGAAAGACGCGTGCCGCCATCGAAGCATTCGCGTCACAACATCCCGTGGTTGTCATTGGCGGCGACGACTTGCCTCATGATCCCGCCGAGGTGATGGCGGTTCTCGGGCGGATCGGGGATCTTCAACTGCGTGTGGTCACCTTCGGCGATGCTGGGGAGCGCCTTGGTACCGACGCCCACGCCGCCTCTTGGGCGCCGACGGTGATGGGCGCGCTCGGCACCGCAGCGACCATCGCCGGCAAGGATGGCCTCGTGCTGGTGAGCCCGATGTTTGCCATGGAACCATCTGAGCGCGACCGGGTGGCCGCGCTCCCGGAGCCCTAGCCCGGCGCCAGACGCGTTCGGCCGGGCTGGCGCAGCCGCAGCAGTTGCCCGCTTTGCTCGCGGTACTGACCAACCCAGGCGAGCGGTGGCGAATACGAATGCACCGACACCGCGGGAGCACCACTCTCGTGTGCCACCCGGTGGATGTACCCGAATGGTCCTTCCTGCTGCTGGCCCGGTCGCAGCACATGATCCGTGTCGTCTGCGTGAAGGTGCATGTGGTGCTCGCGGATGGTGCCGTCCGCGACGCAGAGCCCCACCTCGGAAATGTCGTGGTCATGAAACCCGGTCTCCTGCCCCGGAAGCCACGACAGCACCCACACATCGATGAAGTCGTTCTCGAACACCAAGCGGTAGTCGCGGTACTCCTCGCTGACGGCCACGTAGTCGCGCCAGAGGCCGCTCTCGACCACACGGAGACTGAGATCCGCCAGAGCGGGCGCCGCCAACTGATGATCCACGTCGCCGAGGAAATCAAGACCAACCGGCAGATCAGGGAATGGCCAGCGCGGCTCGGGGATTGGCCAGGGCGGACGAGGACTGGCGGTAGTGCTCACGACGCATGCTCCAATAACGGTTGCCGTGGTCTCAGAATACGCCCTTCGGTGGCGCCACGACCCCGGTGCGGTCTCCCTGCCGCCACTACGGTGAGAGCCGTGCAATCGCGCTGCGTCGTCAACACTCTTGTGCCGTTCTCCACCCGTCTCGCCGACGACGGTCTGGTTCACGTGCGGGCATGGACCACTGACCAGGGGCCGCTCGTGGTGATCGCCGAGATGGATTGGGCCATGGCCGTCGCCGACCGATCCGATGCATATTCCGGGCCGGGCATCTTCACCTACCCCGGGTATGCAGTTCCGGCCGCTCTCGCTGTGTGTCGCGCACCCGCACTCGCGGACCCGGAGGTGATCGTGCGAATGCCGGCGCCTCCAGGCGAGCGGTTCGATCGCGTGGTGGACCTTGAGGACCCACAGGGTTGGGAACGGGTCCCCGCGGAAGAGCTGTTGGCACGCCTGGGCGATGACCGCTGGCCCGGACCGGCCACCGGCTCATACGTACCGCGTGTGGTGAGTGAGTGGATCCGCTCCGGTGCGCTGCCGCCCACTGCCGGATGAGTCGCCGACGTGATGCGGGCGACTACCCCACGCCCCCCGACATTGCCGGCGTTCTGGCCGCGGAGACACTCCGCGCGCTCATACCCGGTGCCTCACACGATGCCCTCCACATTCTCGATCCGGCGTGCGGCGCGGGAAACCTTCTCCTCGCCGTGGCGGCCTGCGATTCCGCTCCCCATGGCGCAGGGCTCATCGGGGTGGAGCTCGACCCCGGCCGCGCCGAGCGCGCCCGGCATGCCCTTGCCGACGCCGGCCGTGGTGAGGCCACCATCATCTGTGCCGACGCACTCCTTCGCCCGCACCCCCTGCGCGACAGCGCGTTCGACGTTGTCATCGCCAATCCGCCGTTCCTCTCCCCGACCTCGCGGCGTGGTGCGATCCCCGCCACCACCCGCGCCGAGCTGCGGGCACGCCTTGGGCCCGGAGTCGCGGCCCTCACCAACATGGCAACGATCTTCCTGCTTGATTCACTGAGGCTGGTGCGGCCCGGTGGCCGCGTGGGGATGATCCTGCCGTCGTCATTCCTTACGAGCCGTGACGCCACTGGAGCCCGGGCGCAGGTGCTTGAGGAGGGCACTCTGGAGTGGCTCTGGACCGACGGCGAAGGCGTCTTCGATGCAGCGGTCACCGTGTGCGGTGTGGTCATCACCCGGTCGGGCAGACCCCACACAACAGTTCGGCGGGCGGCGGGCCGGCACGCGGCCGAAACCGGCACAGCGGTGTTCCGGCCAGATTCCCACGCCGCCGGCGAGCCATGGCGCGAGGGCGCGCATCGCGCAGCCCCGTCCGGCGGCCGCATCATCGGTGACCTCACGACTCCCATCGCCGGGTTCCGCCGCCACTACTACGCCGTCACCGCGGCGCTGTCCGATGCTCCGTCCGGAATGGGCATGCCCGTGGTCACGGCGGGGCTCATCGACCCCGGCAGGGTGCTCTGGGGCACGATTCCGGCTCGGCTTTCGCACCGCCAATGGGACCACCCGCGGGTTGATGCCGATGCCCTTCGCTCGGCTGGGCGGGTGTCGGCCTGGCTCGACGCGGTGACGGGCCCGAAGGCGATGCTTGCCACCCAGACGCGGGTACTTGAGTGCGCGGTTGATCCAGTGGGCGATCTCGTGCCATCGGTGCCTGTCATCGCCCTCCCCGCATCAGCTGACCGGGCCTGGCTCATTGCCGCGGCGCTCTGCTCGCCCCACCTCTCCCGCCTCGCCTTCGATCGCCACCGGGGAGCGGCACTTTCGCCGGATGCCATCAAGGTGAGCGCCTCCGAGGCCGCCCAGCTGCCGATCCCTCCGCGCACGGGGCCGTGGGAACTTGCCGCCGTCGCACTCGCCGAGGCCGCCGGCGCGCCCACCGCCACCGAGTGGAGCGACGCACTTCTCCGCATGGCCAGCCACATGGACGACGCCTACGGTGCAGGGGGCGCAGCCCACACCAACGCGTGGTGGGCGGAACGTCTGCCCCGCTTCAAGACCGGCAACGCAGCCGCCCCACCCGGGTAGGCTGCGTACGCAACGCAACCAGCCCGGAGCCCAGAATGCAGAGCACGCATCCCAACCGCTTTTTCGGCCTCAACCCCGTGAGCGTCCCGAGCAACGGTCCCAAGGAGGGCAAGTGGAACCACGACCTGCCCGCCACGTGGCGCGACGCTGTTGCCGCACCCCCGGTCGCCGGCAAGGACGCCCCGAATCAGGCTGCCGACGAGGCCTGAGCGCTACGCCCGCGCCTGACGGCCGCGGCGCCGGATCTCGGTGACCGCGGTCGCGTCTGCATCCTCAATGATCACGGCGGCCTCCAGCACAGCATCGCGATCAGCGGCGGGTATCACCACGAGGCCGGCTGCATCGATGTGCACCCAGTCTCCCGGCACGATGGTGACGCCGCCGAACGACACGGGAACCCCGACGTCGATGATCTGCAGCAGGTCGCCGCTTGCACGGGGGGTCTCGTGCAGCGCCCACACCCCCATCTCGTAGCCCACCGCCTCGTCGCGGTCGCGGATGGCGCCCCACGCGATCACGCCCGCGTACCCGAGCTCCTCGACCGCCGCGAGCTTCTTGCCTCCCGCCAGGGCCTCAAAGGGCGCGTCTGGTGCGGCAAGGATGAGGATGGCGTCATCTGGTACGTCGCTCAGGGCATGTCCTGCTGCGCTCGCCAGATCATGCACGGGAAGGTCGTCGCGGCGGGGCCCGAATCGAATGGTGGCCGCGAACCCGGCACTCACAGTGCCTGGGCGGGCGCACACGAGACCCGTCGCATGGGCCCGGTGGCCCCGCACCTTCGCCATCGCATCGCACATTGATGCGCTGGTGACGTTCTGGGTCAGCGCCAGTGCCGCGTCGAGATCCATCATGTATTCGTGCCTTCCCCCACTAGAGTGCGGCGCCGAGGAACCCCAAGAGGAGCACCGTGGATCCCGACACGCACACCCTGCTGTTGTACGAGTACGTCGACGACATCATCGAACGCCGCGGACCCTATCGCGACGCGCACATCGCCCTGCTGCAGCAGCTCAAGGATGCCGGCACGATCCTGATGGCCGGTGCAGTGGGTGACCCGGTGAGTGGCGCGGCCATCGTCTTCAACCCGTGCGACCCTGCCGAGGTCGGCGAATACGTGCTGCGTGACCCGTACGTGGTGAATGGGTTGGTCACCACCTGGAAGGCGCTTCGCTGGACCGTGGTGGTGTAACCGCAGCCTACGAGGGTGCGGCCAGCTGGTCTCCATATGTACGGCGATACGTGGTCCACGCAGCAAGAATGTCCTCGACGTACGCCTTCGTCTCCGGGAATGGGATGTCGTCCGGCAGTCTCAGCTCACCGCCCCGGGCAAGGGCCTGTCGCTTCCATGTGGTGACGTTTGCAGCCCCGGCGTTGTAGGCGGCGAGCGCCTCGGGTACTGATCCGCCATACCGGTCGATGAGCGTGCGCAGGTACCAGGCCCCGAACGCGATATTCACCTCGGGGTCGGCCAGATCGGCTGCGCGGCCCACTGGGGGGTTGGGTGACGCTGCGATCTCGCGAGCCGTGGACGGCAGCACCTGAGTGAGCCCCACGGCGCCCCGAGGGGAGCGTGAGGCCGGGTCGAACCCGCTCTCGCGCCAGATGAGGGATGCCAGGAGCGCGGGGTCCAGACCATCGGCCCGAGCCTCCCGGTTGATCGCGGTCTGGTAGTCGAGCGGATACCAGAACTTCGCGTACCAGGCCGGCTTTGAAGCATGGATGAGCATCCCGGTGGCCACAAGCGCACCGATGATGATCACGAGCCAGACAAGGCGCGGGCCGCGGGAGCGTCGCCTAGCGCGGGCCATCCACTGCCCACCGTCCGAATACCTCGCCGACCCACGCATCCAGAGCGGCCTCAGTGCCGTCATTCACGTACGACTCGTCGGCGGCGCGCACCTTCCGGTCTTCGGCCCACTGCATCGCCGCGCGCGCGTCGAAGTCCTGTCCGCGGTCGGTCACCCGCTTGCGCCGCACCGACTCGGACGCCGTCACAACGACGATCGCGTCAAACCGATCCCCGAGTCCTGCCTCGAACAGCAACGGGACCTCGCACACGAGCAACGGCGGAGGGGGGACGAGCGCCCGGTGGCGCGCGATCCACTGCAGGCGGGCCTCCCCGATACGCGGGTGGAGAAGCTCCTCAAGAAATCGCATGCCTCCACCCACGGCCATCGCCCGGTCGCCCAGGGCCGCGCGGTCCACAGAGCCGTCTGGCGCGATGACCTCGGGTCCGAACCGCTGCTGCACGGCGTCGATGATCTCCGGATCGGCGTACAGCGCGTGCACCACGTCATCTGCGGAACACACCGCGGCCCCCCGGCGCGCAAACGCCTGGAGGGCCGCGGACTTCCCGGAGCCGATTCCCCCGGTCAGGCCGATGCAGACCGGGGAACTCCGCATGGGCTGCTGCCTAGTCCTCGGACTCGGCGGGCTCGGCCGGATCGGTGGCCGCTTCGACCACTTCGACCTCTTCGACCTCCACTGACTCGGCGGGCTCGGCCGATTCTGCGACCTCGGCCGGCTCATCGCCAGACGTGACTGCCTCGGCCGCCTCCAGCTCGAGCTCGGCGGCCACGGCTGCGGGGGCCTCCTCGATCTCCGCGACCTGCTCGGCGGCGATGTCGTCGGTCATCTCATCGTCGTCCCCACCGAAGCTCATAACGGCACCCTCTGTGGATCCGTCCGGCGCCGGGGTGACGCGCTTGAGCGACAGCGACAGACGGCGGCGGTCGGCGTCGATCTCGATGATGCGTACCTCGAGCTCGTCGCCCTGGTTGACGACCTCGCGGGGGTTCTCCACGTGGTGGTCGGCCAGCTCAGAGATGTGCACCAGACCCTCGACGCCCGCGTGAATCTCCACGAACGCACCGAACGTGACCACCTTGGTGACCTTGCCGGGAACGATGTCGTTGATCTGGTAGGTCTCGATGACGCTCTGCCACGGATCGGCCTGGGTCTGCTTGAGGCCCAGGGAGATGCGCTGGCGCTCGCGGTCGATCTCGAGCACCTTCACGTCCACCTTCTCGCCCACGTTCAGCACCTCAGACGGGTGGTTGACGTGGCTCCACGAGAGCTCGGAGATGTGAATGAGGCCGTCGATGCCGTCGAGGTCCACGAACGCACCGAAGTCGACGATGTTCGAGATGGTGCCCTCAACGACCTTGCCGGGCTCCAGGTCGTCGAGGATGCGCTGACGCACCTCACGGCGCTCGTGCTCAAGCACTGCACGGCGGGACAGCACGACGTTGTTGCGGCTGCGGTTGAGCTCGATGACCTTGCACTCGAGCTTCTGGCCCAGGAACTCGTCGAGGTCCTGTACGCGGCGGATGTCAACCAGCGAGGCGGGCAGGAAGCCGCGCACCCCGAGGTCGAGGATGAGGCCGCCCTTGACGACCTCGATGACCGTACCCTCGACGGTCTCGCCAGCAGTTGAAGCGGCTTCGATGCGCTTCCAGGCCTTCTCGAACCGGGCACGCTTCTTGGACAGCACCAGGCGACCGTCCTGGTCCTCCTTCTGCATGACCAGGGCGTCGATCATCTCGCCCAGCTGCACCTCATCGGCAACGTTGACCGACTTGCGGATTGAGAGCTCGCTGAGGGGGATAACACCCTCGCTCTTGTATCCGATGTCGACCAGGATCTCGTCCTTGTCGATGCGTACGACCCGACCGGACACGACATCGCCCTCACCAAACTCCGGGATGGTGATGTCGTAGTTCGGAATCATCTGTCCGTCGACCTCGATGTACTCCGGCCCATCAAGCGTGAAGATGGGGGTATCGAGTGGGATGATGACCACGTCGTCTGGGATTGCGGTGCTCATGTTGTTGGTGTCCTTGGCTGAAACGGTGCCATCCAGACGCTGCAGATGACACCGGTCGAATTGGTGGAACGCGGGAGTATAGGCGGGATCCGCGCCTCAGCCCGGGCGGTCAGGCGACAGCAGCACCCGTCGCGCCCAATTGAGCCGGGCGAGCCAGCGGGCGCCGTCATTCACGTCGCCCGCGGCCATCTCCCGCAGCACTGTGAACGCCGCCTCAATCACCTCGGCGCGGGCATTCGCGTGCACCTCAAGCACTGCATATGGGTCGAGCCCGGGCTCGGGCGCGGGCGGATCCCACGGGGGGGTCAGGCTTTGGCCTTCAGCCATGTGACGCCCTCCCCCGCATCCACCGCCAGCGGCGGGTCCATCTCGTATGCCCCCACCATCGCATCGGTGATGAGCGAACGCACTGCCCCGCCGCTCTCCGGTGGCGCCTCCACGAGCAATTCGTCGTGGATCTGCAGCACGAGACGGGCACCGAGATCCGGCGCCGATTTCAGGGCATTCGCCGCCCGGATCATCGCGATCTTGATGATGTCTGCCGCCGACCCCTGGATAACCGTGTTCACGGCGAGACGCTCCCCCAGTTGCCGCTGCTGCTGCGTGCGGGCCGTCAACTCGGGGATCGGCCTGCGCCGACCAAGCAGCGTCGTGACGAAACCATCGGTGGTGGCCCGCTCGATGACGCTCGCGATAAATGCCCCCACCTTGGGATATCGGGCCAGGTAGGTGTCGATGTAGTCGCGGGCATCGGCACGGGAGATGCCCAGTTGCTCTGACAGGCCGAAGTCGCTGATGCCGTAGACGATGCCGAAGTTGACGGCCTTCGCGCGGTCCCGTAGAGGCCTGCCCACCTCGGCGAGGGGCACCCCGAACACCTCGGCGGCGGTGGCCGCATGCACGTCGAGGCCCTGGCGGAACGCGTCCTGCAGCGCAGTTTCACCAGAGCAGTGAGCGAGAATGCGCAGCTCCACCTGCGAATAGTCAAAGCTCATGAGATGGGTACCCGGACTCGCAACAAAGGCATCACGGATCTCCCGCCCCGCCTCGGTGCGGATGGGGATGTTCTGCAGGTTCGGGTTTGTGGACGACAGCCGGCCGGTCTCGGCCACCGTCTGGTTGAACGTGGTGTGAATACGCCCATCAACGGGATCCACCAGGTCGGGGAGCGCCGACAGGTAGGTGCTGTCCAACTTCACAAGCTCGCGGTAACGGCCGATAAGGGGCACGATCTCGTGGTGATCCTCGAGCGTGCGCAGGACCTTTCGATCGGTTGAGTACCCGGTCTTCCCCTTGCGCTGGGCCGGCAACCCGAGCCGTTCAAAGAGCACCTCAGCCAACTGCTTTGGCGAGTCAATCGTGAATGGGCCGCCTGCGAGGTCGTGGATGCGAGTGGTGAGGGAGTCGATCTCGATGCGGATTCGGTCACGAATCTCTGCGAGCCGGTCAACATCAATTGCAACTCCCAGGTTCTCCATCCCCGCGAGCACCCCGATGAGCGGTATCTCAATCTCGCGGTACAGATGCGTGAGTCCTTCCTCCTCCAGACGCCGCGCCTGCACGGGGGCGAGGTCGCGCACGAGTGATGCCTGCACCGCCGCGGCGCAGGCATCTTCATCCGGCCCCTCCGCCCGGGCCGAGATCCCCTCATCGGCTGCGATCTCGTCCAGTGGGTACCCGCGCCGCCGTGGGTCGAGCAGGTAGGCGGCCACCATGGTGTCGTGCGCCGGAAGTGGCGCATCCAAGCGGGCGCGCCGCAGAAGGGCCTTGCCGTCGTGTGCCGTCCACGGAGCGGCGCCAAGCACCGATCCGATCGCAGGATCACCGGTCGGTGCCACGGCGAATGCTCGTGCCGGACCCTCCCCAGTCACCACCGCCACCCGGTTGCCCGACAGCCCCACGGCCGCGCCTGGCGTGCCCGCGAGCGACATGGCGAGCGACTCGGGTGCGTCTTCCAGAACAGCCATCGACGGCGCCGATGCGTGGGCCACGGCCACTGGCTCGTCCCCGCCGCTGCCACCCATCTCGGCCACCCGGCGCGCAAGGGTGCGGAACTCAAAGCCCTCAAATGCCGCATGGAGCGCCTCGAGGCGCTCGCTGTCGCGGGTGATCAACGGGACGTCGCCGGGATCGACGTCGAGCGGCACGTCAACGTCGATCACCGAAAGGTCGCGGCACATGCGCGCCATGTCGGCGAATTCCGTGAGGTTCTGTTTGCGCTTGGGGGTCTGCTCCCCGGCGTGGGCCAAGACCTCCTCGAGCGTGCCGTACTTCTCCATCAGTTGCGACGCGGTCTTTGCCCCGATGCCCGGCACCCCGGGGAGGTTGTCGCTCGAATCACCAATCATCCCGCGCAGGTCCGGCATGAGCGCGGGCACCACTCCATACCGCTCCTGCACCATGGCCGGGTCGTACCGGGTGGTATCGGTCACCCCCCGCCCGGTGGCCAGCACGCTGATGTGGTCGTCAACCAACTGCAGTGCGTCCCGGTCGCTGGTGAGGATGGTGACCCGCATGCCAGCCGCCGCCGCACGCTTGGCCAGTGTGCCGATGACGTCGTCGGCCTCAAATCCCGCCGCCTCCACGTTGACCGCCCCGAAGGCCTCCATCAGCGGTCGGAAGTGCGGCACCTGGGCCTTGAATCCCTCCGGGGTGGCACGCCGCCCCGCCTTGTATTCGGGGTAGATCGCGTCGCGGAACGTCGGTCCGGGGGGATCCCACGCCACGATGACCCGCGATGGCCGCTCCTCCTCAATGACCTTGATGGTCATCGCCGAGAGCCCATAGAGCGCGTTGGTGGGCATACCATCCGACCGGGTGATCGTCTCGGGAAGTGCAAAGAAGGCCCTGAACGCCAAGCTGAAGCCATCGATAAGGAGGATCTCGCCGTCCGGGTTGACGGCGGCGTCCGTGGCGTCGGTTCGGGGCTGAGAGCTCACACGGGCGAGTGTATCGGCGCCCATCGGCCGCCTCTGATCCGGAAGGGGACACCAGTCCGGGGGTGAATGAGCATTTCGTGGGTAGTCTGCCCGCGTTTGCAATCGGTCTTGGAGGACCACGTGGGCGTCACGCCATCAGCGCAGTACAGCGTCACCCTCCGCCTTGAGATGGCGCACGGCCTGCCCGGCCTTGCCGCCGAGGTGACGAGCGCCATCAGCGCCGCCGGGGGGTCAATCACTTCGATGGAGGTTGTCGAGGCCGATCACCGACGCGTGGTACGCGAGATGGTGGTGGATGCCACGAGCGTTGAGAACGAGGACGAAGTCATCGCTGCCGCTGGTGCCGTGGAGGGCGTCACGGTCACCTCGGCCGAAGACCGCACCTTCCGTCTGCACAAGGGTGGGAAGATCGAGATGGTGCCCCGTGCACGTCTTGAGACCCGCGAGGACCTGTCCGTGGCCTACATGCCTGGTGTGGCGAGCGTGGCACGTGCCATCGCCGCTGACCCCCTCGCCGCGTTCGACTACACCCTGAAGCGCAACATGGTGGCGGTGATCACCAACGGCACCGCAGTGCTGGGCCTCGGCGACATCGGGGCTGCTGCTGGCATGCCGGTGATGGAGGGCAAGTCACTGCTCTTCAAGGAGTTCGCCGACGTGGACTCCTACCCCATCTGTGTGGATAGCAAGGACCCTCAGGAGATCATCCGGGTGTGCGAGGCCATCGCCCCTGCATTCGGTGGCATCAACCTCGAGGACATCACGGCCCCGGTGTGTTTTGAGGTGGAGGACACCCTGAAGGAGCGCCTGGACATCCCTGTGTTCCATGACGACCAGCACGGCACGGCCGTGGTACTGCTCGCGGCACTCATCAACGCCTGCAAGATCACTGGCCGGAAGATCGAGGACCTGAAGGTGGTCGTCAACGGCATCGGTGCCTCTGGGGTGGCCTGCTCGAAGATCCTGCTGAACGCCGGCGTGACCAACATCATCGGCTGCGACACCCGTGGCGCGATCTACCACGGCCGCACCGAGAACATGAACTTCATGAAGGACTGGTACGCCGATCACACCAATCCGGAGGACATCCGGGGTGACCTCACCGAAGCGGTGAGGTCACCCCGGA
>Ga0194059_1000118_pt1 | contig 39337 bp, 40 predicted proteins | sample SepL6211m_MetaG_FD_163426 | JGI IMG/M metagenome (GOLD analysis project Ga0194059, IMG submission 163426) | Anoxic zone freshwater microbial communities from boreal shield lake in IISD Experimental Lakes Area, Ontario, Canada - Sep2016-L626-11m | ecosystem: Environmental > Aquatic > Freshwater >...
AAGGCCAAGGTAATCAGTCACCGGGCCTATGGATTCAGAACGGCAAAAAACTTCATTCTCAACTTGTATCACTGCATGGGCGATCTAACCATGCCAACTACTTTGCACAGGTTTGTGTGAGGAACCTCTTTTTAATGTTTTTTTATCCATCCATAACAGACAAACTGCTCAAACTCCTCTATTAAAACGGTAAGGTTCCAGCCAGTTCTGCATCGGTAATGTCGAATACCAGCCCGCTTCCCGGCAGAGCCTCGCTATACATAAACTCAGGCAAACGGTCATCCTTGGCAGTAAAGCCGGCTTCCTTGTTGAACTTTTTCTCCATCGCCAGCGCCTGTACACCAAGCCCCATCAGTTTCGGAATATCCCATTCCCCACCAAACTTCGCGCCCATCATATTCGCCAGCAGGGCAATGTTGGCCGGATTCTCAAAGACAAAACTGGCGAAAATACAGATGCCAAGACTATCCATCAAGGCCATGGCCACCTGCAGGTTGCGTGATATTTCGACCTTATCTGCTTTATCGCCTGGATCGCCCGGCATTCCCAAGGCGTTGCCGGCGGTATGGTCACCACCCATCGGCGACGTGGCATAGGTGACGCCGGTTCCTTTGAGGCCGCGCGGATCATACGCCGCTATGGCCTGCCCCTTGACCGTCGGAATCCGCTTGACGCCGAGCGCCTTACCGGCAACCTCCGTCCCCTGCCCCATCAGCAGGCCAAACTCGCTCCCCTCTTTCATTTCCTGTAACAGCTGCAAAGCAGCGGCACCATCACCAAAGGCTATTTTGCCCGCTTCCATGCAGACGCCGATGGTACAGCCGGTCTCCATGGTATCAATGCCGAGGTCGTCACAGATCCGGTCGATCTGCGCCACGACGTCGATATCACGGATACCGCAGTTGGCTCCGTTCAGGCCGATGGTTTCGTATTCAAGTCCGGAGGTCAGATAGTTGCCTTCAGCGTCGTTGATGACATTGGAGCAGTAGATGATGCACCCTGCATGGCAGGCGTGCTTCATGATACCGTTACGGGCAGACTGGAGTTCGGCAATTCTCTCACCGCTGATCTCTTCGGCATGTTCGAACTGTCCCTGCCTGAAATTATTGGTAGGCAGAATGCCCATGGCATTGGTCATGTTGACGAGAACAGCGGTACCAAGAGCGGGCAGCCCCTGCCCTGAGATATGGTTTGCCAGCACCTCTTTGGTGTAGAGACGGTTGTTCTCAAGGAATGCTGCCCGGTCATGATACTCCCCTTTGTACTCCCCGTTTCCCTTGATCACAAATGCCTTGATCCGCTTCGAACCCATAACGGAGCCCAGGCCGCCCCGTGCGGCAGCACGGCTCGGACGACCGTCCGGATCAGTAATCTGGATAGTCGAGTTGCGATAGCCGCGCTCACCGGCACAGCCGATTGAAGCGATACTGACCGTACTCCCGAACTCTGTGCGCAGTGCATCAGTCAATTGATAGTTATTCATGCCCGTATACTTTGCGGCAGGAATGATTTCAGCCGCATCATTGCTCAGGACGACGATCGACCACTCTTGAGAGGATGGCTGTCCTTCCACGATCAGGGCCTTTAATCCGAGGCTGACCATGCGCTTGGCAAAGGTACCGCCGGCATTGGCCTCTTTAATGGTGCCGGTAAGGGGGCTTTTGCCGCCGACTGATAACCGGCCGTGACAGGGGGCCGGTGTATCCCCAAACAATCCGGGGCATATGATCAGCTTATTCTCCGGCCCGAGAGGGTCGCAGAGTGCCGGGACCTCTTCGGTCAGAATCCTGGCAATGAAGCCGCGGCCGCCGGACAGTTCATAGCTTTCATCCGCCTCCTGACAGTGAACAGTGGCATCATTCATGTTGATTCTCATAATTTTGTTCATGATTTATCTCCTTTTTTTACCTGGTATACGTCTGCCATATGCGCCGTTACCCTGGCACAGGCGAACGAGTTTCCCCAGAGATTGTCCGACGTTTGCAGCCCTTCAAGATCGCGCGGGCTTCCGGAAGCAGCATAAGGGTAGTGAAGATCTTTATCAATACGAATTTCTCCAAACGGGACACGGTCATCTGCAATCACTCCAAACACACCGGGTATCGATGCCGGGAGCAGAGCGGCATTGTCAGGATGTCCCGCCGCAACAATTATGCAGCCAGCCTCCATTACCTCCCGACAAGCCATTGTGAGGAGTTCGGAACCGGGACCGGAGGACATGCCAAGACTCAAATTCAGAATCGAGCACCCCTCGGCGGCGGCCCGCAGCACAGCGCGCGCCACCAGAGACGGGTAGGAGCTGAGATCCTGCTCGAAAACCCTGATAGCAAAGAGCTCCACTTCGGGAAGCTGCTGGCGCAGTATTCCGGCGACAGCGGTGCCATGACCGACGAGGTCGCGAAAATCGTCGTCTTCCTGAATCCTGCCGTCGCTATCGAGATAGATACGCAGGCCGGTCACGCCGCCCCTGATGTGTGAGTGCCACGGATTTATTCCGGTGTCGATTACCCCGATACGTGTCATTACCGCCGCTCCTCCGCATACTTGAGGGCGCGGACATCATCGAGCATGATCAGATTTGAAGCCGCCTGCCTGGTGGCCGCACCGTCAAGCTCGGCAGCCAGTTCCTGACTGTCGACCTGCTGCAGCTGTCCCGCTTTCAGGAGAAAGAGGCGGTCGAAATCATCGAGGCCGTGCTGGCGGTGGGTGATGACCATAACAGTTCGTTCGGGAAAGCGGCTGAACAGATTGCGACGTACCTTGGCCTCAGTATCAGGATCAAGAGCCGAAAAGGCCTCGTCCAATACCAGTATTCCGGGGTTGCGCAGAATCAGCCGGGTCAGGCCGATGCGCTGACGTTGCCCGTCAGAAAGAGCCAGTCCCCGGCCGCCGATAACCGTCTGATAGCCGTCCGGCAACCCCGAGATAAATGCATGGGCTTCCGCCAGAGCAGCTGCCGTCTGCAACTCCCCGTCGCTGACATCATGATTACCATAGCGCAGGTTCTCCGCAACTGTCGCGTGGAGCAGGAAAGGATCGCACCCTGCATAGCCAAGCCTTGTCATGGAATGATCCAGTGCAGGGCCGATTGAAATTGATCCCGTCTGCGGCACGCGCAGGCCGAACAGCATCTGCACCAAGGTTGATTTGCCCGCCCCGGAGGCCCCGAAAACCGCGACACGTTCTCCCGCAGCCACCTTCAGGTCGGCCCCCTTGAGAACTGCCGGGGAATCGGCATAGGCGAAACTGACATTCGTGAGAATGATCTCTCCCGGTTCAGCCATTCCGTGACCAGCAGGTAAGGCAGTATCAGCCTCATCTGCCAGAACTTCGGCCACACGATCGAGGCTGATCCGGGCTTCCTGCAGGTTGCGCACCAATCCGAGGAGTCCCATGGCCGGGTTGACCAATCGCCCCTGATACAGAATGAAGGCGACGAACGTCCCCAGCGTTATATCCCCGTTCTCAATCAGCCTTCCCCCGAGGAGATAGATCCAGGCCAGGCTGGCGGCCAGCGCGAGGGCAGGCAAACCGGAGGCGGCGGCATCGAGGTTTTGGAATTTCAGCAGGCGACGGACAAGGGTGGCATTATAGGCGGAAAAGGAGTGCTGATCCTGCGCCTGCGCTTCATGGAGACGCACGGCCCGCAGGGCACCGAGACGTTCAGTGAGGAAATGGGACAGGTCAACCATGGCATCGCGGACCACACGGGTTCCCCGTTCCACCGGCCTGCGAAAAGCCGTCGTAATAACCAGGGCAGCGACAATGCCGAGGAAGCTCCAGAGAGCGAGGGTCACTGACAGCTGCAGCAGGATCGCCGCCGCAACAATCAGGAAGAGGAGGTTCTGGATAAAGCCGAGGAAACCGTCTACCAGCAGCGTCTGGATTTTTGTGATGTCGGCGCTGAAGCGGTTCAGCAGGTCACCCTGACGAAAGCGCTCCATCCCGGCCAGCGGAGCGTGCAGACAGTGGGTAAACAGCCGCTCCCGCAGTTCGACGAGAACTCCGGCCGAGAGCTTCGTGTGAACCCGGCGGGTGCAGGCGCCAAGGATCAGATCGGCTACTGCCAGTCCGAGCAGCGCCAGGGCAATGCGCGGCACCAGGGCGTAGTTATGTTTTCCGACAACGGAATCAATGAAGGTCTTGCCGATCAGCGGCGAGGCCAAAGATGTTGCAGCACCCGCCAGGCCGAGCAGGAACAGGACGCCAATCTGTGCTTTTTTCCCGCGCAGATGTCGGCTGAACAGCCTCAACCCCTTGAGCATAGCGACTCCTTTTGTTCCCACAGATCAGGGTAGTAGCATAAATGCCGTTCTGCGCACATCTGGGGGGAACCGCGCAGGTCAATGACCGCCTGACGGATCTCTTCAGGGCCGGCGCCTTCCCGAGCGAGGCGCAGTGCCAAAGCGGCTATCCGCACCGAAGCTTCCTTGCGCGGCAGGGAGGCTTCCCGGCCGACAACTTTAAAGCTGGCGATCCCCGCTCTGAGCAGGCGGGGAATCGCACAGAGTCCGCACGGCCCCATCGGGTAGTCGTTACCGGTCCGGCAGCCGCAATGATTGAGCGTCCACTTCCAGAAGGCGTAGCGTTCACGGGTTTCGGGCGATACCGCCTCGTCCCCCTCCCCGTCCATAGTGCAAAAAGATCCTGCAGCATGAGTCGTCGCACAGAGACCCTCCTCAAAAACACAGCCGTCATTAAGCAGAAAGGTCTCGAACTCGAGGTCGGGAATCACAATCGATTCAATTTCGTTCAGGGTCAGATGACGGGGGAGAATTATTCTCCGGATGCCGAGGTCACGGTAGAATTTTGCCGCTTCGTTATTACTGCAGGTGGCAAGACTTGAAAGATGGAGATATGATCCGTGCCCCGCCTCAACCAGTGCCAGCAGGAGATCGGTGTCTGCCACGATCAGTCCCGCAGCCCCTCCGCTCAGAAGATCAGCGCCGAAAGACGCCAGTATCTCCACCGCGCCGGACGGGTAACCGGGAGCGTTGAGCGCCACATAGACCGGTCGCCCCTCAGCGCAGGCGACAATTTGTTCAAAATCGGCACTATCAGGAACCCCCGCCGACTGCGGCGCGCGCCGGTTGGCCCATGCCTGGCCAAAGCGCGCTTGCCAATCGGGAGGCGTCAACCCGCAAAAAAACTCATCCGCTCCCGCTTCGAGCAGCGGCACGACTTCATCCGAATGTCGCAACGGTGCCAGTATCTTCACGGAGTCGGCCTTTCATAGATAACAATGCGGTCCGCCTGAGCGAGGTAAACTTCAGCGCGGGATTTTGGAACTTCAAAAAAAACCGTATTGCCGGCCCGCCAGAGCGGCAGATCCGTGTCCGATCGGTCAATGCGATGCGACTCGCCACGACAGAGACCGCTACAAGGGGAGTTCAGGCCTTTGGTAAAGCACTCATCAATCGTCAGCGCACTGTCCGCCTTGATCAGGCAGTTTCTGCTGCTTGCTGCGAACGCGTAAGGAAGATAGAGGACGCGCTGCATTCCTTCGCAGCCATCCCCGAGAAAACCGCCTTCCAAGTCCGGATCTGTTTCAAGCGCCGACACGCCAAAACCAGCCAACATCGTGCGCAGCCGCTTTCCCCGTTCTCCTGAATTATTGGAGAGCGGCTCTTTTTCCATCAGTCTCGGATCACGGATGCCACGATTGATCAGCCGTCCCGCCCGTCTTTCGAGAGCGGGGAAGGACTCCCGCAGCAGTGAGGCGACCCCCCAGTCGTTAAAGACAATCGCCGGGGTATCCCCGGCGGCGGTAAGATTGGACAGCAGTTTTTTAATTCTCACAAGGCCATTCGGAGTAGCCACCGGGGTCATCAATACCGCTTCAACTCCTGCATCACGGGCGTGCACGCAGTAGCGGGCGACCTGCACAGCGTCAGGGAGGAGAAACTCACAAAATTCAGAGCCGAAATAGATGGCCCGCAGGGTACCGGGGGGGAGAATCTCCCGCCACGATGCCGCACAGACTGCCCGGGGATCACGCGGCAGCGGGGCGACATCGTGGACGAAGATTCCGTATTCCACAAATGGACCGTTTACAGCGTCAAGCGGCGCAGCAGCATGCCATCGGTGGACATTTCAAGAGTTTTTACGATCTTCAATGTTGCTGCGTCGTAAATGGTGATGGTCGGTCCACCCTGCAGATAGATCTTTTTGCCGTCGGCGCTGGTCATGACAGCAAATGTTGTACCGGTTGGAACAACGATAGTATTGGTAATGGCTCGGGACGCCAGATCGATAACGTACAGTTCATCCATATTGGCATAGGCTTTTTTCATGTCCGGCGAATACATGGCGCCATAGACCATCATCGGACCCTTGATGGGGGTCTCGGTAATCTTGCCTGTATTGGTGTCGATACTCAGCAGTCCCCCTGCCTCGCCAATCCAGTACGGCAGAAGCGCAACCCCGTTATTTTCGGCTGTGTAAGTGAAGAGCGGCAGTATATTCATCTTTTTGTCGAACATGGGATGGACGCCCGCTGCTTTCATCTCTTTACCGGAGACATCTATCAGATGAATGTCCTGCCCAACCGCATAAATCGTCTGACTGTTTTTTGCATACTCCAGGGCACATACACCGAAAGGAACCTCGATACTGCGCAGGATTTTGCCGCTCTCAAGATCGATCTGGGCAACAGTCGGCGATCCCACTACGGCTTCACCTTTATCGGTTTTTCTTGACATAAAGTGAACGTAGGCGGTTTTACCGTCCTCGAGCAGCACCATGCCATAGACAAAACGCTGCCAGCCGCCGTAGTGCATATCGATGGTGTTGACCACCTTCATCTGTTGTATATCAACCTTGTGGATCAGGTGACGATTGGCCGTCACATACATGAATTTCTTGTCAGCGGAAATACATGCCTCACGGCCCCAGCCTTTAATTTCGATATCGGGGAGCAACTCATCACTGCTCACGTCAATAACCTGGATCTTGCCATAGCCAAGATTGAAGATAAGTTCTTTTGCCTCGCCCTGTCCGGTGCCGGACAGCAGGCAGAGAGTTATGAGTCCTGCAAGAAATAAAATTTTCTGTGTCATTGATAACTCCTTGTTCAAAATAAAAATCTACCGGCGGCAGAGCAGCCCGGAAAGGTTATTCCATTTCAACAAAATCTAACCCCCCTCAGCCCGCCCTTACCTAAGGGGGGAAGCCTTGAAGTCTCCCCTTATCTAAGGGGAGATTTAGAGGGGTTATTGCGAAAGTAAAGGGTGACACGGTGCTATTTTATATCGCGCCAGTCGCGGATAATACTGCTGCAGGTAGTTTCAAGATCCAGATAATTGGTCAAACCGTCCGGGTTCTGTGCCGGCCACCAGCAGTCGCCTGCGCAGCCGAGATAATCGTGGGACATTGGCTGGCACATACCGACCGGGTTGGTCGCGCGGGGATTGGTCTCCCAACCGGTATCATAAATGGTGGTACAGCCGACCGGCATCTTGAGCAGCCCCCCTTCCTCCAGAGCCTCGACCGACATCTTTTCGCCACTCGTCAGCGCCTCAATGGCGCGGGCCTTTTCGTTCAGGGCTTCTATCCGCTTTTTCTTGTCCATGGTAATTTGTACCTCCATTGGTGTTTTATGGTATCTCAACAGTTAACCCGTTTTCCCAGACGCTGCAGAAACTCATCCGCTCCGGAGCGCTTTAATTCTGCGTAAACCTCGATGCCGATCTGGAACCAGCGACGGATAAAGTCGCAACTGCCTCCGGGAGCCAGCCCCAGATGTTTTTCCCGGAGATTGTTTTCATAGTGACAGCCCCCGGAGCAGAGGGTTCTGGCCCAGCAGCTTCGGCACAGTTCCTGTTTGCCGCAGGTGACCGAGTCCAATGCCCGGCGGATTTCTGAGGGATCTGCCCCCTCGTCAAGATTACCGACCCGGAACGATTCATCTCCGACCAGGCGGTGGCAGACATACATGCTCCCCTCCGTATCAACCGCCAGGTAGCCGTACCCCGCGCCGCAGGAGACCGATTTCGTCTGGCCCAGATGCAGACGGGCGAGCAGGTCGATCAGGTTGGTAAACGGCAGCAGCCGGTTTGACTGAGCCGCTTTGAGAAATACCCGCGACAGGGCCGTGAAACCCCGCAGCAACGCTTCCTCCTGTTCAGCATCGGGGAGGAGTTCCCGCCGTATCGGACTGGCTGGTGCGATACCCACTTCGTGAAAACCGAGATCGAGAAGATGAAAAAATACCTCTTCAATACGCGGCCATTGCTCCGGTGTCAGTGTCACACGTGCCGCAACGGCCGCCGTGGCTCCCTTCAGCAGACTTTCAAGGTTGCCGGTGATAGTTGCGTAGCTTCCCCGGCCATTCACATCCGAGCGGTTGGCATCGTGGATATCGGCAGGTCCATCGAGGCTGAGCGCAACTGCAATCCGACTTTGGTGAATATACTCGATAATTTCCGGGTTCAGCAGAGTGCCGTTGGTTGTCAGTGAGACAAAAACCTTTTTCCCCTTCCGGGCAGAGAGAGTCTGCGCCTCCTCAACGGCAGCCGTAACAGCCGACATGTTGAGCAGCGGCTCTCCCCCAAAAATCACCAGAGTAACCGCGTCCTTGTCACCAGAATCGTTAACCAGCTTCCTAACCGCCTGTCGAGCCGTCTCCGCTTCAAGCAGGCGAACCGGCCTGCCGTACGAGCCCCCTTCCGCATAACAGTAGGTACAGGCGAGATTGCAATCCTGAGCCACCTCCAGCACCATGGTGGTCAGGGGAATGGCGGCGATATCGAACTCCGGCATTTCCAGCCGGTGCCGCGCACCGGTGGGTGCCAGAAAGCGGGCAGCCCGCAGCCCTTCGAGAATTTCCCGATCTTCCTCCGGAACGTCGTCCAGATCAAAGGTATCTCTGCTATGCCATCGGGAGAGCGCAGCCTGCGTCAGCTCATCGATAAAAAACAGACTCCCCTGGTCGACACCGAACAGTATCGCACCGTCCTTGACAGCAAACAGCTGATAATCGGTCCATTCGCAGAGCATGCCTATTTGATCCTCGGTATCATATCAGGCAAGGTTACCACCATTCTGGCTTTGGCCAGATACTGACGTGCACCCCGTTTGTAGGTCGCCTCAACCTTGGCCAATCCGGTTGCTTCAACATGCTGGCTACGGGTTGCAATCGAACCGATATCGCCGAAAGGAAGATATTTGCCACCCGGGCTGATCATACCCATCCATTGCAGGTCATCGTCATTGGGCCGTTTGATTTCGGCTGTAAGCTTAAATGCAGCCGGCACCGGTCCAAGACGTACAGCATCCTGTGGTTTTGCGCTTTTGCCTTTTTTGGCGTAGGCAATTGCATCAAACTGCACCCCCTCAGCAGGGAAAGCCTTGCCGCCAGCCAAGCGCGCGCGGCCCATTTCCGGAGTTATCGAGATAAAATCGATCTGTTTTGCCAACGTAACGGGAACGGTGTTTATCCCTTTTATGCCAATAGATGCTGTCACCAGGCTGTTTGCGGATGAAACAGCCACAACCTCAAGTGCTTCAGGACTGATGCGCCGCACAGAAAGCACCTTGACTGCACCGCCTGAAAATGTGATGTCACCGGCAGAGGCAGCGGGGAGTTTGACACCCTCCAGAACAAGTGTTGTCTTCTCACCCTTGAGCAGATATGCAGGTGATACTCTAAGCAGCTTCGGTGCGCCATCGACCGGATACCAGGTACTGGACGATGTTCTGAAATCAGGCGCCGGGAAATGGTGTTCCCCTTGGATGATGCCATCCGTAAAGGAAAAGGCACCCAGGGTTTTCTGACCGTTATGGGCAGTCCGTGTCCGCAGGGCATATCCTCCATAAAGGGTCGCTTCACCCCGGAAGTTTTCAGAGGTGTTGTCGGCAAAGTCAAGTTTACCCTGAACAGTGTACTCGTCATTGCTGCCGGAGGTTATGGTCGCCTGCCCGCGATAGTTCCCCTTGCCGGGCTCATAACCGAGAATCAGCCATGAACCATCCGGTTTTGCCGTTGGCGCCTGCCATGCCTGCCCGTATGGGTGTGATTTTACCAGAGCGGCAAGCACGGTTTCGGCTTCTTTAGTCCATCTCATCTCCCGCATCTGGTAGACAACGGTTGGATACAAGCTCAGATGGAGGTCACGCACCTTTGCCCAGGAGGGTGCATTCATCCGGTAAGAGTTTATTTTACCGGCGCTATGACAGCGGACGCAGGTTGTAAACATCTTTTCCTGTTCCGCTCCAATCGGGTTTTCGACAGTTTGAGGGTTATTAAGCAGGTTCAGATAAGAGACCTTGTCCAATTCGGCAGGAGAAAGGATCTGGGTTGAGCAGAGCTCCTTCAGGAGGGTATCCATATCTTTCCTCGTCAGTTCCATGCCATAGAGGCGGGACATACGGTCAACGATGACGGTCCACTCTTCCGGGGTGGTACGAATCTCCTCAACGCGCGCTATTTTCCCGTTGACCGGCTCATGACATCCGGTACATTTCTTCCAGACCAGCGATTCGTTGGAGAACGCCCTCGCCTCCGGCACGGTCCCGATGGTCAGAAAGAGCAACACAAGTGACAGACATACTGTTTTTAGCATCTAAATTCCTCCTTTCGTTTGTGCGACATTGTTGAGCAGGAAATGTGAAAGAGCAGGGATCAGCACGAGCGCACCGATCATGTTCCAGATAAACATGAAGGTCAGCAGGATGCCCATGTCAGCCTGAAATTTGATCGGCGAAAACGCCCAGGTAATGACGCCCGCCGCCAGCGTGATACCGACCAGACCGACGACCTTGCCGGTAAACTGGACCGCCCGTTTGTAGGCTTCGCCAAGCGGCAGGCCGGCCCGCTGCTGGTGGAGCTGCACACTCAGCAGATAGAGTGCGTAATCGACGCCGATGCCGACCCCCAAAGCGATAACCGGCAGCGTCGCCACTTTGACACCGATGCCGAGGGTTACCATGAGCGCCTCGCAGAGGATCGACGTGACAACCAGCGGCAGCACCGCCACCAGTACGGCGCGCCAGCTGCGGAAGGTGATGAAGCAGAGCAGGATAACTGCGGAGTAGACATACAGAAGCATGGTCCGGTTCGACTCTCTCACGACGATATTAGTGGCCGCCTCGATTCCCGAGCTGCCGGCTGCAAGCAGAAACTGCCGTTCCGGGGTACTGTGCTTTTGAGAAAACTCAGACGCCACCTTGACGACCCGCTCGAGGGTTGCCGCCTTATGGTCGGAGAGGTAGGCGATAATCGGCATGACGGTGCCGTCGTTGTTGAACAGGTCAGGGTTGTTGACCATCGACTGATGGCCGCCATAATTGAGCACCGCCTGATTGCGGGAAAGGGCCAGCCATTTCGGGCTCCCCTCATTGGAGCCGGCGGTAATCTGACGGACCGAATCAACCAGGGAAACGGTCGCCTGTACGCCCGGAACCTGCTGCAGCGCCCAGGCGAGACGGTCTGCCTCAATGAGCGTCTCGTACTGTTGACTGCCGTCAGGAGGTGTTTTTAAGATAACGGCAAACTGGTCGCTGGAAAGCGCGTAATTGGCGGTAATGAAGGCATTATCCTGGTTGTAGCGGGAATTCGGCCTCAGCTCAGGAGCCCCGGGGTCGAGATCGCCGATCTTCAGGTTAAGGCTGATGATAAAGCCGACAACAGTCAGGATTGCTGCAACGGATATGGCACCGAGAGCCCAGCGCCGTTCGGTAAAACGATCGAGGAATCCCCAGAGAGCACCGACACCCTTTCCTTTGCTCTCCTCGGTTTCTTCCTGCAGACTTCTCTTCGCGGCAGTCAGACTCACGCCGAAAAAGGAGAGCAGCACCGGCAGCAGCAGCAGATTAGTAAAAATCAGCACGGCAACGCCGATACTGGCGGTCAGTGCGAGGTCCTTGATCACCGGGATATCGATGAACATCAGCACGGCAAAACCGACCGCGTCAGCTAACAGAGCCGTCATACCAGCCAGGAACAGCCGCCGGAAGGTGTAGCGGGCGGCAACCAGTCGGTGGGTGCCGCGACCCACGTCCTGCATGATGCCGTTCATCTTCTGCACGCCGTGGGACACGCCGATGGCAAAGACCAGAAACGGCACCAGAATCGAGTAGGGATCGAGTTCAAAGCCGAGTGTCGAAACAAAGCCGAGCTGCCAGATGACCGCCACAACGGAACAGGCGATTACCAGCAGAGTACTCCGTATGCAGCGGGTGTACGCGTAGATCACGATTGCGGCAATAAGCGCTGCGATCAGGAAATAGGTCATAACCTGCATCAAGCCGTCGAGCAGGTCGCCTATCAGTTTGGCAAAGCCGATGATATGAATTTTTATTTTACCGCCCGGCTTTCCGTTCGCACCTGAAGGGCTGCTGTGTTTCGCCCTGATTTCCTCAAGTTTTTTCGACAGCGCACTGTAGTCGAGCGGTTTTGCGGTCACCGGATCGATATCCAGCAACGGACAGAACACCACTGCCGATTTGAAATTATCCGCGACCAGATCGCCGACCACCCCGGAACGGCCGATATTCTGTTTGAGCTGATCGATGCTTTTCTGAGAACCGTCATAGCTGTCGGGCATGACCGGACCGCCCTTGAAGCCCTCTTCGGTGACTTCGTCCCAGCGCACGGCCGGCATCCAGATCGATTTCATCCAGGGACGATCGATACCGGGGGTGAGAAAGAGGGCATCATTGACCTGCTTCAAGGCCTCAATATATTCCGGATCGAAGATGTCACCCTGACTGTTTTCCACCACAACTCTGATCGAGTTACCGAGCCCCCGCAATTCGGCTTTATTCTGAAGGTAGTTCTTGATGTACGGCTGACTCTGCGGAATCATCTTTTCAAAACTCGCGTTGAACACGATTTTTGTCGTCTGGTAGGCGAGAACCAGCGTTACCAGCGCACAGATAATCACTACCGTTATCCGGTTGTTGAAAATCAGGCGCTCCAGCATATTTCCGGAGGACTGATCGAACTCCTTCACATCCTTTACCACCGGCATATCGTCAATTTTGTCCATTCCAACGGCCATATCATTTTCTCCGTAACAACAATAATTACTTTAGTGACTGCACCAGTACACCGCGAAGACCGGCAATCAGGAGGGTTTCCCTGTTAATGGCGGCGACCGAAGTGGCGAAGATGGACTGCTCCGTCTTGACCGGTTTGAAACTCGCTCCGTCGTCACTGCTGACCAGTACGTCGCCATTCTGGCTGACCAGCACGATCTTGCCGTCCTCTGTTACAGCAGAACCGGTGAGACCGGCCTGAACCCCTGTTTCCACCTTCAACCAGGCCGTGCCGCCGTTGGTACTGCGAAAGACATTGCCACGCAGGCCGAACGCCACTACCACCCCTTTTTTCCCGGTAATGCCGAAAAACGACCCATTGTAGGGCGTTTTCTGCGCCATGAAGCGACCGGTCTTGCGATCGAGCTTCAGTATCAGACCCTGCTCGCCGCTGATGTACAGCTCCTCACCGACAGGGCGGATAGTATACAGGTGGAGGCGTTTGCTGTTCTCGGTCCGGTCGAACCATGGCTCCCAGGTTTTGCCGCCGTCAACGGTACGGAAAATAAGGTTGAAAGCGCCGACTATGAAGCCGGTGGTATCATTTTCAAACCAGACATCGAGGAAGGGCTTGTCAGGGCCCTGCTCGGTAAAACTCTTGAGGTCTGCCATCAAGGCGCCTTCAGCGCCTGCCGGTGCCCCTTTGGGTGTTGCAATTTTATCATGGCAACTGGAGCAGTTTTTCCACCCTTTGTGGTAACTGGCCATAACCTGTGCGGCGGCACGGCCATCGAACTGTTTGGTCCAGGAACTGCCGCCGTTGGTACTGTGCAGCACTACTCCGTCATGCCCGACCGCCCACCCCTTCTGTGGCGAAGGAAACGAGACCGCCACCAGATCGGAGCTGACCGGCACGTTGGCCTGAGTCCATTTCTTCCCCTGATCATCCGAATAGAGGATATGGCCGCGCTGACCGACGCAGATCAGCCGTTTTCCGGCCACGGCGACGCCGTTAAGCAGGTTTTTTATGGCGAGCGGACTTTCCAGAGCCGGAGTATCGAGCACATCCTGAAACACCGGCGATGCCGCGGTAGCGGGAAGCACAAGTAAAGAGACAGCACATATTGCAGTGACAATTCGGCGAATCATATTTTCTCCTGAATGATGGGGTGAATGCCCCGAGTGAAGCAAACAGTAGGTGATACCCCCGGAGAAGAGTGCCTCCGGGGGCATTATTCAGCAGTTGAAACAATAATCAGCGGACGCCGCTCCCGGCCAGTGAGTCGGGACCCCATTCTCTGTCAGGAAGAACCGCTTTGTAGACAACGCCACCGGTCTCGGCAATATTGACATCCAGGGTGTAGACGTTGGAGTTGAAATCGTAGAAGCCGTGGGTAAATGAGTATGGGGTGATTACGTCATAGTTCATCACCATGTACATGAAGGCGCTCCGGTAGAGCTGCCCGCGTGCGTCATACTGGTCACTGGCGACTGCAGTCCAGCTGTCTTCGTCAAGATAGAAAACGCGTTTGCTGTAAATATGTCGCTTGCCCGGCTGGAGGGTCGCTTCAACAACCCAGACCCGGTGCAGTTCCCAGCGCACGAAATCGGGATTGATGTGTTTGGGCGTCAGCAACTGATCTGATTTGGAGCCATAGACCAGCTTGTAACTGTTGTAGGGGATGTACATCTCTTTCTTACCGACCAGCTTGAAGTTGAAGCGATCCATGGAGCCGAGGAACAGACACCATTCATCATAAGCGGAAGCGCCGTTAAGCTGGGTATTGGGCGTATCGTAATTGATGTCGGGGGCCAGCTTTGTGCGCCGCTGACCGGGAAGGTACTGCCAGGCACGCCGCCCCTTGCCGTACATATCCAGCGGGTCAAGTACCAGCAGCATCTCGCCGACATTGCGGGGTGGGCCGGTTGCAATATCCTTGAGTCTGAAGAAGAGGTCCGCTGAAGTCCTTTTCGGATCCCAGTATGGCCAGTCGAGCAGTTCGTCCAGTTGGTAGGTCATGGTCGGACGCCCGGAAGCGTTGACTACCCAGGAGCGGGGGTTATGCTGCAGCGAAACACCATTGAAGCGGACGATATGGTTCCACATCGCCTCAAAGCCGTCTTTCGGGATCGGGAAGGGGTAGGCCGCATGGGCCCCCACCAGCGACAGGCCGTTATTGGCGGTCTTGGTTGTAGTGGCCTGCTTGACCGTGTTGTCATTGACATACTTGGGAAAAGCGGTCGTACGATGGGTTTTGTAGACATCCATGCGGAAGCCCGGATATTTTTTTAATAAAGTCTTCTGGCCATCGGTCAGCTTGTCGGCATACTTGGCCACGCTTTTCTGGTCGATGACATATTCCGGTTTTTCAGCGGCAAACGGGTCGGTGCGCAGCGGGGAGCCCTTCTTGAAGCTCGCCGGGGCGGTGGTCAGACCTCCGGTGTATTCAGGAATGCTGCCGTCCTTGTTACCCGCCTTCTCGGCGCCGATGGCGGTAAGCGTCGTACCGAGTTTTTTGGCCTCATCGGCCGTAACCGCCCCGAAGGCGGCCCCTGAGCATCCAAACAGTAGTGTTGCCGCAATTAAACATTTCCGTACCATCATAGTGTATCCCCTCCTCTAGAATGAGTATCTGTAGGTTAATGAAACTGTGCCGCGGTCCTTAAGCAGGGCCGGATCGCCATTATTGATCAGCCCAAGTCCCGGATCAATCGTGTAATTGCCAAAATAATCGACATAGAGCAGATCGAATTTATGCCGGGCAAGATAGTCGATCGACAGGCCGGCACTGTAGGAGCCGGCGTCCTTCTGAATGATGTTAGTTGGACTGTTGCCGCGTAAACCACGGCCATAATACAACGGCACAGTCAAATCCGCGCCGGGGAACACCTGGAACCAGGTCGGAGCGAAGTTCAGGTCAATAGAGACGAAATCCTTGGTAGCTCGGTTTATATACGGATAACTTTCATAGCCCATGAATGTTGAAAAGGGATCCTTTGTTACTTTCAAATAATTACCCCAGTTGAATTCAACGATATACGAGGCGGCATCAAAGACCGGCGTCCGGTTGATCAGACCGAGGAAGTTCAGCACCGCATGCATGGTGTCGCCACGGGCTGTCGAAACATTCCCGCGGCTGGGAAGATCAACCGCAGAGATAGCAGCGCCGGTGTTCAGAAGCGGCATATTTTTACGGTAAGAGAGTTCTGCCCCGACGCTGACGCCCAGAATCTGCTGGGAGTAGCTGACGCCGTACAGATCAATATTATCCGCGTAGGCAAAGCGCAGCTGACCGTTATCTATGTCTATATGAGCCTGGGGCATCTTGTCGGAAAAATTACGATAGTAGAGTCCAAATGTTGTGCCGTTCAGTGCCTCCGGGCTCCAGCGGGCTCCAACGCCCCAATCCCCCGCATCCTTCGGCTTTATATCGTTGCCTCTGACTAAGCCGCCGAAAGCCTGCTGCGAGCCGATGCCGCCGTTAAAGAGATAGTCGTAGGGCGCCATATACGATCCCGCTTCGGGGTAACGGTTCGGCGCCCACTCCAGGAAATACTGCGCCATAAGGGTCAGCGTACTGGTCGGCTGGGCGGTGACTGAGAAGTTGGTCAGGGGGCGGAAAAGCTCTTTCGCCCCGGTGTTCGGCACCGCATATGCCTTGGCGACATCAATCGGCATCTGGGCGTAGGAGATACCGTTCAGTGCCGCATTGAACCCGAGACCTTCGCCCCAGAACTGGGTGTTGCGCCCCACCTTGACCTGGAAAGGGATTTCCGCCAGGTCAAATTTCCCGAACACGAAGGCGTCGAGCAATTCACCGCTTGGGCCGAGGTAGTAGCGCTTTGTGTAGGAATTTATCGCCATCTGGTTGCCGTTTGAGTCAAAGGCATTGGAGGTGGCAAGATCTTTGTTCAGGTTCCCTTTTGAATAAACCGGGTCATACCACCCCGCGCCGCTCAGCCGGAAACCGTACGCTTTCTTATAGGAAACATCGAACTCGGACAGCAGGTCCAGGCGGCTTGTCACAATCCCGCTCCTGAAGTTGCTATCTCCGTCGTTCAGGTCAGGGCTCGCCAGAACAGCGGGATCTGCTTTATCAACCCGGTAGCCCAGGTTGTATCTGATCGAGTTGTCCCAGTTGACTTTTACGTCCTCGTTGCCGGTTTGAATTTCAAAGGCATCGACTCCGCCGCTCATTCCCAGAAGGGCCGCCATCGCTACGGTGACCAACCCGGGTCGAATATACTGCCGTCCCCCCTTTGTTACGCCTTTCCTGAAAGCTTTGTCCATGTACTCACCTCCCGTGATATTTTGCTTCCGTGACATACTGCACGCTGTAAAAACTTATAACAGATTGCGCGAATGGAACTTAATAGCAAACAGCGTTCCATATCGCAGTAGTGGTTACATTTTAAGTCGTCAACATGGTATCATACCGAAAATTCAACCATTTAGAATTTAGAATGCAACATACATCTGTAATATATTATTTGCGACTGGGGGCAAACTACGGAGGTTTGAGACATAAATGTCCCATGCTTGGCGAAAGCATGAGACATAAATGTCACATTTATTGACATGGATAAAATTTGTGGGACTTATATGACTCAGTTATTGCGGAACGAGGAGGGATCGATCCCCCAGGCATGAAGGAGACGATGAATATGGCGACGATTAATGCCTGCATAATCGGCTACTTTGGTGATATTCCCGTGGAAGTGGTTCATCAGTGAGTGAAAATAGGTGCGGCCCGCTTCTTCAAGAACATGCTCCTTGAGTTCGGAAAACGTCTGGGCCGGCAACGCGGCAGAAAGGGTTTGCAGGCTGGATGGAAAGTGCTTTACATCAAGCATTTCAGGATTGTGAAACGTCATGACCTGCTCCAGCAGGTTCACAAGTTCACGGATATTACCCGGCCATTGATATTCATTGAGCAGCTTCATTGCTGCCGCAGATATGCCGGAAATCTTCCGGTTCAGCTTGCGGTTCAGGCGGGACAGATACCACTCGACCAGCGGGAGAATATCCTCCTTCCGCTCCCGGAGCGGGGGAATACCAATTTCAATCACCTTGAGCCGGTAATAGAGATCTTCCCTGAAGCGACCGGCCTGTACCTCATGGAAGAGATTGCGATTTGTAGCAGCAACGATGCGGGCGTGTGCCATACGGCGACGGGTTTCGCCAACGCGGACAAAACTCTTCTCTTCAAGAAAGCGGAGCAGTTTTTTCTGCATACCGAGGGGAATTTCCCCGATTTCATCAAGGAAGACGGTGCCGTCGGCAGCCGCCTCGACGTGCCCGGCCCTGTCCTTGTGTGCTCCGGTAAAGGCCCCCTTCGCGTGGCCAAACAGCTCGCTTTCAATAAGCGTATCGGGAATCGTGGCGCAGTCAACAGTGATAAACGGCTTTTCACTTCGGGTACCACTTGCATGGATGGCATGGGCGATCACCTCCTTGCCGGTACCACTTTCACCGGTAATCAGCACGGTCGAATCGGTGTCCGCAACGGCATGGACAGAATCAAGCACTTTTGTGATCGCAGGGCTCTGCCCGACAATCCCCGCGAACTCTCCAATGCGCCCCGTCGCTTCTGCAAGCAACCGAAAGCGGCGCTTCTGGTCGTGGTGATCAAGGGCTTTCTGCAGAGTAAAATCAATATTGTTCAGATCAAACGGCTTGGTCAGGTAATCATACGCCCCCGTACGCATGGCCTGCACCGAACTGTCAATAGAGCCGAACCCGGTCAGAAGAATGACCGGCAGGTCAGGCATAATTTCAAGCGCCTGAGCCATCAGTTCTACGCCATTCATACCCGGCATATTGAGATCAAAAATCGCCGCGTCAGGCTGCCAGGAGAGCAATCGGGAGAGACCGTCGCTCTGCTTTGTTTCACCAACGGCCTCATAGCCCATTGATTCCAATGCGGTAACAAGCGCCGTCAATAAGTGGCGCTCATCATCGACGACCAGAATACGTGCACCTTGTCCGGTGGTCGTAGTCATTTTTCCCTCTTTATTGGAAACGTAACTTCAAACATGCAGCCTTTTGGTATTCTGTTGCGAACATCAATTGTTCCGCCATGACTTTTTACGATGTTATATACTATTGAAAGGCCAAGGCCGGTCCCCTCGCCAACTTCTTTAGTGGTAAAAAACGGTTCAAATATATGAGTAAGGTTGCTCTCTGATATTCCCGGCCCCTCATCCGCAACTTCAATGACAAATGAAGATGATGTCCCCTCGTCTGACATGAAACAGGTCTTTACACTAATCGTGCCACCTTTCTCCTGCACATCAAGGGCATTTCTGAGGAGATTCCAGACAACCTGCTTGAAACCGGAGCAGTCCGCCGGAATAGTCCGGTCATCATCACACAGGGTGGTGGACAAATGCACACCCCGGGCAGTTGTTTCGTAGCATACGAGGTCGACGATCTCTCTGACAATGTCATTCGGATTGATTTCAGTTATCACCGGGCTCTGGAGGCGTGACAGGTCAAGCAGATTGCGTAATTGCGCCTGAATCCTCTGGATTTCACCCATTACAACTTTCATGTTTTCGGACACATCCACCGGAATATCGCTTCTGCGCAGTACCATCTGGGTATAGGTGGAAATTGTTGCGAGAGGGTTATTGACCTCGTGCGCCACTCCCGCAGCGAGGCGACCCACCGCCGTGAGCTTTCGCCCCTGCTCCATTTCTGCAAATGCCCGCTGCAGCTCTCTTTTTTTCTCCTGAAGATTAACCGCCATTGAGTTGAGCGCTTTGGCAAGCTGACCGAACTCGCTCTGGTCTTCCGGTATGCGGTGCGAGAGATTTCCGTTGCCGAGCTCGAAGATCCCCCGGAGCAGAGTCCGAAGCCCTTTTGACTGGTAAAAAATAACAATACTGGTAATACCAACGACGCCAAATAACGCAAAGAGGAGAATATGAATGAAGTTGGAACGCATCTCTTTCGTTTCCGCAAGAATTTTTCCGGCACTCTCACTGGCGGGGGCGGTCACTTCATCCTCAGGCACCAGATATACAATCTTCCAGCCAAGGGGCTCAACGGTTCCCTGCACCGCAAAGGCCCGTAAACTGGGTGTTTTGATATGCGTAACATTACCTTTCTCCATCTCAAGGCGGCCCATCATTTCCTTAACATCCTGGCTAGTGGATTCGGAGAGTTTCTGACCGTGGGGAGGAATTTTTGGATCCAGTCCCAGCGCTTCCAAAGGGAGATTTCCCGAAGCGGCAACAATCTCATTTCCAGCCACCAGCAGTGAGCTTGCTCCCTTGGACAACCTGCTTCTGGAAATCTCCCGGAGCAGGTATTCTATCGTAAGGTCAATGCCGATCGTCGCTTCAAAGCGTCCTTTGACATAAACCGGGAAGAGGCATGAGATCATCCATTCCCGGCTCAGCGGGTCGAGATACGCGGGAGTAAACAGCACTTTTTTGCCCGGATTGTGGGATGGATCGGCAAGGTAGTAAAACGGCCACGCAGTAATGTCCCTATCCCGGGGCATCTGGCGGAAATCCCGCCAGGGGAATGCGCGCGTAACACCGCTGCGGTGAATCATATATGCCAGCAGCATTCGCCCTTCCCGCTCAGCCAGAGGCTTCAGCAGCAGGTCCATCGATTCCGTGACAACAATAATCGGGTCCTGAGCCGCATCATAACGGGGCACATACAGCACCGAATTACCGTCATAGATCGAGTTCCCGTAAATACCTTCATGATGCATTGCATAGCGACTGCCGTTTCTGTACGAGAGCTGGGTTGGGTTTTTGAGCAGGGATTGGGTAAAGGAACCAAGAATATAGGTCTCATCCTGAATTCTGGTGAACAGGACTGAGAGTTTGCTCGCTTCTTTGATGAGCAGTTCTTGCAGGTGTTTTTCCTGCGATGAGATAAGAACGTCACGCGCACCTTCAACGGCAGTGTTCTTGATGGTCTGCAGGTGCCGCGACGACATGAAGAGCATGAGCGAGATAGGCAGGACCCAGACAAGTCCGAAGCCCAGAAGAATCTTTAAGCCCAGTCTGGATCTGTAGCTGAGATTTTTATTCATAAGCATCAGAGCGCATTCTTCTATACTTCCTCACACTTATCGGTCGACTATACGGGCCTGAAAGTGCCACGGAGTATAGATTACACGGCATGTTCCGACAAGATATAATTCCGAATGAAGTTTTTGAGTTGTTGAAAATGGCTGGAATGAAAACCGGGATTACTGTATAGTCGCGCGTCACTATTCACAAAACAGATAATCAGGGAGCAACGTATAATGATGACTCTAACAGAAGCGAAAGAATTTGCCTCACTCTGGTTGTCGGCCTGGACAGGCAACCGCCCTTCGGAACTGGCCGCCTTTTATGCAGATGATGCTTTTTTTCTTGATCCGGGCCGCCCGTTGGGGATTGCCGGCAAAGAACAGCTTTTTGCCTATTTTACCAAGGTTACCGGCAACAACCCGACCTGGGTCTGGACACTGGTTGAAGCTATTCCGATTGAAGAGGGTTTTCTCGGCAAACTGGCGGCCTGTATTCCGGTTGGGGATAAGAATGTTGAGTGCGTTGGGCTCTGCTTCCTGCAGTTCAATGCTGAAGGGAAAATAAAGCGGAATGAAATTTATTTTGATCGGACCGAGTTGATCAGGGAGATTAACAAATACCGGCAGTCGTTTGCGCATTGATGCAAGGAAAAGCAGGAATAGAGAACTTATTTTACACTGTTTCCTGTCCAAGTTTTTTCAAAGCGGATTTAAACTTTTCGTCAAAAGTGACAATGATGGAACCCTTGATACTCCTGGCAGTTACTGCAATCACTGCATCGCCAAAATCGGCAATTTTTGACGGCCAGCAAGAGAGGAGTGCGCTGAAATCAGTTGCCTGCTGTACCTCGACACCCGGCATGGATATAAAATCACGAAGCAAGGTATTAATCGTCTCTTTAGGCGTATCATAAACCTTACTCATGACAAAAACAAATTCAGTCAATACCAACTGATGGCAGATCAGAGAGCATTTGGAACGAGAGGCTGCTTCAAAAAGTGCGGCTACGATTTCCTGCTGGGCAAGGTTTCTCACAGTAACAAATGAGATTAACGCATTGGTGTCGATAATATACTTTTTCAACGGTACTTCTCCACGCGGGCATCTCGCGCCGCTTGAATATCCGCAGCAATATCTCCGGGGCCGGTTTTTATGCATCCCCGATGTCGAAGAAAATTGTTATGAACGGGATGAACAACCACTCTCCCTTTTTCAACGATCCACTCCAGGGCGTCGTTGATCGAAATGCCAAGTTGTTCACGTACTGCCTTGGGAATTGTGGTCTGGTATTTTACCGTTACGGTTGAGTTCATGGCGGCCTCCGAAGTCATATTCCTTACGTTATTACAATAATGTAAGGAATCTTGTTTGTCAATATCTTGTGATCGGTACCCGTATCATTCGCCCAATTTGATGGGTTGTTGATTATGTATTCTCGGATGCTGTTCAATTCTGCTTCGTTATGAACTACATCCGGCACCCCAGAATTCTTCCAACTCAAGCTCCGCCTGCCTGAAATCTTCCAGTTCAAGTTCCAGGTCCGGCGTCCAGGGGCGATGCTTGTAGTACATTTTGTCGTAGTACCCTTCAATCAGCCCTCGGGCAATCCCGTCAACGTCCCACCCTTCAATACTGCTTTTCAACTCGGCATAACGGGTTCCGCCAAGCTTTTTCCTGATGCGCTCAAGGGCTTCCAGCATCGCCTCGCGATATTCGGGGAGGGCATATTCTGCTTTCAGCCGTTCTATACGGGTTGCAAGGGACGCATGACACCAGATTTTGCAACTTTCGGCCATTTTCTGATAGAGGCACCCCGGCAGGGAGTACTTACCAATACGCTGGCTCTCCCCCTCCAGTACAATCGGCCTGCCGGAAGGCAACTTTCTGAACGCATTCCAGAGAGCCGTTTCAAAATGTTTCTGGGTGAAATCCTGCTTCAGGCCGAGAGCGCCAAACGCAGAGCCCCGGTGGCAGGCAATGCCTTCAAGGTCGATAGTCGCCCACTTTTCCGGATTCAGGCCGTTGATAAACGGCGTCTTGCCGGTGCCGGTCATGCCGTGCATGACGATCAGGGGAGAGCCAAAAGCGCAGCGCTCGAAACAATCAATCACTCCGGTACGAAACGACTTATAGCCGCCGGCAAGCTGCTGTGCCGCTGTTCCGCACATCTCAAGCAGCATCGTCACCGAGAGACTGCGCAGACCGCCGCGCCAGCAGTAGACAATAATCGGCCGACCGGCTGACAGGGTGATAATCCGCTCAACCATGCCGTAAAAACGGGAACAGGTTACCTCAAGCCCTCTCCTGCGCGCCTCAACCGGCCCGACCTGCTTGTAGATGGTGCCGATTTCAACCCGCTCTTCGTTGGTCAAAAGGGACACATTGTGTGCGCCGGGGATGTGATCATCCTCGTATTCCAGTGGAGTTCTCACATCTATCAGGCAGTGGGAATCAATCAGTTCGGGGGTAAAGACAATTTTTTCCGACATCAGCAGCCACCGGCTGTTTTCATATCGTGACCACACTGTCGGCCTGCTGCATGCCGGTGACGATGTCAAGCATGTTGGTGACCTCGCCAACCTGCAACTTGTCGAGAATATGGAAATAGGCGAGGCAGGCGCCACACGCGGCTATCTGCACACCGTTTGCGGCAAGTTCCTGCAACAACGGCACCGCCTCGGAGCCTTCTGCAGTAAAGCTGACGCCGCTGTTGACAAAGGCGACGCGCCAGAGATCGGCACCCATCTCTTTCAGGGTTTTGATGAAGTTGAACATCAGCATATCCCCCAGGCCGTCATCGCCATGTCCCATATGAGTTGAGGTAATCAGCACCATGATCTTCTTTGATCCGGTTGCAGGTTTTGGTGCCACCGGTAGCGAAGATGCCGGAGCGGAAAAGTTCGAACTCGCCCCCTCCCCTCGTGTCCCGACGACGCGAAACAACTCCCCTTCCCCTTCCGAGTGTACCTGATAGTTTTGATGTTCCAGGAAACGGCTGACATTCTGCCGGGCCGCCTCATTATCGACAAGTACAGAAATATCGTGCAACGCCTCCTGTGCGAGAGTATCTCTCACATGCAAAACCGGGGCAGGACAGTTCATGCCGCGACAATCAAGTTCGTTCATCATATACATTTCCTTTCGACGTAAATCATTATTTAACAGGGATGAAAAGGATACAGGGGATAACGGCAACATAAAGGTAACATTTCAGGTCAAAGGATTAAAAGTCACCTAACGCAAAGACGCCAAGTTGCAAAGACGCAAAGAACGTCAACAACAAAGGATAATCGTTTTAAACCAGAGACTTTAGGGATTCAGAATTTTTGATCTACCGGTTTTAAATGTAGGGTTAAAGCATGTTTCATCTGCTTTACCCGCCTTTGATCTCTATCCAGGCAATTATGTAATTTCTACATCCCTTAGTTCCCTTTTCATGGTTTTCTTTGCGTCTTTGCGCCTTTGCGTTAATGCTTTTGGCTTGAACTCAAGAGGCTTTATCCTGTCCATCCTGTTCATCCATGCAAAAGAGCCTTCACACGCTATAGCGTCCCTACTCCACAATAATTCTGTCAACCGGCACCGCAATAACCTCGCCGACAATCGCCGCACAGTCAATCCCCTTCGCTTTCAAGGCCGTCACGAGCCGCTCCGCCTCTTCAGCCACAACCGCAATCAGAAGACCGCCCGATGTCTGAGGATCAAAGAGCAGATCCTGAACGTTTTGGGGGACAGAATCAGCAAAATCGACAAAAGTGCCCCTGAAATCCCTGTTGTTATAGGCTCCCGCCGGTATCAGCCCCATTGCGGCCCACTCGAGCGCCTCCAGATACATCGGTACATGAGAGGAGTTAATTCTTACCCCGCACCCCGAATCGACGACCATCTCCGCCAGATGCCCGAGAAAGCCGAAGCCGGTGATGTCGGTACAGGCGTGGACCGGGTAATCGTCCATCGTCACGGCCGCATCCCGGTTCAGGGTCGCCATCGCCTGGGTAACCAGTTCCGTCAGCTTCTGATCGGCAAGCCCGGCCTTAATGGCTGTAGCTACAATTCCGGTGCCGAGTGGCTTGGTAAGAATCAGGCGGTCACCGCACTGGAGGCTTCTTTTGGTCAGGATACGGTCGGGATGGATGTAACCGGTCACCGCAAGGCCATATTTCAGTTCGCTGTCCTCTACGGTATGTCCGCCGACAAGCACGACCCCGGCCTCCCGCATCTTACTCAGGCCGCCTTCGATGATAGAGCGCAGGATTGAAATATCCATGGTATTTGCCGGAAAGGCCACAATATTCATCGCGGTTTTCGGCACCCCCCCCATGGCATAAACATCGCTCAGAGCGTTAGCGGCGGCTATCTGACCAAAACTGAAGGGATCATCTACCATCGGGGGAAAGAAATCGACCGTCTGCACCAGAGCAAGATCGTCAGAAACCCGGTAAACCGCGGCATCATCGGCGCGATCAAGACCGACGAGGAGATTCGGATCCACCGGCAGATCGAGCCCGCAGAGTGCTTTATCGAGGATCCCGGGGGCAATTTTTGCGGCGCACCCGGCCCCTTTGACCGTTTGGGTCAGTCGAATGGTTTTGTTGCTCATAAAAAAGACTCCAGCTACATTCCGTGAAGGGTCATAATGTAGGTAAGTACGCAGAGTAGAATAAAGGCGAGGGCCAATCTCACTACCCCCGTGGCGAAGGAGGTTATCAGCCAGGTAAGTCCGGAAGCTGCAGCCCAGCAGAGAGTCAAGCGACCGAGTCCGGTCAGATCAGGAGCAGAGTGTCGCCACAGGGAGGAGACGATAACAAAATTAGTCAGGAATATGACGGCATTCAGGGGAATGTTTACAGAGCGTCGTTCCAGAATAGTATTGATCCTGTTTTTCATATCCCTCTATCCGGCAGCGTCCTCAATGCGCTGCTGCTATTGTTTGTGTGCCACAAGACTACCATACGCAATTGAGCCGAAAAAATTTCCCGCAGTAACTCTCCGGCGGGCTTCATCCTTGAGAGCCTGTGCCAGTTCGGCACCGATCCTTCCTTCAGCTGCAAGCACATCGGCACCCCGATCGGCAATGGTCAGCATATAATCCGGCTCGTGGGATTCAACAATCCCGTGACTGCGCTGTTTCACAATGGCAAACCCCGCATTGCGAATCAAAGCCGGCAGTCGCTGGATCAGCCAGCGGTCATGAACAATGGCCGCCATCGCCGCATCAGCGCACGCTTGCAGTGGATCGAAATCACCGTTTGCCAGAGTCGTCGTCGTATAATTACCATCAAAAACCGCCAGGGTACCTCCGGGGCGGAGCACCCGGTACGCCTCTGCCAAAGCGGCTTCAGGACGCGGCACATGACTGAGAGTCGTGTGAAAGATCACGGCATCAAAGCATTCCGCAGCGAAGGGAATCGAGCGGGCGTCACCTTCAATATAACTCAGGTTCGGAAAACCGGCTGCCAGCTTTCGTGCCGCAGCAAGAAACACCGGTGACGGATCAATGCCGATAATCTTCCCAACCGGGAGGCGCCCCGCCAGTTCACGGCTCACCGGGCCGGTGCCGCAGCCGATTTCAAGGACATCAGTGACGTTTGAAAAATCGATGTCGGCCAGGTAGGCGCCGAGCATGTCGCGCTGCTGCAGATCAGCCGCCCGCCGCTCCAGAACATGCGCCAGGCGCTCCTGAACGGCATGTTCCGCATCAGCTATGGTACTATACACATCCGCCACGGGTGTGCCCTCCCTCAACGCCGACAGATTAACGATCAATCGTGATGTTGCGACAAAACGTTTCCTTGATCCTGCAGGCTCCGATAACGGCAATAACGGCGCAGCCGAGCATAATCAAAAAACCGCGATGGTAATCCCCCGCCGCGTACACTCGTACGCCATTTTCAATCCGCCCGTCCCAGCTCACATCGAGTGCCCAGCCAAACAGCGGCTGCATCACGGCAGCGCCGAAAAAGAGCCCCGTATTGACAAGACCGACAGCCATGCCAGACAGCGCCGGCGCAACAACCTCTTTGGCGTTGGCAAAGGTGACGATAAAACCGCCCGAGCTTATGCCGAGCAGAGCAAACTGGGCAATGCCGACCGGACCCGGATGCCACGGCAGGTATGCCAGACCGACACAGGCTGTGGCGTAGAGAAGCGTACCGGCCAGAATAACCGGCTTGCGCCGCCCGATGCGATCCGAAAACCAGCCGACCAGCATTGAGCCCACTGCAAAGCCGGCCAGTGCTGAGGTAGTGTATACTGCGGCACTCGAACGCGCAAGTCCATGAACATCGCGTAAAAAGGGAATCGCCCATAATCCGATAAAGGCAAGCATGCTGCCGACCATGCCGAGATCAACCCAGAATACCGGCCAGGTGGACCGGGTGGCAACAACGCTCTTCAGATCGTCCCACCAATGGCTCCTGCGGGCAGAATGGCTGGTTTTTCCCTCCATCTGCCGCATGGACGGAAACCCCATATCCTCGGGACGATTCCGCACAAACAGCAGCGCTAAAACCGCAAGCAGCAGCGTGACGCCACCGAGTGCGATAAAAACCGTGCGCCAGGAATAACTGCGCAATACGCCCGCAAGCGGACCCGCGGAAGCCATTGCGCCAATGTTGCCGAACAGTACGGTCAATCCGCTGATCATGCCGAAGTTACGATCACTGAACCAGACGCTGTTACTCTTGAATAACCCGACAAAGACCACCGATACACCCAGTCCGACGAGAGCCCGTCCGACTGAGGCGCCGGTAAACGTCCCGGCCAGACCAAACAGGATCGACCCGCAACCGGCGACCAGAGTGCCCGCTGATACGGTGATCCGGGCCCCCAGGGTGTCAGCCAGTACTCCGGCCGGAATCTGCATCGCGGTGTAAATATAGAAATACATCGCCGCCAGCGAACCGAGGGCCGCCCCCGAGGTATTGAAAGCCTTCATCAAATCGGATGAAATTACCGCCGGTGCCATGCGGTGAAAAAATGCAAGCATATAGATAGCGGTCAAAATTGCGTAAATTGACCACCGCGCCAACAGAAAGCGTGGGCGGTTATAAGCGTTCACGCCGTCTCGCCCATATCCTCCAGCTGCAGTTCCTTTATCGCCATCTCCCTCATTTTGAATTTCTGGATCTTGCCGGAGGCGGTCATCGGATAGCTGTCGACAAAGTTGACATATTTCGGAATTTTGTAGTTGGCGATCTTGTCGCGGCAGAAGTCACGAACGTCGTCTTCCGTCATGGTCTGCCCTTTTTTAAGGATGATGGAAGCCATGACCTGCTCACCGTATTTTTTGTCCGGAACGCCGTAGACCTGAATATCCGATACCTTGGGATGCGTGTAGAGGAATTCTTCAATTTCACGGGGGTAGATATTTTCTCCGCCACGAATAATCATGTTTTTAATTCTGCCGGTGATTTTGCAGTAGCCGTTTTCGTCCATGATGGCAAGGTCGCCGGTATGCAGCCAATTGTCGCTGTCGATAGCCTTGGCGGTCTCTTCCGGCATTTTGTAGTACCCTTTCATGACGTGATAACCACGGGTGCAGAGTTCTCCCTGCTTGCCGGGGGGGAGGGTTTCATTGGTTTCTATGTCGACTATTTTCGTTTCAACATCAGGGAGCGATCGGCCGACGGTAGCAACGCGCAGTTCAAGAGCATCGTCGGTACGGGTCTGGGTGATGACCGGGGAGGATTCCGTCTGGCCGTAGGCGATGGTTATTTCCGAGGCGTGCATGTCGCCGTTAACTTTTTTCATGACTTCAATGGGGCAGTTGGAACCGGCCATGATACCGGTACGCAGCGTGGTCAGGTCAAAGTTTTTAAAGTCAGGATGTTCGAGTTCGGCAATGAACATGGTCGGGACGCCATGAACGGCGGTACATTTTTCTTTTTCTATTGTCTGCAGGACTTTGAGCGGGTCGAATATTTCCACCGGGACCATGGTGGTGGCGTGGGTAACGCAGGCCATGACACCCAGAACACAGCCGAAGCAGTGAAAGAAGGGGACCGGGATGCAGAGACGGTCCTTTTCGCTCAATTTCATGCATTCGCCGATATTGAAGCCGTTGTTGACGATGTTGTAGTGGGTCAGCATGACCCCTTTGGGGAAACCGGTAGTACCCGAAGTGTACTGCATATTGATGGTTTCATGGCAGTCGAGGGTGGCTTCGATGGCGTTCAGGCATTCATCGGGGATTTCCTCCCCCAGCTTGATGAGGCTGTCGAAATTGAACATACCGGCAGGAGTTTCGGCGCCGATAAAGATGACGTTTTTCAGGAATGGCAGTTTTGCATTACTGAGGGTGCCCGGCGCGGCTGTCGCCAGTTCAGGAACGACACTGTTTAATGTTTCAACGTAGTTGGTGTCTTTAAAGGAGCCGACCATGAACAGTGAGGTGGAATCGGACTGTTCCAGGATATATTCGAGTTCAGCTGATTTATAGCTCGTGTTGACAGTAACGAGGATGGCGCCGATTTTCGCCGAAGCGAACTGCAGTAGCACCCATTCGGGGACGTTGTAGGCCCAGATGGCAACGTTATCCCCTTTTTTGATGCCCAACGCGAGCAAACCTTTGGCGACCTGCCGACAGGTGTCATTGAACTGCTTGTACGTGTAGCGCAGGCTTCGTTCATGGTAAATCAGTGCTTCATTGTCCGGGTAACGACGCGCCATATCGTCCAGAAGTGATCCGACCGTGTGAGTGAGTTGTTGTGACATAAGAACCTCCAAAAATTTAATTGAACATGGATGGACAGGAAGACAGGATAATATCAAAAACAGGTCTTTTTTTAAATTGAAGCGTCACGGGTGCGCTTCTATAGGTAATTTTTCCAGCACAAAATTATAGAGAGATTGTGCGGCGGAGTATGTACCACTTTAGTTCCGCTCATAAAGCAACCGCCCTTTCTCAAAAATCTGACACTCTAACGATGCATAAACGTCTCTGTATTTATCTGCTTCAGCCCGTGTTCTCACAATAATGTCCAAAGCAAATCGGACGTCACCTACACAGACACGCGCCTTTCGTGCCCTCTGCAAGGGACGTTCACTACTTTCCGGCACGACAACATACAGGTCAATGTCACTCCCATTATGCGGTATTCCCCACGCGTATGATCCGAAGAGGATTATCTGCTCCGGCTTAAATGTTTGCACCAGACGATTGGTCATGTCGGTCAAAAGTGTTTCATCCAGTTGTGCCATCTTATGTTTTCCTCTCCCCATCCCGAATGTTGATACCATCTGACCACAAAACGGCTATGCCCATTTCACCGCCGGCTTACGATGATGCTGTACACAGTCACGCAGATAGCTGTTGATGAGGTTTTGATAGGGGATGCCGAGCTCCATTGCCAGGTTATTGAAATAAAACAAAGCATCCTCATCTATTTTAATTTTTACCTCTTTCTTCAGAAGCTTGGTGTATGGATTCGGTTTTGAATTGGAGAAATCGTATTCCGTTTTCATGGGTTAAACCTCTGCTAAACTAAGCAAATGCGGTTACTTCAATGGATCGCTTTTGGGCAAAACTGTGTCGATGCATCTTGATTCGCTCTATTTCGTGCATGGTCTCCGCCAGCATATAGCTCTCACCGCATGAAGGGCATGACAACACAGGGATATCTTCGATTATCAACAGATTCTTTTTCTTACCGAAGCTTCTCGTTACTTTTTTGCTGGTTGCACCATCTTTTCCGCACATATCGCATATCATAACGCGTCTCCTTTCATGTTGCGTATACGGTGATTATAACCAGTTTGCCTGTAATACTGATTTTAGCTATTACACAAATTCCCTTCGCATGGAAGGTACCACCTCGCAAAAGATATTTCCATTCTGCGGAAGCTTGTTCTTTTTGTCGTTCAACAATTTCGCCATGCAAAATGCAATGTTCAATATCAAAAATTGAAAATCCATCATCATCCATCTCTTCTGCAGCATGGATAGTGACGATGTACTTTCGAAGCCTGATGGCTTCCTTCATTTGCTTCAAAACATGCAAGTACATTTTATGCACCTGTTAGTGTTTGTACCTTTTAGTGTTTTCTTCCTTGTATTGTGTTGAGACTTGACCCCTCTGGGTTCTATTCTCGAAACCCTTATGGTTCTGGCATTACAGACGTAAAAGAGGCATTGTCTTGGTCAAGCGTAAGAGAATTGTCTCCTGGTATTAAGTTAATCTCTGTAGCCCAAATAAAAGAATTTTTAGAAATATGAGAACACCCCAGTAAATAATATTTACCTGGCGACATTTTATTAAATGTAGCATTCCCACTGAAATCAGTTGTAACAGACTGAACTATATGCGGCTTTATCAATAACCACGTCTTGTCATACCTCTCCTTGTCAGATTTCCACATACTGTCTGTAAAATAATTCTTAATTTTGTGGTCAAAAAGGTAAGCCTCATATAAATCAAGTTCATTTTTGATTACATATTTTTTATAGCCTTGATAACCAGCATCCAAAAGTATCTGCGCTAAGCTACTGTCCAAAAGATAGAAAATAGTTCGGGATATAGGCTTCACATCACCGGACCTAAAAACCACACCAGTTTCCAATTTTAGTATGCTATTTTGAATTATTAATGTATTTTTAACGACAGTATCGTTATTCCCATACTGCCATGTTCCATCACTTTTTAATAACGCTTTACGCCCATCTTCGGTTGTTACAGTTTGTGTTGAAGTGGACTTGGGCGGCGTGTTGTAGATTTTCGTTTTTGCTTGGGGATAAGCTGTAAAAGGTAACGCCAATGTAATAATTGTTACAGCGGACAACATTAAAATACGCTTCATATTGATTTCCCTTTGGATTTATACGGTAATACTACCCGTATTTTACCATAACCCTACTTATTTTTTGTCTTGTTTACCAAATCAACACACCAAGAATAAGTTTTATTACGAAAAGTCTCGACAGCAAGTTTTTTTGTTTGTTGCCCATAGACCAAGTTATAGTCTTCGTATGCTTTATGAGCAATATGCTCTAACATCTGTTTCATTTCATTGGTCTGATTGCCTTCGTCGATTATACGCATAGTCTTAGAAATTGTTACCCCTTCAAATTGTCTTGCAGCCATTATAGTCTCGCCAAATTTAGCCAAATACTCACAGAGTTCATATTTTCTTCCGTTGCTTTTAGAATTATCAGACCTCTCTTTTTCGGTAAGTTCTTTTGCCTCAGTTTCAGTCTGTTGAGTTTCTTCCTCGGTCGGCGCTGTCGTTTTTAAAACCTCAGCTTCGTTGTTAGCAGACTTGTTTGGCTTATCATTATTTGTGAGTGACTTCGAATTTGCTTTAGGCAGTTTAATATTAGGCTCTTTAGGACATCCAGATTCATATTTTGTAGAAATAAAGCGCTCTTCCAAGATTGCACGAGTATTTTGCATCGTAGTAATTGTCGATATGATATGTGCCCAGATCAAACCACCTTGGTGGCGATCAGCATCTACCTGCTTAACTTCAATTTGTTGATCGATAGTCACGATTTCCACAGCTAAATCTTTTAATTGAGCCAAATTATTTTGTGATTTCGAGCTTTTAGCCTTTGATTTGGTACAGTTGGTAACAGCGGACAAATTCTTACTAATAATTGCTTTTGTGTTATTTCGTGACGCAATACTTGAATCAAGCGTCACCTTTATCAAACCACCTGTATGTTTGTCGCTTTCAAGTTGCAATTCATTGATTTGCTTGGTGATAGTGTCCAATTCCTCCTTAAGAATTGATATATCAGAAGCTTGCTGAATGGTATACTTAGGTCTCTCTGCCCAACCGTTCGCAGTAAACATAAAGGATAAACACATTATTGCGCTCATTTTTACAAAAAACAGATATGCTTTCATTTTCATCACCTCAATGTAATTTCATCTGATTCAAAATTATAAGTTTATACTGCTGCGCTTCACGATGAGTCATTTCAATACAACCCAAAACTCCATACCCACACAATCCCAGATTCGATCACGACAAAACACACCCACCCGCCCATTTAAACACCCGCTTGGCGTGCAGCCGGAGCGTCATCGAGCATCCACCCGTAGGAGAGTGAGTACAATAAGTCTCTAATGATCTCTCCCGTTTCGGCCGGCCGAAATTGAATTTAACTATCTGATTTATAACAATATAGCCTCTAAAAACGCTTCATTTTTTAGCTACATTCGACCCCATCCCCATCCTGACCTTCCCCTTGAAGGGGAAGGAACTCCTCACTGCTACACCTTCAACTGCTTCATCTTCTGCAACACCATATTGCGTAGCTTCACCAATGTGAGGGTAAGCGACTCCTTTTGATCTACCGTCAGAGCAGTGCTATCTTGCAAATAGAGCCGGTCATAAAATTGATCCACATAAATCAAGTCTATTGGGGCACCAGCCAGTTTTGGCTTGGCACTCTTTTTTCTTATTTCGCCACGGGTAAGGCCGCTCTCCTTATATTTGCTGTAGAGCGCCGCCATCTTTTCCGGGGTCTTTTGCCTGGCAATGAGAACAAGAATACTCCGCCCCGCCTTGGGATCATTACGGCAGTCATCCTTTACCTCTGCAGGCAGTTTATTGAGTGAGAGAATCTCGGAAAGGGTCGAAGCGGATTTCCCCAGAACCGTGGTCAGATCGGCAAGAGCGTAGTCATGCAACGCCCGGAGACGCTCTATCGCCTCTGCTTCTTCGATGGCGGTCAGGTTCTCCCGCAGCAGGTTCTCCACAATGGAAATCTCCGCAGGTTCGCCAGTGGTAAAAACAGCCGGTATCGTCTGGCAACCGGCCAGCAGTGACGCTTGATAACGCCTCTCACCGGAGACCAGCAGCAACGCGCCGTCTGCACCCAAACGCACAAGAACTGGCTGAAGCACACCATGCTTTTCAATCGAAGCTTTTAACTCCGCCAGCGCTTCTTCATCAAAGTATTTACGCGGCTGCTCCGGGTCAGGTTGCAGGTCGGCAATGTTCAGGTCATACAACTTTCCTTTTTCATACGTGACTTGTGCCGAATCAGCCATGAGTTATCTCCATAAAATATTACATTGCACCGAATGAATATTGTAAAACTCACTCACGCGGCTTTTTGGCGTATTGTACTCAGCAGGTCTGGCTCGGACACAGATTTTCTGCTTTTCTTTGTCTGGCTGCATTCGTTATGAAAAGCTGTAGACTTTGCCTGTATATAGACAAGATATTCCTGAGTAGTCATATCCTTTGTTTCTTCGTAATTACGATCCCGTATCTTTCGTACCATTTCAACTGACTTGATTCCCATAACAGGTAACCTCCCGTGGAGAATAGATAGCTATAGTTTTGTATCCAAGTTCCATATTGACGGCATTAAAGCGAATAATTTTATCAAAATGAACGATATGACGGAAATTCCAGCTGACAACCATATCAGCTCCTATAACCGTTGCTATTGCGATGTGTTGCGCGTCTTCGAGGTATTTTGGTGTGACGATGCCACGATTCAGGTAGTGACGTGCCAATTCAATGGATTCTTCCTCAAGAGGAATCAAATGGTGGCAATATGCGAGAAATTGGGTAAAGACAGCCTGAACCTTATTCGGGGCGTCCGCAATTTCAGCTTCGGTCAGCACAGACAAAACTGGTAGAAATATCCCCTTTTGGAAATCCAGGAGCAACCCGTTCGACCACTCCTTAAACTCGTCGTCGAGACAGCCACCAATAACCGATGTGTCAACGTATATGCGAAGTTTTTTCATTCGATCTCCATGAAAGAAGCTGTAGGAAAATTATATCCGTTGAACAAACCGTTCAATTCGATCAATTTTTCCAATCAACTCATTAAAAGGCTTACAACCAGCTATATCCAGCTTCAGCTCCTCAAGCTGATACTCAATATCAAGCCGAGTTTTCTCATTCAGAAAGCTCTGTTGAAAAGCAGAATCTTTCATCTGGTGATTCAGATACTCTTTTGCGACATTCATATCAAAACCCTGCCTTATCCCCTCATCCGGCCTTCGGCCACCTTCTCCCCGTGGGAGAAGGCATTAATGTTATTCCTTCTCCCTGAGGGAGAAGGTGCCCGATAGGGCGGATGAGGGGGAACTTTTGACGTTTTGCAAAAAGCAAATGGAACATTTTAACCTGGAAAAGCTGAACATTCCATATTTCCCCAACGGTAGACCCCGCCGCTCCATCAAGCAACCAACCGCACATTCAACCCTGGCACCTTCGTAAACTGTTTATCTCCGGTGAGAAACGTCACCGGCACTTTTACAGACAAGGCCGAGGCGGCCTGAATGGCATCCGGTGTGCGCAAGCCATGACGCGCCCGCAACAGTGTTGCGGTTTCAATGACCTGGGAACTTACCTCAATCATCTGTAAACCGGTTGACGCGAAAAAGCCTCGATAACGATCTATTTCGGCGGCATTCTGGTCCCGGAGCGGTTTCACCAGACACTCCAGCATGCTCAGGCGAGACACTGCAAATCCGGCATCAGGATGAAGTGTAACCAGCTCCTGAATCGTAGCAAACACTTTCTGGTTAAACGGCTCAACCACTTCAACCCGGTAGATGATGATATTGGCGTCGAGATAGAGAATCATGCCGTATCCCACGAATCCCTTTCGGCGTTCAGGCGCTGATCAATATCATCTTTCGTGGATACTCCGGATGCGGGAAGAGCAAACCATTCCATGACCGTGTGTGAGTGGACTGATGTGTTTGCCTGGGCGGCTCTGGTCAGTTTTTCGTATTCATCTTCGGCCAGCACTACGCAGACTGGCTGGTTGCGCTTGATGATGTGCACCGGCCCGTTGGCGAGCAGATGTTCGACTGCCGAAATGCCGTGCCGTTTAAGATCATTTGCTGCAATAGCGTTCATATCGGTACCCTTTCCGGTGCTTTTCAGATACCGTAGCTAAAATATCACGGCAATGCAATCAAATTAATGCTCAATTTTCGGTCCAAGCGCCCGCGCAACCTTCGACCCGGACAGTCGACCGAGATAGCTTGAAATATAGAGCCCGGCAGCAACCAACTCGGTCAGATCAACACCGGTTTCAATACCCATCCCGTTCAACATATAGAGCAGATCCTCACTGGCAATATTGCCGGCGGCGCCTTTGGCATAGGGACATCCCCCCAATCCGGCCACCGAACTGTCAATCACGGCAACTCCCGACTCAAGTGACGCAAGAATGTTTGCCAGGGCTTGTCCGTAGGTGTCATGAAAATGAACGGCCAATCGCTCCAGTGGCACGAATTGCACAACTTTGTTGATCAGTGCCTGGACTTTAATCGGAGTACCGACTCCGACCGTGTCCCCCAGCGAGATCTCATAGCACCCCATCTCCAGCAGGCGCTGGGCAACCTGGGCGACCGATTCCGGAGCAACATCCCCCTGATACGGGCAGCCGAGAACGCAGGAGACATAGCCGCGTACTTTGATGGTGCGCTGACGGGCGGCGATAATGACCGGGGCGAAGCGTTCAAGGCTTTCGGCAATCGAGCAGTTGATATTCCGCTGCGAAAACGCCTCTGAAGCGGCACCGAACACGGCAATTTCCTCTGCTCCGACCGCGACTGCCGCCTCAAAACCCTGCATGCCCGGCACCAGCACCGGATAGCTGACGCCGGGGCGGCGGGTGATACCGAGCATCACCTGAGCGTTGTCCGCCATCTGCGGCACCCATTTCGGCGAAACAAAACTGGTGGATTCAATGGCGCTCAGGCCGGTCGCTGAAAGGCGGTTGATCAACTCAATCTTTACGTCAGTCGGAACGATGGCCGCTTCGTTCTGCAGTCCGTCCCGGGGACCGACCTCTACCATTTTTACCCGTTTCGGGACTCTCATGACGCCGACTGTTCCTGTTCGGCGGCAAACTCAAGCAGTTCGGCCCCCTCATTGACCACAGCGCCAACTTCAAAGTGGTATTCGGCCACGCCACCGTTACAGGGAGCATTGATGGTATGTTCCATTTTCATCGCCTCCAGAATCATCAGCGGAGCGCCGCGCTCAACTCTGACGCCGATTTCGGCTATAATTGCAACCACCTTGCCCGGCATCGGGGCGGTGAGGTGCCCGGCTGTCGCCTCATCTTCATCGCCGGCCGCACCCGGGTCATGCCAGGTGAGAAGATGACTTTTCCCCTGATCCAGCACCGTCAGGATGGTGCCGCTCCGGACAACCGTCGCCTTCACCCGCATACCGCCAAGATCAGCCAGAATATCGCCACTCTCATGCCGCTCTCCCCGGACGAAAAGGCTTCCCCCCGGCAGCTCCAGCAGGTAGCCACCGGGGCGATAGTGCACCACCACCGTAACCGGCTGTTCACCATCGATAAAGTAAATATCATGATGGTTATCGAAATTGAGACGCCAGCCGCTCATCTGATGCCACGGTGAGTAGGGGTCAGATGACGAGTTGACTCTGTGCCCGGCTTCGGCTTCCAGTTCGAGCATCACTTCAAGTGAGGCAATTGCCAGGATGCGATCAGACGCCGAGGCAACGTCAGGAATCAGGGCAGCGCGATGCCGCTCAATGAAACCGGTGTCTATGTGACCGGCGGCAAAAGCCGGGTGGGCGGCGATACTGCCCAAAAAAACCGTGTTCGTAGTGACGCCGACCACCTGAAACTCTTCCAGCGCCTGGCGCAACCGCCGGATCGCAGCACTCCGGTCATTGTCCCATACGACCAGCTTGGCGATCATCGGATCGTAATGCATGCTGACGTCATCACCCTGATGCACCCCGGTGTCAATCCGGACATGGGTATTTTCGGCGGGCGTCCGGAGATGACGCAGCTTCCCGATTGATGGCAAAAACTCACGCGTCGGGTCCTCGGCATAGATACGTGCTTCGATGGCATGACCGCAGATGACAAGCTGTTCCTGAGAGCAGGGCATCGGTTCACCCGCTGCAACCAGCAGCTGCCACTCCACCAGATCAAGACCGGTAATCATCTCGGTCACCGGATGCTCAACCTGTAGCCGGGTATTCATCTCCATAAAATAGAAGGAGCCATCCTCATCAAGGAGAAACTCGACAGTTCCGGCGCCGACGTACTTGATGGCTCGCGCCGCCGCGACGGCCGCAGCACCCATCTGCTCTCTGAGTGAGGCGGTCATTCCGGATGCCGGTGCCTCTTCAATCACTTTCTGGTGGCGGCGCTGAATCGAGCAGTCACGTTCAAAGAGGTGCAGGGCAGTACCGTGACTATCGGCAAACACCTGAATTTCGATATGGCGGGGCTTGGTGAGATACCGCTCCAGGAGGACATGATCGTCACCAAAACCTGACATCGCTTCACGGCGGGCGCCGGCGAGGGCTTCGGCAAAATCGGCGCTGCCGGTAACCACACGCATTCCCTTACCGCCGCCACCGGCACTTGCCTTGATCAACAACGGATAGCCGATCCGGTCGGCTTCTGACTGCAGGAATTCGGCACCCTGTTCGGATCCGTGATATCCGGGCACGAGTGGCACACCGGCCGCTCCCATGATTTCTTTTGCCGCACTCTTCGATCCCATCGCCTGGATTGCGCCAACGGGAGGGCCGATAAAGACAATTCCGGCCCCGGCGCACGCCTCGGCAAACACGGCATTCTCCGAAAGAAAGCCGTAACCAGGGTGGACAGCCTGCGCACCGCTTCGCTTCGCGACCTCCAGAATACGTTCGGCAATCAGGTAACTCTCACGCGCCGGTGCCGGGCCGATATGATAGGCTTCATCGGCCAGCTTGACGTGGAGCGCGCCGGCATCGGCATCGGAGTAGACAGCCACGGTACGAATACCGAGCCGTTTGGCGGTCCGGATGACACGGCAGGCAATTTCACCGCGATTGGCAATCAGTATTTTATCGAACATAGGCGATTTCCTTTAGTACGTTTCAATTGTATCCGTTTGGTTTATGCAGTTGCCTTAAAATCCCACCTCCCCCTGCGGGAGGGGGTTAGGGGGTGGGGGAAGCTGGGATGAAACCACGAAATCCACTCCATACATTTGCCAGAGAGCTACGAAACAACTGTACTGACACTGAGCGTCTGTTATGGCGGCACTTGAGGAACAGTCAGCTTGAAGGTATTTAAGTTTCGCAGACTGCAACTGATTGAAAAATATATCGTTGACTTCGTCTCCTTTGAGAAAAGGATTGTCATAGAACTTGATGGCGGACAGCATGCAGAAAATTTGGAATACGACGAGCAAAGAACCGCCTGTCTGCGTGCAAACGGATTTATCGTATTACGATTTTGGAACAACGATGTAATTCAAAATACGGAGGGCGTTCTTGAGGTTATCAGGCTTTACTGTTTACAGGTGCGTCCCCCACCCCCCGACCCCCTCCCGCCAGGGGAGGGGGAGTGAAG
>Ga0194059_1000119_pt1 | contig 39206 bp, 44 predicted proteins | sample SepL6211m_MetaG_FD_163426 | JGI IMG/M metagenome (GOLD analysis project Ga0194059, IMG submission 163426) | Anoxic zone freshwater microbial communities from boreal shield lake in IISD Experimental Lakes Area, Ontario, Canada - Sep2016-L626-11m | ecosystem: Environmental > Aquatic > Freshwater >...
ATCTTAAATCAATTGACAATATTATTTGAAGAGAGACTAACTAAATTTATTAATCAATGAAGCACAACAAATCTTAACTTACACTAAATTTGGGGAGTTGCCACCCGCTTTTTTCAAAATTTTAAATTTGTCTGGCTGATCTTTTTGCTCAATATTATCAGCTATTTCCTGAACATACTCCAGTGACTCTTGCTTGGTCTGATCATCCATATCACTTTCCAGAATTTTATCTTTAAGGCTGTTAACCTCGTCTAGCAAATTTTTCAAATCTTTATTTTCAGGATTATTTTGAATTATTTTTCCAATTTTTTGATTAATTATTTGGTTGTTTTCGCCCAAGTTTATGTTTCCGTAGATTTTATCAACATTTAAAACTAGCGTTGGAGAAGTTTGTGCCTGATCTGGAAATTTTTTTGCTAAAATCTGTGCCAATTCCATTAAGCCTACTTTATCTTGTTTTAGTTCTTCTATTCTTTCCTTTTGAGCTGTAAAAATACCTTTTTCAAAGCCAATATTTCCTTCAGCAATTATCCTAGAAACTAAACTAATTTTGTCACTAAAACTTATTTTTTTAGTATCATTTTCTTCGCTTAAAGTATAGTCCACATACTCATAATATTTCTTTTCAATTAGTTCCGTGGTAGCACCATTAAAACTAAAAATCTCAATCAGAATTATACTTTCTTGAGAAGTAATTCGAATTTGCACCTTTTTGCCTTCCGTAAGCTCCACAAAATCACTAAAGAATGCCAAATGCTTGTGCAGAAGAGTTTTTAAAGGCTTGGTCTTTTCATCCAGCACAATTTCTTTTTCCCAAATCTTTTTGCCGACTTCTTCCACACCAAAACCCTCCCTCAAAGCAATAGTCTGAGGAATTTTTGTGTCTAAAGTCTCGTTCTCGGTTATATTATTTTTAACCATATTCAAGCTGTATTAAGCCCAAAATGGAGTTTATTGTCAATAATTCGAAAATCTCAAATTTAGACCCCTGTTGATGGAGGAATCGATGGAACAGTTTCACCATCAAAGAATCTTTTACCATTGTTCAAAATCATTAACGATGGCTTATAACCTTTTAGTTTTTGATAACTCGAAATTCCGTATCGTTTATTATACTGCCTATTTAGGGGATCATATGTGGTGACTGTTGTACACTTACCTATTACTAATTTTTCATAAGATTTAAATGCAGGATTACCATTTGGTTTTGTATACATCTCTTGTTTTGTTAGAAGCACTTTGCAAGGAAAAGTACTTGTTTCTCCTTCGTAAGGTCTAGCCAGTAAATTTTGATTAGGAAACAACACAGTATTTTGCTTTTCTTCCACAGCCTTATTTCTTGGTTCTAAATCATAATCTAAAACTCTATTATCAGGTATATCTTGATTTGCGACAAGAAAGGCTATTGGGGCAATTACTGTGTTGTTAAGACTCCTTTGGAACTCAGAGTCAAAATCTGGGGGGGGTGAAATTAGTAATGAATCTATCATATAGTTTATAAATCCATAAAAAATTACTTTGGTCAAAGCATAGAACTTGGCGTAGCTGTAATCAACTAAAATAGTATTTTACCCAAAGCTATAGTAATTTAACACCAAATTATGGCTCAATTCTACACAGGTTTATTTGAAAGTATTTGGAATTTGTATTAGAAAACTAGTTCTACATGGTTATAAAATCCCCCTCTACAGAGGGGGCAGGGGGTGTTCTGGCTATCTTAATCATTCAACTTCACCCACAAATCTACACTAACAATTCCTACAAATCAAAAATTTAAACCATAATTCCTACTTGACATAATATTCTTACTTTACTAGACTAATCTTACTATGACTACCAAAGTCTTACGCAAAAATCAAACTTTTTCTGTCTCTTTAAGCACCAAAGGTCAGATCGTTATTCCAAAGGCAATTCGAGATCAATTCGCTATTGACGAGCACAGCAAGCTCCTATTTACAGTCGATGAAAAAGGTTTTCACTTTGTAAAACTAGAGGATGATGTTGATAGTGTTTACGGCTCTTTAGGGAGGTTGATGAAAAACAAACCTAGTAAACCAATCACCCAGAAACAATTTGAGTTAGACTTAGAAAAAGCTAAGGATTTATATTTCAAATCTAAAGACCCGTTGAATGACTAGGTTATTTTTAGATACCAATATCTTAGCACGCCTTCTTCTAGGTGATAATATGGAACAAGGTAAAAAAACTACAGAGCTTTTAAAATCAGCCAAACTAGGTGAGGTTGAATTACATCTTTCACCTGAGGTTTTTATTGAATTAAACTATGTCCTAAGTAAAATTTACGGTATCGAAAAAATCCAAATTATAAAAGAGTTTAAAAATATTTTGAGCTATTCTTTCATCCACTGCCAAAATTCCGACATTTTAGTAAATGCTTTAATACTTTTTGAAAACGAAAATATCTCCCTAGAAGATGCCTACTATATAAGCTTTTGCCTAGAAAACAACCTAGAATTTTACTCCTTCGATAAAAAAGCTCTGAAGATTTTTAAACAAGAAAATGTAGCCTAGTACTATTTTAAACTTCATGCTCAAAAAAATATTCACCAAAAACAAAAAACTCTCTTTAACCTTGATCATTTTAGCTGTCTTTTATCTTTTCTGGACTATACGAAGTTGGTATGGATATAGCTATCTCGGCATTAACCCTGACTCGAATTTGGGTGATGAATTTTTAATTTGGACCAAAACTTTTGTATGGCTTCCGTTAGCTTACTTGCTACTAAAATTGTGGTACCCCAAAAATTGGCTAAAGGTGGCAGGCTTTAAAACATTCAATTGCAGTAGTTTATTGTGGCTTATAGTGGCAACACTCATTCCACTGATATATCTGTGGCTAATAGAAATCTTTTTCCCAGGCACTTATCATTACAAACCAAACTGGACTTTTAGTTTGGGGTTTTTTCTAATCCGAAACAGCATTATTGAAGAGGCATTATTTAGAGGATTCTTACAACCATTTTTAAACACTCATTTAGGACTTTGGAAAAGCTTATTAATCCAAGGTTTACTATTTTCCATAATCCATTGGTGCTGGTGGATTTTTGTTGGTAAATTTAGCCTTAATGGGGTTATGTATATTTGGCTTTTGGGTATATTCTGGGGTTATGTTACACAAAAATCTAATTCTATTTACCCTAGTATTGTCTCACATACTGGATATAATTTAGCAATGGCTATGATATTGTAGCTTTGACAAAACCCTCCAAAAAAACTTTACTCTAGTACTAACTTTACTTTTTGTATGGCAAATTTAATTTTAAATAAAACCGCCAAAATTAGCTCTAAAAATCAGATAACCCTACCTGTAGAAATTTTAAATGGCATAAATCTTGGAAAAGGTGATTACGTAAAGCTGGTTTTTGATCCAAAAAAACAAACTGTTTCTCTTATTCCGGTGGCCAATCCAATCGCCTCTTTAAAAGGATTTCTAAAAAAAACCAACTACAGCACCAAACAGTTTTTAGACGACAAAAAATTAGAGGAAAAAGCCTACAATAAAAAACATAATTTAAAAGCTAAATCGTAGCCATGAACTATTTAATTGATGCCTGCAGTCTATTGAGTTTTTTCTTGGGTGAAAAAGAATCTGACAAGATGGAAAACATTTTAAACATGGCTAATAATAACCAAACAAAGCTGTTTATGAGTCTGGTAAATTATGGCCAAGTGTGTATGAAATTTGACCAGCTATTAGATGAAGATGAGGCGAAAATGAAAAAAGAAGAGATCAAAACAACTCTAAATATAACTTTTCTAAATCTAAACTTAGAAATCACTGAACAGGCTGCAAAATTGAAATCTGTTGGCGGTCTTGCCTATCCTGACGCTTTTGCCTTAGCCACCGCTAAATATCATAAGCTAAAGCTTTTAACTAAAGATTCAGAATTTAAGAAATTTGAAGGAGATTTTGAGATTGAATGGCTGTAAATATTTAAACAAAATATACCAGATTAATATTACTTCCAATGACTATGCTCAAAGTCACATTCATCAAAAACAAAAAGTTCATCTTAACTATTTTAATTATAGCGGCTTTGTACCTATATAGAACAATTCTAAGCTGGTATGAATTTGTAATACTTGGTTTAGCACCTAATTCTGATACTCTTAAAAATATCGGCATTTTGACCAAGGACCTTGTGTGGATTACTTTAACATTAGGACTATTAAAATGGTGGTACCCCAAAAATTGGTTAGCAACAGCTGGATTTAAAACTTTCAACTGGAAAACTTTTGTTTGGCTGATCGTTGCAACTACAATCCCTTTGATCTACTTTTACCTTCAAGACACGCTTTTCTATGGAGGTATAAACTACAAACCAAATTGGACCTTTAGTCTTGTCTTTTATGAAATTCGAAATAGTCTAGTTGAAGAATCTCTATTTAGAGGCTTTATACAAACTTTTTTAAACGATAACCTGGGTTTTTGGAAAGGAATAATTGTTCAGGGCTTCCTGTTTTCAGTAATCCATTGGTGTTGGTGGGTATTTACTGGGGAATTAAGTTTTGGCAGTGCAATGTATGTGTGGGTGCTAGGAATCTTTTGGGGTTTTATCAGACAAAAATCTGGATCTATTTACCCTACCCTGGTTTCCCATGCAGTGCATAATTTGGTGCTGACGATGCTATTATAGTTTTGACAAAATACTGCATACTTAATAATATATGCATACTTATTTTTTTATACTTACTAAATTTGTATGACCCAAACTTCATTTGCTATTAAGCTGTCTAAAAGAGGTCAAACTGTTATCCCTAAAACTCTGAGACAGGAAATCGGTGATAATTTTACTATAATCTACGATAAGCAAATTAAGAAATGGGTAATTGTAAACGTAGTTGATTTAGTTGATCAAATGGCTGGTATTTTAAATACTGGCGCTACTTCTCAAACTCTAAAAGATGATATCCGAAAAGAAGAAAATTCCAAAAGTAAGCTAAAATTTAATTTAACTTAATTATGAAAAAGTACATTTTGGATAGCAATGCTTTACTCTGTTTTTTTCAAAAAGAAAATTCGTGGCAAATTGTAGCTAATCTTTTTAAAGATCATTTAAAAGGTAGAATTGAGCTTCTGATGTCAATTATTAACTTTGGTGAATTTTTATACATTTTAAAAACTAGAGCTTCAAAAGTAGAATATCAAAAGGTAACTGCCCAATTTGATTTGCTTAATATAACCATGATTGAAACCGACTTACCCCAAGTTTTACAAGCGGTGGAATACAAAAGTCTTGGGGGAATTGCTTATCCAGACTGTTTTGTGTTAGCCTTATCCAAAAAATTTAAAGCTACGGTTGTCACAGGAGATAAGGAATTTAAAAAATTCTCTACAGACTTTGAGATTGAGTGGTTGTAATTAGCTTACCAAAGGCAATTTATCCCCCATCTTCAAACCATATTTGGCAGCAGCGCTACCACCTTGCAACAAAAACTCTACAAATCTTGTCTCCTTCACTCCAGATGAACCCACAACCAAGGCTGGTTCACCGTTTGGTACATCTTTTAATCTAGTATAACACTGGGTCTCGGGCAACCCCCCTAGCTTAATTTTTTTACCAGCTTCAAAACTAATTTCATTAGGTAAAATACTGGTTTTACAATTACCAAAATTATCAATCCACCAAATCTGATTATCCATATCTTTAACATCAGTTAAATAAAGCTCTTCAATTGGTAGTTCAATTTTTTCCCAAATCCATTTAGCTACCCTTGGTAAAAATTCAAAAGATCTAAACTGAGTATTAATAATATAGTCTTTTTGATTAAGGTAAAAATCCAATTTATTAGGTACATTAGCCATTACTGTAGGGATATCAAAGACCCTAACTTTTTCTGCTAAACCAAGTTTTTTTACTAGACTTAATAAGTAGCCATCAATCGAACAAACAACAAGAGTGCTGTGATAGTGAAAAAATCCAAAAGGAGTTCCATTAGGCCATTTTTTGTTGGCTTCACCACTTCTAGGTGCCACATTGGCTAAAACAACACCTTCAGTACCTTCTGAGGCATCCAAAATATCAATCAAATTCCCAGCAGCCTGGTAATCTGCATTAAAGTCAACTCCAACCAAATTTGCTGGACAGTCAAAAATTGCGTTAGCCCTTGTTAGTTGTCTACCTGCAGTGGCAGTGTCGTGACAGTCGGTGATAATTGTAACAAACATATTTTTGTGAATAAAATGCTCAAATAGATATATTTTAAAGCAGTTTTGGAGTTTAATGTCAACAAATTATTTTGGCTGTTGAACTATCTTTCCTAGAGATAAATTGAAACCTACTATGTCACCGTCTGGGTTTAAATCCGGTTTAGGGTAATTTTTATCCCATATTTCAGAGTGTCTATTGAATTCCTTAATTTTTTCCTTGTCTTGGTCGCTGTATTGAGGTTCAGATTGCATATTTAACACCTCTGGGGCTTTTGCATACATTTCAATTGCCTCAAGATACTTGTTTCGTTGATCTTGGGTTAAACCTTTCAGGTTAACATGCAAGAAAGCAATGGTTACAATTCTATACCTATCCGAGTATTCGCCTTCAGTAGCTTGCTTTTTTAGACTGTTTAGCATATCTGGAGTGGCTTTCTCAATACCAACCACTGTAACTTCTACATTTTGCAAGTTTGCATTATTTTTCAAAAAATCTTGGAGGGTTTTTCTTTCATCTTCGAGTTGTTTTAGTGTTGGCACCGAATCTTTTAACTTTTGAGTTATTACATCTTGGTAAGCCGCACCTTCAATTGTTTTACCAATTACAGTAAACCCCCCCCCAGCTAAGAGCTGCAATTGCAACAAACAAAGATGGATAACGAATATAGCCAGGTACATTCTTTAGTGTTTTTTGATTTCTTAAATTATCGACTTTATTAGACATAATATTTGTAGTAAATTTATTCTAACTTATATACTGAGCATAGTAAATACATTTTGTCTAAATCTTGACATCCAGTATGTAAAGTGAAAACTTATATGCAAATAAAATTTCACTACTATGCCCGAAAATTTCTTTAAATTCATCATTTTAGAATTTCCTCTGGAGCTTGTTACCCGTTTTCTAGTGTTTTTCGTTCCAGCTACTTTGATTTACCTGACCACAACTAAATGGCTTAAAAACTATTTTGCTGCTCGAAAAATCCAAAAGAAAGGCTTTTTACAAAGCAAGGTTAAACATGACATTATTTGGAGCGCGGTTAATAGATTTATACTAACTTTTGTGACGATTGGTATAGCCTGGGCTGTAGCTGGAAACTATTCACTGATATATACTGATATCAATAAATTTGGTGGAATTTGGTATTTAGTTTTCTCCTTAGTTTTGGTATTCTTAATACATGACACCTATTTTTATTTTTTCCATCGAATGATGCATACTAGACTCTTAATGAAGCACGTCCATCGATTACATCACAACTCCACCGACCCTACCCCATTTACGGGTTATGCTTTTCACCCCTGGGAAACAGTCATCGAATTTGCCTTCCTTCCTTTGATAATATCAATAATCCCTCTACACCCTATTGTCTTTGCGATCTGGCAATTTGGAGGTATTCTGCTATTTTCCATGTATGCTCATCTAGGGTTTGAAATCATGCCTAAATGGTGGGTAACAAACCCCGTGACCAAGTATTTTAACACCCCGACTAACCACAACATGCACCACGCCAAGTTTAACTATAACTACGGCCTATATTTCAACTTTTGGGATAGGATTTTTAAGACCCATCATGTTGATTATGAGAAGACTTTTTTAGAGGTTTTGAAACCTATTGAAGTTGCAGTGCAAACGAGTGAAGAACGATAACTCCATTTGCCCAAACACAAAATTCTTTCAAAAGTATAACCATGATTCTCTCCAGCCATACTCCTGATGAACAAAGCAAACCCAAAGGCAAGGCTAAAAAAGTAATAAAACCAGATTTAATCAGCAAACTCGTAGATGCCCAAACTGACGATACCTTGGATAGTTTAGAATTACGGCCGCAGAGACTAAGTGACTACATCGGCCAAGAAAAGCTTAAAAAACAACTTCAACTAATTATCGACTCGGCTAAAATTCGCGAAAAACTCCCTGAACACGTACTTTTTTACGGACAACCAGGACTGGGTAAAACTACCCTGGGCAGTCTGATTAGCTCAGAGATTGGGGCTAAATTTAAAGTGATTACCGCTCCTTCATTGCAGCGAGTTGGCGACTTGATCAGTATGCTTTTAAACCTGGAAGCTGACACTGTACTATTTATCGATGAGATTCACCGCCTAAAAGCCCCCTTAGAAGAAACTCTATACTCGGCTATGGAAAATTCTCAGGTAGATTTAATCATGGGTAAGGGTCATGGCATTTCCAGCACTAGGATTGACCTGCCACCAATTATGTTTGTGGGTGCTACCACGCAGCTTGGAAAAGTTTCTAAACCTTTAAAAGATAGGTTTCCCTCAGTGTTTCGACTGGAAGCTTACAATGATTCTGAAATTCTTGAATTAATCGATCGCAACTGTAAAATCTTAAAACTAAAAATTGATGATGAGGCCAAACTGGTTATTTGTAGGCGTTGTCGAGGCGTGCCTAGAATTACCAACAACATCTTAAAAAGACTTCTGGATTACCAGGTCGTGCATCATATAAAATCGATTAGCAAACCAGACGCTTTGGAATTTTTGGAAGATCTGGGAATTTACGAAAAGGGCCTGACTAAAGCTGATTTGGGATATTTAGAAGCACTTTTAGATACAACTTTAGGTCTAAAAACCTTGGGCGGAGTGTTGCTCGAAGAAACTGAGACCCTGGAACTGGTGACCGAGCCCTATTTGATCCATCTTGGGTATGTGGACAAAAGTAGTGGAGGGCGGAGTTTAACCCCTAAAGGCAGGGAGTTTATTAGTAAGTTTAAGGGGTTTTAGAATTTTGGTAGATTGTTGGATCTACAAATGGTTTACAGACTGCTTGGGTGGGTGTTGTAGATTTGTAATTTTGCTTACCCAAAAGTACCCCCCTAAGTTGGCTTATTGGCACTAGTTTTTGATTTGGTTGAATTGGTATGGTTGTAAAGGGAGAACCCGAATCTCCATGATCAGAATTTGTACTATTAACCTCAAAAACAACACCTTGTATTTGGGTTTCTACCCTATCTTGCTGGTTGCCTTTTGCTGGCTGATAAACTGTAGTCCCCACTTCTGGACAATTTAATTTTAGTGGCTGCAATTTTTTCCTAATGGGATCTAATACAAAAGGCCCTTCAAGTTTACCTGGATTTGTCTCTGGCGGAGCACAATGAAGAACACCCACATACGCACCGTCGGGAATTAATTCTCCATCAATTCCTGTGAATCCAGTATCGTTTTTAATTCGTGTTAAGTAGCAACCTTGTTCTTTAAATATTGCTGTACCATAAAGGCCTGGAGAAGTTTCAGGGACTTGATTGTTTCTCGAATCAGCAGTAGGCGTATTGGGCACACTGCTTGGAGCTTGACTAGGTCCGGTTGACGTAGAGCTTGGTGTGGATGTGCTAGCCTGATCATCAGGACAGACTTCAGTTACACCACCTTTGCCATCAGGCACCGATTTTCGAGTAGCAGAACATCCGACTATGTCTGACCAACTACAACTAGTCAAAATTAAAGGAATTAAAGATAGCCCTATATAAGTAAGGTAAGGAATATTTTTTTGGTTGATTTCAGCTTCCATAATATCAATTTAGTAATCAGGTGTGACAAGATTTGGTATTGAGAATAAAGCAAGGGTTTGCCTGAAATATAATCATCAATTGACAGCAAACACTATATGTCTTAATATGTCTTGATATGACTGTTAAAAATACAACAGGAGTTGCCAAAAAAACCCAAAGATTTATTCGGTTAAACGTCGATGATAAACTTGATTATTACTTTAAGTTACTTGAGAGAGATTATCCTTTAATGTCTCGTAGCGAGCTTTTAAAAATGTTAGTTTCCCAGGCTTTAAGTCAAAACCAACGTAAAAAAAGCTTTAAACAAATTCTCCAAGGATCTAATTTTATAAATATTGAAAATGAGGATGCACAATTTGAATTTTTAAGAAAAAATGGCATAATGAAGTAGGCTTATGAAAATCATCTTTGATACAAATATATACTTTTCAGCCTTTGTTTTTGATCGTAAAATCCTAAATTTACTAGACAAAGTTTTTCAAGAACATAGCGTGTATCTTTCAGAGAATACATTCAAAGAGATAACAAGCAAGTTAACTGGAGATAAGATTAAGGCAATAAACAAAGGTTATTCCGAAGAGAAGGTGAATGAATTTTTAACCAAAATTGATCGAGAGTCTTTTATTGTAAAACCAAACACTACTGTTACTATCTGTCGAGATCCTCATGATAACATGTTTTTGGAGCTCGCACTATTTGTGAAAGCTGATTATTTAGTTACAGGCGACAATGATTTACTTGTTATAAAAGAATTCCAAGGTACTAAAATACTTAAGCCGAGTCAATTTTTAGAAATTTAGTTAACTTCTACCAACCCCAAGTAGCAAAAATTTCACCTTTAGCAATCTTCTCTAAGGCAAATCGAACATAATCTAAAGTATTTTCAGGTAGATTGTCCTCATCAAACCAGCTCAAATCATCGCACTTCCCTGGTTCGTTATTTTTAATTTCACCTGAATAATTACCAACCTCAAAAAAGCAGTTCATATCAACCAAACCGTCTTCTCGTTGACGATGTAAGGTTAGAGCCAGCTTTAAATCATCAGGCTCAACTAAAATACCAGCTTCCTCTTTGGCTTCTCGAATTGCAGCTTTTACAAAACTCTCACCTGCATCAACATGACCAGCAACTATTGAATATTTACCATCAGCATAGCCAGTATTAGCTCTTTTGAGCAATAAAACCTTATTACCCTGGCGGAAAATTAAATACACAGCCAGGATGATTTGAAATCTTGTAGACATTTTTAAATTCCAATTACTCTTCAAACTTTCGGCTAACTTCTGTCCAATTAATTAAATTGAAAAAATTAGAAATATAGTCTGGTCTTACATTTTGGTATTTTAGGTAATAAGCATGCTCCCAAACATCCATTGTTAGAATTGGTTTTTTACCATGCATTAAGGGAGAGTCAGCATTGCTAGTTTTATCAACCACTAAAAGTCCATTGGAATCAACTGAAAGCCACACCCAGCCGCTTCCAAACTGTGTAGCCCCAGCTTCAGCAAAAATCTTTTTAAAATTTTCAAAATCACCAAATGCTTCGTTAATCCCGTCTAATAGTTTACCAGTTGGAAGTCCCCCCGCACTCGGTGCAATTGATTCCCAGTACAGATTGTGGTTATAAACTTGTCCGCCGTTGTTGGTAACTGGACCTTGCAAATTTGCTGGTAGAGTTGGGATGGTCTGCAAAAGCTCTTCTAAAGACATTTCCAAGTATTGGGGAGTATCTTTTAAAGCATCATTTAGTTTTGTAACGTAAGTGTTATGGTGCTTGCTGTGGTGGATTTCAACTGTCTTGGCGTCAATAAAAGGTTCTAGCGCTTCGTAGCTATATGGTAATTTGGGTAAGGTAAACATAAGTAAAATTATCGTAGCATCAAATTTGCTACTATATACCAACAAACTACCAGCTTATTTTTATGTCAAAGTTTATTAGTAGAAAATACCTCGATTACGGTTTCGGGTGCGTGGCTTTACCCTGGGTTTTATAAAACAGTGCCACTGAAGTTGGGAATTATTCATTATTCATTCCTCAAGCCTTAACCCTTCCGTCCCAAATACTAAAAACATGATCGGCATGCACCAAGTTGGTTTCATCATGAGTAACCAGTACCACACAGGCTTGCTTGGAAATTTTTTCTAAAAGTTGAATCACTTTTTTACCGGTAACGTGGTCAAGGCTGGAAGTTGGCTCATCTACAAAAATTACTTTAGGGTTGTTAGCTAAAGCTCTGGCAATGGTGACAAGCTGTCTTTGACCTCCAGATAGCTGATCGATGTTGCGATCTACAAGATCACTAATACCCAACTCTTGAATTAAGTAATCAATCCGTTCGTCCGAAGCTGCATAAGTATCATCAGCACCTACCAAAATATTTTCTAAAACATTTAAGTATTCTATTAAAAAATGCGACTGAAAAACAAAGCCCATCTCTTTCCTTCTTAGATTATTTAAGCCAACAATACTGCTTGGATAAGGAGCGTCTTCGTAAAAAATCTCCCCGTCGGTTTGTCTTCTAAGGCCAGCTAATAAATATAAAACTGAAGTTTTGCCCGATCCTGATGGGCCAATTATGCCATACAAGCCTCTTTCAGGGAGGTTTAAATTTAGCTTGTCTACAGCATGTATTGTTCGCTGACCATCTTGGTAGTATAAACTTAAATTTTTAGTGTGAATAAGCATAAAGTTAGTTTCTTTTTTCAATTACTGAGATTGCATCCATTTTACTTATTTTATAGAAGACTATGAGCATTGTGGCCAACAAAACAATTGCTAAAAATGGCAACGAAAATAAAAGTACACTTGGCTCAAGCACTGTCATTGGCGATATATCCACCGGCTCAAAAATTAAAATATTGACTGCAAAGGCAAATAACTGACTCAGTAGTAAACCACCAATCCAAGAAAACACTGCTATACCACTAAACTCTTTAATTACTTTTTGTATTAGAAATGAGCGGTGATAACCAAAAGCATCCAAAATCGCAAACTCACGCATACGTTGATTCATAAAAATCAAAATTAATAAAATAATTGAAATAGTCATGATCACTGCAATCAAAAGATTCAACCACCAAATAATTAAATTTAAAGCTTTTAACTGGTTTTTGGTACCATCGGCTACAGAAGTATAGCTCTGAACTGTGAGTTGAGTCTTGTACCTATTTTTTAAAACAGCTATTTCGTTGTCTAATTTTTTTTCCTGGCCATCCTTTGCCTTTAGAAAAAATGTAACAAACGAGCTATTGCGTACTTGTTCGTCTTCAATAAACCCAAGAGCCCCATTGACTGAACTCCCATCTAGCACGCCAACTACTGTATACTCACCTTTTAAATACTCATACTGATTTACTGAGTCACCAACCTTATCACCAATTTTCAGTCCCTTATTTTTCAAAGCACCTCTTGTAACAACTATTTCAGCTTTGCCTTCTTGGGGAAGCCTGCCTTCAACCAACTTCCAGCCAATATCTTTTAAAAAGATATCACTTTTAGATTTACTTATAAAAGGAGCGTTGTAAGGATTATCTCCAGTCAAAGCTGTGATTGTAATTGACTGGTTGGAGCCTATTAGATAATGGTCAATATTATTGAAGGTGTTTAATTCATCAACAATCTTTTGCGGTGGCAGATTTTCCTGACTTTGATCTATGGTTACAGTAGCATAAGTCTTAAAAAAATCATTAAACCTATTATAATCTGTTTCAATTGACTGAACCATCAATTTTGTTGTTAAAATTGCCACCACTGACAGTGAGAATATTATCACCACTGGAAGCACCCTAGAGAAGTTTCTGACTATGTAAATCCAAAACGATAAAGGTTTCACAAAATTGTCTTAAAAATTAAAGTAAATTAGTTTAGACAATAAGTTTTATTTTGCCAAGTTTTAATTTAACACTAACCAATCTAACTAGCTATTTGTGCCTCAATAAAAGTTATACCCGTTGTGCTAATTATCAGAAAAATACCCCGTCAGACTTCGTCTGCCACCCCTTTAAAAAAGGGGAATTTGTAGTTTATCTCTAATTCAAATTAAGTTATTATTTACGGAATTAGTATAATGACTAATTATCGACCTAGTATTGAGCACTTTTTGGTGCTTGTAATTTTAAATATAGCATCATTTGTTAGAACAAAATAAGTTTGACTAAAATTTTAAACTTAAATTGCCTCATATTTATAATAAATATTACATGATTACAGATTACGACGTAAAAGACTTGAGTTTATCCACTCAAGGAAAAGCTAGAATTGAATGGGCTGAAAACGACATGCCCGTATTAAGGTCTATCAAAGAGAGGTTTGCAATCGAACAACCTTTTAAAGGCATCACCATGGCGGCCTGTTTACATGTCACTACAGAAACTGCAAATTTAATGATAGCCTTAAAAGCCGGTGGAGCCAATATTTATCTATGTGCTTCAAATCCTTTATCTACCCAAGATGATACTGCTGCTGCACTTGTAAAGGAGTATTCCATCCCTACTTATGCTATCAAAGGTGAAGATAATTCAAAATATTTTAAACATTTAAACACAATATTGGATTTTAAACCTAATATTACTATGGATGATGGTGCTGACTTAGTATCTGAATTACATAAAAACAGGCCAGCTCAGGTTGAGTCAATTATTGGTGGCACAGAGGAAACTACAACAGGTGTTATTAGGTTGAAAGCTATGGCAGCAGATAACAAACTACGGTTTCCAGTTTTAGCAGTTAACGATGCCATGACCAAGCACCTTTTTGATAATCGATACGGTACCGGTCAAAGTACTTTGGATGGTATAATTAGGGCAACCAATCGTTTGATCGCTGGTTCAGTTTTTGTGGTGGCTGGTTTTGGCTGGTGTTCTAAAGGTCTAGCAATGAGGGCTAGAGGAATGGGGGCTCAAGTTATTGTTACTGAAGTTGACCCAATTAAAGCTTTAGAGGCTTTGATGGAAGGTTTTCAAGTGATGCCAATGCTTGAAGCTGCTAAAATTGCTGATTTCATTTGCACCCTGACAGGTGATAAAAATGTTGTAGATTACGAAGATTTTGAAGTAATGAAATCTGGTTGTATAATTTCCAATTCAGGGCATTTTGACTCAGAAATCAACCTTAAAGCCCTAACCGAGCTTTCAACAAATAAAATTAATCTAAAACCATTTGTGGATGAATTTACACTCAGTGGTAATAGAAAAATTTATCTTTTAGCAGATGGTCGTTTGGTAAATCTAGCCTCTGCAGAAGGACATCCTGCAAGTGTTATGGATATGAGTTTTGCAAATCAAGCGTTGGGTGCAGAATATATTTTAAAGAACTACAAGAATTTAGAAAACAAAGTATACGTTATTCCAACTGAGGTGGACAGACAAATTGCTCAGTTAAAACTAGATTCTCTAGGTATTAAGATTGACGTTCTTACCCAAGAGCAAAAAAAATACTTGAGTAGCTGGGAAGAAGGTACGGAATAATTTATTAGTACAATACACCGCGATTTAAGGCGAATGGCGAAATGTCATTTTTAGATAGACTTTAGCATTTTGTTTGATACCAGCAAGTGCCTCACAAGTGAGGATTCATAACATTATAAATATGCAATATTCTCAACTACTAACCTTTGGTTCCATAGCCAAGGATGAACTAATGACCCACCCAGGACTTTTGCAGTCCCAAATTGATATAAAAAACCTGGATCACCTGAATATATTTTTCATGGTTGATAGTCTTAAACAGGCTCTTGGAGGTATTGCCACCAATATAGCTTATAATTATAAACTGCTAAACAAAGGTAAGTGTTATATCCTGGGCGGTCTTGGGATTGATAGTCAAGATTTTACTGAATTTTATAATGCTAACGCTATTGATACAACTTACCTTAAGTTTTCTAAAGATCTATATACTGGCACTTTTAAAGGAATTTCCTTTTTAGATCAGAATCAAATTGGGGCTTTTTATTACGGCGCTAATCTGGAGGGTAAAAAAATATATTTAAAGGATATAGCAAACATTGAAAATAGCCTACTTGTACTCTCATCAAGCCACCCAGAGGCAGTCGGTAGTATTCAAAAACAGGCCCTGGACCTAAATATTGACTACTTGTACGACCCGGGAATGATGTTAACCTGGATTGACAATCAGCTCTTAAAAGAGGGTCTGCTTGGTGCTAAATATATTGTGGCAAATGACTATGAAATGAATCTTATATTTGAACGAACTGGCTTGAAGATTCAAGATTTAATTGCTCTTGATATTACTGTTATAACCACAAAGGGTAAGGATGGTTTGCACTACCAATATGGATCAGAAAATATTAAAATAGAAGCTTTCCCAGTTACCAACTTTAAAGACCCTACCGGGGCAGGAGATGCTTTTAGAGGGGGGTTTTTGGCTTATTTATTGGATGATAAACCAATTTTGGATTCATTGATTGCCGGTTCTGCCCTGGCAAGTATGGCGGTAGAAAGCTTGGGCGGAGTAAATCACGTGTTGAACAATCAAGAATTTTTAAACAGATTTGAACACCTCAAAAAAGCCCACGAATCACAAAAATAGGCTAGCCCAATCTCCTAAACAATTGCTTAACATCACCCAAACCCTCTTCAAAGAGGGCTTTAAGTAGGGCTGAAATTAAATTCTATATTGAGATCCAGTGTCAATATCATTTTTAACCATAATCTCGGCCAGCTTATCAATATTAGTCTGAGCCTTCCAATCAAGTATATTATTTGCTTTAGAAGGATCACCAATCAACAACTCCACTTCAGCAGGCCTGTAAAACTCAGGATTAACTTTGACAAGCAATTGCTTTGTTTTAGAATCAAAACCCTTCTCATCAGCTCCTTGACCTTCCCAAACAATATCTCGATCAATAACCTTGTAAGATTTTTCAATAAAATCCCTAATACTTGTAGTAGCCCCAGTTGCTAAAACGAAAGTATCAGCTTTTTCAGCCTGCATTATCTTGTACATTCCTTCAACATATTCTTTGGCGTAACCCCAATCTCTTTGAGCATCCATATTACCAATTTCTAGTGGTGCAGTCTCACCTCTATAATGATCAGCAACTTTCATAGTAACTTTTCTAGTAACAAATTCTGGCCCTCGTAGCTCTGATTCATGATTAAATAAAATACCTGAAGTAGCAAACATATTGTAACTTTCTCTGTAATTTACTGTCATCCAGTGAGCGTACAACTTGGCAACGCCGTAAGGACTTCTAGGATGAAAAGGTGTTGTTTCTCTTTGAGGAATCTCTTGGACTAGGCCAAACATTTCCGAAGTGGAAGCCTGGTAAAACTTTGTGTGAGGTGAGATTGTTTGCAAAATATCTAAAATATATGTAACACCCATTCCATCGACCATACTGGTAGAAATTGGTTGTTTAAAACTTGTTCCAACAAAGCTTTGAGCCGCTAAATTGTAAAACTCGTCTGGTTGAACTTGCTTTATACACCCATAAATATTTGAATAATCTAGTAAATCGAACTCCAACATTTTTACTTGGTTTTCAATTCCTAAAGTCTTCAATCTCCATGGATCTTTTGAGCTAGTTCGTCTGAATCCCCCGTAAACTATATAACCTAAAGATAAAAGATGCTTTGCAAGCCAAGCACCGTCCTGACCGGTGATTCCTGTAATAAAAGCTTTTTTTTGTGACGACATAAGACTTTAAAAATTCTAAAATAAAACTTATATGTCAATTCTCAATCCCTACATTTCACCTCGAATCGCAAGATCAAAAAATCTGAAACGATCTTAAAACCATTAAATTTGTAGCCAATTTTGACCAAATCCAAATATTTCTACTTAACTGCAGTTGTTTATTTTATTTATATGAAAGGAATTATTCTAGCTGGAGGTACTGGCTCAAGATTGCACCCGATTACCCTTGGAATTTCCAAACAATTGATGCCTATCTATGATAAGCCAATGATTTACTACCCCCTAAACAACTTATTACAATCTGGAATTAGGGAAATTTTGATAATTACCACCCCTCAAGATCAGCAAGCTTTTAAAAATTTGTTAGGTGATGGCAGTAAACTCGGGTGTCGTTTTGAATACAAAGCTCAACCTTCACCTGACGGCTTAGCCCAAGCTTTTGTCATTGGCGAAGATTTTATAGGTAAAGATTCGGTTAGCTTGGTATTAGGAGATAATATTTTTTATGGTTCAGGGCTGGAGGAAAAACTAACCAAACTTAACAATCCTGACGGGGCTGTAGTTTTTGCCTATCATGTGTCTGATCCTGAGAGATATGGAGTGGTTGAATTCGATAAAGATAAAACAGCTCTAACAATTGAAGAAAAACCTCAAAAACCAAGGTCAAATTATGCAGTCACCGGAATCTATTTTTACGATAATGAGGTTGTTGAGGCTGCAAAATTAGTTAAGCCAAGTCCGAGAGGTGAGCTAGAAATAACTGACATCCAAAATTTTTATTTGCAAAAAAATAAACTAAAAGTCGAGGTGTTGGATAGAGGTACTGCTTGGCTGGATACAGGTACTTTTCAGTCTATGAATCAGGCTTCTCAGTTTGTTCAGGTTATCGAAGAAAGGCAGGGTTTAAAAGTTGGTTGTATAGAAGAAACTGCTTGGAAAAAAGGATTTATTAACGATCAGCAGCTAGAGAAATTAGGTAAGGACTTATACAAAAGTGGTTACGGAAAATATATTCTAAGCTTACTGGAAAATAACTAAAATAATATGCTCAATTTATCTCAAATCAAAACAATTTTAGTCACTGGCGGAGCTGGTTTTATTGGCTCCAACTTTTTGAATAAATACGTTTTACAATACCCTGACATTCATTTTATAAATCTGGATAAACTTACTTATGCTGGTCATTTGGATAACCTTAAGTCGGTAGAAAAAGCCGACAATTATACTTTTGTACAAGGTGATATTTGCGACCTACTTTTTTTAGAAGAGCTTTTTAAAAAAAATAATTTTGATGCCGTAATTCATTTTGCAGCTGAAAGTCATGTGGATCTAAGTATTACCAATCCTGGACTGTTTGTTGAGGTTAACGTACTTGGCACACACAACCTTTTAGCACTTTCAAGAAAATACAATCTTAAAAGATTTCATCACGTGTCTACTGATGAAGTATATGGTGAGCTGGGCGATACTGGTTACTTTACCGAAACCACACCTTTAGCTCCAAACAGTCCCTACTCTGCTTCCAAAGCTGGCTCTGATTTAATGGTGAGAAGTTATGTAGAAACTTTTGGATTTGATGCCACAATCTCACGTTGTTCTAATAACTATGGACCAAACCAGGATTTGAGCAAGCTTATACCAAAATTTATAACCAATTTAGTTAAAGGTGACAAAGTTCCACTCTACAAAGATGGTAAAAATATTCGAGATTGGCTATTTGTAGAAGATCACAACGACGCTATCTGGGAAATTTTCACTAAAGCAGAAAAAGGTTCTGTATATAATATCGGTGGTAACAACGAAAAAAGTAACATGCAAATTACCAAAACGCTTTTAGAAAAGTTAGGCCGCGATGAAAGCTCCGTTGAATACGTCGCTGACAGACTTGGTCACGATTTTCGTTACGCCATTGATGCTACTAAGATCAAAATTGATCTAGGATGGACTCCAAAATACAACTTTGAAGCTGGAATTACCAAGACAATTGAGTTTTACAAAGCAAAAATTGAAGCTTTGAATTAGTATAGAGTTGCTCCATGATAAGGGAGCTGTCCCTAAAGGACTGGGGGTTTGATTTTAAGCTATTACGCTAAAATCCTTTGTCACTTCGTGACATTTCCCTTGTCAGGGAAAAACTAAAGCTAATTGTAGTTTCGAAAGTGCTGCCATTTTTCATTTTTCATTATTCATTCTAAATTTATGCCCTTCACCCCTACCCCAATTAAAGATTTAGTAATTTTTGAGCCTCGAGTATTTGAAGATGATCGTGGTTTTTTTCTGGAAAGTTATAATAAACAGCTTTTTAAAGATAATGGAATTGATACACAGTTTATCCAAGATAATCATTCAAAATCCAGCTACGGGGTTTTACGCGGTCTGCACTTTCAACTAGAGCCTTATGCTCAGGCTAAGCTGGTAAGGGTTGTACAAGGTGAGGTTTTAGATGTTGCTGTAGATTTAAGAGCAAAAAGCCAAACATATGGACAGTGGTTTTCAATTAAACTTTCAGCTGAAAATAAAAAACAGCTATTCGTTCCTCGAGGTTTTGCTCACGGTTTTGTGGTACTATCTGACACTGCAGAATTTCTATATAAAGTTGATAATGTTTATTCCAAGGAATCCGAAGGCGGTATTGCTTACAACGACCCTACATTAAATATTGACTGGCAAATTGATTTATCCAAAGTGTTGGTATCTGACAAAGACAAAGTGTTGAAAAGTTTTAACGACCTAGAGTAAATTAAATCGTCCAATCTTGTATCTTTAGATCAGGAATTCTTTTAAAATGCTTCACATTATTGGTTACTAAAACCAAATTGCAGACCAAACAAGTAGCCCCAATTAATAAATCGGCATCTTCAATAGTTTGACCTTTTTTTACAAGATCGGCTTTGATTAACCCTGCTGTTTTAGCAACTTTTTTTTCGATGCCTATTACTTCCACTAAAGATGTAAAGTCTTCGACTTTTTGGAGTGATTTTTGTCTCCATTCTGGGACAGAATTAGCATAACCTGCTATTAATTCAAAATAACTTATACAGGAAATAAAAATATTTTCCAAGGAATACGATAGCAGTTTTGACTCAACTTTTGAATTCCCTCTAAAATAAAAACTAACAATATTAGTGTCTAGTAAAAAATTCATACTAATTTTCAAAATTATAAATTGGCCTACTTTTTTTGTTTTTATTCACAAAATTTACTGCCTGATCAACTACAACAGCTGGCAAACTTCCTGAAAACTTGGCCAACGGGTGAACTTTATTTTTTGGTAGATTTAAGTATTTCTCAATCCCCTCATCCAAGGAAATTCTAACTAAATCGGAAAAGCTTTTACCAATAACTTTGGCAATCTTTTTGCCTTTTTTTAGCTGATCTTCAGTCAAATAAACCTGTGTGCGTAACATACATTACAAATATGGTGTATATGAAATAATTTGTCAAAATAAAATAATCATTTCAAATTGAAATTATATATCAAGTCTACTTTATTTATGCCCAAAAAAATCTTAGTCACAGGAAAAAATGGGCAACTGGGTCAAAGTATTTACAAGATTCACCAAAATTACCCACAATTTGAATTTACTTTTGTAGATAGGCAAGTCTTGGATTTTTCTAAACCAGAGAATTTCGGGGAATATTTTAAGCATAATAAATTTGATTTTTGTATCAATTGTGCTGCTTATACAAAGGTTGATCAAGCAGAAGCTGAACAGGAATTAGCTTTGAAAGTAAATGCTGAGGCAGTTGGAGCTTTAGCTTTAGAACTGGCTAAACAAGAAGCCGATTTGATTCATATTTCCACTGATTATGTGTTTAACGGCCACAGTTACAAACCTTACCTTGAAACAGACACTACTGACCCAATAAACTTTTATGGACAAAGCAAGCTCGAAGGTGAAAAACTAGCCCTGGCCATGAACGAAAAATCCTTTATACTACGCACTAGTTGGGTGTGGAGTGAGTTTGGTAACAATTTTGTTAAGACTATGGTTAAATTAGGTCAAACAAAAGAAACTTTAAATGTGGTTGTAGATCAGATTGGTACGCCAACATATGCAGGCGACTTGGCTGAAGCTGTTTTAAAACTTATTGCTAATCCTATACTCATAAGTGAAGTTGACCCTGACCAAAGTGTGTCCGAACTTTTACAAAATTCTAGAATTTTTAATTATTCTAATGAAGGAGTTTGTAGCTGGTACGATTTTGCCACTGAAATTATGGCTCTTAAAGGTTTAAATTGTCAGGTTAACCCAATTCCCGCAAATGACTACCCTACACCGGCTCAAAGACCTTTTTATTCAGTTTTGAGTAAACAAAAAATTAAACAAAATTTTGATTTACAAATACCACACTGGCGAACAAGTTTAATCAAGATTATAGAGTTATTATAATATGAATATAGTTTATCTTTCTTCAAGATTAAAAGCAGGGTATTTCGGAACCGAAAAATTCCTTGAAAACCTAATTACAGAGCTAAAAGATGATCAGCATATTTTTATTGGTCGTGATAAACCGATTAATCAAATTTTTGAAGATAAAGGCTTTGAACAACATAATTTTTGTGGTGGTTTTGAAGTAGATGGCTGGAAAAAGAAACTATTAGCTCCAGTATCTGTTATTTTGGGAATAGTTGAAATTATTAAATTCAGGAAAATATTTAGTAATAGCGACATTATAGTTTTACCCGCTTCAGTACTTTCAGAATCAGTTTTTGTAGGCCCGTGGATAAGACTTTTTTGGCCTAAAAAGCCAATTGTGCAAATTATCCATAAAAATGACTGCCCAGATTTTATAGCTAAAAATCCTTTTCTGCCTCTTGCAAAATACACTTGGAGCACTGGTGGTTTAGTATTTGTATCTGAAAGTCAAAAACAACTCTGGGAAAGTAAAAATGTGCAAGTTAAAAACAACTTTGTAATTTTAAACGGCGTGAAAATTTATCCTTACCAATCGAAATCAGATCACGACCAAACAACAATCAATATGGGCTTTTTGGGCCGTATTCACAACGACAAGGGTTTGAAAACACTATTCAAAGCTTTAAGCCAACTTAAAGTTGCAAGCGATCTCAAAATTAATTTTAAAATTGCCGGTACGGGTGAAGATTATGATGAAATTTATGATTTTTATAAAAGCTTAACTTACCCGAAAAACCTCCGCCTTAATTGGATTGGTTATCAGAAAGATGCTCAGAAATTTTACGAAGAGTTAGATTTATTGGTCTATCCATCGACTAAAGAGGGTTTTGCTTTGGTTCTTTTAGAAGCTTGGGAAAGGGGTTTACCAGTCCTAACTTCAGACATCAAACCTTTTTTAGAAGCCAAAGAATTTTCTCCTGAAACTGAGCAAAAACTAATCTTCAAAGTTAATCAGTCTGAATTATTAACAAAGGCGATTGAACAATTTTTAGAAAATTATAGTTTTTACGAGTCTGATATGGTTAAACAAAATCTCCACAACTTGATTGAAAAAAGTTTTAGCATAAAACAAATGAGCCAATCTTATTCAAAACTATTTATTAACCTCACCAAAAATGACTAAAAAACAGGTTTGTGCTATCGTAGTTTTTTATAAAGCTGGCGAAAAGGAGTTTTTAAATGTAATTCATACAGATAAACAAACTAGCCAGACAATAGTAGTTTTTAACGGACAAACAGACACAGAAAAAGAGTTAACTCAAAAACACTTTGCCAAAACTGAGATTAAGACTATTATTAATGATCAAAATTTGGGTATTGCTGCTGCTTTAAACCAGGGTGTAAAGAAGGCTATAAAACAGAATTTCCAGTGGGTTTTGACTTTGGATCAAGATAGTACAATTGGTGAAAAAATGGTTGATAAAATGCTTAGTGTCTATGAAGAAATGCTTAAAGATGGTATAAATAAAAACCAAATCGGGATTCTAGAACCTGTTTTAGTAGATAAATTAACCGGATTTGAAAAACGTAAAAACAAATCAGAATTAACTTATATTCAAATTAAAGATTGTTATACTTCGGGTAACTTAATCCCAACTGAAGTTTTTTCCAGGGCAGGCTTTTACAATGAAGGATTGTTTCTTTACCATGTGGATACTGATTTTAACTTAAATTTGATAAATAATGGTTTAAAAATTTACGAAGTTTCAAATGCCACTTTGTATCATCAAGAAGGAAGTTTGACCGAACACAAGCTCTTTGGAAAAACTTTTTCCACCACCAACCACTCTAAAATTGCCCGGTACTATTTTGCTAGAAATGAAATTTTAATGTTACGTAAATATTGGTTAACAAATCCAAATTGGTGTCTTGAATCAATCAATTGGTACATTAGAATGCTTTTAAAAGTAGTTATTTTTGAAAAAGACCGCCTTGCTAAGTTTAAATTTACAATTATAGGAATATTGGACGGTATGATGAACCGAATAGGGAAATTATAACTTTGAGTTGCACACTAGCTCTTTTACACTTTAATTCCATTAGCTTCCAAGCTAGACTTAACAGCCTGTAAATAAGCTAAACCATCTTTTTTATCGGGCTCTAAATAAGCTCCTTCAGCCCATTCATTCCATGCATTTATAAATAAAATATCAAGATTATTTTCCAATGATCTTTTGATCTGCTGAGTAAGATAGTTTTGAAATTTCTTTGGTGAAGCGTTTGATACAACCGTCCCTCGGAAGTTTTTTCTAGGAGTATTGTCCCAATCAACAAATGCTCCTAAAAATTTATTTTTATCTATTTTTCTATTTAAAATTATTCTCCACAATCTATCAAAGTAATGGAACGAAAGCTGGAATTTTTTACCGAGACCAAACGGGTTTATTTTTACAACAAGATTCCGCAGATGATATCTAGTTTTTTCAAATATGTTTTTTGGTGTGCTGAAAGTTAGTAGAGGCTCAAAGTCAAAAGTATTTTTAAAATCATAACGATTTTCAACCTCACCAATCTGAGTGTTGGTTTTGATAAAATGAATACCACCGAACCCATCTTTTATAGCTAAACTATTAATGTAATTTAACATAGAATTCAAATCCTCAATACTTTTTGTTTTATAAATGACGAATACTGGACAATTATTGATTTTAAGATATCTTGGGTCTATAAAAAAGTCTTTAAGATAGTTGTAATGCAGCAACCACTCTCTTTCTTTTCCGTATTCTTGAGGGATCAAGACAACCCCTGTCTTACCATCCCATGCTCTTGTCCAAGGTTCATTTGCCCAACTAAAAAAATATTCGGCTTTAATATCTTTATTTTGTAATAGTTTTTCAACGGGTTTTTCCAATAATAGTTTTCCATTAAACCAATAATGATAAAAACAAAAGCCAGAAATACCGTATTCTCTTGCTAAGTCAAACTGTTTTTTCAGAACATCAGCGTCTTCAAGATCGTAATAGTCTTCGTTTAATGGTACACGTGGCTGTTTATGATTTTTAAACAGAGGTTTCGCCGCTTTTACGTTAACCCATTCTGTGAAACCTTCACCCCACCAGGAATTATTTTCAGGAATTTTATGAAACTGTGGTAGATAAAGTGCGTATATTTTCATAATTAAGTTAAGCGATACTTTAATAAATTTTATATACTAAGGGTGTGATTTTTTTATTTGATTTACAGATTCTTCTAGAGAAAATTTAAATTTAAAATTAGGAAATAAAGTACAAAATTTTGAATTATCACAAACAACTGAGTCGGTTAGAAAATTAGATTCGCTAAAATGGAATTTCTTATTCCAGACATTTGCAAAAACTTCAATCAAGGCTAAGTTTGACACAGGCTCTCCTTTACCAAAGTTTATTTCAGAAAAAACATTTAATTCTTTAGAGAGTATTTCTTTGATTGCAGAACAAACATCATTTACATCAATCCAATCTCTTACTGAGTTTACATTTACATTTTCAATTACTGCCTCTGAGGTATTTCTGCTAAAAAACATTTGTAATTTGCGAGGCAGCATTCTAAATGGTTGGTTAGGTCCAATTATATTAAATGGACGAAATATTACAGTAGGCGTACTACTGTATTTATACCAAGAATATATCAAATCACTGCTCATCAGTTTTGTTTTACCATACATTGTACTGGGTTGTTTTAGCATATCCTCATTAACCCTATCTTTAGTAAATGAAAACTCACTAGCGGAGCCAATACTTAAGAAAAAATTTAAACATTTCGGTGGTTTCTCCTTCAAAGCCTCCAAAAGATTCAACGTACCTAAAACATTTACTTTTATGAGATCCTTATCATTTCCTGAGATTAGTCCAGCAAGGTGAACTACTTTTGTTATATCATCTTGAATTTGATCCAAAACATTTTCGTAGTTTGAAATATCTCCTAAAAATTTTACCACAGTATAGTTATTTTCCAAAATTGGAAGCAAAACACTGCCTAAGAAACCACTCCAACCTGTAACCAAAATTTTTTCCATGTTATTAAAAGTAGAAATTGGTGAGTAACTTCAAGGAGAAGCCTATGCACTTTTTTAAAAAAAATTTAACAAAATAAGACTTTGAATTTATCATATTAGCGTGTAAGGGAGCTAAAAAAGAAGCAAATCGTACTTGCCAGTCATTGTGATTTCTAGTTTTTTGAGACATATATTTAAGAAAAAGATAATCTGCATTATCACCTTTCAACCTATCTTTATTGAAAGAGTTGATATTTCTGTACATATAGGTTTCTTGCCAGGTGTTGTAAAAAAATAAGTTTTTCTTGCCAATTTCTTTTTGAACAGCGTCAACATAATCCCACGCGAAAGCTAAATCATCATAACCATGTTTGATAATCTTGTCTTCTCGCACTGGTCCTGGTCCAAGCCTAGGGTCAGATTTTAAATTATACTTTTTTACAATATCACAGCTTGCGGCAAAATTCCACTCTATTAGTGTTGGTACATAAAGCATGTTTGCAAGTGTAATATTACGCTTTCTCTTATTAATCGCGGGTGAAGGTGTATTATAGAATTTATAAACCAAAAAACATATTATTGGATAAGATTTATCTTTATGAGCTTCAATTGCTTTATGCAATTTTTCGAGATGGTCAGCTAAAATCCAATCGTCTGCATCAACGCAAATCACATATTTACCAGACATTTTTGTAAAAGCGAAATTTCTAGCATCTGCAGTTCCTCCTTGATTTTTATAAAAATACTTAAATCTCGAATCGCCTCCTACCGTTGTGTCAAATATTTTTTTTGCCTGGTTTTTTAAAGGTACATCACTTAAATCAACCTCATGAAAGAAATCTTCGTCTTGATTTAGCGAGAATTTTTCCAAATTAACTCCAGGACTTCCATCATTGATGAGTAAACATTCGAAATTTTTAAAATTTTGGCTCTTTATAGAATTTAAATTTTGTTCTAAAAAAGCCTCAGTCCTGTAATTAGGAACAATAATAGAAAAAAATATTTCATCGTCTTTATGCATATCTATTAATTTCCAAATTCCCTTTAAACAATTGATTTGTCAAATATGTTTTTATGTTCATAAAATATTATGCAAATTTATTTTAATTAATTATAGACAAAACTAGTTACAGATCAATAGTAGTTTTTTTGATAAAAAATTAATCATTGCCAATTATAAAATACTAAATAACATTCATCCAAGCTAGACTCAACATGCTGACAATTTATTAGATATGCTTCACACAGAAATTAAACATTTTAAGCCAGATATTGTAATTGTTGGCTGTGGTATTTCAGGTATTGTAATAGCTGAAAGGTACGCTAATATTTTACATAAAAAGATATTAATTGTAGAAAAAAGAAATCATATAGGCGGTAATTGTTACGATTACTATAACAAAGATGGAATTTTGGTGCACAAATATGGAGCTCATATTTTTCATACAAGTATCGATGAGGTTTGGAATTATGTAAATAGATTTTCCGAGTTTACGCCATTTAGATTAAAAGTCAGGAGCTGCTATGATGGCAAAAATACTGTGCCAATTCCAGTTAATATTGATACTGTGAATACGCTTTTTGGACTTAAGATAGAAACAGAAAAGGAAATGGAAGCTTGGCTGGAAAAGGAACGTGTGCACATTGATTCCCCCACTAATAGTGAAGAATCTGTAATTTCAAGGATGGGAAGGAGGATATATGAGATAATGTTTAAAAATTATTTCAAAAAACAATGGGATTTGTGGCCTGCACAGGTCGACGCCTCTGTTAATAACCGTATTCCGATTAGAACTAATCATGACGACACCTATTTTACTGACACATTCCAAGCTATGCCATCACACGGGTATACTAAGTTATTTGAAAAAATGCTCGAAAATGATAATATAAAGGTAGTTTTAAATACCGATTATTTTGAAATAAAAAACCAACTGAGTGGTTTTGAAAAGCTATTTTTTACTGGGCCAGTCGATAGATTTTTTGATCATAAATTTGGTAAATTACAATATCGCTCATTAAACTTTGAATTTACTACTTACGATCAGGAATCTTACCTCGAAGAAGCAGTAATTGCTTACCCCAATACTGAAAAATTTACTAGAATTGTTGAATATAAAAAGTTAACAGGTCAAAAAAAACTAAAAACAACAGTTTCTAGAGAAATTTCAACTTGGGAAGGCGATCCATTTTATCCTGTACCAAACAAGCAAAACTGGGATTTGTATGAAAAATATAAATCAGAAGCTGAAAAAATTGAACAAGAAAATGGTAGAATTTTTTTTGTTGGTAGGTTGGCAAATTATAAATATTTCAATATGGATCAAACATTTAAAAATGCTTTAGATTTATTCTACTCAATTGAGAATTTGGAGAAAGACTTCTGATTCGAAGGCATTTTTGTGAGTCCAAAAAAGGATATTAATTTTATTATAAAATCTACAACAAGGTATCCCAGTGTTGAATAAGCTGCCCCAATTGCACCATATTTTGGTATTAAATAAAGATATAGTAGTACAGAAACAAACATTAATATAATCACCCCGTAAAGCTCTAATTTCTCTTTATTAAAAAAAACTAAGAGGTTTGATAAAAGATTTGTCGGGAAAATTACTAGATATGCCAAGGAAAGAATTTTTAAGGTTTCGGCGCCTAAAGGATACTTTAGATTTGGATCAATAACTTGTATAAGCCATGGTGCAATAAAATAAACGATTGAAGATACAATACTACCGGCTATCAAAAGAATCAAGCACCACTCTAAAATAGCTATTTTTTTATTAAACTTTATTATTTTCCCAAATAACAAGTATGTTTGATAATTATCAAGTCTATTTTTAATAAAAGTAACCAATGGGGATATTGCAACATACGGAACTACCAAAACCAACCCGAAGAATTTTAGACCATTACTATAACCATTAATCTCACTAGCTGAAAAATTTAGTTTTCCAATAATTAAAATATCAATACCAGAGTATACTGTAGCTATTATGTTAGTAATACTAAGTACAGACAGACTTTTAAATTTTGAAGTGAATAATTTCCACTGTGGAATCCCAAACTTTGTTTCACCTCTAAACAATACAGCATCTAAGACTATCAACACAACATATGAAAATAGTAAAATAAATAAATACTGTGTGAGTGTGCTCTGTCCATAAATTATCCCAACACTGACTAAACCTAAAAAAACTAGAAATTTTGTAATCAAGTCTGTGGTATTGTACAACCAAGTCTTATGAACAGCATCTGTTATGGGTTTGTAATTTGAATCAATCAATAAAATAAACTGTAGTGAATATATTGTAATTGCAAGCCATAAATTTGCTATACTTGTAAAGTTTATCGATATTAAAATTAAGATCAGACCAACGAAATAACTTAGAAGTCTAAAAATAAAAAATGTTGTCCAAAAACTTCTTCTTTCATTTGTATCTTCGGTATTTTCTGTGTAATATTTTTGAATAACCAATGGTATCGCAAACGTAATTATGCTTAGAATGATTGTATTTAAAGCAATTATTTGATTAAACTGTGAGAGATCTGTACTATCTATTTTATTAATCCAGCGATTAGTATAGATCCCAAAAAACAGTGTTAGAAATTTAATAAACAGACTCAGTGAAATTAGAAATCCAAATTTTTTTAAAGATATTTGCATATTCTTTACCTTGTTATCCCACCATACTCTCCACTAAACCTAAACTTTGTAAAGATTCTTTGAGTGACAAAGATATTCTTACCTGGTTCTAAACTCTCAACTACTATCGGTCCTGTAACTATGCCAGGATAGATTGGTGTTATTCTTCCACCTGCAGGAATGTTATAGGTTTGGTCTACCAATGGAGAACCAGGATTGCCTACCCTAATTCTCACTTGTACTGATTGAGTAATAGAGGGATTGCCTACTAAAGTCCACGAGCTGTTGCCTGGGTCTGTATCATTCCAGGTAAGGTAGAATTTAGTACCAAGTCCTGTTTGAGGGATACCAGCGTATTCATTACTGGAATTAAAAACAGTAAAAACTCTTTGAGTGGTGTAGAACTTTACAGTATTGTCATAAGATAGAGTATTAGAATTTAATCCTTCTACTAAAATAGGTCCGTCTTGCATATTAGGAAATACTGGGGCGATGGATTTACCAGCAGGAACTGTGAATACTTGGTTGATAGCGGGATTAACTTGATTTCCCACTTTGATTCTTACTTTAATATCGCTACTGGTAGGGTTGCCTACTAAAGTCCAGGTTGTGGTTCCATTTTTAGTATCATTCCAGGTAAAGTAATATCTAGAATCTAAAGTAGAAGCAGGGATACCAGCATATTCCCAACTAGATTTAAACTTAGTAAAAGTTCTTTGGGTTGTATATAATTTAGTATTGGTATCAGGTAATTGGGTGCTAAAATTTAATCCCTGAACTACAACTGGTCCAGCTTGAATGTTAGCGAACTGAGGTGCGATGGACTGTCCTGGATTAATAGTATAGATTTGATCTACTAAAGGTGCGGTTTGATCACCTATGGTTAATCTTACTTTTATTGCAGAGCTAGAAGGATTTCCAATTAAAGTCCATGATTGTGTCCCATCTTTACTATCATACCAAGTAAAATAGTATTTAGAATCAAGTGTATTGGCATCTATTCCAGGATACTCTACGGAAGAATTGAATACAGTGAAAGATCTTTGAGTAGTTACTAAATCCGCACCATTTTCAACAGAAATTATAATCGGCCCATCAGCTATATTTGAGAATTGCGGTGTAACTATGCCTAATGGTGAAATAATAATAATGTCATCAATTTTATTTTTCAACTGAATTCTAGCCCTTATATAGTTTGTTGAGCTTGGATTGGATAACAAGGTCCAGGTTTGAGTACCCCCGACAGAGTCATTCCAAGTATAGTAATACTTAGCTGGATAATTTATCCCTCCACAGCCCAACACAGTCTTACAAGCGTTAACCTTACCAGTACCGTATTCCTGTGATTGAGTCCCGATAACATCTGTAGCAGCTTTTATACGACCTTTGATTTCAATCGGTGATAGCCCTGCCTCACTGCTAACGAGTAAAGCAGCCACCCCAGCAACCTGCGGAGCCGCGAACGAAGTCCCCTGATTATTCGTAGTAGTACAGCTTGAAGAGCTGCTGCATTTTGTAAGAATTGACCCTACTCCATTAATATCTACGGGTACGGCCACATCAACCTGATCATTATAAGTAGAATAGCTGCTACGACTAAAACTAGAAGAGCTAGAATTCCAATTTAGTGCACCAACTGAGATTACATTTTGATAGTAAGCTGGATACACCCTAGGATTAAAAACTCCATATTGTTCGTCTCCGGGAACATAGCTGGAGCCAAAATTGAAGCAATTCTGGCTTATCGAATTTCCACAATTACCACTCGATGCCACTACAACTACACCAGCATCAGTGACTTTATTTATCCAAAACTCCAAAACAGGGTCATTGAAAGGAGAACCTAGAGATAAATTCACAACCTTAGCACCTTTGTTCATAGCATACTCCAAACCAAAAATTATATTTAGGGTGTTTAGAGAATTTTTATCTACTGCAATAGGCAAAATTTGAGTATTATACCCTGTGCCAATGCCATCACTTGAATCGTCAGCCATCCCAATAATACTTGCAACTCTTGTTCCATGATCGTCGTCGTCGTACTGACTACCATTTGTTCGGCAATAATACTGACCAGAATTAGCAGGAAAGTCGCCCAAACTAGTCTCGCCTGGCTGGCAACCATTGCCTACATAAAATCTTACACTATTGGCAGTATCAATATTTGATCCAGGTAAAGAAGCAACATTTATACCACTATCAATAACAGCAACTTTAACAGTATTTACACCACCACAAGTAGGTGTTGCTTCAGAGCAAACCAGAGAATTATTAGCCGTAATTTTCCTTCCAACAGCTTCCCAGGCAGAGGGCATATAAATTCCGCTAGCAGAATCCTGCAAGTTCCACTGTCCGGTAGCAAAGCTAGGATCGTTGGGAGTATATGCCTGTGATTGGTATGGGTAGTTGTATTGAGCAGTTTCAACTAGAGGGTTTAATTTTAAAGTCGCGAGAATTCGGTCAGGATTTTGACCACTTTCAGGTTTTACTACGGCAAGGTTGCTTGATTTTAAAATGTCACTATCTCCGCTAACGCTAGCAACTCCAAAAAGCTTTGAACTAATATCTTTAGTGGACTTTTGTTGATCACTTCCTGCCTTAAATTTAACTATAATGGAATCTTTGAAACTTTGATTTGGTGTTTGAGTTTTATTTGTAGCGGCTACATTAATAGGCGAAACACTCGCTGCTAAAATTGTTGTAATTGCAACTGAAGTTGTAACAATTACTACGGCTAACAAACCAACCATGATGTTTTTAATTTTGGGCATAATTATGAATTTATAATATTGAATATTACATTTAATTGTCAAAACTAATGTTTATGTTTACAAATTTACAATATGATTGATCTACAAAAAATATCTAACTCTACAGTAATAGTAAGAGTGTGTGACGACGTTTCAAGTCTAGACAAGCTTGATCGAGTTCAGGATTCAGCCCCAACAATAAAGATTCTTTTATCAAACAACAACAAAGTCTTGATTCTTTCACACTGGGGTCGCCCTAAAGGTAATGTCGACAACTCCAAAAGTTTGAAACTACTACAGCCAGCAACAAGTCAATTTTTACAGACAAAGGTTGAATTTATGAATCAATACGAAGGTTTTGAAGCCGCAAAAAATAAAATTAACAAATCTGAAAATAAAGTTTTTTTATTAGAGAATACTCGCTTTAGCCCTTTTGAAAAATCCAAAATACAATCCGAGCGTGATTCACTTGCAAGGCAATATGCCAGCCTAGCTGATTTTTTTGTTGATGAAGCTTTTGCGGTAAGTCACAGAAAGGAGGTTACCAACTTTGAACTGTCCAAATTATTACCAAAAGCTCTTGGACTTAGCTACCAAAATGAAATTGAAAACCTTAACAAGTTAAGTAAAAACCCAGTCCAGCCTTTTGTTGTAGTTATGGCTGGAGCTAAGCTGGAGACCAAGTTACCTTTAATTGAAAAAATGCTTGTGCATAGCGATAAAGTTCTACTTGGAGGCATGCTTAGCTTCGTTTTTGTAAAGGCGGCCCAAGATCTTGGTTTAACAAAATACGAAACTACTGGACTTTTTGATTCACCAGTCGAGCTAGATTTCTACGATAAAGCCAAAGAAATTCTGCTTAAATATTCTGAAAAATTATTCCTACCACTTGATTTTGTTTATGGAAACAAAGATGACAAAAAAGTTGCTTATGATGTAGGCGAGCAGACCATTAATGAATTTAAGGTGGAGCTACAATCTGCTAAAACTATTTTCTGGAATGGAACTCTAGGCTATTATGAACAAAAACCTTTCGATAAAGGGACTGAAGAATTAGCAGAATATATTACAACGCTAACATCTGCCTTTAAAGCAATTGGTGGTGGCGATACTAATTCTGCCCTACCCCAGAAAATCTTAGAAAAATTCGACTTTGTATCTATGGGCGGCGGAGCTACGTTGGATTATTTAGGGCGGTAACCTCAATGATTTTACTTAAAGCCATCTTTGAAGAGAGGGTTTGGGAGATGTAGAAACACTAATATTTACAACCCAGAAAAAACTTTATAAAACTATTTTGTATGAAACTAAACACCTCAATTGCTGGGATCGACTTTGACGGCTTTGCTTACAATGCTTGTGGAGTGAACGACGAAATTCTAAAACAACTGGAAAAATTGGGCGACTCAGATTCTGCCGCGATACTTTTAAAATCCTGTTCTATCGAACCAAGAAAGGGAAATGAAAATCCTAAATATATTGTTAAATCAAATTTAATACCAGGCTGCACTTTGAACAGTATGGGGCTTTCAAATCGAGGTTTGGAGGAAAACCTGAGCTATGTTGATAGCCTTAAAACAACGAACAAAAAACCAGTTATCGCCAGTCTTACTTGTTTTTCAAAGGAAGAGCATTTAATCCTTTTCAAAGCTTTTCAAGACCAAGGTAAGGCTGACTTAATAGAGCTCAATTTTTCTTGTCCCAATGTTGGAGCCCATGGTTTAATTGGCTATTATCCTGAGCTAGTCGACGAAATTTTAACTCAACTAGATACGACAAAGGGTAATATTAAATATGGGATTAAACTACCACCATATTTTGAAGAATGGTATTTCGACAAGATCAGTGATATTATTTTAAAGCATAACGTAGGATTTATAAGCTGTATCAATACACTTGGTAACGCTCTGGTAATTGACGCCGAAAAAGAATCCACAGTCATAAAGCCAAACTTTGGACGTGGCGGTCTTGGAGGCGACTGGATAAAGCCTATCGCCCTATCAAATGTAAATAGTTTTTATCGCCGCTTGGACCGAAAGATCTCGATAGTTGGAGTTGGGGGTGTCAGAAATGGTAAGGATGCTTTTGAATTTTTACTGGCAGGAGCTGACAGCGTTCAAGTAGGTTCGGCTTTTGCTCAGGAAAGTTACCCAATTTTTACCAAAATACACAACGAGTTAAACCAAATTTTAGAATCTAAAGGCTACAACTCAGTTCAGGAGGCTAAGGGTAAGCTGAAATTTCTGTAGAATTATTTTACTATAACAATTTGCTTATCGTACCTTGACCACCAACGAATAAAGTCTGTTTCTGATAATTCTAATCTTCCATAATATGGATCATTTAGGATAAAGGTTACCGCGCCATCTGTATTAGTTTTGTATCCTGTGACTAGGTTTACATGATATTGTTGAAAAATTACCCTTTTCCCGGATCTGGTATATACCTCCATGGATTCTTGATGCGAATCATCTCTACGGTGCCACATCATCACCGGATTTTTATTTACTAAGGCAAGTTTTACCTGATCTATAGTTGCCCCATCGATTTCCTGCGAAGCAGGTTTAAATTTTCGAGCTGTTTTAGCCACTGGACCATTGTTGATTCCAAGGCCAGTACCAAATCTGAGACTGGTTACTCCATTTTTAGTACCAGTGAACATACCTCGCACATCCCCGACAAAACTCTCATCGGGATCACCCCAAATAATTTTGTCATTTACACTTTGCATGACCATGGGCTGAGAAATTCCAAAGTCTGCTAAAAGTTGATCTTGAGATGACTCAATTCCATAGTATCTAAGAGCCATTTGCAGAGTTGCTGCTTCACAGGAAAGATTATAAATTTGTTTTACAAGAGGTATATCTAAGATTGCTGAAGCTGGTAAAATTTCTTTAATTGTTGGAATTGATGATTGCTGCTGTGAAGAAGAGCTACTACTAGCGAGACTTGAATTTAAACTTGATGACTCAGAAGAGCTGACTTTGCTGGCCTTAACAACCTTTTCATCTGACCGAAAAGACTGTACTACAAAACTAAAAGTGCAAACGGGAATAAGTATCAATAAAAAAATTAAAGTACCATAAATAATTTTTAATTTGGATTTATTGGAAAGCCTTTTTGGCTGTACTGGAGGCACACCAAAAGTAGCCGAAACTTCCTGTTTTTGCTTAAGCTTGTTAGCTAATCTTCTCTTTATCTCATCATTGGCTCGACTCATCGCCTTGATTTTAGCACACACTTGGGAAAATGTAAAATTATTTCTGAATGAATTAAAAATATATTTGCCAAACTTCATTATAACTGCGATATAACAATCGCAAAAAAAATGGAGCAATTTTAATTTATGGTAGAATTTTATGGGAGCTGAAGCGTATTCTAGTGGTCTGAATTGCACAGTTGAAAAGCCTCGTATCGAAATAGACACCCAATCAGGGCCGATTTGTTTTTACCAACTGAAAAAGTTGTTGCAAGAATTCTGGGGCCTAGCTCTCGATCCAAATCAAGATTCGAACCCCGACACAAGAGTACCACAAAATCCAGATTCACAGAGACTTTTACTTTTACAACTAAGTGTATTCCTAAAAAAACCTATTTTAGAAAAGCTATTTCAACTATTTGGTGCAAGTGCCCATAAATTTTTAGACCTAATGAGCAATTCAATTGCAACTTCAATCAGTTCAAAAATAATTGATCCAAGTGCAAATCAAGCATTAGCTGTTGAAGCTGTTAGTTGCTTAAAGACTGCTCCAACTAAACCTGATGGTTGTGAACAAATTGCAAAAATTCTAGCAATCAATAATCTTAAACCAACTATTAAACGATGTTTAGTTTCTTATCAAATGGAGTTTATTCGAAGACCCGTCACATCACCCGAGTTAAACAGGTCACAGCTTGAATTTCTAGTTGACCTCTTACTCCAGCAACAGGCTCAGGTTTCCGCCAACGACCACAAACTTGATTTAAACAAAATAATTTACATCCTAACCCCCTCCTACGGTTTGGAGGTATCTAAAGCTTTGGTGTGGAGTTCTTATTGTAAGCTATGGACACTGGGTTCAATTGAAAACAAACCTCAACCACAAGCTTTAGACTGCCAAAAAACTTTAGAGGAATCAACTTTTTCCTGGGTAGGAAAGTTTGGCTTGGTTGAATTTAATGGTGGTAAACACACTGTCATCAACCTACCTAATTTTAAGGGCGACTCGGCTAAAACTGACTTTTTGAATTTTTTAGATAATTCAGGGCTAAAACAATATCTAACTGAGCGGGCAAGGGACAAGATTAATTCTGGTGAGCTCGATTCTAAACAACCGATAAAGATTTTTTTAACAGCTTTTGACGGCTCTTTTGATAGTAAAGATCCAGAGCTAGAAGGTTTGTCTTGGAATTTACCTGAAGTAACCTGGATTGCAGGTTCTGATAATCAACCTATAGAAATAGAACTAATTGCTAAAAATTACAACCACCATCCAACAGCCGATCCACATAAACGAATGGAAATGGACTCGTCAAGTCTACAAATTCTCAAAGCGAATGAAACACTACTGCGAACTAAACCTCCAACAAACTCACTTACAATTGCCTTTAGTCAACCAACACAAGCCATAGATACAGATATGAGTTTGTGTATAATTTTAGAACGAATGGCTACAGAAGAACCAGGTTTTTATAGAGAAAACCAGGAAGTTATTGAAATTCTGGCTAATGTCATCAACCCTATTGACCAAACTGGAGGATCTCCAAATCTAAATCTAGGTACAGATAATCCTGAAGCTAACTTCAAAAAAGTCTCTGAATATTTAAACTTTCCCTGGTTATTTCTGCCTCTAAGTAGCTACTTCACCATCAATCGCCACCAACCAAAACTACCCAGTGTTGAACAAATATACAACCACGATTACAGCATTTTTAAGGTCTTTGTTGAATTCATCGCCCTGCACGAAACTTTAAAAACAACTACCAATCCTAAAGAATTAGTCAGTAAATTTTTTGCAGATTCTAAAAATGTAACTTTGTTGAGAGCATCTTTTGAAAAAAACCACATAAGTTCTACACCTATATTTGAACAATTTAATAATCTTGTGGATTTAGAAGAAAATTATAGTTTAGTTAAACATACAGTGCATATTATAAATCTTATGCCAGACTCAGCTCAAAATTTTCAGCAAATTAATGTTGCCTTTTTGGAAGGAACTGAAACTGGTCCAGTTAAAGCGCAGCTAGCTTCGATAGGTTTTGATATAGTCTTTTTGTTAAAAAACAATGGCACACAACCAGCAAATCAAAACTTAACCTTGGCCGTTTTAAACTACAACGAAGAAACCCTAAAAGTTCATAAAGATCTAAACGAATACATTTCCTGTTTTTGGGATGAATTTAACTGGCAAAACTTTAATGAAGGTATTTTACACTTTCAGGGCGGATATATTGGAGGCACTAGAAATGAAGGCACTGGTACTTTTAATTATTTGGACAATCAGATTTTGCTAAACCTTTTTACCACAGCTGTAAATAATTTGATTTCAGAAGGGGCTGATTTTAACTTAATCACCGTTAAACAAATTCTGCATCGGACCTGGTTCGACCAGCATGGTAATATTAACAACAATGCTGTTAGCCAAATTAGCCAAATATTTGACAATAATGCCCGAGCCTCAAAAAAACTACAGGCTACAAGTCAAGTAATATCGAATTAAATAGCCGACTGCACAAACAGTTGAAGATACATTTAGACTTTCTTTTGTGCCATTCATGGGCAAATGTAAAACTGCTTTGGCAATACTGCAAAACTCATCTGGTAAACCGTGAATTTCGTTGCCAAACCAGAGGAAAATTTGACCTTCTAAACTTTTAATTTGCTGATCATAATTAAACAAATTCTGACTACTTTGGTTAATTTCTATGGCCAGATGATTTGCCGTGGGGAAATTTTCCAAAACCTCTTGAAAATGACTAAAACTAGACCAATTAACAGTTTCTTCGGCACCTATTGCAGTCTTTTTTATAACTACTAGACTTTTCCCCACAGGAAGTGGGGTGTATCCGACCAGGATTAAATCTGCACCCAGAGCATCACAAGTTCTCATTATAGAACCCACATTCCAACCTGAACGAACATTATCCAAAACAATAGTAATTTTTGGACTCATTTTCAAAATTTTAGGAAACTTTCTGATGAAATTTATCTTTCAAAGCAGAGTTATTATTTATTACTTTTTCCAAATCCTTTGGTGTCAATTTAACAAATAAACTATGCTCTTTTCTTCCCAAAGCACTAACCAGTGATTCTCCATGAACATTGAAATAATCAGTTTTCATCCCAGCAAATTCAGGCCACAGATCTGTAAGTTCGTGAGGTTTGAACTCAACTAAACCAAAATCACTAAAACCGATACTTTGTGCTACAAATGGCTTAGCTAGTAGAGCGACACTCTTATCATCATAATCTGTAAAAATATGATTTAAAATTCTTTCCATTTGCCCAAGTCTTTTGGAAATAGTGTGACCGAAAGTTAGTAAATTTACCCCGGCAACATTAAAACTATGGTTTGGATCAACAATGGCTGTGGCAATTAACTCCTTTTCAGTATCTTCAACCCAGTAAATATTCCCGTCATCTTTGCTCAACTTTTTTATATAAATCCTTTCTCTTGTAGGGAAAACTGAGCTGTAATAATTGATAAGCTTGTATATCTGGCTGACCAGGGTACTTTGGTTTCTTGTGGATAGTTTTGAAAAGCTTTTTTGCGCCATCGCCAAGTAGTTAATTAATTCCTATATTTCGTAAATTTAGCTTTCTGTCAAGAAGTTATATCATTAAAAAGTCAAAATTTTATCACACTACAAAAAGTATTTAATTTTAAAGTTATTCATTGACACAAATTCATCCTCAAATCGTTGTTAGAAAGGAGCTTTAAGCCCAAGGTAACTGAACAAGTTCAAACACATATGGCACATAGGATGGTAGATTATTAACTCAAAATCTACTATTATATGGTAATGTCCTATTCAGCTGAGGATAAGTTCAACATAGTTCAATATTCTCTTAAACAT
>Ga0194059_1000120_pt1 | contig 38887 bp, 34 predicted proteins | sample SepL6211m_MetaG_FD_163426 | JGI IMG/M metagenome (GOLD analysis project Ga0194059, IMG submission 163426) | Anoxic zone freshwater microbial communities from boreal shield lake in IISD Experimental Lakes Area, Ontario, Canada - Sep2016-L626-11m | ecosystem: Environmental > Aquatic > Freshwater >...
CGAAGAAGTTTAAAGAAGCCATTGGCCGTGGCGAAGAACTCGGCCTTAATGCCGATGAACTGGCCTTCTACGATGCACTGGCCAACAACGAGGAAGCGGTGCGGGAAATGGGTGACGAGATATTGAAAAAGATCGCCCATGAGTTGGCGGAGAGCTTACGCCAGAACATCAGTGTCGACTGGTCGGTACGGGAGAACGTTCGAGCCAAGCTGCGATTGATGGTGAAGCGCATATTACGCAAGTATAAATATCCACCCGATCAGCAGGAAATAGCCGTGCAGTTGGTACTGGATCAGGCGGAGACGTTGAGTGCTGAGTGGGCGTAGGCTTGCAGACATGACAGCAGCGTCAAGAATATTGTCTCATTTTTCTGAAATGTTCATCATATAGTAATTTTTTATCTCTCAGATCTGGAACCGGTTTACCAGACGCATTTTTCAAAATTTTCATTTTTCCCTTTTTAATATTTCTATAAGGAATCGTAATAACCCCATAGGATTCTTTTTCAAGGCTATTTAGGATTGCAATAAATGATTCAACTTTAGTCTCATTTGCATCAGAGGGAAATACAATCCAGTATTTATCGAAAAAATTTCCGTATAGTACAGTTTTAGCTATAAATGCTTCTATCCAATTAGGTATTTGACTAGGCATTCGATTAGTTTCAAGCGTCTTAAACACAATCCCATATTCTGCATAACCTGTTTCAGTCGTTGCCGTTACCACTACATCCGCAAATTCCGAATTTCTATGTTCACTGAATTGAAGATTGTTGTTATTGTCAAAAAGAGTTACAGAACCCTTCTTTATATATTCAAGAGCAATCCTCTCGAATTCATCAGATGCTTTTCTCGCTAAATATCCAACTGAGTAACTGTCCGTTTTAGTTTTTATTTCAGAATACTTACTTACCAATTCTCTATAAGTAATCTCCCCATGTATTACTTTGGTAAACATCTTCAGGCCATTCTCAGAATCTGCCTGATAGAGGCGCTTGACTGTTTCAAGGCTCGGAAAAGAAAGCGTGTTGGCATCTATTGCAGCAGCTTCTGGCACGCTAATTTTTAAATTATCAAAGAAAGCCCTTACGCTTGCCATTCTGTTAAGCGTATTTGGGTTGTATCCGCATATTTTTGAAACTTCTATTAAACGACGGCTCGGGCGCACATCGCGAGCATTACGAATTTCAATAATAATGCCCCCAATCGAGTACCAATTATTTTTTAAAATCGCTACGCTCTGAATTCTATCAATCATGTCTCTTGTCAACATCGATTCCGAAATCATCATCGGCTCCCTCACATAAAAATTTTATTTAGCACAATAGTGCGACGGAAATACCTTGACATAAGGTTTTGTCCATATTAGTGTGGTATATAAGTGCGACACGGCACTATGTGCTGCGCGGTATAATGATGCAGAATTATACCGTGTATATTCAGAAATAATAAGTGGCCTTACCAAGGAAATTTTCGATTTTGAAACGGTCGCTGATCGTTACCTTGCTCTGGTGGAATTGTGCTCGAGTGATCCATTGATATAGCAAGAGAGATATCGCTACTAAGTGCACTTTTTGATGCGAGGAAGGAAATAGCGCGTCTTACAGGTGCTAATTTTTACCATTGCGCGGAAGGGCAGCTTTGTGATCTTCAGGCTGGCACTAATGGCATAATAGATGCGGAATGCAGCGTATATATTGATCATGTAATGTCCTGTTCATGTGTCGCTGCTATTTAATGTCTATGTTTTTTATCCCATCAGGCCGCCAACTAGGAGGGATTACGTGAGATCCAGATTTTTCTTTGTCCGGCAGCAGAGTTCCAAACGTGACAACCATATCTCCAAACCTCTGATTAACGGCATCCATCGCTCTGGTTGCCTCCAGCTTCCTCCGGTCCTCGGCAAACAGCGGTAGTTGCTCGGCTTGATGTTTGAGATTACTGAGACTAATGCCAAGCAGCCTGACGGATTGCTCCAATTCCACGGTACTGAGAATATTGATAGCGGCCTTATAGATCTCGTCCGACTGGTTGATGTAGTTTTTCAACGTCGTCTGTTTTCCCCAGGAAGAGAAAAAGTCTGCATACCTCACATATAAATGGATTGTCTTCCCTGAAACACCATACCGCCTCGCCCGGCTGCCAACCATCTCCGAGAGCTGCAGCAGAAACCGCCGAATTTCTACCGGATCATCGATATCCCGCTCCAAGGTGCGGCTGTGTCCGACACTTTTTACATCGTCCTCCTCGCCGAACTGTATCACCGGCGCGTGATCTATTCCCTGTCCCATCTCCTTCAGTCGTTTACCGATGATTCCGAACTTACCGGTCAGCCTTGCTTCATCGCATCGACCCAGTTCGCCGCAGGTGTAGATGCTCATCATGTTGAGGTGTCGTTCCATCTTCCTGCCGATACCGCACAACTCCTTGATCGGCATACGCTCCAAGACCCGGGTAACATTGTCAGGCTCTATTACCGTCAAGCCATCCGGTTTTTGCATATCACTTGCCAGTTTGGCCAGGAGTTTGTTGGGGGCAATACCGATGGAACAGGTAATGCCGAAACTGTGCCTGATACGGGCTTTGATCCGGTACGCGATGTTAGCAGCAGTGCCAAAAATTCCGAGAGAGTGAGTGACATCCAGCCAGGATTCATCGATCGAAAAGGCTTCCACTTCGGGGGTATAAGAACGGAATATTTCGTTAATCTTAGTGGAGGTATAGGTATACTTCCGGTTGTCACCCACAACAATGATCAACTCCGGGCACAATCGTTTTCCTTCCCAGATAGCCATGCCGGTTTTAACACCTTTGGCCCGAGCTTCGTACGAGCTGGTGGTGATAACCGTCCGTCCGCCACCTCCAACTACGGCGATAGGCTTTCCGCGCAAAGCCGGGTTGGCCGATTGCTCGACCGAGGCAAAAAAGGCGTTCATATCCACATGGAGAATAATGCGAGGCTTGGTCATATCCTGGAGGCACCATCCTTTTTACCGTAAGCTTTTTTCAGGTTTTTGAGGCTATTAAGGCCTCGTAAAAGTGGACATTATTCCATATCGTTGTCCACTTATTCAAAGTTTTTATGGACAGTCGCCCCAACCAATAACCATTGATATATAAAGGAAATGTGGTGTCCATTGATAGGTTACTTGTCGGTATGGCTGGGGAATAATCGCGGAAAATCTCATTTATTTTGGTGGAAGTGTACTGGTACTTTTTGTTATCGCCAACGACGATGATCAGTTCAGGACAGGTTCGTTTGGCTTCCCAAATGGCCATGCCTGTCTTGACGCCTTTGGCCCTGGCTTCATAGGAACTGGTCGTTATAACCGTTCGGCCATGACCGCCGACAACAGCAATTGGTTTCCCTCGTAGCTCCGGGTTGGCAGATTGTTCAACAGAAGCAAAAAACGCATTGGCGTCTATGTGAAGTATGGTGCGGTGATCAGTCATATATTGTCCACGACAACGGATGAATACTCAAATTGCAACGCTGCGTTTGGATCGGAAATAGCGAACAAGCATGGGCACTACAATCATTGCGCCAAGGACGAGCAGCATTGTAGTATTCGGATCTTTAAAGCAGGAATTCAGGCGCAACGTCGTGATCGCAATGACGGCGAAATAAAGCATGTCTCCAGTAATTGCAATGGCCCAGCCGACAATGAATCCGTGGCCGGCAGCGTGCGCTGTTGACTGATCCAAGCCGGGAATCTCCATTCTCAATAACCTTCGATTCGACACAATTCCCAGGTCTGCTCGGCGATATTATACGTTAATTCGTACAGGCCGCCTTCATCACGCACTGAGAAGTGTAGACGCTTAGCACTTCCTTTCAGGTCAGTCCAGGTATAAGTCGTCTCAAGTATGGAATGTTTTCTGTTTTGCCAATCGAACCAGACCGGCTTGATGGTACAGCCAGGGCCAAAAACAACGGCGACGCGTATAGGTTTTATTATCATGGGGTAACCGCGCTTACTTCAGGAAAAAAAATGCGGTCATACAGTTGTGCGGAGGATTTTAGAATGTGCAGGACAATGTCTTACTAATGAGAGACCTTTGCTACACAGATTGGCATTCTTCTTATAAAGACAGGTCTCTGAACTGTCGGTGGTAAAATTACCATCGTAATAATCCTGTTTTTGTAGATCCATTTGCCAACGGCCATCATTGTCGACTCAAGCTCAACCCATAATCCGAATGCTACAATTACCAACCCACACAGCGTAATTGGTTCCATCTTGAGATCTCCTGTTTTCTCTATTCGCTTCTGATTAAAAGCTGATTCTACATGCTACGGTAAATGCCTATAACCTTGCCGACTATTGTTACATCACCATCTTCAGGATAGATGAGGATCGGTGCCATATCGGGATTTTCCGGTTGCAAACGGATATGGTCGTGCTCCTTGTAAAACCGCTTGACGGTTGCCTCACCCTCAAGCATGGCAACAACAATATCCTTGTTGTCAGCAGTCAGTTGTGGACGGACTAGAGCCAGATCTCCATCCAATATACCGGCAGTAATCATAGAATCGCCGCTAACCCTCAAGAAGAAGCAATCTGCTCCCTTGACCGCCATCTGATCAACTGAAAAATACCCCTGGATATCTTCAATTGCCGTAGAGAGTTGACCGGCACGGACAGTGCCTACTATAGGCAGTGAGACAGGACGACTGTTTGGAGTTTTCAGAGTGATTCCGCGGTTTACGCTTCCCCGTTTCAGATACCCCTTACGCTCCAACGCATCGAGATGTTTCATAACTGGCAGGGTGCCGGATACGTTCAAATGGCTCGCTATTTCCCGCTGACTTGGCGGATAGCCGTTACTATCCGCGAACGAAGTAATAAATTGCAGTACCTGTCGCTGGCGCTGGGTGAGCTCGTTTTGAGGTTTTTGTCCATAGGTAGTCATGCGACTACCATACTTGATTTGATTATTCATGTCAAACAGAAATGTGATTCAAAAAAAACGGCGACCTCAATATTTCAGAGAATCGCCGTTTAAATGGCAGTTTATTTATCTGCAGGATACTATTTTTTCTTGGCTGGTGCCTTCGTAGCCTTTATTCCTGGCACTCCGCGTCTGAGCCGTTCGGTGGTGCCGAAGTTGTGTGATCGGTACCAGCACGCAGGTCATCAAAGTACCGTTCCAACTCAACCTCACCACCCGCAAGCGGATTTTTCCGTGTCACCCTTCGCGACATCCTCTCAAATGCTGTGCCAATGCCGCTCACCTCGCCATATGATGGCAGTTATATGCAAATACGATAAGACACATTATGTATGCCAGTCTTTAAAGCTCAATAAACTTCGGGTCATTTTCATTTTCTACAACCCGCCAATCATTTTCTTCAGGGTCAAAATCAGCTATTTTTGAGAGCGGTGCTTTCATATACCGACCTTTCGCAACAACAGCAATTTCACCATTTTCAAGAACAATCTCGCCGGTACCCTCGAAAAAGCGGCTATTTTGATTGGTTATCCTGCCAATAACTTTTATTTCATTGTTGAGAGGAATCGGTTTTTTGAATTGAACTGACAGTTCTACTGTTATCCCCCAGATCTGCTCGGCATTGCCAATTGAAATTGCCCGACCTATGGTCTCATCAAGAATTGCAGATGCGATGCCACCGTGAAGTCGACCTGGATAACTCTGATGATCTTCAGTAGGCATAAATCTCGCGATCAGTTCATTTCCTTCTGTTTCGAAAAATGACGCTTTAAGACCGGAACTGTTCTTAAGTCCGCATATAAAGCATTTTTTAGAGTTGTGTTGTTTACTGGCAATTTTGTGTCGCATTGATTAAGGCTCCTGAGTAATAAGGGCATGTACCAAATTCAATTTTCTGAGCCAAGACCCTCAGCGATAATTTTTGTTCCTCAACGGTACAAATAGATACTCCAAGCCATTTACCTTGATATCGTACACCGTCTTTAGCATTTCGCCGAGTTGTCCTGACGGGAATCCTTCGCCTGCCATCCATACGACATAGTGCTCCGGCAGATCGATCAGAAGTTTTCCTTTATGAGCACCGTATGGCATTCGCATCTGTGCCAATGCAATCAGATCGTCACTGTTACCTGCGGATTCGGTACAGGGTCGAAAGGTGTCATCGCTCATGATGTTTATGCTTCCCGCACAGAAAACCGCGCATAACACCAGCACCCCTGCATTTTATATGTACGGTTAACAACATGAAGTTTTCTCGATACTTGCCGGTTGATGATAAACCTTATACCAAGAGTAATAAGCATTGAGCAGGCGGCGACATAGGGGGCCGCTCTTGATAATATTCAGGGGCGGCCTTTATTGTGTAGATTCTTTGAGAGATTATTTGTATCAGTACGTCTCAGTTCTAGCACGGCGAACAGAGGTTACACCAGAGGTTACACAAGAATATATAACAAAAAAGACACCTACAATGATAATTGTAAGTGCCTATTTTTATTGGTGGGCGGTATGCGATTCGAACGCACGACCCCAGGCTTCGGAGGCCTGTACTCTATCCAGCTGAGCTAACCGCCCTCTCTGTTTGCTGCTTTTGTGTGTGACACTTGACCCTGGCCTATAAATTCTCAGTTGGTACTTACTCGGATTTCTCCGTTCCGCATTTGAAAACGCATAAGAACATATTCCCTGAGATTTGGCAATTCCTTTATCACGACCTCGAGTATGATATCACGTGGCATATTCCACGTTTAACAAAATAGTAATCAAGACCAGCATCAAGAATCCGCCTCTGTATAATAGCCTGGATTTTTACGTTATGGCGGTAACCAGGTATTTTTTTACCAACTCAACCGGATGATAGGAAAGCTTGGCGCTGCGAAGTCCCGTTTCACCGAGATCCTGCTCCCGATTCAGGTATGTGCACTCCTGAAACAGATTTTTTGCAAATTCGCGATTTATGAGCTGGTACAATCCTTCTGAAAATGGATCGGCCTTTTCAAAATGGCAGACAGCCGTTTCCCGGTTGAGTTGTTCACCAAGTGCAAAGGCTGCTACCTCATCATTCACCAGAATGGCAATTCCGGTAAGGCCGAGGATGCCGGCTGAGTGTAATGCCTCCGATGTCGCTTCCACCTCAAGCAGCAGCGATCTTCCGGATTCATCCCGCAAGCTGTGATGCCATCTCTCCAAAAGAGCCAGGCACCCGGGAACATGCTCATGAGAAAAGTGCTCAACTCTGTAGTCGTGACGACTGGTAAAATAGTTTATCCGGTTTTTTTTCTTGTGAAAACGGCTTCCTGGTAACAGTGCCAGTTCCTCACGAAGATAGAGATAGTCAAATGAGTCGCGCATCTCTGCCACTTGTACAGAATATACGGCAAGGTATCTTTCGATAAATAATTCGTCAGCGCCGTATAAGGGCAAGCCATCAGCAAACAGGACTGTCAGGGCGGCCGCAGTATCACCACCGAGAGGCGGGAGAAAATACACAGAGCCGTCATAGCCTGTGCCGATTACAACAATTGAACCGTCAACTGATGCAAGTTTGTACTCATGTGCCTTGCGAAAAAGGTACAGACCGGCAAAGGACATTTCGGAAATACGAGGTTGAAAATTGGAACACAAGTGATCGAGGAGCGGTTTGTCGGCCAGTGCTAACGGGCGTGACGCAGGGTACGGTGGAATTTCCATTTGAGTTATCCGTAAATTGACTGTAATATTTCGCGTTCATTATCTATATCAGAAAAATAAACATGGGGGAACTTAACTATGGCAATTGCAATGAAGATCGCCAGTCAGATATCCAGATCATCCTGGATCCGCAAAATGTTCGAAGAGGGTGAGCGCTTACGTCAGGAATTCGGCGCCGATAAAATTTTTGACTTTACTCTTGGCAACCCGGACGTGGAACCACCCGAAGCTTTCAGCCGCGAGCTGCTGGCATTGGCGAAGAATCCGCTGCGCGGCATGCATCGCTATATGAACAACGCCGGATATGCCGAAACCAGAGGCGCTGTTGCAGAAAAAATATCCAGAGACGCCGGTCTTACCGTGCCCGCCGACAACATCATTATGACGTGCGGTGCCGGTGGTGCCCTGAATGTGGTACTCAAGACCATCCTCAACCCGGGAGAAGAGGTCATCATTCTTGCGCCCTATTTTGTCGAGTACAAGTTCTATATTGATAACCATGGCGGTGTGCCGGTTGAAGTCTGGACGGATCGCGATACCTTTCAGCTTGATATCGACGCCATAGAAAAAGCGATCACAGCGAAAACCCGTGCCATTATCACCTGTTCCCCCAATAACCCGACCGGCGTTATTTACCCTGCGGAGAGTCTGAAGCGTCTCGGTGGGATTTTGAAACATATTCATGAACGGAACGGCCATCTGATTTATGTGATTTCCGACGAACCGTATGCCCGCATTGCCTTTGACGGCAATCATGTACCTAATATATTCCCGTTGGTTGAAAGCTCTGTTATCGTAACATCGCACAGTAAAGACCTGGCTCTGCCGGGTGAACGGATCGGCTATCTGGCGGCAAACCCGCGGATGGCGACTGCCGGACAATTTATGGAGGGTGCGGTCTTCAGTAATCGTGTTCTCGGCTTTGTCAACGCTCCGGCCCTCATGCAGCGCCTGGTGGCCAAGCTGCAGGACGAATCGGTGGATATCGCCGAATATCAGGCGAAGCGTGACCTGCTGGTGCGTGAGTTGCGAGGCATGGGTTTCACTATTGTTAAGCCGGATGGCGCATTTTACATTTTTCCGCAATCGCCGCTGGCTGATGATGTCGAGTTCGTCAAGATGGCACAGAAACATCATATCCTGCTGGTTCCGGGGGCCGGTTTCGGTGCGCCCGGCTTTTTCAGGATTGCCTACTGTTTTGCTATGGAGATGATCGAACGGAGCATACCGGCATGGCGTGCGCTTGCAAAAGAAGCGGGACTGAAGGGGTAGGGTGAAAAGCGGGGGAGCTATTTATGCTGCTCCTCCGCTTTGTTTTCAAGGAATTCGATAAAATCGATGGAACGGTGGACAAAGCGGAGATTAAAGCGGCTTTCGTAGAGTAATACAACTGACGCTACAAAAAGAAACAGTCCGCCGCAGAGAGCGATCAGCGTCGGAACCCAGGCCAGATCAGAGTCACCGTAGGCAACATTGACCGCGATAGCCAAACTTGATGCCACAAAGAGCAGTGTTGCAGTATAGAGGGATACCATGGCTTTCTGGATCAACATCGCCCGGCGTCTCTGCAGATCAATCTGTCCCCGCAAGTGTACCATCCGTTCTTCCGGGTAGGAAATTTTCCCCGTTATAATCGCTTCAATTTCACCCTTCATGACATTTACCCGGTCGAAGATGCGCCCCAGGCGTGCCGATGTCGAAAATATCAGCGTGCCGCACGCCGATATCAGAACCGCCGGGGTGATCATCGAGGTTAAAATCCGGGAGCTGGTGAGCGCTTCCAGAAGCTCTTTTTCATGAATTGCCATTGTGAGCATCCCTCGTGTAATTAAATCAGGCGATCAGCTTCAACTCTTCTATCAAGCCTGCCAGCACATCGTACCCTTTTTGCCAAAAACCGCTGTCTTTGATGTCGATACCGGCGAGGCGTGCAGTGTCTGCCGGTGAAAGTGCCCCGCCTGATTCGAGCAGGGCGTGATAGCCCGGTTTGAATGCCTCACCATCTTCGCGGTATTTCTGGAACAGCGCCAATACCAGCAGTTCGGCAAACGTATACGAATAACAGTAAAAGCGGCTGTGGATAAAGTGGCTGATGTAGCTCCATCCCCACCGATAGGCGGGAATCATCTCGACGGTATCGCCATACAGTTTGCCGTTTTCCTCCAGCCATATTTCAGCAATCCGCTCATTTGAAAGCAGTCCCTCCGTCCGTTCGTTGTGCAGTCGCAACTCGAAGCGTGTCAACACGGTCTGCCTGAACGTCGTGGCGATGATATCTTCAATTTTGGCGCAGAGCAGCGAGCGGCGGATGATGGGATCCTGCTCGTTATCGAGCAGTTTGCGGGTCAGCAGCATTTCGCCGAACACCGATGCGGTCTCGGCAAGCGGGAGCGGGGCGTGATAATTCAGTGCCGTTTGCTTCTGGGAAATAACAAAGTGGAGGCCGTGCCCGGCTTCATGGGCAATGGTGGCGAGGTCACGCAATGTGCCGGTGAAGTTCAAGAGCAGAAACGGCGGCAGTTCAGGAGATATTCCCATGGCGAACGCGCCTCCAGATTTTCCGGTGCGCGGCATGACATCAACCCGTCGTTCATCAAAGAACGCCGCGACAATGGCACCAAATTCAGGGGAATAGTTCCGGTATGACTCCACAACCAGTGCGCGGGCCTCATCAAAAGAGTAGGCACGTTCCGCTTCCGCCACCGGTGCATAGATATCGCAGTTCCGCAGCTTGTCCATCTTGAGCATCCCGGCTTTGAGCCGGAAATACTCCTGAGCCAGGCCGTAATTTGCTTCAGTTACACACATAAGGTGCTCAACCGCTTCGTCCGGGATCTCGTTACCGATATTGGTCGGCTGGATCGGTGTCTGATACGTGCGCAGTTCCATCTCCTGCCCATGATCGAGGGCCATATTGTTGAAGACGGCGTTATAGACAATGCCATGCTCACCATGACGCTCCAGGAACGTTGTCATCGCCCGGTAGCGGACTTCAGGCGATGTGTGGTGCAGCAGTGACAGCAACTCTTCACCGGTGAACTTCCGCTCTTCGCCATCAAGCTCCATCTGATAAACGAACGACGCTGAAAGCTCATCGAACAGTTTGGTAAAGGCGCGGACACCGGTTAAATCCTTGCGTGTCAGGAGCCGTTCCTCATTCTCTTTCAGGGTGTGGGGACGAAATTTACGAATGCCGTCGAGAAAATGGAGATATCCGGCAGCTTCAGGATACGAACGGAATAATTCAAAGCGCCCGTCTTCCAGTTCCATAAGCTCCAGATCGAAAAACAGCAGTTGCTGGGAAAGTTTGCTGCCTAATTCAGAGCAGCGCTGGGAAAGGGCACGAAACTGTTCATTGCCGGAGTCGGCGGCAAAGAGCAGATGTGCGTAACAAAACGGCTTAGCCATACGTGACTGAAGTGCCTCATATGCACGAATAGCTGACAGAAGAGCCGGGTTGTCAAGAGCAGCCACCTGTTCGAAATAGCTGCTGCGAAAATCAGCTGCCAACTGTTCAAATGAGCCGAGATCGGCCTCCAGTTCCGGAGAATCGGGGGCAGGGTAGAGAAGAGTGGTGTTCCAGGTCAGATCAGTATGCGGCATGAGGTTCTCCAATTACTGTATAAGATGTCAGGCATTGGACTTTACACCGGATAGTATGGAGCGTCAAGGTGTGGTCACTTGAGGTGACGGAGTTGGCAGGAAAAAAACATTGACACGTATGTATAAGTTTGTTAAAAAGATCGCTCACTTTGTGGGGGTGTAGCTCAGCTGGGAGAGCGCTTGGCTGGCAGCCAAGAGGTCATCGGTTCGATCCCGTTCACCTCCACCAACAAATTCAAGGGTTCCGTATTAATTACGGGGCCCTTTTTTGTGAGATTTTACTGATACGAAAGGTCCTCATTGATTGATAATTGGAGATCTCCGGGGTTTCATGCGTCCTTGGCGCCCCTGGAGACACCGTTGACATCTTTCCTGTCAGACTGCCGCTGTAGTTGTCCTCACTTTTCTGCGCAGCATCCCGATAAGATACCTACGTTGATGACGTCTTTGAGAGGAGGCTGCCATGAGAATCGAGAGTTCCAATGTCCTGTTGTCAAGTCAGCACTTTGCCGTAAAAGAACAGAACACGTCAAAATCTATAAAGGTTTGGATTGGCAACAGGCGTCCCGATTTTGAGAATGCTGCGGTACGCTTTATGGTGCACGGTAAAGACACGGCAGATCTGTCCCTTCTGGCAAAGTCTGCAAGCCATGACACAGGGAAGGGTAGAGCCACCTCTCAAGCCGGGGATCGGGGCGATTGCATAGATACAGATCCTGTTTCCTGGCTGGTGCGCATATTGACAGAACTGATTACCGGAAAGAAAATTAAAATTACGTCAAGCGCACCCCAAGATGACGGTATTGATCTGGACAAGGCAGCCGAACTGAAGCAGGCTATAAACGAGACCAACGCCCAGGCTCAACTGCAAGCGCCACCACGGTCAGGCTTCGGTCTCGAATACGACGCCAGAGAAACGTATGCTGAAGCTGAAAACATGGATTTTTCGGCGCACGGCATGATCAGGACTGCCGACGGTAAACAGATTCAATTCAATCTTAAACTTTCGATGGAGCGGGCGTTTATGAGCGAAAAGGGCGTCAGTATCCGCCTGGGTGACGCAGTACGACAAACAGATCCATTAATGATCAACTTTGACGGTTCGGCAGCGCAGCTTACTGCAACAAAATTCAGTTTCGATATAAATGCCGATGGCAGCGCCGAACAGGTTTCCTTTGCGGGAATAAATAACGGCTTTATTGCTTTGGATAAAAACAACGACGGCACGATAAATGACGGCAGTGAGCTGTTTGGAGCGATGAGTGGTAACGGCTTTCAGGATTTGTTCGGCTACGATCAGGACAAGAACGGCTGGATTGACGAAAGCGACGCGGTGTTCAGTCAGTTGAAAGTATGGTCCAAGGACAGCCAGGGGAAAGATTCACTGTCAGGGTTAAAATCGAGAGGGGTTGGAGCATTGTATCGTGGCACAACTACTGCGCCGTTTGAGTTGAAAACCAGCAGTAACAGTTCTCTCGGCACGATCAGGTCGAGCGGATTATATCTCAAGGAAAACGGCAGTGCCGGAACATTGCAACAGGTTGACCTGACTCTATAATTGCTGCAAAAGATTTTTCGCGCTATTCTTAATATTCGGGGCGCGGCAACTGCTTCCGAGAGGGCGGTCTATTGACCTCCCTGATACCCCATCAATCACTTCCGTAAGTCAGGAGGCTCCGGTGAATGTGGCAGAATTGACTGAGGAACGTTAGGAACCACTTTCATCCAGACACTTGGGCATTCCTTGACATACGGATAGTACCCCATTGGGTTCTGACAGTAATACCAATAGTACTGAACGGTACTTTGTACAAGTGGAGGCGGTGGCTGGACATAACCTTCTTCAGGAGGTGCTGGCTGCTGAATAATAACTGTTTGTGGGGGATTACGTGGAGCCAGGTAATAAGGCAATGTGGCTATCGCCGTTACCCCAAACCAGAACGGCAGCCAGTCCCATCCCCTGTAGTAGCCACCTCTATGCCCCCCGCCATAATGGTCTCCCTGAACTGCTCCAGCACCCGCAAAGAGTAACATTAAAACAACCACTAATGTACGACTGATCCGTTTCATATGCGCCTCCCTATCGTCAACCTGACAGCAGCATGCGGCAGCCATCAGAAGCACGCTTCTGACAGCCATAAATCAGCATTTAACGCAGAGCTCCCCATTCTCCAATGCCACCGTCAGCGTTCCACCTTCAGTCACAGTCCCGCCGATAATTGCTCGCGCAATGCGCGTTTCCAGTTCGCGCTGCAGATAGCGCTTCAGCGGACGGGCGCCATAGACCGGATCATACCCGGCTCTGGCAATAAATTCCAGAGCTTCATCACTAATTTGAAGTGTTATGCGTTGATCTTTCAAGCGCTGCTTGAGCTGTTCTGCAAGAAGATCGGCAATTTTCATAACCTCATCAATATGGAGCGGCTTGAACAATACAATATCATCGACACGATTTAAAAACTCGGGGCGGAAGCCGGCTTTCAGCTCATTCATGACATTTTTGCGTGCGTCCTCACGGATATCACCCGTTGCTGTAATTCCCTCCAGCAGATACGTTGAGCCGATATTCGAAGTCATGATGATAACGGTATTTTTGAAACTGACCGTGCGGCCATGGCTGTCGGTGACCCGGCCATCGTCGAGAATCTGCAAGAGGATGTTGAACACATCCGGATGCGCCTTCTCGATTTCATCAAACAGCAGGACGCTGTACGGTTTGCGCCGCACCGCTTCGGTCAACTGCCCCCCCTCCTCATAACCGACATAACCGGGGGGGGCGCCGATAAGACGTGAGACAGCAAACTTTTCCATATACTCGGACATATCGATGCGCACCATGTTTTCTTCAGAATCAAAGAGCGCTTCGGCGAGGGTGCGCGCCAATTCGGTTTTACCGACTCCGGTCGGGCCGAGGAAAATGAAGGAGCCGATCGGACGGCGCGGGTCCTTGATGCCTGAGCGGGCACGGAGTACGGCGTCGGCCACCAGCTGCACCGCTTCATCCTGACCGATAACCCGCTGATGCAGTATGTCCTCCAGCCGCAGCAGCTTTTCCCGTTCACCCTCCACCAGACGGAGCACCGGTATGCCGGTCCAATGCGCGACAATCTCGGCTATTTCATCCTCTGTCACCTCTTCGCGTAACAGTTTCTGTCCCCCTTGATTCTGGTTCATAGCCGCTTCTTCATTTTTCAGAGCGGTTTCAAGCCCGGGAAGTTCCGAATATTTCAGGCGGGAAGCCTGCTCAAGATTGCCGGTCCTCTCTGCCTGCTCAATTTCGCGCCGGGTTTTTTCAAGCTGCTCCCGTAACCCCTGTACCCGTTGGATCGCTATTTTTTCAAAATCATAGCGGGCCCGCATGGTGTTGGCTTTTTCACGGTCGTCCGCCAGATCTTTACGCAGTGTCTCCAAACGTTCTTTGCTCGCCTTGTCTTTTTCTTTTTTGAGAGCGACCTCTTCAATCTCCAGCTGCATAACCCGGCGGGAAAGGGTGTCCAATTCAGACGGCAGCGAGTCGATTTCAGTGCGGAGCATTGCACATGCCTCATCCACGAGGTCAATCGCCTTGTCAGGAAGAAAGCGTTCGGTAATATAGCGATTGGAGAGGGTTGCGGCCGCTACCAGGGCATTGTCCTGAATGCGGACGCCATGATGAACTTCAAAGCGTTCTCGCAAGCCCCGCAAGATCGATACGGTGTCTTCAACGGTCGGCTGCTCTACTAAAACCGGCTGAAAGCGCCGTTCCAGAGCGGCATCTTTTTCGATATTCTGCCGATATTCATCAAGTGTGGTCGCACCGATACAATGCAGTTCGCCACGGGCAAGCATCGGCTTCAGCATATTCCCGGCATCCATGGAACCTTCGGCCTTCCCGGCACCGACGATGGTGTGCAGTTCATCAATAAAGAGGATGATCTGACCATTAGCTTCTTTTACTTCATTCAACACTGCTTTCAGGCGCTCTTCAAATTCGCCGCGATACTTTGCTCCGGCTATCAGGGCACCCATATCAAGAGCAAAAATGTTTTTATCCTTCAATCCTTCCGGCACGTCGCCCCGCACAATGCGCTGGGCCAACCCTTCGACGATTGCGGTTTTTCCGACCCCCGGTTCACCGATCAGCACCGGATTGTTTTTCGTTTTGCGGGATAATACCCGAATCACCCGGCGTACCTCTTCGTCGCGACCGATAACCGGATCAAGCTTATCTGTCCGGGCCATTTTCACCAGGTCGCGGCCATATTTTTCCAGCGCTTCGTAGGTCGCCTCCGGATTGGCGCTCTGCACCCGCTGACTGCCGCGCACTTCTGTCAACGTCTTGAGAAAACGTTCGTGAGTAACGCCGGCCTGTTTTAAAATTTTCCCGGAAGGAACCTTTTCACCCTCTGCCAGCAGCGCCATAAATAGATGCTCAACCGAGACATATTCGTCTTTCAGCCGTTTTGCTTCATTTTCGGCCGCCACCAGAATGCGAGATAACCGCTGCGAAACATAAATTTTACCGGCTTCCGCACCAGGGCCTGATACGCGAGCAATGCGATCAAGCAGCGCTGCAACCTCGTTTTTGACGAGTTCCGGGCGGATATCCATGCGCTGCAGGAGGCGCGGAACCAGGCCATCCGGCTGATCAAGCAGCGCCCAGAGGAGATGCTCACCATCAACCTCGACATGTCCGAAAGAAACGGCCTTGTTTTGTGCCTCGGTAAAAGCTTCCTGAGATTTTTGTGTCAGTTTGTTGAAATCCATGGGTAACCTCTAACTACAATTATTTACATCGTACAGTTAAGAGTTAAGCATGAAGTGACCGGAAGTCAAGAGGTTAAAAAATGGTTTGAGCCTCACGAAAAGGCCGATTTTAAAGCGTTTAGGCAGAAGATCCAGGTTTTAAATCGTGAAGTAATCGTGAGGCTGAATAAGGTTTAAGCATGACTCCGGAACAAGTTTTGTATTCTGGATGAAAGTGTGTTATTTAAAACCTTTAGCGGCACATTTTACGAACAAGAGGTTTATATCATGCGTTATATCAGTACCCGTGGCGGCATCGGTCCTATCACCTTTAAAGATGCCGTCATGATGGGCTTGGCTTCCGATGGCGGTCTGCTTCTTCCGCAATTCTATCCGAACGTTTCCAGTGAACAGCTTGAATCGTGGCGGAAACTTACTTATCCGGAGCTTGCCTTTGCAGTTATATCCCTCTATGTCGGAGATATTCCTGCCGACGATCTGAAATCTCTGATCAACCGTTCATATTCTACCTTTACACACACCGAAGTTACCCCGCTGATCAAAAAGAATGGTGTTTATATTCTTGAACTGTTTCATGGAGTTACTCTGGCCTTTAAAGATGTTGCGCTGCAGTTTCTCGGCAATCTGTTTGAATATATCCTGATGGAACGCAAGCAGACATTGAACATTATCGGGGCCACATCGGGAGATACCGGCAGCGCCGCCATCCATGGCGTTCGCGGGAAGAAGGGTATTTCAATTTTTATCCTGCATCCGTATGGCAAAACCTCCGCGGTACAGGCCCTGCAGATGACCTCAGTCACCGATGCCAATGTTCACAACATTGCGCTGCATGGAACATTCGATGACTGTCAGGATATGGTGAAAGAGCTGTTCGGAGACCTGGAGTTCAAGGAAAAATATTCTCTCGGAGCCGTTAATTCCATCAACTGGGCACGGGTGCTGGCTCAGGTAGTCTATTATTTTTACGCCTGGCTGCGGGTCACTGATACGACCGCTGAACCGGTTCATTTTTCGGTGCCGACCGGAAATTTTGGTGATATTTTTGCCGGATATGTTGCAAAGAGAATGGGATTGCCTGCTGACAAGCTGCTACTGGCAACAAATGAGAATAACATTCTGACCCGCTGCATCAATTCGTCCGATTATTCATTGGGAGAGGTCGTTGCAACGGTTTCTCCCTCTATGGATATCCAAATCGCTTCCAATTTTGAGCGCTACCTGTTTCATCTCTTTGCCGATGACTCTTCCCGACTTAAACAGGCTTTTGCAGAACTGAAGGAGCGGGGCCGTATTTCGTTCACTCCTGATGAGATGACTCAGGTTCGCACCGATTTTTGTTCCGCATCCGTTGATCAGGAGGCGACGCTGCAGACAATCCGTGATTTTTTTGCTGAGACCGACTACCTGCTTGATCCCCATACCGCCGTTGGTGTCAAAGCGGCTCTCGACCTTCTGCCACCAGATTCTGCACGGGTCTGTCTTGCGACAGCCCATCCGGCAAAATTCAGTGAAACCGTGGAGCGGTCACTCGGCTTTCAGCCCCCCGTTCCTGAATCAGTCACAGCATTATATGGCAAACCTACCCGGTGCGAGATCATGGATGCAGATATCAGCAAGGTTCGTGAATTTTTTATCGCTCACATAGGGTAACTGCGCCCGTCATGTCAGAAAAACGGAATATAGCCAGAGCGGCGGGAATTCTTGGCAGCGCCACAGTGCTGTCGCGTATCATGGGCATGGTTCGTGATATGGTCGTCTCGCGACTGTTTGGTGCCGGATTGGCCACGGATGCCTTTTTTGCGGCTTTTCAGATTCCCAACATGCTGCGGCGTTTTTTTGCCGAGGGCGCCCTGACTTCAGCTTTCATCCCTACGTTTTCGGCGACTCTTTCTCAACGTGGCGACGAAAAAGCCCGGGAGCTCGCCAATACCTGCTTTACCCTGCTTACCATTGTCATGGCGGTTATTACGCTGCTCGGTATCCTCTGCTCGCCTGTCATTGTCAGCGGTATGTTTCCCGGTTTCAGGTCTGTACCGGGCAAATTTGAACTGACGGTGCTGCTCAATCGGCTGATGTTCCCCTACATATTTTTTATCAGCCTGGTAGCACTCTGCATGGGGATTCTCAACACGTTGCGGCACTTCTTTACCCCTGCCATTTCAACGGTATTTCTCAATATTGCCATGATTCTGGCCGCCCTCTGTCTCCGTGGATACTTTGAGGTTCCCATCACCGCCCTTGCCGTTGGCGTGCTGATCGGCGGTTGTATCCAACTGATCATGCAACTGCCGGTACTCTGGCGTAAAGGTTTTGCACTTACGCCTGATTTCAGCTTCAATACTCCTGAAATCCGCACTATTGCCCTGTTGATGCTGCCGTCGGTGTTCGGGGTGGGTGTCTATTACCTGAACATTACGGTGAGTGCCATCCTCGCTTCTCTGTTGCCGCAAGGGAGTGTTTCATACCTCTATTATGCCCAGCGATTATTCGAATTTCCTCAGGGTATCTTTACGGTGTCGGTAGCGCAGGCGGTGCTGCCTTCGATGAGCAGGCAGGCGGCAGAGGGCGATATTGCCGGCATGAAAGAAACACTCACTTTTGGCGTTCGTCTGATGCTTTTTATCACTATTCCAGCCATGACCGGATTAATGGTCTGTTCAACACCTATCTTCAGTCTGATATTTATGGGGGGGGCGTTTGATTACAGCACGGTTGTCAATTCTGCGACTGCGCTGCTCTATTATTCTGCCGGTCTCTCTTTTGTTGCCTTGACCCGGGTGCTGGCGCCGGTATTTTATGCGCTCAAAGATACAAAAACACCGGTCTATACGGCGCTTATAGCCTTTATCGTCAACTTCTGCCTGAGCCTTGCTCTGATGGGGCCACTCAAACATGGCGGACTGGCCCTGGCAACGACGCTGTCAGCGTTCTGCAATATGCTGATGCTGCTCTGGCTGCTGAGGCGCAAAATCGGCTCTTTTGGCGGGAGAACGATCATGGTGACGGCACTTAAATCGACGGCAGCGTCGCTGCCGATGGCGATACTGGTCTGGTATGGCTGCACGTTTGCAGATTGGGCAGAGGACGGCCACAAGCTTCTCAAAGGTGTTGTGTTAGGCGGATCAATTATCTGTGGCGGCACTACCTATGTTCTGCTGGCGAAACTGTTGAAATCGGAAGAGGCGCTTGAAGCACTGTCGATGCTGCGCAGAAAGTTGAGAGTATAAATGAGAGAGTACCGTTCGTATTTTCTGACCCCCTACGGCCCCGGAGTTGTGATAGCAACAGATCAGGGAGTGGCTGGAGTTGAATTGCCTGACGTAAGCCGATGTGATCGCGTTTGTCACTTGGTACCGCTCGAATCAGAGCAATCGGACATTTCTACTCGCTCGGCTTTGCTCCTGCAAAGGTATTTTCACGGCGAACGTGCCGACTTCAGTGACATTCCGGTGGATCTCAGTAATCTTCCCCCGTTTCGCCAGAATATTCTGAATATGATTCGAAAACTTGCCTTTGGTGAAATTTGCTCGTATGGCCAGCTTGCGGAGCTGTGTGGATCTCCACGAGCTGCCAGGGCCGTCGGGGGAGCGCTGGCGGCAAATCCGGTACCGGTGATTATCCCCTGCCATCGTGTTGTGGCATCTGATGGCCGCCTGACCGGTTTTTCCGCTCCAGGGGGAGTAAACGCAAAAAAAGCGCTGCTACAGTTGGAAGGTATTGAATTGAATGGGATGGTCGTTGTGACAAATCAGCTGGTTATGCACAGAACTTCAAGCCGGTAAAAAAATATTTTTAAGTGTTGAAAGTGCTTGACAGCGTAACCCCCTATTTTTGCAGTACATGATTGTAACACTCTGAAAATACTCATAAATAGTGTTGTATAAAAAAACGGCATTTTGGATAAAACTCTTGTAAAAATATCACTTTTGCATACCGTCAACATCGTTCTCCACAAGTTATCCACAATTTCTGTGGATAAGAACAACAACCGTGTAAAAACAGTTATTCCAATTCCAAATCAAGGCACTATCATCGTTGGCTCGTCTTCGGCTCCTCAACATACTGGTTGTATGCTTTCGTCGCCTCAATCCTCGCCGCCTTGATATCACTCTTGATTTATAATTGGAATTACATCGCTGAAACTGACTACAGAATGCCCTCACGTTCAGCGTTTTTTGCCTTTTTCCAGAGCAGGTCCATCTCTTCAAGTGTTGCGGTTTGCATCGGCACCCCCTGTCGAAGTAACTCGGTTTCCACATAACCGAAGCGCTTTTGAAAACGGGTTATGGTTTTGCGCAGTGCCTCTTCCGGGTTGAGTTGTAAAAACCGTCCCAGGTTTGAAATGGCAAACAGCAAATCACCCAATTCATCTTCCATGCGTGCCGGATTCCCCCCGGCCCACGCCTCTTCAAACTCATGCAGTTCCTCCATAACCTTGGCGAATACCTGGTCGGCATGCTCCCAGTCAAAGCCGACCCGCGAAGCTTTCTCACCTATTTTATGAGCCTTCAACAGTGCGGGAAGGTGTGCCGGGACTCCTGAAAGCGCAGACTGACGTTCAACACCCTTTTCGAGTTTTTTGATTTTCTCCCAGTTTTCAATCTGTGCAGTGCTGTCCGTGATCTCAAGATCGCCAAATACATGAGGATGGCGGCGGATCAGTTTGTCACAGAGTGTGGTGATGACATCATCAATCGTAAAGTCACCTGAATCCTCGGCAATAGCTGCATGAAAAACCGGCTGAAGAAGCAGGTCTCCCAACTCTTCTTCAAGATGTCGGGGATTCTTCTCATCGATAGCTTCGATAACTTCGTACGTTTCCTCAAGCAGATACCGGGTGAGGCTTTCATGAGTCTGCTCTGCGTCCCAGGGACAGCCGCCGGGGGCGCGCAGTGTGCGCATAATGGCAATAAGTTGTTCAAATGTGTAGGGCGGGTTCATGAATGTAACCTTTCGTGTTGTTTATTTTAACTGATATGCCTGTTGAGTGCGTGCTTGTCAATATATCAGGGTAATTTGTGTGGACAATGCATAGAAAAGAATATTATCTTCGCTGCCAGAATTCCACTTTGTCCCGTTGTAGGAATGTGCATGCCCACTGTCACGCTTGCCGATAACAACTCCATTGTTATTCCATTTGAAATTCTAAAAAAATTGGTGATTAAGTCGGGCGATTCTCTTTCACTGGAAGAGGTGAATGGTGAACTTGTCATGCGCCCGATTCGAATGGAGGTTCAATCTCCAAACAGTGCGGCTGTCACTCTCGGTAAAAGCCTGAATGATGCTATTGCCCGAAAAAATCTTGGCATCGGCATCCAGTTTATAAAGGGCGTCGGGCCAAAACTGGCGGCACTGCTTGAAAAAAAGGATATCCGCACAGTTGAGGATGCTCTCTATTTATTGCCGCTTCGCTATGAAGACCGTCGCCAACTGCTCACTATCGCTTCACTCCGTCCCGGACAAAGTGCTGTTTTTTCCGGAAAGGTACTGTCTGCTGAAGCCACCAGGACCAAGAGCGGCAGGAGTGTTTTCGAGGTGCTCGTTCAAGATGACAGCGGTAGCATCGTCTGTAAATGGTTCAGCGCCAATGCCGTCTGGATGAAGCGCACCTGGAAGATCGGGCGGACCGGAGTTTTCACCGGCGAGGTGAGGCAGTTCGGTTACCAGCGTGAAGTGCATCATCCCGATGTCGAGTGGCTTTCGGAAGGCGAAGATCTTACAGCGCTGCTGTCTGCTGATCCTGCGAATTTCGGGCGGATCGTTCCGGTTTATCCGCTTACGGAAGGGATCCATCAGAAAACGATGCGCCGGGTTATGAGAGAAGTGGTGGCTGGATATCTGGCGAATATTGAGAACATTGTGCCGCAGGAACTCTGTCCGACCGGCTTTCCTGCTCTCCGCGACGCGCTTGTTCAGGTACATGCGCCACCACCCGAGGCCGATCTTGACGATCTCAATAACGGTGCTACTCTGGCTCACCAAGCGCTCGCGTTTGATGAATTTTTCTTCTGGGAACTGGGTCTTGCCCGCAAGAGACGCGGCGTGACACTGGAAGAAGGGATTGCCTTTAAAGTAAGCCATCGCTATACCAAAGAGCTCGTGCGCATCCTCCCTTTTGAACTGACTGCAGCTCAGCGGCGGGTATTGGCGGAGATTAAAACCGATATGATGGTGCCGCAGCCGATGCACCGTCTGGTTCAGGGTGACGTCGGCAGCGGCAAGACTCTCGTGGCGCTCATGGCGGCGTTGATCGCTGTAGAGAATGATTTTCAGGTGGCTATTATGGCGCCTACCGAAATTCTTGCGGAACAGCACTGGCACACGATTCACCGCTGGTGTCGTCACATGGGAATCGAGGTGATTCTGCTAACGGGAAGTCTCAAGGGTAAGGCAAAAAAAGACGCTCTCGAGCGTATTGCCGCTGGTCTGGCCAGTATTGTCATCGGCACTCATGCCGTTATTCAGGGTAAGGTTGAATTTGCCCGCCTTGGCCTTGGCATCATTGATGAACAGCACCGCTTCGGCGTGCTGCAGCGGGGTATTCTTAAAAAGAAGGGCACTAATCCTGATATTCTTGTTATGACCGCTACGCCGATACCCCGCACTCTTGCCTTGACGCTGTTCGGTGATCTTGATCTTTCGGTCATTGACGAAATGCCCCCCGGCAGACTCCCGATTGAGACCAGAATTTTCTTTGAGTCACGTCGCAGCCAACTATATGATATGATGCGTACTCAGATCCGATTAGGGCGGCAGGTCTTCGTCATCTATCCGTTGGTGGAAGAGTCTGAAAAAACGGACCTGAAGGCGGCCGCCATAATGGCAGGGCATCTTCAATCCGACATTTTTCCCGATCTGCATATCGGACTTCTGCATGGCAGGCTGAGCCCGGTGGAAAAAGAAACGGTTATGGCTGCCTTTATTGCCAAAGAATTTCATATTCTGGTTGCGACTACCGTGATTGAGGTTGGTATCGACGTGCCGAATGCCACCATGATGGTGATTGAACATGCCGAACGTTTTGGACTTTCTCAACTGCATCAGCTGAGGGGCAGGGTAGGGCGCGGGAGCGAGAAGTCATACTGTATTCTGATGTCGTCCGGGAAAATGTCTGAAGATGGTGAAAAACGCCTGCGTGTTATGGAATCCACAGGTGACGGTTTCCGAATTGCAGAGGCAGATCTCGAAATCAGGGGGGCAGGTGATTTCCTCGGTACTCGACAGGCAGGAATGCCCGATTTCCGGGTTGCCAGTATCCTGCGCGACGGTTCACTGCTTGAAAGGGCGCGATCGGCGGCATTTTCCCTGCTTGAAGGTGATCCGGAACTGGTGTGCCCGGTGCATGTACCGCTCCATGATGAACTTCTCCGGCGCTGGGGTACGCGGCTCGAGCTTGCGACAATAGGATGAATCAATAATGCACATAATATCCGGCACAAATGTCTATGATAAAATCCTAGCTGCTTCCATTGTCACCATTGGTAATTTTGATGGCGTTCATCGCGGCCATGCAGAGATTTTTGCCCACTTGAAGCAGACAAGTACCAGTCGTGGCATTCCTTCAGTAGTGGTCACTTTTGAACCGCACCCGTTGAAAATTCTGGCACCTGAATCCGCACCGGCCATGATTACGACATTTGAGCAAAAGGCTTCATTGATTGAAAAATCCGGTATTGACTACCTGGTTGTGGTCCCTTTTACCAAAGAGTTTTCCCGGTTATCGGCGAGGGATTTCGTCATCTCTGTTCTCTGCTCTCCACTCGGAATGCAGCATATAATCATCGGGCATGATTATGCGTTCGGCCGGGGCCGAGAGGGTAATTTCAGCACACTGCAACGATTGGGCGAACTGAACGGCTTCACCCTCGAAGATCTTCCACCAATTGGAGAGGAAGGTGTTATCTTCAGCAGCAGTCTGGTGAGGTCAGCCATTTCAAGGGGGGATATTGAGGCCGCGGCACGAGTTCTTGGTCGCTATTACCCGATTTGCGGGACTGTTGAACATGGCCGGGAAATTGGCCGATCACTCGGATTTCCCACGGCGAATATACACACCGCCAACGAACTGCTCCCTGCTGATGGTGTGTATGCAGTGAAAGTTGAGGTTCACGGGCAGTATAGTAACGGTGCCTGCAGTATCGGCTGTAATCCTACTTTTGCAGGTAATGTGCGTACGGTGGAGGTTTTCCTGCTTGATTTTTCAGGTCAGATTTATGATCAGCCGGTGCAGGTACATTTTGTACAGAGGCTGCGTTCAGTGCGTAAATTTTCCGATGGTCAGGCATTAAAAGCTCAAATCGAACTGGATGTTGCAGCTGCCCGCAGTATTCTTGAGAGCCTGGATGTGAAATTTAAAACTTACAATGGTGTTCCGGAATAATATGAAAAATAAAATTGATCTGAAATTGTGGTCGGGAATCGCCATCAGTGCATTTTTTATAGTGCTGCTGTTGAGGAAAATTGATTTTCATCAACTCTGGACAGCCCTTTACAAGGTTGATTATCGCTTTGTTGCTCTGGCGGTTATGGCTACCTTTGCCAGTTATTTTTTACGGGCTGTCCGCTGGCACTATCTCCTCATCCCGGAAAAACGGATTTCGCTTGGCTCGCTGTTTCCGGCAACAATTATCGGGTACATGGCAAATAATCTCCTTCCGGCGCGACTCGGCGAGTTTATCAGGGCGTACGTTCTTGCCCAGAAGGAAGGATTGCAAACGCCGAATGTCTTTGCTTCACTGGTTATCGACCGGCTGTTTGATGGCTTTACCGTCTTGTTGATGTTATTGTTTACCTTGTTTACCCTGAAGCTGCCGCAGGGTATGACTGATGCCGAGAGTGTGTTAAAAACCGGGGGCGTTGTGACTTTTGCCCTGTATGCCGGTATAATCATCTTTCTGTTTCTGTTAAAACGCCAAACCATGAGGACTTTGCACTGGACCGGCGTGTTGCTGAAACCATTTCCGCAAAAATTTTCAGAACGGATTATTCGGTCACTTGGCTCGTTTATCAGCGGTATACGGCTCTCTTCCAAAGGTGGGCATATCGGCGCTCTGTTGGTATCATCTCTGTTGATCTGGATTTGCTGCATTATTCCGGTTTATTCTGTGCTGCTCGGATTTGGCATTACACTTCCTGTCACAGCTTCAATGTTTATACTGGTGTTACTCGTGTTTGCCGTTATGGTCCCCGCTTCGCCCGGATATATCGGTACGTACCATTATGCCTGTTTCAAAGGGCTTTCAGCGTTCGGTATTCCGGAATCAACTGCTGTCACTGTTGCACTGGTTATTCATGCAGTCGGCTTTTTTCCCGTAATTATTGCAGGCCTTTACTATGTCTGGAAAAACAAGTTATCTTTCAATGAACTTCAGGGGATGGAAAAAAGCAGATGAAACTTCCCTATTTTAAAAATATTCCGGTGAATATTTTTCTCATTCTATCCTTTGTCATCCCCTTTGCCGTCTATATGGGAACACTGGCGCCATCAGTGACTTTTTTTGATAGCGGTGAATTTCTTACCGCAACGGCTTCGCTCGGTTCAGCACATTCTCCCGGTTACCCGCTCTTTTTAATGTATGCAAAACCGTTTACCTGGCTTCCTCTTGGCAATATCGCATTTCGGGTTAATGTTGCTACTGCGGTTTCTTCTTCTCTGGCATGTCTGGTTGTGTATATCCTGACAACATTACTTCTGAAAAAGGAAACGTTACTGCCTGATGCCCGCTTTAACAGGGTAGCGGTGCAGTTTGCCGGACTGGCGGCGGCACTGACATTTGCCGTTACACCGCGTTTGTGGCTGCAGTCAAATCACGATAAACCATATCCGCTTCTGGCATTCATTGCCGCGATTATTTTTTATCTGTTGCTGAAATGGCAGGAGCAGTATCGAGAAGGGAGAGAGCGCCCTTCATTTATTTACGTCTGCACGTTTTTGGCCGGCCTGTCTATGGGAGTTCATCAGACCATTGTATTGATGTTGCCAGCCTGGGTCTTGATGATAGTTCTGACCGACTGGCGCATGATAACCCGGTTTAAGGAACTGGTTCTTACCACCGCTTTTGCGCTGCTTGGTTTTTCAATTCATCTGTATCTCCCGCTTCGAGCACTGAGCATGCCCCTTCTTAACTGGGGAGATGCAAAAACAGTAGATCAGTTTTTATGGCATTTTCTCAGAAAAGGCTATCCTTCTGAACCACCGCTCCGGAATGTCCCGCTTTTGTGGGCTCAAATACAGGCATTTAACATTCCTCGAGAATTCACCTGGCTCGGCGCGCTCTTGACTGTAATCGGTCTTATCTATCTCTGGCGGAAGGACAGGATTGTTTTTATCGCTTATTTTGTCACAATAGCCGCTTTTCTGATTGTAATTGTCGGCTATTTTAATACACCGATGGAGATGATATTTCTTACGGAGGAATTCTTCACACCCCTTTATCTGTTGACTGCTGTTATAATCGGTCTCGGACTTTTCTCTCTTCTTGGCTATGCAGTACGATCATCGCGGGCACCTGAACGTATTACCGCTCCGGTCTATGGAGTTGTCACCGTACTGTTTTTTTCCCTCCCTGCAGCGCTCTGTGCCGTTAACTATTTCGAAAATGATCAACATAACAACTACATCGCGTTTGATTACGCTTCAAACTCTTTACGAACATTGCCTCAGAATTCCGTCATGTTTACCTGGGGAGACAGCGGTGCCTTTCCGCTCTGGTATTTACAAGGAGTCGAACGGTTACGGGAAGACGTTGACCTGCCGCATACTCCTCATCTGGTCTTTGAGTGGTATCTTGACTCTCTGCCGCGTATCTTTAAAGAGAGCAACCTGCGGAAGTTTGATATAACCTCTTTTGGACCTGAGGCCGCATTACGCATTGCGATAAATGAGTGCATCGGAGTACGGCCGGTCTTCATTGATTTTTCCACACGATATTCGGTGGAATTCAAAGAATATCAGCCAATTCAGCAAGGAATAGTGTATCGCATACGAAAAATAAATGAGCCGTCAGGAATTCCTGATATTTCAATGTGGGATAATTATAACAACCGTGGCATTATGGAAAAACAGTCATTTCTTGATTTGGATACCGGGAAGGCGATCTTGATTTATGCAAACAGCTTTCTTGAGATTGGAGAATTTCTTGCTGGAATCAACAGATATCAGGATGCGATTATGATGCTGCGCAAAGCGGAATTGATTTCGCCTGATATGCGAATGTCTGCTGACCAGATCCGGATGCGTTACGGTTTGGGACGCTGATGATCTGCATTCTGAAACTATATGTGTCGTTCTTAACTACAACATCTTGACAATAATCGGTATTCTCCCTACTATGGCGCATTATAAATGCAAACGGAGTAACCATGCAGGCAAATAGGCTCGGGGAAATCCTGGTAAAAAACAATCTCATTAACCGTGAGCAGTTAAGTAGCGCGTTAGACGAGCAAAGGCTTTCCGGTAATCAACTCCACATCGGCTCGATTCTTATCAGCCAGAAAATTATTTCTGAAGAGCAACTTACGTCGTTTTTATCCAAACAGTATGGAGTGCCGAGTGTCAACCTTTCCGAATATGAAGTAGATCCTACCGTCATTAAATCAATTCCACCTGAAGTAGTACAAAAATATCAGCTTCTGCCGGTTAACAGAGCCGGGGCTACTTTGATTATTGCAGTAAGCGATCCGTCAAATCTTTTTGCAATCGAAGATATCAAATTCATGACCGGCTACAACATTGAAATTGTTGTCGCTTCAGAGCGGGATATCAAAGCTGCGATAGACAAATATTATGACCAGTCGGCATCACTTGCCGACGTTATGAGCGATCTTGATGTTGAGGATTTTGAAATAGTCGGCGATGAAGAGCAGGTTGATCTTAATTCGCTTGAACGGGCAACAGAGGATGCACCGGTAGTAAAAATGGTCAATGCCATTTTACAGGATGCCATCAGAAAGAAAGCCAGTGATATTCATGTTGAGCCGTACGAAAAACTTTTCAGAGTCCGTTATCGTATTGACGGCGTACTTTACGAAGTAATGAAGCCGCCGTTAAAGCTCAAAAATGCAATTACTTCGCGAATCAAAATCATGGCTGAGCTGGATATAGCCGAACGCCGACTCCCGCAGGATGGCCGCATTAAAATTAAACTTGGTGGCGGCAAGGACATGGACTTTCGTGTCTCATGCCTGCCGACACTCTTTGGTGAGAAGATCGTCATGCGTCTTCTTGATAAAGGTAACCTGCAGACCGATCTTACCAAACTTGGCTATGAACCGGAAGCGTTAGCGCACTTCATGCACGAAATCCATAAGCCTTTTGGTATGGTGCTGGTTACCGGACCTACCGGCAGTGGCAAAACGGTTTCGCTCTATTCTGCCATCGCTGAATTGAATAAAGTCTCTGAAAATATCTCAACGGCCGAAGATCCGGTCGAGTTTAACTTTGCCGGCATAAACCAGGTTCAGATGCATGAAGATATCGGACTCAATTTTTCTGCCGCGTTACGATCTTTTCTGCGTCAGGATCCGGATATAATCATGATTGGAGAAATTCGTGATTTCGAAACTGCAGAGATCGCCATTAAGGCCGCTTTGACAGGTCATATGGTTCTTTCAACGCTCCATACCAACGACGCACCGGCTACTATTAACCGTCTGCTTAACATGGGTATTGAACCCTTCCTGGTTGCTTCTGCGGTTAATCTGATTACTGCGCAGCGTTTGGCCCGTCGTGTCTGCGGGGAATGCAAGCAGCCGGAAAATATCCCGGTACAAGCGTTAATTGATGCCGGTGTCTCTCCGGAAGAAGCACCGTCATTTGTGTGCATGCGTGGTAAAGGGTGCCCCGTTTGCAATAACACCGGGTACAAGGGACGTGTTGGTTTCTATCAGGTCATGCCGATGCGGGAAGAAATCAAGGAACTGATTCTAAACGGTGCAAATACTGCTGAAATTAAACGTGAATCGATGCGAATCGGTATTAAAACCATGCGCCAATCGGGTTTAACAAAACTTAAGGAGGGGGTAACCTCCTTTGAAGAAGTATTGAGAATAACGGTTTCCGACGACTAACTCAGGTGGTGTTCAATGCTCAATCTACATCAGCTGTTAAAAATACTCGTTGAATCAAATGGATCCGACCTTCATGTAACCACGAATTCACCCCCGCAAATGCGTGTTGATGGGCAACTGGTACCCATGGATTTTCCCCCCATGAACCAGGTTGAAACAAAACAGCTCTGTTACAGTGTTCTTACTGATGTTCAAAAACATAAATTTGAAGAGGAAAACGAACTCGATCTTTCTTTCGGTGTTAAAGGGCTTTCCCGATTCAGAGGTAACATGTTTATTCAACGGGGTGCCGTTGCCGGTGTTTTCAGGGTTATCCCCTACAGCATAATGACCTTTGAAGAATTGTGCCTGCCGCCGATTGTCACGGAATTAGCTGCCAGACCGCGCGGTTTGATTCTTGTCACCGGCCCGACAGGGAGCGGTAAATCTACCACTCTGGCTTCAATTGTCGATTTTATCAATATGCATCGACGTGAGCATATTGTCACGATTGAGGATCCTATTGAATATCTCCATCCTCACAAAGGCTGTCTGGTTAATCAACGGGAAGTCGGAGCTGATACCAAGGGTTTTAAAAATGCACTCAGATATGTGTTACGTCAGGATCCTGACGTCGTTCTGGTGGGAGAGCTTCGTGACCTTGAAACCATTGAAGCGGCGCTTACACTTGCAGAAACAGGGCACCTCTGTCTCGCTACCCTGCATACCAACTCGTGTGTTCAGACCATAAACAGAATTGTTGATGTTTTCCCGCCCTATCAGCAGACTCAGATCCGGGCGCAGCTCTCTTTTGTTCTTGAAGGTGTCATGTCGCAAATGCTCATTCCAAAAATGGGTACAAAAGGTCGCGTACTTGCTCTTGAAATAATGGTGCCGAATGCCGCTATCCGTAATTTGATTCGTGAAGACAAAATCCATCAAATTTATTCCCAGATGCAGATCGGGCAGGAAAAATTTGGCATGCAGACAATGAATCAATCCCTGCATTCCCTTTTTCGTAAACGGATGATTACTCTTGATGAGGCACTCGGACGCTCACAGGATCCGGAGGAGCTTAAAAAAATGATCAGCAACCCTGGGGCAGCCATGCAGCGCAGCCCCCAGATGCACTGATATAAAGTGAAGGAGAGCCGTAATGCCTAAATTCAACTGGGAAGCTCGCACGAGAACCGGTGGCACGCAAAAAGGTGTTATCGAGGCAGCAACTGTTGATTTTGTTGAAGCACAGCTGAAGAAATACGGTTTCAGTAATATATCAATTAAAGCCGAAGCCAAGGGTCTCGGCTTCAAACTGCCAAGCTTTGGAGGTGGCAAAAAGATTGACGAAAAAGACCTTGTAATTTTTACACGGCAGTTTTCGACTATGATTGATTCCGGATTGCCGCTTGTCCAGTGTCTCGAAATTCTGGCGAGCCAGCAGGAAAACAAAGCATTTCAGGAAATATTATATAAAATAAAAGAAAGTGTCGAGAGCGGCTCTACGTTTGCTGATGCCTTGAGCAAACACCCGCGTGCTTTTGATCAATTGTTTGTAAACCTTGTAGCAGCAGGAGAAATTGGCGGTATTCTCGACACCATCCTCACCCGTCTGGCCGCTTATATCGAAAAGTCGATGAAGTTAAAAAAACAGATCAAAGGAGCCATGGTCTACCCGATAACGATCATGTCAATAGCAGTGGTTGTAGTCGGCGTCATTCTGATTTTTGTTATACCGACATTTGCCAAGATGTTTGTCGAGTTTGGCGGTGAATTACCTGCACCCACTAAATTTGTCATTGCCCTCAGTAATTTTCTTGTCAAATATTTTTTGGTTATCATCGGGGCTTTCTATGCGACTGTCTGGGCCATAAAAAAGTACTATTCTACGCCCGTCGGACAAAAGAATATCGACCGTATGGCTCTCAAAGCTCCAATTGCCGGTCCACTGATCAGGAAGGTTGCGGTTGCAAAATTCACCAGAACGCTTGGCACCATGGTGAGTTCTGGAGTTCCTATCATGGACGGTCTTGAGATCGTTGCCAAAACCGCTGGCAATAAAATTATTGAAGAGGCAATTTATTCAGTCCGTCAGGCAATATCGGAAGGGAAAACCATGGCCGAGCCTCTCGCCGCCTGCGGAGTGTTTCCGCCAATGGTAGTGCAGATGATTGCCGTTGGAGAGGCAACCGGTGCTATGGATGCCATGCTGAACAAGATTGCCGATTTTTATGATGATGAAGTGGATGACGCGGTCGGTGCAATGACTGCCATGATGGAGCCGCTGCTTATGGTCTTTCTGGGGACAACTGTTGGTGGTTTGGTTGTTGCCATGTACCTTCCTATTTTCAAACTCGCGGGGGCGGTTGGCGGTTGAATATGGGCTCAGAAAGAAGACTCCGGCTCTTCATCTACGCGAGAATAATTGTCTCTTTTCTTTTTTTAGCAGCAACACTGCTCCTCAATAAGACTATTGAACTTGAACGCTTTCAGCCTGGTGTTATCAGATTGATGGCGTTTTCTTTTGTCTTTTCGATAATTTCCCTCGTTTTCTTGAAAAAACTGAAATTTACCAAGTTATTAACCAACATTCAGGTCGTTTGGGACCTGCTGTTTGTGACGGTTCTTATTCTTTTTACGGGTGGAATCCTCAGTCCGTATTCGTTTCTGTATCTGTTGTCGATTATGATTGCCGGTATGCTGCTGGGGCGGCGTCAGGCGCTCTATACCGCTTCACTGTGCGGAATCCTCTATGGGACAATTCTCGATTTTCAGTATTTCGGCTATCTTACATTTATTGGGTTAAGCCAGGAGGATGCCTATCAGTTCGGAGCGTTACGACTTTTTTATACGATAGCATTTAACCTGATAGCATTCGGGTTGACAGCCTTCGTTACCGGATTGCTTGCTGAACGTGCCCGCTTGAGTGAAGAGGCCCTGCAGCGCTCTTCAATCGATTATCACGAACTGGCCCAGTTGAACTCAGCCATAGTGACTCATAGTGACAGTGGCCTTTTGACAACCACTGTAACCGGGCGGATTCGTGTTTTTAATCCATACACCGAAGCCATCGTTGGTCTTAGCCAGTTTGATGCGTATGACAAGCCGATTGAAGCAGTTTTCCCCCAGCTGCAGTATGGTGTTCATGCGAACGGCGACAGCACCAAGCTGGAATTCGAATACCTGAGAACTGATGGAACAGTAATAATTCTGGGCTATCGAGTAGCCTCCTTCAATGATCGTGATGGGAAACCTGCCGGCTATATTATAAGTTTCAGGGATGTTACCAATTATCGGCGGCTGGAAGCGGCATTGAAAAAAGCTGATCGACTTGCAGCTTTAGGTGAACTTTCTGCCCGCATGGCTCATGAAATACGAAACCCTCTTGCGGCATTGTGTGGATCAGTCCAGCTCCTGTCAAGTACCAGAGGCCTGCCGGAAAGTGATGCCCGGCTTCTGGCTATTGTTGCCCGGGAAGCAGAACAGCTGGAAACGTTGATATCTGAATTCTTGATGTATGCGCGGCCAGGGAAACCGCAGCCAGAAAGGGTTGCATTGTGCGACTATATCAAGGATGAATTTATTTTTATTGGCAATGATCCCCGTTTTGCAAAGGTATTATTGCAGAATCTCATTCCTGATGCGGCGGAAGTTGTCGTTGACCCGAATCAGCTTCATCAGGTTGTCATAAACCTGTTGCAAAACGCCGCTGATGCCATGCCTGACGGTGGCTGGATCAAACTAGAATACAGGCAGTCAGTTGAATCAGCCATGATCACCGTTACCGATAATGGTTCCGGGATCGCTGCTGAAGATGCTCAGAATCTATTCGAACCGTTCTGGACGACAAAAGTCGCCGGAACGGGACTTGGTCTGGCAATCAGCTATCGCATTATCGAAGCGCATGGCGGTTCATTGTTCGTAGAATCACCTCCGGCAGGTGGGTGTCGATTTGTAATTTCTCTGCCACGGGAATAAAAACACTCATTACGGGATTACTCAATAACGTATAAGGGAATATTTAAAAATTAGTAACTATTCAGCACCTTGTTCTTTCACATTCATAAACTCGGGGAACTTTCCCTGAAACAGCAAGCGCAATCCTTCGGACGCAGTGATACCTTGTTTCATACAGGTTGACAGATAGCTCCGGATTCGGCAGAAGACTTTCGCGCCTTCCATTGCTAGAAAGCATCCGGATATCTTCTGTTGAACTTTGGTCATTCTCAGATCGTTTTCAGCTTGGTTGTTTGAGAATGGTACGAGTTGATCGCGACTATGCTGGAGGTGAAGTCCAGGCCGGAGTTCCGCATCATTCATTCGGATGGCACGATTCGATACCCCTCAAGGCCTCCTCGCGGACATTTTTCGATGAAAACGGCAAACCGATTCGCATGATCGGCACAAATTACGATATCACCGAGCTTAAGCAGAAGGAGGAAGCTTTACGGCAACAGCACTCATTTTTGCGCCAGATTATTGATACGGTACCGGCCTTCATCTGTGTAAAAACCCTTGAGGGGCCATATGCACTGGCCAACAAAGCATTGGCCAACGCCTACGGAACTACCGTAGAAATACTCGAAGGGCACCAAGACTCCGACTTCAGCCCCACAGAAGAACAAATCAAAACCTTCAGGGAAGATGATCTCAAGGTAATTGTCGGACGAGAAACCATTCTGATACCTGAAGAAAAAATTACTTATGCTGACGGATCGATACACTGGTTGACAACCACCAAAATTCCGATGTTCGAATCAGACGGCAGCTGCTCAAAATTGTTGGCTGTTGCCATGAATATCACTGAACGCGTGCGGGACGAAAAAGAACTCCGGCAAAAAAACGCCGAACTGGAGCGTTTCACCTATACCGTATCACACGACCTGAAAAGTCCAATTATCACTATCAAAGGCTTTACCGGTTCTCTCGAAAAGGATCTTGAAAATGGCAATTATCAGCGGATGGCTGGCGACCTGAAGCGGGTCAGTGACGCTGCCGACAAGATGAACGACCTGCTTCGTGATCTGCTGGAGCTCTCAACGATCGGCCGAATTATTAAAGAACCGGAAGCGGTGGATATGAATCTGCTGGTGACGGATGTGCTGGCGCAACTGGCGGGTCCTTTGAAAAATCGCAATCTTAATGTTGCAGTACAACCCAACCTGCCGGAGGTTATGTGTGACAAACGGCGCATGGCCGAGGTAGTGCATAATATTATTGAAAATGCCATCAATTACATGGGTGAGCAGGCAGAACCGCAGATCCAGATTGGGATGCGAGAGGAAGCTGGCGAAACCATCTTCTTTGTGCTGGACAACGGTATAGGCATTGATGAGAAATATCACCAGATCATCTTTGGCCTTTTCAATAAGCTGGATGCGAACAGTGAGGGAACCGGTATCGGTCTGGCACTGGTGAAACGGATCGTCGAGGTTCATGGCGGTCGGGTATGGGTGGAGTCGGAAGGTGAGGGAAAAGGGAGCCGGTTTTGTTTTACTCTGCCGGGAACTGTTTAAGAAGACCGAAGGACTCTGGGAGAGAAAGGATTCATCCCATGCTGACAGACAACCCCACAGCGCCCTTGATACTGCTTGTTGAAGACGACAACAGCCACGCCCTGCTGATAAAAGAATCTTTTCTTAATGCGTTGGAAGAGTATCGGCTGGTGATGGCCGGTACTTTGTGCGATGCACGATCAGCCATAGAACAGCAGAGTCCCGATCTTGTTCTGACAGATTACCGACTGCCTGACGGAGACGGCTGTGAACTGGTGGCCTATGTGAAAGATATATGCCCGGTGGTTGTGACCACATCTCATGGCAACGAACAGATCGCTGTTGAAGCAATGAAAGCCGGAGCGCTGGATTACGTGGTTAAAACGTCGGAGGCATTCCTGGCAATGCCGCGCATTGTACAGCGCTCTTTGCGTGAATGGGCGCTGATTCAGGAACATTTACGGGCAGGCGAGGAACTGCGCAAGAGTGAGGAAAAATTCAGGGCATTATTTGAAAGTGCAAAAGACGGTATTTTTCTGCTCTCTTTGGATGGAGTCATCGTGTCTCTTAACGAATCTTTTGCCAGGATGCATGGGCACAGCCACGAAGAAATGCTGAAGATGCGGATGGAAGACCTCTACACGCATGAAACCTCCCGCCTGTTACCTGAGAGAATGAAGAGACTATTGGCCGAGGAGGCTCTGACATTCGAGGTGGAGCACTATCACAAAAAAGGCTACGTTTTTCCGCTCGAAGTGTCGGCCAGTCCGATCTCCTTCGGCGGGGAATCTTATTTTTTATGCTTTCATCGTGACATCACCGAACGGAAAAAGGCTGAGAACGCGCTGACATTATCCATCTCTTTGCTCAATGCCACCCTGGAATCGACGGCGGATGGAATCATCGTTGTGGACACACATGGGATATTTACGAGGTGGAACCAGAAACTCATCGATATGTGGCACATCCCTGAAGAGTGTCTGAATACGCAGCGTAGAGTCCCGGTACTTAATCTGATTATCTCTCAAATTGCCCGGCCGGAGGCGTTTATCAGCAAGTTCAAGGAATTGTACAAAAAACCTGAAGAATCGAGTTCCGACACGCTCAACCTTACCGACGGCCGCGTTTTCAGATGGTATTCCCAACCACAAAGAATCGGTAATAACGTGGTGGGACGCGTCTGGTCCTTCAACGACATCACCAATTATATCCGGGCCAAGGAGGCGCTGGAGGAATCAAACCGCAAGCTCGAAATCCTGAGCATTACCGATGGTCTGACCGGAATAGCAAACCGGCGGTATTTCGACGAGGTATTAGTCCTGGAACATGCCAGGCATGCCCGTTCGGACGGTGAATTGTCACTGCTCATGCTGGACGTCGACCACTTCAAGGAGTTTAATGATCGATATGGTCACGTCAAAGGCGATGAATGTTTGCGTCAGATTGCCAGGGCGATAGCAGACTCTGCAACCCGGCCAGCCGATTTGCCTGCTCGTTACGGCGGCGATGAATTTGCCTGCATCCTGCCTGAGACAGACCAAAACGGAGCGATTGCAATCGCCGAGAAGATCCGTTGCGGCGTCATGGATCTTACCATACAAAACCGGGACTCCAATGTATCGGACTATGTTACCGTAAGTATAGGCGTTGTGACAGTTAAGTGTTCTGGCGATGCTTCCGCTCCGGATATTATCGCCCCGGTGGATGAATTGCTCTACCGTGCAAAATTCTGTGGGCGCAACCGGGTAGAATTTTAGCGGACGACTGAAATAAACAATCAGCGAGGGAAGCGGGGTGGGACTGGCGCTGGTGCAGCGGATCATCGAGGTGCATGGGGGCCGGGTCTGGGTGGAGTCGGAGGGGGAAGGTACGGGAAGCAGGTTTTGTTTCACAATATAGGAGGTATAAAACAAATGTCCACATTATCACAACTAACAGTAGAAGTATTAACAGCACGACTAACTAAAAAGGATGCACTTGAAGAACTTCAGAAAGAGATTGCTGCTGTTGGAGCGCCTTTAAAGGCTGTCGACAATGGAGAAGAAATAATAGAAGAACCTCAAGTAGATGAATCTCAAAAAAGAGATCACTCCAAAAGTAAAAAAGATGGTTTACCGTAAAATACTGCTGCTGAATTTTTGCTGCTTGAAGAGAAAGAACATGTCAAAAACTCAAATAAAAGCGGACCAGAATGTGTGTGATCCAGTCGATTCTCCTGTGCAGGTGCTCCTGAGGCTCCACGAACTACAACTGCGCCTGGTTGAACTGGAGATGCAGAACGAAGAGTTGCGCCACACGCAGGCAGAGAATGAAGCCCGCCTGCGCACACTGGTGCGTACCATTCCCGATCTGGTCTGGCTGAAAGACGTGGAGGGTATTTATCTGGCCTGCAACAGAATGTTTGAACGATTTTTCGGTGCCAAAGAAGAGGATATAGTCGGTAACACCGACTATGACTTTGTCGACAGTGAACTGGCTGATTTCTTCTGTGAACACGATCGCAACGCGATGGCGGCGGGAGAACCGACCAGTAACGAGGAGTGGATCACCTTTACAGATAACGGTCAGCGGGCCCTGCTGGAAACGGTCAAGACACCGATGTACGACAGTGGAGGTAAGCTGGTCGGTGTATTGGGGGTAGCCCGTGACATCACCGGGCGCATGCAGGCGGAAGAAGACCGGCTGAAAATGGCACGTGAATTCCAGCAGACTCAGCTATTTCAGGCAGTTTCCGATGCAATCGTCATGATCGATAAGGAAGGCTGCCTGGCAAACTTTAATGTGGCGGCGGAAAAAGTCTGTGGGTACACGCTTGACATGATTGGTAGAAAGATAACTGCAATCGGTCCCGGTTTTGGTGATATGTTACTGGAAGCACTCTCCTGTGGTTTTCCCCGTGAAATACGTCGTTTTGAGATCCGTACCCCTGAAGGCAAAAACTGTATCTTCAGCCTCAGGGCAACTCCTGTGACCGAACAGGATGGCACAGTCAGCGGTGCGGTAGCGGTCATCCGGGATGAAACCCATCTGGTGGACCTGGAGCGCTCCCTGAAAATTCGTACCCGGTTTCACGGCATTGTCGGTGCTTCCGCATCAATGCAGCGAGTCTACTCCTTGATTGAATCCCTGGCCGATGTACCGACGACGGCGCTGATCTTGGGAGAAAGCGGGACCGGCAAAGAGCTGGTCGCCGCAGCGCTGCATTCATCCGGAAAGCGATCTGAAGGACCGTTTATCAAGGTCAACTGCTCAGCATTATCAGAATCGCTCCTTGAGAGTGAACTGTTCGGTCATGTCCGCGGAGCGTTTACCGGAGCGATTGCCGACAAGGTCGGGCGCTTCAAGAAGGCGGATGGCGGAACGCTTTTTCTGGACGAGATCGGCGACATCTCGTCCGCCGTCCAGATGCGGCTGTTACGGGTATTACAGGAGAGCGAATTCGAGCGGGTGGGTGAGTCAAGCCCCATCAGGGTGAATGTGCGAATCATCGCCGCAACGAACATGAATCTTGAGGAAAAAGTCCGGCAGGGTATGTTTCGGCAGGATCTCTACTATCGCCTCAATGTAATCCGCCTTGAGTTGCCGCCTCTCAGGGACCGTCTTGACGACCTTCCTCTGCTGGTCACTCACTTCATTAAACGCTACAATGACAAATTCGACCGTGAAATTCTGGGTGTATCCGAGAATGTCATGGAAGTGTTCCGTGCCCACGATTGGCCCGGCAATATCCGGGAACTTGAACATGTTATTGAGCGTGCCATCATCCTCTGCACATCAAATATCATAGCAGTCAATGATCTGCCTGATTCCGTGCTGCATGATTCCCGGCATGTCACCACTGCAACTGCGACAGTAACATACCCGTCTTCAGAAACCACGCGGCAGCCACTCACCATCGCAGAGGCTCTTGTCAAAGCCGGCGGTAATAAAACCCGTGCGGCAAAACTGCTGGGTATCAGTCGCTGGACGTTATATCGGAAACTGTAGCATGCTACAGTTTTGCCGCACACTTGTGACACTTTAAACTGTAGCATGCTACAGTTTCCCGCCATCTCGCAGTAGTTTCCACAAACCCACCAAACTCAACATAAGCCGGTTTTTATGGGCCCTGGGCTGTTATCCCTCCCCCCTGTTTCAGTAGTGGCACAATTGTTGTACTCATTCTCTTACAGTTCAGTCCAAAACAAAGCTGCCAGTGGATTTCTCCCCAGTATCTTTCAAAAAAGGGTTCCTCACACAAACCTGTGCAAAGTAGTTGGCATGGTTAGATCGCCCATGCAGTGATACAAGTTGAGAATGAAGTTTTTTGCCGTTCTGAATCCATAGGCCCGGTGACTGATTACCTTGGCCTTG